>Ga0247719_1001125_pt1 | contig 12011 bp, 9 predicted proteins | sample 41E_DmetaG_FD_189046 | JGI IMG/M metagenome (GOLD analysis project Ga0247719, IMG submission 189046) | Soil microbial communities from hillslope of Landscape Evolution Observatory, University of Arizona, Oracle, AZ, United States - 4-1-E_D | ecosystem: Engineered > Artificial ecosystem > Mesocosm...
CCGGCGTCGTTATCGCCCGGCGGCGATGGGTCGGGCGGAGGTGGAGGCGTGGGCGGGTCAGGTGTCGGCGGCGGTTCCGGCGTCGGCTGGGGTGGACGTGTCGGCTCCGGGCGTTCGGTCGGCTCGGGCTCGGGCGTCGGCTCAGGTTCCGGCGTCGGCGTGGCGTTCGGGTCTGGTGTCGGCTCGGGCGACGGGCTGGGCGGCGCACAGGTCAGAGGCACGACCTCGCGTCCCCAGCTGTCCTTGCCTGGCAGGTGGGCGGTCGATGTGCCGTGCTCGCCGCGCTGGTTGATGCCCTGGCGCGCCCGATCCGCCCAGTCCTCGAGCGCCTCACGCCACGTCGGCGGCGCATCGGGGTACAGCTTGGCCGGGTCGATGTACCAGGTGTCGCACATCTCGGTGTACAGCACGCCGGCCGGATCGATCTCGCCGTCGCCGCCGGGCTGGGTGCCGCGGATGAACCACTCGTCGCGCCGGTCGGCCGAGTATGGTCCGGGCCGGCCGCCCGACCAGGCATCGATCTCGGCACGGACGAGACCATCGGGCGCGTCGGGGAAGCGCGCCAACGGCTGGCCGCGGGTGTACTCGCGCATGAACGCGCGCCAGATGCGGCCGGGGCCGGTTGCCGCATAGGCCGGCTGGTCGCCGCCCTGCGGCGGGCTGTTGTCGCTGTTGCCCATCCACACGCCGACCATCAGCTGTGGCGCGCTCGGATCGTCCGGCGGCGCGAGGAAGCCGTAGGCGGAGAGGTCCTTCAGGTCGTTGGTCGTGCCCGTCTTGACCGCCGCCTCGCGCCGCTCGCCGTCCGGGCCGTTCACGACCTGGGCGCCGGGGCCAAAGACCGGGTTGACCTGCGGGTTGGTGTTGCCCTTCAGGATATCGCCGACCATCCAGGCAGCCTGCGGCGACATCACCTGTCGTCGCTCGGGATCGCCAGCCCGATGGATGACCGCACCGTCCTTGTCGCGGATCTCGAGGATGGTCCGCGTGGGCGCCTGGAGCCCACCCGTGCCGAAGGTGCTGAAGCCGGACGCGTACTCGAGCATATTGACCTCGACCGTGCCGATCGCCCCGGCGAGGCCGGCGGTGTAGATCCGGCGCGTACCGCGCGGGAAGGTCAGCTCCATCCGCTCGGCGAGCTGGGCGACGGCGTCGACGCCGACCATGTCCAGCGCGCGGATGGCGGTCGTGTTGAGCGAGAACTGGAGCGCCTCGCGGGCGAGCACCGGCCCGTAGTCGCGCAGGGTCGCGTTGCGTGGCACCCACGGTGTTCCGTCGGAATTGCGGCCAAACTCCGTGGTCACGTCGAAGAGCAGTGTGCCCGGCGTGAGCGTCTCGTTGTCGAAGCCGGCGGCGTAGATCATTGGCTTCCACGCTGATCCGGGCTGGCGGTAGCCCTGGCCCACGACGTCGTACTTGGTGTTCAGCTTGGGCGACTCGAGGTCGTCGCGGTAGTAGCCGGCGCTGCCAACATAGGCCAGGATGTTGCCCGTGCGCGCATCGAGCGCGACCAGCGCGCCGTTGTGGATGCCCTTGCCGCGCAGGAAGCCCAGCCACTCGCGGTCCTGCTGGAGGCCGTTCTCCTCGATCAGCTGGTCGAGCTGCGCCTCTGACTCCTGGGTGTAGATCGTGGCCGCGGTGATGTACTTCTGGGCCAGCTGCTGGGCGTCCCAGTCGAGCGTCGTGATGACCGTGTAGCCGCCCCGCTCGGCCGGTGCGCGGTCGATCAGCAGCTGATCGAGCTCCTGCTTCATGTGCCACACGAAGTGCGGCGCCTGGTAGACGAGCGGCGGTTCTGGCTGGAGGACGATCGGTTCCTGCAACGCCTGCTGCAGCTCGAAGTCGGACAGCTTGATGAACGCGCCGTGGCCGGCGTGCAGGTTGCGCAGGATGAAGTTGCGCCGCTCGACCGGCGTTGGCAGCCGCGCGCCGTTGCGTGAGCTGGCCGGCACGACGAGGCGGCCCTGGGCATCAGCCGCTGCCCACTTGTAAAGGTCGTAGTTCGACGGCGACTGGGGCAGGCCGGCGAGCACGGCCGCCTGGGCCGGGGTCAGCCGCGCGAGGTCGCGAATGCCGAAGTAGATCTCGGCCGCGGCGGCGATGCCATAGGCCCCGTGGCCGTAGTAGATCTTGTTCAGGTAGGCAGTGATAATCCGCTTCTTGCCGTCGCGGCCGGGGAACGCGCGCGTCAGCCGGTCGGCCTGGATGATCTCCTTGATCTTGCGCGTGTAGACGTCGGTCTGGTTTGGATCCAGCACCTCGGGCGGAAGGAGGCCTGCCTCGCGCACGAACTGCTGGGTGATCGTCGATGCGCCGCGATCGCGCCCGCCGGCGAGGCTCTCCAGCCCGGCCGACATGATGCTTCCCAGGTCATAGCCCTCGTTCGTCCAGAAGGTCCGGTCCTCGGTGGCGATCGTGGCGTCGAGCACCAGCGGCGGGATGTCGTCGAACGCCACCACGCGCCGCCGCTCGCTCTGGAAGCGCGCCAGCTGGACGGTGCCGCTGCGATCGTAGACGGCTGATGGCTGGGCAAGGTCGAGCTCCTCGAAGCGGGCCACGTCAGGCAGGTTCTGGCCCATCTCGTCAAGGGTCGCCATTGCCGCCGCGCCGCCGGCGAAGGTCGTGCCCGCGACGCCGCCGAAGACGAGCAGCACGACGAGCAGCAGGGTCAGCGGGACGACACCGCTGGCGCCGCTCTTCTTGCGCGGTCGGGAGCGCAGGCGCATCAGCGCGATGCGACGCAGGTTGGCGTTCGACCGCCCGTACGACATGCGGCCGCTGCCGCTGCCGCGCGTGCCATGGCCGTTCGATCCGCGGCCATTGCCGCGGCCATGGCCGTTGCCATTGCCGTTGGGCGCGCGGTGGACGGGACGGAAGCTCACCCGGCGATTGTCCTGCTTTCAGCCGCCGGGCGCACTCGTGCGTCCCGGCCGCGATGCTCCGCCATGCTCAGGCTGCCGCAGCCTGACGCCGCTGCTGGCGCTGCAACCGGCGCAGCAGGTGGAGCACCTCGCGCTCGTCCGCGCCCAGGCCGCGCCGGACGGGCGGTTTGAGGACGCGTGTCTCGACATCACCGTTCGCCGGCCGGCGGCGACTCGGGCTGAAGCCGCCGTTCTCGAAGGCGCCTATGACTGCAGGGTGGATGTACGCCGAGCGGCAGACGGCCGGCGTGTTGCCCAGCCAGCGCGCCACCTCGCTGATGGCGCTCGTCACCGCCGGGCTGCTGCGCCGGCCCTGCGCCGCGACAGCGGCGACTGCCTCCTCCCGGGCCGCGGCCGGGGCATCTGCCGCGCGCAGGCAGCGGAAGGCCAGCACGGTGCCGGCCCATGTGCGGAAGTCACGCGCCGAGAAGTCATCGCCCAGAGCCGCGCGGAGGTACTCGTTGACGTCGTCCGAATCGATGGGCTGCGGCTGGCCTTCCTCGTCGAGGTACTGGAACAGCCTCTGGCCGGGCAGCTCCTGGCAGCGGCGGACGATGCGCGCCAGCCGCGGGTCGCGCAGGCTGACCTCGTGGCGTTTGCCGGACTTGCCGCGGAAGGAGAAGCGGACGTGGCTGCCGCGGATGCGCCCGTGCTGGTCGCGCAGCGTGGTCAGGCCGTACGTCCGGTTCTGGCGCGCGTACGCCTCGTTGCCCACCCGCAGCAGCGTCGTGTCGAGCAGCCTGACCACCGCCGCCACGACCTTGGTCCGGTCAAGGCCGCGCCGCGCGAGGTCGCGCTCGACCTGCCGGCGCAGGCGCGGCAGGCCCTCGCCGAAGGCGATCGTGCGCTCGTACTTGCTCTCGTCGCGAACCTGCCGCCAGAGCGGGTGATAGCGGTACTGCTTGCGGCCGCGCGCATCGCGGCCGGTGGCCTGGATGTGGCCGCGCGACGAGGGGCAGATCCAGACATCGGTCCAGGCCGGCGGAATCGCCAGCGAGCGGATGCGCTCGAGCATCCGCTCGTCGGTCAGCCGCTCGCCGTCAGGGCCGCGGTAGGCGAAGCCCTTGCCGCTCCGGCGGCGGTTGATGCCCGGGTCGTCGTCATTGGCGTAGCGCAGGCCGGCGGGCAGCTCGGCCGTCGAGCCGTCAGTGCCGGCAGCGCGAGCATCCTTGCCGGAGGCACGCCCGGGCATGGCGCGCAGGCGCCGCCGGCCGCTGGCAGATGGTGAGGTCCCCATTCGCTGCCGACGGTAGCGCGCGGCCGCCACGCGCCTCGCAGCACGGAGTGGCGGCGTCGTTGCGGCCGAATATCAGCACCCCGTTTGGGATGGATTTTGGATAGCCGCCGACGAGCGCCGCGTGGCCGTGCAATTGGCCGCTGGGCAGATTGGGCCCCGCATCCCGCACGCCCCGGAGGGTTGATACCTGATGTCCGCCGCCTGATGTCCGCCTCCGCGCAGCCGTCACCCGGCTCGGTCGGGTCGCCAGTCGAAGGCCCGCCAATCGTCGACATGCGCTCGGTCAGCCGGAGCTTCGGCGAGGTTCACGCCGTCGTCGACATGACGCTGTCCGTGCGGCAGGGCACGATCCTGGGCGTGATCGGGCCGTCCGGCTCGGGCAAGACGACGGCCATTCGGGTGATGACCGGCGCGATCCGGCCTGACAAGGGCAGCGTCCGCGTCCTCGGCGAGGAGCCGCGGCACTTCCACCGCGCGACGCGCGAGCGGATCGGCTACATGCCCCAGCAGTTCGTGCTCTACCCGGACCTGACGGCGCGCGAGAACGTCGACTTCATCGGCGCGATGTTCGGCATGCTGCGGCCGCGGCGCGTGAAGCGGACGGAGGAGGTGCTGCGCCTGGTCGAGCTGTGGGAGGCGCGCGACAGGCGCGTGGCTCACCTCTCGGGCGGCATGCAGCGTCGCGTGGCTCTCGCCTGCGCGCTCGTCCATCAGCCGCGGCTGCTGATCCTCGACGAGCCGACCGCCGGCATCGACCCCATCCTGCGCCAGGAGATCTGGGAGGAGCTGCGCCGGCTGCGCGACGGCGGCGTGACGCTGCTGGTCACGACCCAGTACGTCGGCGAGGCCGAGTACTGCGACACCGTGGCGCTCATCTCTGCCGGCGAGCTGATCGCCTATGACCAGCCGGAGGAGGTGCGCCGCGAGGCTCTCGGCGGCGACGTCGTGCAGGTCGGCACAACGCGCGCCTTTGACGCTGCCACCCTGCCCCAGATCGAGGGCGTGACCGAGATCCGTCAGGTCGGCCCGCGCGAGCTGCTGGTCATCTCGACCAACGGCGCGCAGGCTCTGCCCGATGTGGTCGACGCGATCGTCACCGCTGGCGCTGAGGTCGACTGGAGCCGCGAGTACCGTCCAAGCTTCGACGAGGTCTTCGCCGAGCTGGTCAACCGCCACCAGGGGCGTGCCATCGGCGCCGCCGGCTCGCTGGGCATGGGCGCTACAGCGTTCCGGCTGGAGCGCTGAGGGGTGGGCATCATCAAGGGCCTGTCGCGGCTGCTGGCCCAGGTGCGCAAGGAGCTCATCCAGGTGCGCCGTCGGCCCGGCGCGTTCATCAGCCTGGTCCTCGGGCCGTTCCTGGTGATGGCCATATTCGGCTTGGGCTACACCGGCGTGCGCAGCCCGATCCAGACGATCATCGTCCTACCCGCCGGCGGCGAGGGCGTGGCCGAGGAGCTGCCGCGTGAGGCGCAGTTCTACCAGCAGATGGCCGGCCCGGCGCTGCGCATCGTCGACCTGACTGACGACGAGAACTGGGCACGGACGAGGCTCGGCGCAGGCCAGGTCAGCGCGATCGTGATCCTGCCGGCTGACGCGACACAGCGCATCCGCGCCGGCGAGCGGGCACAGATCGAGGTCGTGGTCAACGAGGTTGACCCGGTCAACGTCGCCTACACCGGCTTCGTGGCAGACATCATCAGCTCGCAGATCAACCGCGAGATCCTGACCCGGCTGATACGCGAAGGCGAAAGCTACTCCGTCACCCAGCTCGACGGCGAGCCGCTGGCAGTGCCGCCGGAGGTGATCGCAGCCCCGACCGAGATGACGGTGACCAACGTCGCGAGCATCCAGCCGCAGGTCGTGACGTTCTTCGGGCCGGCCGTGCTCGCGCTGGTGCTCCAGCACATGGCCGTCACGCTGACCGCGCTGTCGTTCGTGCGCGAGCGGATGTCGGGCGTGATGGAGGTCTTCAAGGTCTCGCCCGTGACGTCGGTCGAGCTGGTCCTGGGCAAGTACCTTGGCCTGGGCGTCGTGGGCGCGCTGGTCGCGACGATCACGACGCTGCTGCTGATCCTCGTGCTCGGCGTGCCGATGCTCGGCAGCCCGCTGCTGGTGGCGGCGATCATCGCCCTGCTGACGTTTGCCAGCCTCGGCCTCGGCTTGCTCATCTCGGTCATCGCCGACTCGGAACGCCAGGCCGTCCAGCTGTCGCTGCTGGTGCTGCTGGCGTCGGTCTTCTTCAGTGGCTTCGTGCTGGCGGTCGAGGAGTTCAGCCCGGCCGTGCAGCTCGTCTCCTACTCGTTGCCGGTGACGCACGGCATCAACCTGCTGCAGGACGTGATGCTGCGTGGCGGGACGCACGCCTGGTGGCAGCTCAGCACCTTGGCCGGAATCGGTATCGTGCTCTTCGTGATCACGACGATCCTGCTGCGGCGGACCCTGCGCGCCACATGAGCCGCGGCATGCTGCGCCTGGTGGGCACGGCGCTGCTCGTCTACGGCCTCGCCGGCACGCTGCTGCTCGGGGTCATCGGCGTCAGCATCGCCCGCCCGCTGGACGACATCACCAGCCTTGGCTCGTCGCTGGGCGGCCAGCGCGACGCCGCGCTGGCGGCGCTGGAGCAGTCGTCGACGACGATCGTCGACACGTCGGCCGCGGTGCGCAACATGGACACCAGCCTGGCCCAGGCGAACCAGGCCACCGCTCGCGCCGCCGGCATCTCGCGCGGCATGGCCCAGACGATGCGCGAGCTGGCCTTCCAGATGCAGCTGACCGTGCTCGGGATCCAGCCGCTGATCGGGCTGGCGCCGGGCTTCGACGCGACGGCGTTGCAGTTCGACCTGCTGGCGGACGACGTCGCTGCGATCGCGGCGGCGCTCGAGCAGAACCGCAACGACACGATCGCCATCGCCAATGGCCTCGACGAGCTGGGCCGCTCGATCGACCGCCTGCGCGTCGCTGTCGCTGACAGCCCGGACCTGTCGGCCATCACCGGCTCGGTCGACGAGGCCCAGCTCGGGCTGCTGGCGCTGATCGGCTGGCTGCTGGTAGCGGCCGTCGGTTGCATGCTCGCCGGCCTTGGCTGCTGGTGGGCCTCGTTCCGCCGGCGGGGACGAGCCTCGATCGAGCCGACGGCCTAGCGCCGCTCCTGCTCTGGGTCCACCTGGGCGACGACGATCTCGTCGGCGATGACGTCCTCGCGGGTCTGCGGCTCGGCGGCTGCTGGCACCTCGGCCGGCGCGGAGGGCAGCTCCCAGGTCCACGAGTTGAGCCGACCGAGCAGTCGCTGCGCGGTCAGGTCGAGCTGGATCGGCGTGATCGCGATGCGCCGGTTGACGACGGCATGGAAGTCCGTGCCCGGCTCGGCCAGACCTGATGGTGGCGGCCCGCCGATCCAGTAGTAGGGGATGCCGCGCGGGTCGAGCCGCTCGATCAGCTCGTCCTGGTAGATGCGCTTGCCCATGCGTGTGACCTCGACGCCTTCGCACTCGTCGGCGGCGATGGCCGGCACGTTGATGTTGATCAGCTCGCCCGGCGCGAGACCGTTCTCGAGCACGTTGACCGCCGCCACGTAGGCGATCCGCGCGGCGAGCGTGAAGTCGGGATGCTCGTAGTACTCCTGCGACAGCGCGATCGCCGGGCAGTCGCTGAGCACGGCCTCCATGGCCGCGCTGACCGTGCCCGAGTACGTCACGTCGTCGCCCAGGTTGGCGCCGTAGTTGATGCCTGAGGCGACCAGGTCGAAGCCGAAGCCGAAGTAGCCCAGGAAGGCAAGGCTGACCGCGTCTGTGGGCGAGCCGTCGACGGACCAGCCGATGCTGCCGTCAGCCAGCGTCCGCTCGCGCACGCGCAGCGGTCGCATGAACGTCTTGGTGTGGCCAACCGCCGACTGGTTGGTCTCGGGCGCGAGCACGTAGACCTCGCCGAGCGGATCGAGCGCCTGCTTGAGCGCCAGCAGGCCGCGCGACTCGATGCCGTCGTCATTGGTCACCAGGATGCGCGGCTTGGTCTCCCACTCGGACAGCGGCCGGGCCTCGCGGGGCGTGGAGCGCGGCGCCTGCAGGCGCCGTTCACCGGCCGCCAGCGGCTCGCCGAACTCGCGGTCGACATCGCGCCGCTCGATGCGGCGCAGCTCGCGCGGGCCGTCCTGGCTGCTCACCTGACGAGTGTAGGGTCTGTGCGTGTCGTTGCCGTTGACGGCAGCCTCTGCCAGGAGCACCATGCGCAGCGCGTGGTTCGGGGGCAGCCCTCACGTCGAGGTCCGACCGTGGGATCAAGTGGGGCACGAATAGTCGCCGCACTCGCCGGCGCGCTGGCCGGTGCGGTCATCCTCGGCGCGATCTACGTCATCAGCCTCGCGCCGGCCGCATCGCCGACACCATTCGCCCAGCTGACCACCCCGCCGCCCACGGCGACGGCCAGCCCATCGCCGCCACCAGCCGTGACGCCGACGCCCGATCCCGACGCCACGCCGACGCCCACGCCGCTCGATATCCTGCCGTTCCTGACCTCCGAGATCACCGTCGTCAACCTGGCCGAGCAGCAGCTGGCGCTGACGGTGACGCTGCTCGACCCCGAATCGAGCGACGAGTTCGCGCTCGGCACATACGAGGTCGAGCCGCTGCAGGTGACGACCCAGTCGATCGTCCCGACCCGCTTCCGGCTGGAGTTCGCCTTCACCGGCGGGGGCAGTGCCGGAACCTGCACGATCGACGTCGGCGACGGCGAGCAGATCCACTTCGCCGTGATCGAGACTGGCGTGGCCCTTGTCTCGAGCACCGGCGAGCCGGCTGATCCGGCGGAGCTGGTCGTCGCCACGTCCTCGCGCTGCCAGGCCGGAGGCGAGACGTGAGCCGGCGCGCGGTGCGGCTGCTCGCGCTGGCGGCGGCCTTCTGCATCCTGGTCGCAGGCGACTGCGAGATCGACCTTGAGCTGCTCAACAAGCCGGGCACGATCGTCGTGACCAATATCGGCACCGAAGTCGCGGTCGTGGCGATCCTGGCTGACGACGTGAAGTCCTATCCCACGCTGGCCGGTGGCGCGAGCGCAAGCGTCGAAACGAACGTCGGCGGCGCTTATCGCGTGCGCGTCGTGATGACGCCTGAGAACACGCAGGCCTACCGCCAGGGCCTCGCCGAGCTGAGGGGCCTCGTCGAGAAGCAGATCTCAGGGTCCGCCTCGCCGGTCGAGAAAACGCGGCTGTTCCTGGACCTGGCCGGCATCAAGGCAGCCATCCAGGCTCTCGAGCAGGCCAACGCGGCTGGCTGCAGCGGGCGCATCAAGACGAGCGTCGACGAGGCCGCCAGCGTGATTGCTACCGTGAACTGGGTGCCCCAGGGCGGTGCCGGGTTCTGGGATACGACCTGCGGCTCTAACTGAGCGCGGGGCGCTCGGCCAGCCCGCGCAGGCTCGCTTCCTATCGACCGGGCTCGACCGCCGGACGGTCCGATTCGGGAGCTGGCACGTCGTCAGCCGGCGCGGCCGCGCCTTCCTCGATCGATGGCGGGTGGGGCACGCGCACGCGCCGGCCCTCGCGCACCTCCAGCCGGCGCGCGGCGCGGGTGGCCACGTCGCCGCCGCCTGTCGCGTTGCGCAGCAGGAAGTGGTGGAAGAAGGCGGCCAGCACGGCCGCCACCGGCAGGGCAAAGATCGCGCCGGCGATGCCGGCGACCTTGAGCCCGACAAGCACCGACACCAGCACCGCCACCGGATGGATCCCCACCGCTGAGGCCATCACCCGCGGCAGCACGATGTTGTTGACGAAGAACCAGCCGACGGCCATCGCGATCACCGCCGGCACCACCGCCTCGGGTCGCGAGAGCAGCGCGACCACGACCGGCGGCGCCCACGACAGGATGGGCCCGAAGAAGGGCACCGCCTGGAGCAGCCCGACCAGCGCCGCGGAGCCGGGGGTGAAGGGTAGGCCGAGCGCCATGTGGACGCCGACGGCGACAACGGCCAGGATCACGCCCTGGATGGCCTGGCCGCGGATGAAGCCGCCGAACGAGCTGGCGACGCTCGTCTCGAACAGCTTCGCCTCGGCGCTCCAGCGGGGCGGCACGAGCCGGTTGAGGTAGGCCACGATGCGGTCCTTGTCGAGCACGATGAACAGCGACAGGAAGATCACGATCAGCAGCTGCGCCAGCGCGGCGGCGCTGGCCGCGGCAAGGCCGGTCAGCGGCCCGACGAGGTCGTCGGCGACGGCGGCCAACGAGCTGAGCGCATCCTCGGCGGCGCGGATGAGGTCGACCTGGATGCCCTGGCCGTTGAGCCACACCTGCCAGGCCGCGAGCGTCGCCTCCAGCTCGCGCCGCAGCGCCTCCGGATCGCTGAGCACGAAATCGACGAAGCCGCTGACCGTCTGCACGAGGCTGGCCGCGGTGACGATCGCGCCCCACGCCAGCGCGAAACCAAGGGCGAGGTAGATGAACGCCACGACCACAACTCGCGGCAGCCACGGCACGGCGCGCAGGATCAGCCCGACGATCGGCGAGATCATGAACGCCAGCAGCCAGGCCAGCAGCAGGATCAGCAGGATGTCCGTGAAGAAGACCAGGATCGTCGCCACCTGGCCGAGCAGCACGAACGCCAGCACGAGCGTGCCCAAGATCAGGAACGCGCGCAGCCAGCGCCGCTCCGATTCGGGGAGCCACGTCGGCTGCTCGCTCATCGTCGGAGTGTAAGCGCGCCGCCGGCCTGTCAGATCGGATCGGTCACAATCGGCGCCATGCGCGTGTTCTCAGGCATCCGGGCATCCGGCGACAAGACGCTGGGCAACTACAGCGGCGGCTTCCGCCAGTACGTCGCCACCCAGGAGCAGGCGGTGCGCGATGGTGGCGAGGCCTTCTTCTGCGTCGTCGACCTGCACTCGATCACCACCCCCTTCGAGCCCGATTCGCTGCGCGAGGCGACGCTGTCCGTGGCGGCGTGGCTCTTCGCCACGGGCCTCGACCCGCAGCGCTCGACGGTCTTCGTCCAGAGCCAGGTCGCGGCCCATGCCGAGGCGGCGTGGCTGCTCGGCGCCGTGACGGCGTATGGCGAGCTGCGCCGGATGACCCAGTTCAAGGAGAAGTCAGAGGGCCAGGACTTCGTCTCGGCCGGGCTGTTCAACTACCCGGTGCTGATGGCCGGCGACATCCTGCTCTACCAGGCTGACATCGTGCCCATCGGCGACGACCAGCGGCAGCACCTCGAGCTGACGCGCAACATCGCCGAGCGCTTCAACCAGCGTTTCGGGCAGACCTTCACCGTGCCGCGCGGCGTGTACCCGGAGGAGGGCGCGCGCGTGCGGAACCTGCAGGAGCCGGAGCGGCTGATGTCGACGACGCGCGGCGCGCCGGCGGGCGTGGTGCGGCTGATCGACCCGCCGGACGAGATCCGGCGCAAGTTCAAGACTGCCGTCACTGATTCCGGTCGCGACGTCGTCCATGACCCGGCCGGCAAGCCGGGCGTCTCGAACCTGATCGAGATCATGGCTGTGGCGACGGGCGAATCGATCGCCGACGTGGTCGCGCGCTACGAGGGTGCCGGCTACGGCCAGTTCAAGGCGGATGTCGCCGAGGCCGTGGTCGAGCTGCTGGCGCCCTTCCAGGCGCGTTACCGCGAGCTGCGCGCGGACGACGCCGAGCTCAAGCGGATGCTTGCCTTTGGGGCACACAAGGCTGCCGCCTCGGCCGCGCCCACGCTCGAGGCCGTATACCAGCGCATGGGGTTTGCGCGCTAGGAGGAAGCTCGTGCCACCTGATCAGCCGGCCGGTGGCGCCGCGCCCTCCGCGATCTCGCACACCCCGGGCCCGGCCGGTGGCTCGGATTTGGCCGCTCGCTCTGCGTCGAGCTGGGCCTTGACCTCAGGG
>Ga0247719_1001127_pt1 | contig 11976 bp, 14 predicted proteins | sample 41E_DmetaG_FD_189046 | JGI IMG/M metagenome (GOLD analysis project Ga0247719, IMG submission 189046) | Soil microbial communities from hillslope of Landscape Evolution Observatory, University of Arizona, Oracle, AZ, United States - 4-1-E_D | ecosystem: Engineered > Artificial ecosystem >...
CTTGAGGGCTGCGGACGGTGAGCCAGTGAAATTTGCTGTCCTACAGCCTGCTGTCTGGGTTACGGGCGGCGCAATGCAAGATGGTACATTTTCGCTGGCATTGACTGGTTGCGAATGCGTCTGCCAGCCCATTCGCGCGCGGGCATGTGCGCCCACGCGCGTCACTGCGAACTTTGTGAACATTCGCGCATGCTAACCTCCCTCCTCATCGCCAACCGGGGCGAGATCGCCTGCCGGGTGATTCGCACCGCTCGGCGGCTCGGGATCCGCACGGTCGCGGTTTATTCCGACGCGGACGCCAAGGCGCTGCACGTGCGCATGGCGGACGAGGCGGTGCACATCGGGCCGTCGCCGGCACGTGAGAGCTATCTCGTCGGCAAACGGATCATCGACGCGGCCAAGGCGACCGGTGCCGCGGCGATCCACCCGGGCTACGGCTTCCTCAGCGAGAATGCCGATTTCGCTCAAGACGTGATCGACGCCGGCCTGATCTGGGTCGGGCCCAAGCCCGACAGCATCCGCGCCATGGGCCTGAAGGACGCGGCTAAGAAATTGATGGCCGAGGCGGGCGTGCCGGTGACGCCAGGCTATCTCGGCGAAGATCAGGATCCCACGCGCCTCAGACAAGAAGCCGACGCGGTCGGCTATCCGGTGCTGATCAAGGCGGTGGCGGGCGGCGGCGGCAAGGGCATGCGCAAGGTCGACGAGCCCGGCGCTTTCATGGACGCGCTCGAAAGCTGCAGGCGCGAGGCTGCGAGCGCGTTCGGCAACGACGTGGTGCTGCTGGAAAAATGGATCGAAAGCCCGCGCCACATCGAAGTGCAGGTGTTCGGCGACTCTTGCGGCAATGTCGTCCATTTGTTCGAGCGCGACTGCTCGCTTCAGCGGCGTCACCAGAAGGTGATCGAGGAAGCGCCCGCTCCGGGCATGGACGAGGCGACCCGCGAGGCGGTGTGCGGGGCCGCGGTGCGCGCGGCCAAGGCAGTGAACTACGAGAATGCCGGCACGGTCGAGTTCATCGCCGACGCGTCGGAGGGGCTTCGCGCCGACCGGATCTGGTTCATGGAAATGAACACCCGCCTCCAGGTCGAGCATCCGGTCACCGAGGAGATCACCGGCCAGGACCTGGTCGAATGGCAGCTGCGCGTCGCCTCGGGCGAACCATTGCCGAAACGGCAGGAAGAGCTGTCAATCACCGGCCACGCGATCGAAGCGCGGCTCTATGCCGAGGACCCGGGGAAGGGGTTTCTGCCGAGCGTTGGGCGGCTCGACCATTTTGACCTGGGCGAAGACGGCCGGATCGAAACCGGAGTCGAGGAAGACGATGCGATCTCGCCTTTCTACGACCCGATGATCGCCAAGCTGATCGCCCGTGGCGACGACCGCGAGGAGGCGATCGAAGAGCTTGCTGCGATCCTCGATGCGGTCGAGGTGTGGCCGGTGCGGACAAACGCCGGCTTCCTGTTCAACGCTCTCGTCCAGGAGGAATTCGGCTCCGGCGAGATCGACACGGGTTTCATCGAGCGCCACCTCGACGAACTCGTGCCCGATCCGGAGCCCGACGATACGATCTGGCGCGGCGCAGCCACGGTCGCCTTGGCGATCGAGGAGGATCGGGATCGTGTCGGCGGCTTGGCCGGATTCCGTCTCAACTCGCCGGACCGGAACGCCGTAACGCTCGGCCGCAACGGCGAATTTCGCGCTGCCTTGCCCGGCGATGGCGAGATCGCGGCATTTTCAGGTTTTCGCGACGACGAGCGGGTCGTGGTGTTCAGCGAAGGTCAGGCTCACGAGTTCGACCTGACCTCGCGCGGCAGTGCCGGCGTTCATGCCGGCGACGGCGTCATCGTCGCGCCGATGCCGGGTAAGGTGACAAGCGTCGATGTTTCACATGGGGACAATGTTGTTAAAGGGCAACGTTTGCTCACTCTTGAAGCGATGAAGATGGAGCAGGGGCTGGTCGCGCCGTTCGACGGCGTGGCGGCGGAAGTGAATGCGACCGCCGGCGCGCAGGTGGCCGAGGGGGCGGTTTTGGTGACGGTGCAGCCGGAAGGGACGCAATCGTCACCCCGGACTTGATCCGGGGTCCACCTTCCTTAATGCGCCGGATCAAGGACAAGGTGAATTCCCGCTTTCGCGGGAATGACGAGAGAGGGGTTTGGAATGCAAATTCAGGGCATTTCCGCGGTCGTGACCGGCGGCGCGTCGGGGCTCGGTGAGGCCACGGCGCGCGAGCTTGCGGCGCGCGGCGCGAAGGTCGCGGTGTTCGATCGCGATGCCGACAAGGGCGAGACCGTCGCGTCCGAAATCGGCGGCATTTTCTGCGAAGTCGACGTGACTTCCGACGACAAGGTCGCCGCCGCCTTCGCCAGGGCGCGCGAGGCGCACGATCAGGAACGCGTCCTGGTCAATTGCGCCGGAGTCGCCAATGCCGCCAAGACCGTCGGCCGCGACAAGGAGACCAAGGCACCCAAATTCTACCCGCTGATGCAGTTCGAGCTCGCCATCCAGATCAATCTGATCGGCACCTTCCGCTGCATTGCGCATTCGGCGTACGGCATGGTCGGCCTAGACCCGCTCGACGACGGCGAGCGCGGCTGCATCGTCAACACTGCTTCGGTCGCGGCCCAGGACGGGCAGATCGGCCAGGCGGCCTATTCGGCGTCGAAGGGCGGGGTGCTGGCGATGGCCCTGCCGATCGCCCGCGACCTGATGAACGACGGCGTCAGGGTCAACACCATCCTTCCCGGGGTGTTCAAGACGCCGATGGTGGCGATGATGCCGCCTAATGTGCAGGACGCGCTCGGCCAGCAGGTGCCGTTCCCCAAGCGCCTCGGCCAGCCGGAGGAATATGCCCGCCTCGCCTGCTTCATGGTCGAAAATCCGTATATGAATGCGGAAGCCGTGCGGCTCGACGGCGGCATCCGCATGGCGCCGCGGTGATATTCGTTTCGTTCGTCCCGAGCGAAGTCGAGGGAATGGCGGGATCCAGGCCATGCTGGGGGCATGGCCGATTTGCCATCTCGACTGCGCTCGATGCGAACGGACGGGGCGCGTGATCGACTATCAGATACTCCTCGACGACATTGCCCAAGCTGCCCGCGAGGCCGGGGAAGCAATCCTCAAAATCGTCCGCGCCGGCTTCGAGGTCGAGACCAAGCGCGATTCATCGCCGGTCACCGAGGCCGACCGCGCCGCCGAGCTGATCATCCTCGCGGCGCTGGCGAAAGCGGCGCCTGGCATTCCGGTGATCGCCGAGGAAGAGGTCGCCGCCGGCCGAATCCCCAACCATGGCGACACCTATTTCCTCGTCGACCCGCTCGACGGCACCAAGGAGTTCGTTCGCGGCGGCAATGACTATACGGTCAACATCGGCCTGGTCAGCGGCGGCATTCCGCGGCTCGGCGCGGTCTTTGCTCCGGCGAGCGGCCGGCTGCACACGGGACTTGTCGGCAGCGGCGCATGGGCGGAGGACGGCGAGGAGCGTCGGGCCATCCGAACCCGTGAGCGCGGCGAGCATATCGCGGCCGTCGCGTCGAAGTCGCATCTGACCCAGTCGACCGTCGACTATCTCGCCGCCGCGGTCGGCGTTTGCGATCATGTCAGCGTCGGCTCGAGCCTGAAATTCTGTATCGTCGCGGAAGGGCGAGCCGACATCTATCCGCGCCTGTCGCCGACCAGCGAATGGGACACGGCGGCGGGCCATGCGGTGCTGCTCGCCGCCGGCGGGCGGGTCGACGGACCCGACGGGTCGCCGCTGCTCTATGGCAAGCGAGCCTTCATCAACCGCGGCTTCGTTGCCACCGCCGGCTGGCAGGCGCCGCCGGTCGGGCCGTTCCTCGAGCCGTTCGCGGGTGGCGGCGATTTGCCGGCGGGAGTCTAGTCCGACGATTCCGCCATTTGAGTGGGCCACGGGAGAAATTTCATCCAGATCGGATCGAGCGCTCCCTGCTCCCTGGCCCAGCGCCCTCGGCGAAGCGCGTCGACCTCGTCGCGGGCCAGTTCGAGGCGGGCATAAAGCTCCAGCGCGTCGGGGTCATTTCCCTCGGTCACGCCCAGCCGCCAGGCCAGCTTTTGCGCCTGCTCGATCGCGGCGGCCAAATCGGCCAGCCAGCGCGCCCGTTCCGTCGCCGCCATCTCCCCGAACTTGCGATCCAACTGATCCTCCTGGTTAAGTTTCTCTTAAACAGGAACAGTTGCCACTGCGTTGAGCATCTGTCCGAAATGGACATGATTTCCTCTAACTTTCATCCACAATGCGCGTTAAGTCTGCCGATGCTCGGTAAGCATCTGCAAAGGGGATCAGCCCATGAACGCCTATCTGAGCGACCTCGAATCCAGCCGCCACGGCTTTGATCCCTCCCCAGTATTGATCGCCGGCGACGGTGAAAGCGCGCTCGCTCGCGCCGCCCGTTCGGTCGAGGCCTCCGGCATGCGGATTGCCGATCAGGTCCTTGTCGAAGCGGCGCCGGACCGGATCGAACGCCAGGCATCGGCTTCGGCGCTGTGGGTCGAGCTCGACCGCGACGGCGGCGAGCCAATGGACCGGCTCTTGTCCCTTGTGAACCGCGATGCCGCGGCCGGCCGATACGCAGCGGTCATCTCGGCGCGCTCCGAGATGCTCGATGCGCTCGCTGCCCGAATTGACGATTCCGCGGTCGAGCTGATCATCGACGCCGATGATGCCGAACGGGCCGCGGCGCTGGCCGTTGCGATCGCCAGCCGATCCGATCCGCTTCGGGTCGCGGATGCTGCCGCCGACAAGAATGCGGCCAGGCTCAGGCAGTTGAGCGACGAAGTCAGCCGCATCGCCTCGACCCTTGCCCGCCTGTCGGCGGGACCCGGCGCCGCCATCCGCCCGGTCGAGGCGCCTCCGCCCAACGTACCCGAAGTTTCGGCCGAGACCGTGCGCTCGGTGATCCGCGCCCGGCGGCTTCGCTCGCGCTATTTTTCCGAAGGGCTGTTCGCCGATCCCGCCTGGGACATGTTGCTCGACCTGCTTCAGGCCGAGATCGCCCAGCTGCGTGTGCCGGTTTCCAGCCTCTGCATTGCAGCGGCGGTGCCGGCGACGACCGCGCTCCGCTGGCTGAAGAGCATGACCAGCCAAGGGTTGTTCATTCGTCGCGCCGACCCTCATGACGGGCGCCGCGTCTTTGTCGAATTGGCTCCTGAGACCAGCATCGCGCTTCGTCGCTATTTTGCCGAGGTCGGCAGCGTCGTCGCGATTTGAACCTGTCGGCGTCGGCAGGCCGGGGGGGAGCGAGCCTTGGATGGTAATGGTGGGCGGTGACGGGCTCGAACCGCCGACCCTCTCGGTGTAAACGAGATGCTCTACCAACTGAGCTAACCGCCCGGCGTCCCCGCACTGGTGATCGCCGCCACTGCAGTCAAGCGGGTCAGCCGAAATTGACCCAGCCGAGCAGCATCAGCAGCAGCAAGGTGCCGATGATCGTCAGCAGCAGCGATCCGACGCAGCCCATGCGGTTCGAGAAGAAAAAGAACATTGCGGCCTGAACCGATACGGCGGCTAAAGGCTCCGAACCAGCTTCACCGCCATTGCGATCCAGGGCGGGTCGGAAACGACCTGCTGGCGACCGCCGGCTCCGGGCGGAAGCAGCTGAAGCTTGCCGCCTGATCCGTCGCTCGCTGGCTCGCGGTTGATCATCCGGCCGAACAGGAAGCGGCCGGCGGGGCGGGGGACGAGCACGTCCCGGTTGAGCGCCCGTCCATAGTCTTCAGGCTGCAGGGTCTCGCACCAGATCTCGTCGCCGGAGCGATAGTCGCCGAGGCTTGCTGACACGGTGAGAGCAATCAGGCCCGGCCCCGCCCTGGGCGGAACGACAATGGCGGTTCGCTTCGGAGCGGTCGCCCCGGAGGCGCCGAGGATGGCGGCGACCGGCAGCTCCGAGGGATCACCGCGATCGACCAGGTCGCTCGCCTCGACCCCGAGCGCTGCCGCGATCCGGTTGAGCCAGCCTACCGAAACGGTGCGCGTTCCGGTCTCGAGCCGGCCGATGGTCTGGGGCGTCGTCGGCGGCTCGCAGCGCCGGGCAACCTCCTCGAGCGTCAACCCGCGAGCGCGGCGGACTTCCCGAATGCGTGTAATCACGGTTACCCCCCAAATCTAACCCAAATGGTTTTTCCTCTGTCCTACAGTTTTGCCGTTGTGGCAAGCTATGCGAATCACCAAAACGAAAGGAGAGCGTATGGCGGGGATCGGTAAGGGGCGGCTGCTCAGGGAACGGGCGATCGGCATGGAATCGTGGCCCTCCGCCGGCCGCCGTCGCCGGCCGGCGCGGTCGGTCACGGTAAACCTCGCCGAATCTCCGCTCGGCTGGCTGTTTTCGCGCGGAATCGTCTCGCAGGCGCAGTTCGATGCCGGCGAGCGGCTTCGCGCCGACTGGGAGCGGGCCCAGCTCGCGCCGCGAGTGACGATGGACTGGGACTCGGCGCCAGTCGCCCGCGGCCGCGGCGGTTCGACCGCTGGGCCCGATCCATCGACAAGCCAGATCGATTCCCGGCGCCGGTTCGATGAGGCGATCGCTTGCGCCGGGCCAGGCCTCGCCGACATATTGTGGCGGGTGGTGTGCGCGGGCGAAGGTATGCGCCAGGCTGAAAGCGCGCTTGGCTGGCCGGCGCGCGCCGGCAAGCTCGTCCTCATATTCGCCCTCGACCGGGTCGCGGCTTACTACCGGACAGGTTAGCGATCCGCGCCTTTCTGTCCGGACTTTCGCGCGGCGGAGCCCATTTCGGTGGTCGCCGCTGGCTTGCCCGAAGACGGCGTGCCGGCCTTGGGCTTTTGCTCCCGGTCCCGGAGCGTCGGGTCGTGAAGGTTGTTGCGGGCTTCGTCCCTGCCGCTGTTGCTGCGCATCTTCCACTCCACTGCTATGGCGACCAAACGATCAAGAAAAGGGCATCGAGCTGGAGATCCAGCGGACCGGCCTTGGTCACGAGAATGCCGACTTTCTCGCCGCAATCCGTTCGCAAGATGCCGGCACTTCGCGACGGGGATTACTGCCTCGCCGATTCCTCAGCCATTGGTCGCGTTCATGGCCAGGTTCGCCGGCTGAAACAGAAGCGCCGCGCCTCTCCGGCGGGAAGCAGCGGCGCCGCTGTTTCGAGGAAGGCGATCAGCCGTTGCCGCCGTCCTCGCCTTCGTCCTGGGCGCCTCGACCCTGCTCGGCAAATCCGCTTTCAGGGCTTCCGCCCTTTTGCAGATAGTCGTCCGAACCGGTGCCCTGCTGGCCGATGAAGCCTTCGCCCTGGCCGCCGCCGGTACCAGCACCGCCGCCGCCAAAGCCACCGCTTTCACCGGTCGAGCCGTCGCCGCCGCCGGCCACTCGGTCGGGGCTCATCGTGCCGACTCCGCCGCCCTGCTGGCCGGCTTCGCCGGTCGAGCTCTGCCCGCCTTGCTGGCCGAACTCCTCGCTGCCGGCGCCCTGCTCGCTCTGGCCGCCGCCGAAATCGCCGCCCTGCTGGCCCTGCTGCTGCTGGCCGGCCTGGCCGGCGCGCTGATTGTCGGTCTGCTGCCCGAGTGGGGGCTGCTGGCCGCTAGCCTCGTTCTGGTCGCGCTCATTCTCGTTCATGTCACGTCCTTCCGGTCACTCGCCCCGCTTGCTCGTGACGGGTAACCGGAAAGCCGTGGCAGCCGTTCCGCCGCCGAAGCGGCGGATGCGACGAGCCGAAGCGGCGCTTCAGCCCTGCTGCTGATCCTCGCCGCCAGATCCGGCCTCGCCGGCCGGAACATCGCCGGCCTCCGCCGACGCCTCGGCGGTGGCGCCGGGCTCGGCGTTCGGATCGAAATCCTCGGTGAAGTCGGCACTGTCGCGCTCGAACATCTGGGCCATGACGTCGACTCCCTGGGCCTGGAGGTCGGCCTCTTCGGGCGAACGGGCGACGTTGACCTTGACCGTCACCGACACTTCGGGGTGAAGCGCGACCTTGACCTCGTGAACGCCGATGGCCTTGATCGGCCGGTCGAGAACCACCTGGCTCTTGGTCACTTTGGCGCCTTCGGATTCGAGCGCCTCGACGATGTCGCGGGCGGACACCGAGCCGTAGAGCTGGCCGGTGTTGGACGCCTGGCGGATCAGCTGGACCGACTTGCCGTCGACGCCCTTGGCCGATTTCTCGGCTTCCTTGCGCCTGTCTTCATTGTCCGATTCGATCCGGGCGCGGTTGGCCTCGAACAGCTTGCGGTTGGCCTCGTTGGCGCGAAGCGCCTTCTTGTTGGGCAGAAGGTAGTTGCGGGCGAAGCCGTTCTTGACGGTGACCACGTCGCCGATCGCGCCGAGCTTCTCGACCCGCTCGAGGAGGATGACTTGCATTGGACCGGCCTCCTTATTTGACGACGTAGGGGAGAAGGCCGAGGTGGCGGGCGCGCTTGATCGCCTTGGCCAGCTCGCGCTGCTTCTTGGTGGAGACGGCGGTGATCCGGCTGGGAACGATCTTGCCGCGCTCCGAGACGAAGCCCTGAAGCAGGCGCACGTCCTTGTAATCGATCGCCGGCGATTCCTTGCCCGAGAAGGGGCAGCTCTTGCGGCGGCGGAAAAATGCCCTGGCCATGATTATTCGGCTCCCTGCTCTTCGCGGCGCGGCAGGCGATCGCCCCGGTCACCGCGGTCGCCGCGCGGGCCGCGATCGCCGCGCTCGCGCTCGCTTCGCCGCATCATCGCCGACGGGCCCTTTTCATGGGCGTCGACGCGGATGGTGAGGAAGCGGATGACGTCCTCGTTGATGTTGGTCTGGCGCTCGAGCTCGGCCAGCGCCGCCGGCGGGGCGTCGAGATCGAGCATGACGTAATGCGCCTTGCGGTTCTTGGCGATCCGGTAGGCGAGGGAGCGAAGCCCCCAGGTCTCGGTCTTGACGACCTTCCCGCCATTGTCCTCGATGATCTTGGTGGCGTTTTCGGCAAGCGCGTCGACCTGGGCCTGGGCCAGATCCTGACGCGCAAGGAAAACATGCTCGTAGAGCGGCATGTGTCTCGTCTCTCTTTTGGCCGATCGCTGACGCCGCCCGTTGCGACGCCCCTCCGGCTGTCGTTCATGAAACTGGGGCGCGAGACCAGCCCGCACCCCATCGGCAGCGCCTATGGCGAAACCGGGATGAAAAGGCAAGGGACCGGCGCCGGCGCGAAGAGTTATCGCCGCGCTGTACATCGCACGAGCGGAGGCGCGGAAAGTCGCAAAAGTCGCGGCACGTCCCCGCGACCTTCGGCCGCCGAGCCGGGGCCGCGCCGTAACTGCGCTGGCGCGGGACGGGGGTGCAGGGGATGTGGTTGGCGGGGTCGGCGGCTTCCGCCTCGAACTCGTGCCAGTCGAAGGGGGTAGTGGTCATCTACGAGTCTATGACCCAAACCCGGGTCTGTAGGACAGGGATTTTTTTGCGCGGGCGCAGATGACGTCGGCAGTGGGTGGAAAGCGAGCGTTCGCTGCTAATGTCCGCAATGGGTGGAAAGCCGACACTTCGCTACCCGGCCGATGCGAATACCAATGTATTATGTTATCCCGCTTTCGGGAGGACTGGGTATGCAAGCGCCCGTTGATCTTGCTCACGAACCGCCTTTTAAAATTGGCGAGCTTGATATCTACCCCTCTACACGTGAGATCGGCCGGGACGGTCAGACGATCATCGTCGAACCTCGGGTCATGCAGGTTCTCATCGCACTGGCGCGCGCTAACGGCACGGTGGTCACCCGAAACGAGCTCGTCGAACAATGCTGGCAAGGCCGCATCGTCGGCGATGATGCAATCCATCGGGTTCTCTCACGATTGCGGCGCGTTGCGGAGGGAATCGCACGTGGCCAGTTTAGCATCGAAACAATCACGAAGGTTGGCTACCGCCTGACGTCACAGGGTTCAGAACCATTAGTTGCACGGCCTTTTGAGACAGGACCAGGCGAGCAAGCCAAGCCGAGTACCAGGGATGCCAAATTCGATAGGCGCGTAGTCTTGGCTGGCGCCGGCGCGGCAGTCATGATTGCTGGCGGTGGCCTCTGGCTCTTCAATAGAACCGACGGCGTGCCGAATGAGGTCCGCGCCTTGCTCCATCAGAGCCGAGAATCGCTCAAGGAAGGCACTGCCGACCGCATTGCGTCAGCGGTATCCCTGCTGCGCAAGGCAACCGAGATCGCTCCTCAAAGAGCAGAGACGTGGGGGGCGCTGGCGCTGGCGTACCAAAGGCAAGCGATGCGGAGCAGCTCGGCGGCCCGGGAGCAGGTCGAGGCGCGGGGCGTGTCCGCCGCCAGGAAAGCGCTGGCACTCGATCCCGACAATGCCGACGCGTTGACGGCGCTGGCGACGATGCGTCCTTTTTTCAAGCGCTGGGCGGCCTACGACGCGGCCTGCAGGCAAGTGCTGGCAAGATATCCCAATCACTGGGAGCTCAATATCAGCTACGGTCATTTCCTCAGCGCTGCTGGGCGGTCCCGAGCTGCCCTGGATCACTTTAACCGAGCGATGTCGGTCGACCCGTTGTCGCCTCAGCTTCAATGGCAGATAGCGCAGGACCTGTGGTGTGCGGGCCGGCTGGACGAAGCTGATCGGGCGATGGACCGCGCGTTCGCGTTGTGGCCGCGACATTATGCCGTGTGGTTCGTCCGCAACCGGCTGCACAACTACACCGGCCGCGCCAAGGCTACGCTGGCAATTTTGGAGGATCGCGACGCCCGGCCTGTTGGGATCCCCGAATGGAATTTTGAGCTTAGCCGGCTGGAAGCCCGGGCACTCGACACGCGCTCCCCGGCCGACATCGGAGAGGCGCTCGATACGTATTTAAGCGCGGCGCGACGAGCGCTCGTCTTTGCCGAGAATGCCGTGATGTTCGCGTCGGCAGTTGGGCATCTCGACAGGGCGTTTGAGGTCGCTAATGCCTATTTTTTCGATCGTGGCTTCAAGATGAGCGACCAGCGCTTCACAACCGAGCAAGGCGCATACGGCGCTCGAAGCCAACGCTTTACGGCCTTCCTCTTTGTTCCGCCGAGTGCGGCGCTGCGCGCTGATCCCCGCTTTGGGCCGCTGATTCGCGACATCGGCCTTGAGGATTACTGGCGGCAGACCGGCACATCCCCGGATTATCGTCGCGGATGAGGACCGGACGCGCGCATCGCAAATTCCGGTCACCGCCAATCGGCCAAATGTCGGTCATCCATCGACGCAAAATCGGGTCCTAATCCTGTCGATCGGACGAACTGACGGGCACTCATGAATTGACCGGCGCAATCTCGCCCGGCTGAAAGATTGAGGGCATCATGCGGACATTGATTATCTCGACGTTGATAGCTGTTACCGCCGCATCTCCTGCTGGCGCTCAGGGGCGCACTGCTGAAGGCAGAGCGACGGTAGAACGAGTTTCCTTCAAGGATCTAGATTTGAACACGACTGCTGGGCTCAGACAGCTTCGTCGACGGATTGCCAACGCCACCGAGGCTGTCTGCGATTCTTATGCGGGCAAAGAACAATATGAGCAGGACCAGGTAACGCGGTGCCGCAAAGCGGTCGCCAGGATGGTCGAACCTCAACTCGCGCGGATCATGCGTCAGGATGATGTCCAATCTGCAGCGACCGTTTCACGGTGACAGGAGTTTCGAAATGCCATTCTGGGTCGAAAGCGGACATTTGCGGGCTAATTTCCGGAAAGGGTGGGAAGCGGACGTTGGAGCTCCGCTTGTGATGGTCATTCGCCAGCGTACATTGGTGACTGCCGCGTTCGGGTTAGTACTCCTGGGGAAGATAGAGGGGGGCAACAACATGAAATTGATCTCTGCAACCGAAGCGTTGAAGGTCGCCGCTGCAGCCGCAGCCGCGGCGGTTGGGCTCTTGGCGGCCGGAGCAGCTGCGAGTGGCCAAACTGATGCCTCCCCACCGGTGACACAGGAACAGATCAAGCAGTGCCGGGAAGTGTTGAATCCAGAAGATCGCGCACGCCCTGGCGGCCGAGAGGACGCCAAGCTGAAGGCGTTCTGCAAGGAGTTGATGG
>Ga0247719_1001130_pt1 | contig 11939 bp, 11 predicted proteins | sample 41E_DmetaG_FD_189046 | JGI IMG/M metagenome (GOLD analysis project Ga0247719, IMG submission 189046) | Soil microbial communities from hillslope of Landscape Evolution Observatory, University of Arizona, Oracle, AZ, United States - 4-1-E_D | ecosystem: Engineered > Artificial ecosystem >...
GTCATAGGCGAGGGGGACGGACGGCCCGGCCCAAGCAGGCTCGCCAGCGGGCACCAGAACGCCCCTGCGGTCCCCGTACCACTGGACCGGCGACTCGGCCGCCGCCCCCTCTGCGGCCGGCGCGGAGTCGACGTCCACCCAGCGGTGGCTGCCGAGGAGGAACGTCCGGGAGGGCGGCGGGGCGGCCACCTTCTCGAGCACGGCGGCGGCCCACGACGCCGCCAGCCGGTCGGTGTCGGGGACCGCCTCAGGAGGGATGCCCAGTGCGCAGAGGGGAGCGAGGCGGTGGGTCAGCTCGCTCACCCACGGGCCCGCGACCAGGGTCGCGCCGGCGCCGGCCTCCGCTGCTTGGGCGAGGCTGGCGGCGGCGGAGGCGCAGAACCAGGAGGCCAGATGCAGGCTGGGGACTCCCGCGCCCGCGACCTGGCGGACGAAGGACAGGGAGTCGGGCCCGGGCCGCCTCGAGGGCGGCCATCCCGGCAGCTCCACCGGCCAGCGAGAGGCCAGGTCGGCCAGGGGGCCACCGAGGAGGAGTGGGCGGAGTCGGTCGGCCAGGCCGGCCAGCGCCCCCGGGCGGCTCTCCCGGCCGCCGTGGTCCGCGTGCCACCGGAGCGTGTCCTCGAGGGGGAACGGGCCCGAGGCGAGGAGGGGGGACCACGGCTGGCGCGCCACCACCGCGGCCACGGCAGGGTGGCCTGTCGCCGCCGCCTCCCACGCGGCCCACGTCTCGTACGCCAGGCCGCAGCACACGACCCGCCCGTCGCACCAGGGCTGGCCGGCGAGCCAGTCGAGGGTCGCGCCGGCGTCCCCTCGCTGGTCGCCGCCCTCCACAAAGGCTCCGCCCGAGCCGCCCCGGCCCCGCAGATCGACCACGACCACCGCGAAGCCCCCGTCGAGCCACGGCTGTGAGGCCCGGGCCCGGGCCGTGCGACCGTAGGGCGTGCGGACCAGCACCGCCGGTCCCGGGCCGCCCCGGTCGGGTAGGGCCACCTCGACGGCCAGCACCGTCCCGTCAGGGGTGGTGACCTGTCCGGGGTGGCGGGCGATCACCCTGCCTCCGTGACGAGGTAGCGGGGCACCGCCAGCACGGGATGCCGGCGGACCTCCCCGGTGACGCCGTCGATGCCGACCTGCACATGGGCCCCCGGGACGTCCTGTCCTTGCAGGTGGCAGAGCACGTCGGTGACCACCAGCGCGGCGGCGACCACAGCGGCGGTGCCCGGGTCACCAGCGCAGGTCGGTGCGCCGCCGCCGTCGAGCCAGGCCCACAGGGCCAGCAGGTCGTCGGGCCACTCGCACGCCGCCAGCCGGCGCAGTCGCAGATCCTCGTAGCCGGGGCTCTCGCCGGGGACGGTGAACGGCCCCACGTACCACCGCCGCCCCTCGCCGTGGGCCCGGTGCCACGGCACGCCGGCACCCGCCGACCAGGCGTCGAGCCGGCGCCAAGTGAGGTCCGGCAGCCAGCGGGAGACGGCCACGACCGCGTCCGGCCGCCGGTCGTCCAGCTCCTCCAGCGACGACCGCTCCACCCGGGCGCCCGCCGCCTCCAGCAGGCCGGCCGCCGGAGACAGGGCCGGCCCGTCGCCAACCAGGACCACGTGCCCCGCCGCCGGGACCGGCTCGGTGCGGGCCAGCGCACCTTCGGCGGCCAGGGCGTCGAGCAGGTCTCCCACCCCCGCGCCGGGGGCCGCGTCCACTGCGTGGGCGGGCGAGCGGCGGCCGGCCAGGACGCTCGCCACGACGGGCCGCCATTCCGCGTCGACGTCGACGTGCAAGATCTCCTCGTCGGGCAGCTGGACGAGCCAGCCGGTCTCCGTGGGGACGATCGCGGTGCCGGCGCGGAACTGCACGGCCCCACGGTGCGCTGCCCAGTCCATCACTCCTCCTCCGGTCGTAGTTCGGGGGCCGCGCCGGCTGCGGCCCCCGGGGACGGCGTGCTGCTACCGCCAGGTCAGTGCGCTCGAGCGCACGGTGAGCGCGTGGTTGCTGGAGTGCACCGCGGCCTTGATGGCCTTGGCGTTCTTGGTGATCTTCATGACGTCACCTCCTCTCGGGTGCGGAAGGGCTTCGTCGCGGCAGGGGACCTCTGCGGTCTTCGCCTCCCGCCACGGCGCCATCGTTGCAAGAATGATTCTTACTGTCAATAGCGCGGTGGGATGAGTCGCATCTGACTGCGACGAGGTGTTCAGGGGGCCGGTCGGTCGGCGAGGGGCCCTGGCGGCTGGGCCGGACGTCCGCGAATCGCCGCCGACCTCCGGGGGGACGCCGGGCAGGGGGCCGCCGCGCCGCCCTGGCAGGAGAAGGGGACCCTGCCCTGGAGTGGCGCCGGTGCCGGAAAGAGAAGAGGCCCTCCGGAGAGGGCCTCTGACCTGCTGTCTTGTGGAGCGGTTGCTCAGACCCATCCGCTGACCTGCGGCGACGCCCACATATGGCCTCTGACCTGCGGTTTTATATGACCATTGATATCCGTCGTTGCCCCCCATTGCCCGTTCTGATGTGCACCAGATGTGCACCAGAGCGGGTGGTCGCAGGCTCCACGCGTCGAGGCATTGGCGTTCGGAGTAGCGCGCGCAATGGCTGCGATGGCGGCCACGCCTCAGTCGGTTGCCTTCGGGTGGCCCGGCGAGGCCTCCATGAGCCAGACCGTTCGCTTGGCGTCGTCGATGCAGTACCAGAGGCGACCACCCGCAGTGACCTCGTACTGCCACTGCTCCATCTCGCTCCCATTGACGGTGCGGCGGCCAAGGTTGCCCTTGAGGGGGTGCTGTCGATCGGTGCGATCACGGGGATCGGCGGTGAGCCTTTCCCATGCGACGCGAGCGTTGGCGGGAGCAGCGGCGCAGACCTTCTCCCAGCCCTTCACGGCGTCGCTCGTCCCGAAGCGCAGGTCCCAGCCCTCGTTCGCCGGGGGCGGGGCGACGCGCTCACGGCGCTTCGACAACGTCAGGCCCAGGAGCGGAGACAGCTCTTCCAGCCGCCGTGGCACTTCGTCGGAGCCGTCGCGCAAGCCTCGGGTCGGCGTGCACCTCCGCAGTCGCCCGCCACTCCCGGACGAGCTGGCTCAAGGCTTCGTAGTCGTCGAAGGCTGTCCCCGCTAGGACGACTCGCGAGAACTCGTCCAGGAACAGGCGCTTGTCGTTGCGTGGGAGGAACTCGATCCACGGGAAGGCGTCAGCGAGAGCGTCGGCGAGCACCGCAGGAGTGTGGACGGCGAGGTTGCGAAGCGCGCGACCGATCGCGGAGAAGGTTTCCGCACGCTGCGCTTCACGGTCTGCGCGGCTGAGCCTGAGATCGGGCTCGTCCCGCCGCCGAAGGAGGACGTCGCCCTCCTCGAGGTCGTCGGTCACCTCGTTGGGCTTGCGGAGCAGATCCGAGAACGGGCGCTCGATAAGTCTCATGCCGCAAGCTTATCTGAACTACTTCAGATACATGGATGCGCCAGCCCGGTACCTCCCCGAGCTGGCCGAGGGGTCACAGCAGGTCGCCCCCGAGATCCGCACCGCCCTGCGCCACCCCCGCCTGGTGGCCGAGCACGATGCCCTGGTGGCGTCCGTGCCCAACGACTGGCGGGAACGGCTCGCCGCGAATAGCGAGGCCAGCCTGGACCTTCGCCGTCGCCGCCAGGACCTGGAACGCGGCACCGGCGTGTACGCCGACACGGCGGTGGGAGCGGCGGCCCGCGCGCTGGTGGAGGCGCGGGACCGCCTCGCCCGGGCCGAAGCCCTGGTGCACCTCCGGTCACGCCGTGGCGCCAGCACCGACGGGCCACGAGGGAGCCCGACCTCTGGCGGGGACGCGAGGCGACCGCCGCCGACCGCTGGCGGCGGTTGGCCGGCCCCGAGCTGTCCCGCCTCGACCGCCAGGACGAAGCACTGGACCATGACGGCGACGACCTTCGTCCGCTGCGGGCGCCGCCTCCGGCGGCGGCCTTGACACCGGCTCGGTGCTTCGGACCAACTGTCCCAATCGGATCAGTCGGGGCGACAATCGGGGCGCCGGTTACGGGCGGGCCCGGTCGAGTCGAGGGCGTAGCCGAACGGCAAATCTCGCATCTCCGAACCCCACAACACCCCGGTGCTCCGGTGCGCTTCGGCACACGCAACAGGCGAGCGCGATGATGCGCGGATGGCGGATTCGTCCGCGCTGATTCACGCTGGGGTCACCCCCCGAGAGATCGAGGTGCTCCGGGCGGTGCAGGAGCACTTGAGCAATGCCGAGATCGCGGCCCGCCTGTTCGTGTCGGAACGCACCGTCGAGAGCCACGTTTCGTCGCTGTTGCGCAAGCTGCAGGTCGACAACCGCAGAGAGCTCGCTCGCCTCGGGCGGACAGTTGTCGCGAATGCTGTTGGCGACCCGCCGACGAACCTTCCCTCGCGTTCCACGGCGTTCATGGGACGGACCGAGGAGCTGGATGCCTTGGAGGAGGCGATACGGCGCCATCCGCTCCTGACGCTCGTCGGCCCCGCCGGCGTCGGCAAGACGCGCCTTGCGCTGGAGGCCGCGCTGCGGGTTCGCCCTCAGTATCCCGGGGGCACCTGGTTCGTTGACTTCGCCGCGGTACGGCCCGACCGAGTGCCCCACGCCGTCGCCAACGTCCTCAACCTCGCGGCGCAACCGGGTGAGGAGTTGGCGGTCACGATCCCCTCAGCGCTCGCCTACAGGCCGGCCACCCTGGTCATCCTTGACGACTGTGACCAGCTTGTCGAAGCCGTAGGGGACCTGGCGGCAAGCATCGTCGCGTCTGGAGGGCCGGCGAGGATCGTGGCGACAAGCCGTCAAGTGTTCGGCACCGAGGAAGAGTGCCTGTTTCCCGTATCGCCGCTGGCAGAAGACGCGTGCGTTGAGCTGTTCTTCGACCGCGCCCGCCGGACTGCTCCAAACGTCGTCCTGACCGACTCCGACGCGGAGACGGTCACCCGAATCTGCCGCCACCTTGACCACCTGCCTCTCGCGATTGAGCTCGCCGCTACCCAGATCCGGATCCTCGAGCCGACTGAGTTGGCGAAACGGCTCGACGATCGCTTCCGGATCTTGTCGCGCCCACGTGCAGGATCCCGCCACGGCTCGATCGCCGCCACGGTCCGGTGGAGTTATGAACAGCTGCACGAGCCCGCCAAGCGGGTGTTCGAACGCTTGTCGATCTTTGCAGGCTCCTGCACGCTGGAGGCCGCGCAAGCGGTGTGCGGGCGCGACGGCCTAGACGGCCATGACGTGCTCGGGTTGATCGGCGATCTCGTCGATCGATCGCTCCTCGCCCGCGAGCGCGGTCCGGATGGGGTGGCGCGCTACCGGATGCTGGAGACGCTGCGGCTCTACGGGAGGGAATCGCTCGAAGCGACCGGGGATCTCGGCCGATTCTGCAAGGCCCACGCTACGTACTACCTCGCCCTGTCCGGCGCCGCCGAGCCGCACTTGTTCGGCCGGGAGGAGTCGACGTGGGTCGCTCGTCTGCGAGCCGAGGAGCCGAACCTCAGGCACGCCCTCGACTGGGCTCGGGACCATGACGTCGAACTCGCGCTCAGGTTCGGTGTCGCTTTGTGGCAGTACTGGAACTTCTCATGGCGCAACCAGGAGGGTGTCGCGTATCTCCAGTCGCTGCTCGAGCTGCGTGGCGACACCGACACCGACGACCCTGATCGCTCCGTCCTGCGTGCGTGGGCACTCACGGCGGCGGCCTCGTTGTCCGCCTACAACCGGGAAGCCGCCCGCACCACAGCTTGGGCGCAGGAAGCGATCCACGCCTTTGCGGCGGCTGGCGAGGAGCGAGGCCTGGCCTATGCGCGGCTGGCGCTCGGGTGGGCTCTCGCCAACTTGGGTTCGCTCGAGCAGGCCGACGATGTCCTCGGCGACGTCATCGCCGGGGCCGATCACCTCAACGATCAAGTTCTCATGGGACTGGCGCTGGAGTGCCGGGGCCACGTCGCGTCGTGGCGGGGAGACTTCGAGGAGTCCAGCCGCTGGCACCAGCTCGAGCTGGCGAACTGGACCGAGGTCGGTAGCAGGCGCCAACAGGCGTGGGCGTATACCCACCTGGCCCATGTGGCGCGGTCCGCCGGCGACCTCGAACATGCGCTCGAGTTCACTGGGCGTGCCCTCGACGGCCTCGCCGGCGACCCTGGCGGCAGCGCCCACGTTCACACGACCCTTGCCGACGTGGCTCGCTTGCAGGGACGTGGCGAGGAAGCGGCACGCATCTACGAAGAGCTCCTCGCCAGATTCGGCGCTGCGGGTGACCAACGCTGCCTGGCGTCGACCTACAAGAACCTGGGTGAGCTGGCGGCGGGACGGGGTGCGCACGAGGAGGCCTTGGGCCTGTTCTTCGAGAGTATCAAGCTCCGGCGCCAGCTCGGCGATCAGCTCGGCGTGGCGGAATGCCTCCGTGGCGTTGCTGCGGTCGCCTTCTCGACCGGCCGTGCCGACGACAGCGTCATCCTGCTGGCCGCGGCGAGCGGGCTGCGCAAGGCCGCGGGTGCCGAGCCACTCCCGGAGGAACGCCGCGCCGCCGATGCGGTGCTCACCGCCGCCCGGGCGTCACTCACCGCCGAGCAGTTCGGCCGGGCGTGGGACACAGGCACGAACCTTGACACCGATGCCGCTGTCGAACAGGCCTACCTCCTGGGGCCGGTGCCGAGCCTGGGCTGACCGGGAGCCGACCTCCGCCTCGAACGCGGCCGAATCCGAGGTGTTTCCGTACCGAGCACGGATGACGCCGCCCGTCCGAGGTCTCAACATCGGGAAACCGTCCGGTTCGCACAAGGAGGAAGCGGCATGGCAGGCCCGTTCGTCTACATCGGGACGTACAAGATCAAAGAGGGGAAGCTCGAGGTGGCCAAGAGGAGCTTACGCCGGCTGGTGGAAGTCGTCGAAGGACAGGAGCCGCGGCTGATCGCCTTCAACGTCTACTTCAATGAGGCCGGAACCACCGTGGGCATCGTGCAGGTGCACCCCGACCCGGCGTCTATGGAAACGCACATGAAGGTCATTTCCGAACACGTGAGCGACGCCTTCAGCTACCTCGACACCGAGGTGAGCGAGCAGGTCTACGGGGCCCCGTCCGATGCTCTCGCCGCGATGCTCCGGGCATACGCCGACCCAAACGCGGTCACGACATTGTTGCCACTCCATGAAGCCGGCTTCACCCGCGCAGCTTTCGACTGACCCGCCAGGCGCACTCCTGCGCCGCGCCCTGACTGCCCGTTGCGAGCGCTCTCGATCCCGGATCGAAACCGCACATACTGATCTGACGGCCTGCTGTCAGTTTGGGGGAGCTGCGAGCAGGCGAGTCAGCCGGTGTCGAACCCCGAGCGGCGACAGTCTCGTTTCCTTGGGGAGTCGACGGGCCTCGTTCGAGGGAACCCAGGTGCCGACCGGTGGGTGATCGAGGTCGGTGATCGAGGTCATCGTCGACGTACTCAAGTCGCAGATCGTGCAGGGCCGGCTCCTCTTCGAGGTAGCGCCCGAAGGCGGGGATCGGCCAGCGCCGACGGTCCCAGCCCGGCAGGGGTCCGAGAGGCAGCCACCCGGCCTCTTCCAGTCTGTCGTCCTAGACGCCAGCCACCATGACCGCCCCCCCGGGCTGGAGCTTCTCGAGCGTGTCCACGCTGGGCATGTCATCGCTCCTCGGTCCGAACAGATAGGCCACGAGTGCAGGCTCTTTCGGGAGGGACGAGGTGGGGAGGCCAGCAACGGCGGCGACGACTTCGGCAGCGGCGACTGCCAGTGCCCCGTACTGGAGGTCCAGGTAGTCGCCCTCGCTCGCCGTGACGCAGGCGGTCTACGACAAGGTCGTTTTGCGCCACTATGCCTTCGCCAATCGCTGGTTCAAGGTCAACGTCCCGACCGACCGTTCGGGAGAGCTGATCGAGACCGGCGACGTGGCCCATCGCTTCGCACTCAACTGTGACATCGCCACGCCGATGGAACGCGAAGGTGACGAGACGTTCGCCGTCGATCTCTTCGTCGATGTGCCCCAGAGGGCGGCTGTAGCGCTCTGACCTGCTGTCTTGTGGAGCGGACGACGGGACTCGAACCCGCGACCCCAACCTTGGCAAGGTTGTGCTCTACCAACTGAGCCACGTCCGCGTGACCTGTCCACTCTAGCAACCGGCCCGCCATGCTTCACGCGCGCCACACCCTCCAGATCGCCGGGCGGGACCGGGGCGGCGCCATCTAGGCTCGGGCGGCTTTGGACCCGGCCGCCCGCGTTCCGCAGGAGCTGTCGCGAGGGGACCGGCGGCTCGTGCTCGCCGGTCTGGCCGTCTACGGGTGCATCGTGGCGGCCCTGCTCCTCTCCCAGGTGCCGCCGCTGGTGCCGCAGGGTTCGGTGGCGGCCTGGCTCACCATCTTCCTGGCCGTGACCGTCCAGGCCCTCCCCTTCCTCGTTCTGGGCGTCCTGGTGAGCGGGGCCATCGCCGCCTTCGTCCCCTCCGGCCTCCTCGGCCGGCGGATGCCGGCCCGCCCCATCGCCGCCGTCCCCATGGCCGGGCTGGCGGGCGCTGCCTTGCCCGGGTGCGAGTGCGGCGCCGTCCCGATCGCGGGAAGGTTGGTGGCCGGTGGCGTCCCGCCTGCGGCCGCCCTGACGTTCCTGCTGTCGGCGCCCGCGATCAACCCCATCGTCCTCGTCTCCACCGCCGTGGCCTTCCCGGGACGGCCCGAGGTGGTCCTTGCCCGGTTCCTCGCGTCCTTCGCCACTGCCGTGGTCGTCGGGCTGGTCTGGTCTCGGCTGGGCAGGGAGGAGTGGGTGGCGCGGGCCCGGGCGGGGGCGACTCCGGTGGGCAGCCGCTGGGCCGTGCTCACCTCTACGGCAGCCCACGACTTCCTCCACGCCGGCGGGTTCCTCGTCGTCGGCGCCATGGTGGCGGCCACCCTCCAGGTCGTCGTGCCTCGATCGCTGCTCGACGGCCTTGCCGGCTCCGGTGTGGCCGCCGTCGCCACCATGGCGTTCCTCGCGGTGGCGCTGGCGATCTGCTCCGAAGCGGACGCGTTCGTGGCGGCCAGCCTCAGCCAGTTCTCCCTCACGTCGCGACTGGTGTTCCTCGTCGTCGGGCCGGCGGTGGACGTGAAGCTGGTCGCGCTCCAGGCCGGGATCTTCGGGCGTCCCTTCGCGGCCCGCTTCGCGCCCTTCACGCTGGGCGTGGCGGTGTTGTCAGCGGTGCTGGTGGGGTGGTGGCTGCTGTGAGCAGCCGGTTGGAAGGCGCCCTCGTCGCGCTGGCTGGCGCCATGCTCCTGCGCCTCGCCGCCACGGACCTCTACCTCCGCTACGTGAAGAGCTCCATGCGGGTGTGGCTCCTCGCCGCCGGTGCGGCCCTGGTCGTGGTGGGCGCCTGCCGGCTCTGGTCCGCGGGCCGGTCGCGCCGGGCCGGCGGCACGGCTGTCCACCGCCCGCCGAAGGTCGCCCTCCTCCTGCTGGTCCCCGCCGTCGTCGCCTTCGCCATGCCACCGCCCTCGCTCGGCGCCTACTTCGCCAGCCGCCAGAGCGCGGGCGGGGCCCCCCTCAGGCCCCCGAGCGGGGCCCTGACGGTGGGCGCCGACGGCATCGCCGAGGTCACGGTCGTCGACTTCGTGCGCCGGTCGCTCCTGGCGCCGTCCACGCTGGAAGGTGTCCGGGTCCGAATGGCCGGCTTCGTCACCCCCGACGTCTCGGGCCTGTCCGATTTCCGGGTCACCCGCTTCGCCGTCGGCTGCTGCGCCGCCGACGCGGTCCCGGTCTACGTCGCGGTGCGGGAAGGTGAAGGCCGCCAGCCGTCAACCGACGAGTGGGTCGAGGTGGTGGGGCGGCCGTTGCCGGTCGACGGCCGGGAGGGTCGGAACGTGCCCGTGCTGGCTGTCGAGTCTGTCCGGCGCATAGACCCGCCGACCAACCCCTACAACTGAGTGCTCGTCTGAGTGCTCGTCACCCGTTCGTTGCTTCGCCCGTCCTCCGCATTGGCGCTCTGAAGGCGCAGAATGAAACAATCGTTCTCATTCTCGGAGAGGAGGCATAGTGCGCAGGCTCGTGGCTTCGCTGGCGGTGCTGGGCGTCCTGGCGGGGTGTGGCGGTGGGGGTGATGACCTCGCATCCGACGGCCGCCCCCAGGTGATCGCCGCCTTCTACCCGATCTACGAGGCGGCCACCCGGGTGGGCGGAGACCACATGCAGGTCCACAACCTCACGCCCGCGGGCGCCGAGCCGCACGACTTGGAGCTCAGCTCCCGCCAGGTCGACCGCATCGAGGACGCCGCCGTCGTGCTCTACCTCGGGGGGGGCTTCCAGCCCGCCCTCGAGCGGGTGGCGACCCGATCGAAGGGGGTGAAGGTCGACCTGCTCCCGGCGGCCGGCACCCTGCTCCCCCCACCGGCTGGCGACCACGGCCACCACCACGACGACGACGACGAGTTGGAGGCCGACCCCCACATCTGGCTCGACCCGACGCTGCACAAGGCCGTCGTCGGGCGCATCGCGGCGGCGCTGGCCGAGGCCGATCCGGCCAACCGGGCCGACTACGAGGCCAACGCCGCCGCCTACGGCCGCGAGCTCGACGACCTGGACGCCGCCTTCTCCCAGGGCCTGGCCCAGTGCGACCGGCGGGTGTTCGTGACCTCCCACGACGCCTTCGGCTACCTCGCCCGTCGCTACAACCTCACCCAGGAGCCGATCGCCGGTCTGGAGCCCGACTCCGAGCCCAGCCCGCGGCGCATGGCCGAGCTGGCCTCCAAGGTCCGGGCCGAAGGCATCACCACGATCTTCTACGAGACGCTCGTCTCGCCCCGGGTGGCGGAGGCGCTGGCCCGGGAGGCGGGGGTCCGCACCGCGGTCCTCGACCCGCTCGAGGGCCTCTCGCAGGAGGACATCTCCGCCGGGAAGACCTACGTTTCGGTGATGCGCGAGAACCTGACGGCCCTGCGGGGAGCGCTGGGCTGCCGCTGACCGCCGCCCGGCTGCCGGGGCGCTCGACCACCGACGTCCTCCGCGTGGAGGGCGTGCGGTTCCTCTACGGCCGCCACGTCGTGCTCGACGGGGCCAGCATGCACGTGCGCGCCGGCGAGTTCGTGGCTCTGGCTGGCGCCAACGGGTCGGGCAAGTCGACCCTCATCCGGGTCGCCCTCGGGCTGGCGGAGGCGGCGGCCGGGGTGGTCGAGCTGTTCGGCAAGCCACCCCACCGGCTCGAGGGGCGCTGGCGCGTCGGGTACGTGCCCCAGCGGCCGATGCTGGCCGAGCACCTGCCCGCCACCGTCGAGGAGGTGGTGGCGTCGGGCTGCCTGGCCCGGGGCCGGTGGGCCCGCCGCCTGCGGGCCGCCGACCACGCCCGCGTCGCCCGGGCGCTCGATGTGGCGGGACTGACCGAGTTCGGCCGCGTGCCCGTCACCGAGCTGAGCGGCGGCCAGCAGCAGCGCGCCTTCATCGCCCGCTCGCTCGCCTCCGAGCCCGAGCTGCTGGTGCTCGACGAGCCCATCGCCGGCGTGGACGCCGAGTCCCAAGCTCGCTTCCGCCACGCCCTGGTCACTCGCTGCCGGGAGGAGAACCTGGCTGTGCTGCTGGTGTCCCACGAGCTGGGGGCGGTGGCCGACGACCTCGACCGGGTGCTGGTCCTGCGCCGGGGCCGCATCGCCTTCGACGGGCCGCCGGCGGAGCTGACCACCGAGGGCGTGAGCCTGGGCGTCCACCACACCGACCTGCCGGTGTGGCTGGAGGGCCAGGGATGACGCTGCCCCTGCCCTGGCCGTTCGACCGCCAGTACATGCAGCTGGCCCTGGCGTCGGGCATCGCGGTGGGGGCGGTGGCGCCCCTCATCGGGACCTTCCTCGTCCAGAAGCGGCTGTCGCTGATGGGCGACGGCGTCGGCCACATGGCCTTCGCGGGCGTGGCCGCCGGGCTCCTGTTCGGGTTCAGCCCGCTGTGGACCGCCCTGGTGGTCGCCGTCGCCGGCGCGGTGACCATCGAGTGGCTCCGGCTCCGGCGG
>Ga0247719_1001131_pt1 | contig 11930 bp, 9 predicted proteins | sample 41E_DmetaG_FD_189046 | JGI IMG/M metagenome (GOLD analysis project Ga0247719, IMG submission 189046) | Soil microbial communities from hillslope of Landscape Evolution Observatory, University of Arizona, Oracle, AZ, United States - 4-1-E_D | ecosystem: Engineered > Artificial ecosystem > Mesocosm...
TCCTCGGGCCGGGGGGCTGCCGGCGTGGCCTCGGCCGCAGGCGGCCGAGCTGAGCGGAGCACGTCGTCGTCGTCCTCGGCCCAGAACGAGTCCATGTCGCCGACTTCGAGGTCGTCCTCCGCATCGGTGTGCGGCGATGGGCCGGCGGGCCGCGGGTCGTCGGACGAGACGACCGTGGTGATCACCACGTCGGCGTCGGCGGGCTCGGTCGCGGGGTGTGCGTCGGAAGTCTCGACGGCGGGCGACTCCCCGCCTTCGGTGGCCACGGCCCGCACCTTACCGGGGCTGCCCGGCCGGCGCGCGAGACTTGCCCGATGACGCGGCGGGATCCAGCGAACTCCAGGAAGGTCGTCGTCGTCGGGCAGGGCTATGTCGGCCTCCCCCTGGCCATGCGGGCGGTCGGCGCCGGCCATGACGTCGTCGGCTACGAGGTCGCCGAGCAACGGGTCAAGCGCCTGCTGGCCGCCGAGACCTACGTGGAGGACGTGCCGTCGGAACAGCTGGCCGCCGCCCTGGCGACCGGCCGGTACCTGCCGAGCCTCGACCCGGAAGCTTTCGCCGGCTTCGACGTGGCCGTCATCACCGTCCCGACGCCCCTGCGCGAGGGCCTCCCGGACCTGTCCTACATCGAGTCGGCCGCCGTCACCCTGGCCGTCCACCTGCGCCCGGGCGCCACGGTGATCCTGGAGTCCACCACCTACCCGGGGACGACGGAGGAGCTGCTGGCGCCCCTCCTGGAGGCGGGCTCGGGCCTGGCCGCCGGCACCGAGTTCTTCCTCGGCTACAGCCCCGAGCGCATCGACCCGGGCAACCCGACATGGCGGCTGGAGAACACGCCCAAGGTGGTCTCCGGCATCGACCCCGCGTCCCTCGCCGAGGTGCAGTCCTTCTACGACACCATCGTGGAGACCACCGTTCCGGTGTCGGGCCCGAAGGAGGCCGAGCTCACCAAGCTGCTCGAGAACACCTTCCGCCACGTCAACATCGCCCTGGTCAACGAGCTGGCCATGTTCGCCGGCGACCTGGGCATCAACGTGTGGGAGTCCATCGACGCCGCCTCCACCAAGCCCTTCGGCTACATGCGCTTCACCCCCGGTCCCGGCGTGGGCGGCCACTGCCTGCCCATCGACCCCAGCTACCTCTCGTGGCGGGTCCGCCGGGCCCTGGGCCAGTCCTTCCGCTTCGTGGAGCTGGCCAACGACGTCAACGACCACATGCCGGACTACGTGGTGCGCCGGCTGACCGAGGCCCTGAACCGCCGGCGCCTGCCGGTCAACGGCAGCCGCATCCTGCTGCTGGGCCTGGCGTACAAGGCCAACACCGGCGACGACCGGGAGTCACCGGCGGTCGTCGTCGCCGAGCGGCTGCTCGGGTTGGGCGCCGAGGTCCGGGTGGCCGACCCGCATGTCATCTCCGACCACGTCGACGGCGCCGTGCAGCGGGTGGACGTCACCCCCGATGAGCTGGCCGCCGCCGACGCCGTCATCCTGCTCACCGACCACGACGCCTTCGACATGGCCGGCGTGGCCACCCACGCCCGCTTCGTGCTCGACACCCGCCGGCGGGTGCCGGCGTCGAAGAACGTGGAGTATCTGTAGCGCCTAGCAGGCCCGGGCGGACGGTGACGTCGGCGACCAGCTCGCCCTCCGCTACCAGCGTGTAGACGTGTTCTGCCGCAAGCCCAGCCGCTTCCTACCGTCGCTGCAGTCATCCACTCGTCGCCCGGGGTCTCCGCCACGGTCTGGAATCGTAGGATGCGAGGACCTAGCCTGCCCGGGAAGGCGCGGGCGAGGACTAGAGGAGGCGGAGATCGGGCGCGATCGAGGTCCATACCGGGTCAGAGCGGCCGGTAAGATCGACGGGCCGAACCGCCCATCGGCGGTCCTGGCAGCGAACCTGCCCGGCTATCGGGCTCTGCGTCACATCACTCAGGACGACCTCGCAGCCCGCATGACGGCGCTGGGGCATGAGATGACGCGCTCCACGGTAAGTGCCATCGAGGGTCACGGCCGAAGCGTGACCGTCGATGAGCTGTTCGGCCTCGCCATCAGCATCGGCGTCACCATCGGCCAGCTGCTCGACCCCACAGGGCCGGACCACAGCCGGACCGATGGGGTCGATGTCGGTTTGAGGGCTGCGGACGGATCGGGCCGACGGCTCGCTCCCTGGCTTGCCCATTTGCTGGTCGCGAGCCGGGCCACGGTGACACTTCCGACCGCGGATGGAGCGGAGTTTCAGGTGCATCCGGCTGGAGATCTTCCATCTGCCGCTGAACGCGAGCTCAGGAACCTGAGTGCTTCCGCCACGCCGACCGACAGTTAGTACGGCGCTTCCAGCCCCACCCGCTGAACGGTTTCTCGGCGGGTCCCCGTCCTCCCCCAGAGGGTAGCAATGGGCAAGGTCGTCAGAGTCAGGCGGTGGCCCGCCGGCGGCGGGTGATGACGAGTGCGAGAGAGCCGGCGACCATTAGCGTGAGGGCCATGGCGACGAAGCGCATGGTGTTGGCGCCGGTGAGCGACAACCGGCCGGCGATGGGCGTGGCCACCCCGGCGGTTCCGGGCCCCGACGCCGGCGGGCAGTTGAGGGTGAACGTGGCCGTCTGTGTGGAGACGCCGCCCCGGGCCGTGCGGGAGGCGCCGCTGGCAGTGACGGTGTTGGTGCCACAGAACGCAGGGGTGAGGACCGGGTCGTCGATGGACAGCTGGGTGGCCGAGACGACCGTGATGTCGACGAGGACGAAGCCCCCCGACTCGGCGGTCTTGCCCGGAATGTCCACTCCGTTGACGGTGACCGTGACCGGGATGCCGGGGGTGAAGAGGCAGGTGGGGGCGAGCTGCACGACGAACCGATCCCCGATGTTCACGCTCCCCACGTGCTGGGAGCCGGTGACCGTGGTGCAGGGCCCGGGCGGGTACCCGGTCTGCGCCGGCGCCGCCGGCGCCACGAGAAGCAGCACCCCGGTGAGGAGGACGACCAGCACCGCCATTGCCTGTGTACGCCTCATCGAGGGGGCCTCCTGAGTTGCACGGACCCCCACGCTAGACGAGCAGGGGGAACGGACTGCGCCATCCCCCTCGAGGCGGTCTAGTGAACCGCCCGCCGGCGCCGAGCAGCGACAGTGAGCAACATGCCGGTGATCACCAGCGCCACCGCAGCGAGGGCGTATTCGGACAGCAGGACGCCGCCCGTCCGGGCCAGCAGGCTCTGCTGGGCCACGCCGGCCCTGCCTGCGGTCCCGCCCGGGCCGCCGGCGCCGCCTCCCCCTCCGGCACCGCCGGCACCGCCGGCACCGCCACCGCCACCTGCGCCACCGCCGCCGCCGGCACCTCCCCCGCCGCCGGTGCCGCCGCCGCCGGAGGACGGAGCGGTGACAAGCGTCACGTTGCAGGCGTCACCGCCGTCGCCGCCCGCTCCCCCGGTGCCGGTACCTGCACCACCAGTAGCCACCCCGCCGGTGCCGCTGGTGGCGCTTCCGCCGACACCGAGACCAGAGCCACCGTCACCGCCGTCACCCGCGTTGCAGATGTTGACACTCGGCACGCCCGGGCAGATCAGGTTGAAAGTGACCGTCTGGGTCACAAGGCGGTTTCCGGCCACAGCGGACGGAGCGGTGACCTGGATCGTGTTGATGCCGCACGCCACGGGAACGATGGGGTTGATCGACGCCTGGGTAGTCGAAAGGATCGTGATCGTGAGGGTCACCGTGCCGTCAGCGTTGACCTGCTTGGTGAAGGCCGCCGACCCGTTGACGACGATGTTGGCCGTGGCGCCGGGCGTCCAGAGGCATGCGGGCGTCACTCTGACCGTGAAGGTCTGCCCGACTGTGACGTTGCCTGCGAACTGGCTCCCGCTCAGCACGGCGCAGGGACCGGGCGGGTACGCGGTCTGAGCGCTGGCCGAAGGGGTCAGCGAGGTGAGAGTCGCGCCCAAAATTGCCAGGGCCAAGATTGCCGCCGCGCGTATGCGCCTCATAGTGCCTTCTTCCCGTCCAGAACGAAGATGGAAGCGTAACCCACCACCGGGCCGGCGCGCGGATCTTCACCGATCCACCCGCCAGGTCAGAATCTGCACTCGGTTCAGCACCCCGGTCCAGGTTCCATCCCCCTTGATGCTCCAGCCCTCGGCCGAGACCTTGACCTCTGCCGGCATCGGCTCCAGCCGTGGCTGCGGCACCAGCCGGAGCTCGAAGACTCCGTCCCTGACCGCGTCGGGAATGACGGTCTCGAAGGTGACCTCCCGCCGCTGCGCGGCCGCGATGTCGACGACCCGTTGTGACAGGTTAAGGCCCGACTCCTCTACACCGCCCGAGAGTTGTCTGGAGCCCGCGGGCCCCCATAACAGCACCCAGGCGACGTAGTCGCCCGGTTTCTTGGTGAACGGGTCGGGACCGAGCTGGTACGACGGCGCTGCGTCCGCCGGGGCCTGGTTGTCGATGGTGACCGTCGTCCGGACGACCGCCGTCCCGGCGCGAGTCAGCTGCACCTCCTGGCGGACCGACGGCTTCACGTAGTAATCGAGCTTGGTCGCGGTGCGGTTCTCAACGGCGACGTGGAAGGTGCGGTCCGCCTTGGACGCCGCCGGGCCGCCGCCCAGCCCCGTGCGCTCGAAGATCTCCTCCTCTTCTCCGACGCGGCTCCACAGGCGGAAGTGCCCCCCGAGCGCTGCTCCGGCCAGCTCCTGACCGACGGCGACGGCATTGGTCGTCCCGCTCGTGAGGCGACCGATCACCGCCTCTGTCACCTCGCCTAGGCGCTCCCGGCGGTCCGACCGGTCGTCGAAGGGCGGAAGTCCGTCGTAGAGGTCCTTCAGCAGGACGCGAGCAGCGTTGCCGGCGGAGACGGGCTCCGGGATGCCGGGGACCTGTACCGGCCCCAGGACTCGCAAGAGGGCGGCTATGCCGGGCACGTCGATGGCGATGACGCCATCGACCTCCTCCCCGGTGGCCTGGCGATACATGTCAACCATCGCCTGGCCGCTGAAAGCGAAATCTGCCGTGGCGTTCACGCTCTGCCAGAACCGGGTCGGCATGGTGAAGCCGAAGACCTCCTCGGTGCCTTCCGGAACCGGGGTAGCCGTGGGCCGGTCGAGCCGAAGCCTTCCAACCGAACCACTCCCCTCGAAGATGAGCCTACGCCCGGAGAAACGAGCGACGGCGTAGGAGAGGACCATGCCCTGATCACGCATTTCGGCGTTGTTCTGGATGGCAATGAGGTACCGGCGATCCTCTGTGGCGCCCATGAAGCTCTGGGCGGCCCTCAGAGCGTCGGCGCCACCGGCGAGACGAGCGGAGCTGCTGATCGCCAGTTCGTCGAATTCCTGGCGGGCGTCGCCGAGCGGGCCCCAGAGCCCTCGGGCTGATCGGGCCAACCCGCCGATCGCCTGGCCCGCTTCCCGCACGCTCGCCTCGAAACTGCGGATGCCATCGAGGGGGACTGAGCCGTCCTTGACCTGGACACCGTCGCCGATGGACTCGGCGCCTAGCAGGAGGTCGCGACCGGCCGTGGCCGCCGAGCTGACGTCGTCGACCAGCGCAAGCATGCCGGCGCGCTGGGCGCGCAGGCCGGGGACGGCCTGGGCCATCGTTATCGGAATCGAGCCAGCCAGCCGGTCACGCGTACCCGCCAGGGCGGTCAGCGTCGAGGTGATCTGAGCGGTGGCAGCCGTACGTCCTTCGGCAGTACGCAACGTGACGGGGTCGTTCACCAGGCGTCTCATTGTCTCCCGCGCCGCGATCAAGTCCACCCTGACCTTGACCACATCCCGGACGGCAGCGGCGGTCGCAATACCTCCTAGCACCGCCAGCACAAAGCCCACGCCCACCGCCGTGCGCCACTTGCGGAGCCGCTGAGTTCTACCGCTGAACCGGGCCCGTCGGCGACGACTCGACCTGTGCCGCCATAGATAACTAGGACTCCACCACCGGCGCCGGCGCCGTCTCTTCGTCAACCGTCCTACCGCTTGACGGCGTCGCCGCCCTTACTGCCCTGGGCCTGCTCGTAGTACCCGTAGGCGTACCCGTAGGTGCCCTCCGAGCTCACGCCGTTGAGGACGGTGCCCACGAGAGGGGCCTCCACCTGGCGGAGCAACTCGACGGTCCGCGACAACTCACCACGAGTGGTGGCGCCGGCAACGCAGACGAGGAGGGTCGCATCGACGCGGCCCGACAACACCAGAGCGTCAGTGACGGGCAGCACCGGAGGGGAGTCGATGAGCACGATGTCGGCTTCGGTCTGCAGGGAGGTGAGCACCTCCACAGTCCGCCTCGACGTGAGCAGCTCAGAGGGGTTGGGCGGCAACGGGCCCGAGGCAAGCACGGACAGACGGGGCTGGTCCGGCACCTCCTGTAGGGCGCCGCTGACCCCCACCTTGCCCAGCAACACGGATGTGAAGCCCACCTCGTTGCTCAACCCGAAGAAGTCGTGGATTCGGGGGCGACGAAGGTCACAGCACACAATCACGACCCGCTCCCCCGCCCGGGCCAGGGCCACACCCAGGTTGGCGAGCGTCGTTGTCTTGCCCTCGCTGGCATTGGGGCTGACCACCTGCACGGTCCGCATCGGTCGCTCGAGGCCGAGGAACTGGATCGACGTCCGCAGGGTGCGGTAGGCCTCGGCGGCCTGGGATTTTGGCTCGCTCAGGGAGACGACGAACGGGCCGTCCTTCGGTTTCCACGCCGACTGGAGCGGGATCATGCCCAGCACCGGCACGCCGAGGGCGAGGCGCGCCAGGTCGCCCTTGCCCTTCACCGAGTCGTCGAGGTAGTCGACGACGAAGGCGATGCCGACGCCCAGGAACAGGCCCAGGACGAGCGCCAGGAGCGCGTTGCGACCAGGGTTTGGCCTGACCGGAGAGGTCGGAACAGGAGCACTGGTGACGAGCTGGGCTCCACCTGTCTTGAGCGCCCCGTCCACCTGGAGCTGGTCGAGCTTCTGCCGGAAAAGACCTTGGAGCTGGACGAGGCTCTCGCGCTGGGAGCCCGTGGCTGCGTCGATCTGGCGCTGCAGATCGGCCACCTTGGCCTGGATTTCCTTACTGGCGGCCAGCAGCTCGTCGACCGCCTGCTTCCGGCGGAAGTCGATGTAGGCGGTGGCGTAGGCGTTGGTGATCTGCGCAGCCCGCTGGGGGTCCGGGCTCTCGGCGCTGACCTCGATGATGTCCGTCTTGCCGGCAGGGGTGGCGGAGACCTTGGGTACCTCGCCGAGCTGGGTGCGGACAGCCTCGCGCACGGGCTGGCTCTGCAGGATTCGGATCTCGGTCTGCAGGGCCCGGTCGGGGTCGACGCGCTGACCCGTGTTGGCGTCGAAGAGTGATTCGGTGCTCTTCGACTGGAGGACAACTTCGGCAGTGCCGGCGTATATCGGGGTCATGAGCAGCGAGATCACCGCGGTGGCGCTGACCACCAGGACGACCACGAGGACGATGAGTGCGCGGCGGCGCCGGAGCACGGCCAGGTAGTCGCGCAGCTCGAGCTCGGAGCCCTCCTCATCAGCAGGCACTCGCAGATGGTAACCGAGCAGTGGAAGAACCTTCCGGCAGCACGCAGACGCGCCTGTGGTGGCGCTCTCGCCGTTCACCAAGGGGTCGGGCTTGCGGAGATGGAGTCGGATCTGCGGGGGTGTGTCGTGTCGCTCCGTCGTCGTCCGTCCTCGCGCCGGTGATGATGGCGTTTCGACTGCGGAGCGAAAGGGCACTCGCTCTTCGTCGGCCGACTGGCTCATTCGCTACGGAGAGGATCATCGGCCGTTGAGAGCAGGGGGGGGATGCCGGCAGATCTTTCCACTGCGGAGCGGAGGGCCTCCAGAAACGCCCGACCGCTGTGGAGATCCGGCTCGAGATAGTTACCTTCGGCCCACTCGTTCCACGACTTCAGGAAGATTAGGCGATGGTCAGCGGTGCGGTGAGCAACCAGACCGAACGCGCGTTCAAGCTGTTCTTCGAAGATCTGAGAATTTTCACCCACCATCACGGTGCCGCGCCGTCCCCACCTCGGAGTCGAGTCCCAGTTCGAGTAGGCCACTGGGAAGGAGTATCCAGACTGGCTCACATGGGGTATGAACGGAGCCCACTCCCGGTAAGACTGCAACTCCGGCAGTTGAAGCCGTCGGGACGCCCAGTGGTTGGCGGCGCTAAAGATAAAGCCGGGCCGCAACCGTTCCCCCTTTCGCCGCGCACGGTCGGCAAATGGGAAGAGCTGACCGGGCTGGAGGGCATCAAGTCCATATCGTTCAGGATCTAGATCGGATCGACGCGACCGCCCTATCAGGAACAAGCCGGGCAGTCCCGACTGTTCGGCAAGAGCACGCCAATGGTCCGTGAACTGCTTGGGACTGGGAATCAGATCGGGGCTAAATATAAGGAAGATCGGACGGCCATCTACCCGGATGTATCGAGGATCATGGAAGGCGGCTTCAATCGCTCGAAAATGCTCAATTTCGTCGCGGTTACCTGGATACTCTTGTTTCATCAAGAGATCCCAGCCTTGGGAATTCTTATCGAACCAATCGTGATTGGCCCAGGCGAGACAAAAAGGGAACGCTGGCACGCCGGAACGGACCACCTCCTCGAATGGTCGTTCTAGCAACCTCTTTCCATTACCCATCCAATAATGCCAATAACAGAAGCCCTCTACCCCGTGTTCCCTAGCAAGCTCCGCTTGGGCAATTCGTGTTTCTGGAACGCGAAGATCATAGTAGCCCAATTCGGTCGGGACACGTGGCTGGCGGTGCCCGGGAAACATCGGCCTGGCGCGTGCGACTGCCGCCCATTCCGTATAACCTTTCCCCCACCACTGGTCGTTTTCAGGGATAGGATAAAATTGCGGAAGATAGAATGCGATCACGCGGTGGGGAGATCGCTGGACAGGAGAGACCGACATGTCTGAGAGCGTAGACTGCGTGAAGAAGGAAGCGCACCATCGGATTGGGTCGGCACCGCCAAGACGGACGGACCCTTCCTCTCTGCACACCTGCGCTTGCGGTCCCCCGCATTGTTGTCTGACGGAATGCCTCGACCCGCCCGCTCTGGGGCTCGGCCCGTAAACCCTAGGTTCGGTGCCTTGCGACTTATGACGTGTCTTTGTAGGCCAACGGCTACGCCCTACTCTGCCGATCGACCCCCGTGGCGTAGCCCGAATACCGTCGCGTCGTCACCTACCTAGCGCCTGTAAGCGTACATTGGTGGACGACGTTCGTTCCAGCGACGGGAAGGCCGGGAGATGTGGTGAAAGCATTGACCTGTTCGAAACCCGCGTCCGGGGCACCGCAGCCAACCCGTGCCTGAAAAAGCTTGGGAGCACTGGTATGTTGCTCTGGCAAGCCAGATGTCGCTCACTCCTGGGCGGTCACGGGCACGTCTGGCGGCATCGGTCGTCAAAAGGAAACTGCTTCAGGCAGCCGAGTGGATAAGATTGCGGTAGTCCGCTGATTGCGGTGAGGAGCTTGTGGCTATGCCGGCAGGCCGACTTACAGCTCGGGCCAGCGTTGACAAACCTGAACAGCGGTTCTGACTGCCATACTCGGACGGGCCGTGCCAGCGGCGCGGCGCGGGGGGAGGGCGGTGAGGTGCAACGCGGGCGTTCATCCTCGTGATCGCGTCCAGCGCCGCTCGGCGGCGGCGACCCGCTGCGGCTCGGCGCTTCGCCCAGGCGTTGGACGAACGCGTCGCCTCCTCCACGCCCCATCCCAAAGGGCGCCCGCCTGCCACGCTTCGAACACCGACCTTCCGACACGTTGTTCTCCGAGGGACGCTGCGAGCGCTCAGCTCCACACGCCTCCGGCCGGTGCGGCGGGCGATGCAAGCTGCGGGTCCAAACGGCCATAGCACCTATCATTACGAGAACCGCGTCGTGGACGACAAGCGGCGTCGGCCGCGTTGCTCCGATCCAGGCGACTAACGTACCGGGACAACGCTACGGTCCCGAGCGAGGCATGGGTCGCGGTGGCGACGCCGTTACCATCAGACCATCGCCAGTGCGACCTCCGCCGTCATGATTTTTCGTCAAGCAGTGAAGGACTCCGTCGAACACGCCGACGCCGACGATCGCCGAGAGAGCACCGGTACTTTGTGCCAGTCAGCCGGTCGAGTGCATCTTCGAGTGTCCCCCGCTTCCTCAGCCGCCATGACGCCGGCGGTCGAACATCGTCGGGGATTAACACTAGGTTGAGCGGAAGCGCACTCGAACGAAGTCACTCAATATGCACGCGGAGACTTCCCTTTTGACCAGCATCGCGCCCGAGGCGACTACCGGCGAAGCGCTTTCATTGGTGGGCGGCATCCAGGTATGACCCGGCCGTACGGTCCCGTCCACGCACGGCCGGGAGGCGTCGTTGTTGACCGTCGGAGAGATCGCTCCGGCACCTCGACCGGATGGTCACCTCCCCTGTTGTTGTTACTACTGGGGGGCGTGTTCCCGCTCATCTTCACCGAACTTGATGCTGGTTCACTGTTCGATCCGCCAGTCCTATTGGCTCTCGTCATTACGCAGTGGGCGTCCCTCCGGATCGCCGGTATTCTTGCGAGAGGTAAGGCGCATATAGTTCAGGCAACGTTTTGGGTATTTGTGTACATCTGGTTCGGGCTCGCGGCATTGGCCCAAACCGTGGAGCAGCGGTTTCCCATCGCGAGCCAGACGTTTTCCGAGGGGCACCAGATCGAGGCGCTCCTCGTCATAATTGTCGGCCTCGCGGCGTACGAGATCGGCCTCCTCGCTTATCCCTCGGTCGCCGCTCCGAAACTGTTTCGTTGGTCTGCGTCGCGCCAGATAAGCCTTCGGCGGGTCTGGGTGATCGCCGGTCTCGGTGCCGCCGGCACGTTGTTCGCACTGTGGCGCTACGGACTCCGGGTATTGTTAAGTTCCCGGTACACCGCCGCTGAGGCCGTCTATGGGGGACCAGGGCCTGGCGTGCGTCTAGACCAAGGCGGCAACAAGGCGCTAGGGCTCTTGGAGGTAACGCTCGTCTGGGCACCGGCGTTCCTCGCGCTCTACCTACTGCTCGTCCTCGATAAGACACCGGAGACGTCCTTGCAGCCGCGCTCGAATCGCTTCACGTCCTCGGCGCGAGCACGCATGATGCTGATCGGACTCGTGATCGCGAACCTCTTCGTCAACAACCCTATTAGCAGCCCGCGCTACCGGTTCGGTGGGGTCGCGCTCGCACTCCTTGCAGTCCTTTGGCCACTCTTCAACCGCCGCCGGCTCCGGCTTTGGGTCTGCGGGTTGCTCTTCGGCGTCATGGTCGCCTTCCCCCTGCTCGAGGTCTTTCGCTATGACACGAGGAATACTGACATAGCGCCACTGAAGGAGTTGCTCTTGACGAGCCCCGACTTCGGGATGTTCCAACAAGAGCTAAACGCGCAAGTCTATGTCGACGAACAAGGCTTTACCCTTGGTGAGCAAGTTCTTGGGGTCGTCCTTGGCTATTTTCCACGAGCGTTGTGGCCGGGGAAGCCGATCGACACCGGCGACCTGATCGTTAGGACTAATGCGATCAACGCGTCGGCGTCTCTATGGGCGACGGTGTTCGTCGATGGGGGGTTCCTGGCAGTTGTTGCCACTTTCCTCGCGTATGGATGGCTCACACGGATATGTGAACAGCAGTACCTCTGGAGATGGCAGGAGTCTTCATTCATTGCGGCCGCGATCCCGCTCTACGCTGGCTTCCAGATTATCCTGCTTCGAGGAGACTTGCAGCCTGCCGTGGGCTCCCTCGCTCCCCTACTGGTGATGCTACTTTTCGTCAGCCGCCGTTCGGGTAGACCGCTCGTGAGGTGTATCTGACTCTTCGCGACAAGTCCGGCTGGTAATTGTCAGCGCCGAAGTAATTCCCTAGCTGGAGTGGTTTGACGCCGACGTAATTCCCTAGCTCGGCGTTGCCGTAATTCCCTGGTCCGCTGTCGGGACGAGGGATCCACCCGCCGGGCTCCTTGCACCT
>Ga0247719_1001132_pt1 | contig 11926 bp, 10 predicted proteins | sample 41E_DmetaG_FD_189046 | JGI IMG/M metagenome (GOLD analysis project Ga0247719, IMG submission 189046) | Soil microbial communities from hillslope of Landscape Evolution Observatory, University of Arizona, Oracle, AZ, United States - 4-1-E_D | ecosystem: Engineered > Artificial ecosystem >...
CGAAGAACCAGCGCCCGATCATCTGGCCCCGGATCTGGAGGTCGCCGAGTCGCCTCGACTCGGCCTGGAAGCGCTCGATGGAGGCCTCCTGCTGCCCGAACGTCTTGCTGAGCAGGATGCCGGAGACGCTCAGCGACTCCTCCGTGATGGCGCTCATCTCGGCCATCGACCGCTGCGTGAGCGTCGAGACCTGACGCCGGACCTTCCCGACGCGGTAGGTGATGTACGCGAAGAACGGCAGGAGCCCCAGCGACAGGACGGTCAGCCGCCAGTCGAGGATCCACATCGCGATCACCGTGGTCGCCACGGTCGCGAAGTTGGAGAGGAGGGAGGCGGCCGTGTCGGTGACGACCGACTGCACGCCGCCGACGTCGTTGGCGATGCGGCTCTGGATCTCGCCGGTCCGCGTCTCGGTGAAGAAGCGCAGCGGCATCCACTGGAGATGGCGGTAGAGCGCGAGGCGGAGGTCGTCCATCACGCGCTGTCCCACCACGTTGGACAGGAACGACTGCCAGACGCCGATGGCGCTCGTGATGATCGGCAGGACGATCATCAGGCCGACCTGAAGATAGAGCAGCCCCAGATCCTGGTCCCCGCCCGGGAGCAGGTTGTCCAGCACGAACTTGATCAGGATGGGGTTCACGACGCCGATGCTGACGGTGACGAGAATCAGGGCGGCGATGAAGCCCAACCGGCCGCGATACGGCCGGAAGAACCCCACGATGCGGCGCACCGTCTCCCGCTCGCTGCCGGGACGGCGGGTCAGATCGGGCTCGGTGCCGCCCCAGAAGCCTCCACCACGTGCTCCCCCGCCGCGGCGCGTCATTCGAGGATGATCGACAGGAACGCCTGCGCCAGGCCGATCCCCTGCGGCTCTCCCACCAGCCGCGCGCGCTCGAGCATCCGCTCCTCGACATCCTCCCGCTTCACCTGGCTGGCATGCGCCAGGATCGACCTGAGTCCCACCTCGAACGTGTCGCCCACGTCAATCCACAGGTTCGGCTCCTCGACACCGGTGAGGAGCACCTGCCGCACCTTCCACGGCTCGAGCCGCTCCTCGCGCCACAGCTCGGGGAAGTTCAGGTGGTCTCGGGCGGCGGGATAGACCGATGCGAGCGTGGCCTCACCGGTGGCCAGGTGATCCGGGTGCCCGATGAACGGGTTGTGGTCGAGCCGGCGCTGCGGGTTCTGGGTGATGACGAGATCGGGGCGAAAGCGCCGGATCTGGCGCGTGATGTCGCGTCGCAGGTCGAGCGACGGGGTGAGGTAGCCGTCCGGGTAGCCGAGGTGGACGATGTCGGTCACACCGAGGATGTCCGCCGCGTCACGCTGCTCCGCCGTGCGTGTCGACGCCAGCTCCTCGGGCGTCATGTCCGGGTCCTCGGTGCCCTTGCTGCCGTCGGTGGTGACCACGTAGTCGACGCGGGCGCCGGCCGCGGTCAGCGCGGCGATCGTGGGACCGGCGCCGAATTCGCCGTCGTCCGGATGGCTGATGACGACGAGTGCGCGCTCGATGGGGCTGACGAGGTCGTGGCGCTCGAGGGGGCTCATGCGGCCATCCTACCCGGGCATCGAGATGGGAGTGCCGCAGGGGGGAACCACGGCACTCCCGGGTCCGAGTCTACGACTCGTCCACCGACCGAGCAAGCACTCGGCTCACTCGCCGAACATCGTCAGCTGCTCGCCACCACGCTCGATCAGCGGATCCAGGCCGAGCACGGGTTCGAGCCACTCCATGCGGGCTCCGGGCCGGCCCACCAGGGTATCGAGATGCTGCCATTTGAGGACGTGCCAGTTCTGCCGTTCGAGCTCGTCACGCAGCCACGGCGAGCGCTGCATCTTCAGCCGCAGCAGCTCGGCACGCTCGGCGGGGATGACGAGGAAGCGAGCCTGCTCCTCGGCCACGGGGATCTCCCGACCTCGGCGCAGGACGGCGTCCCCGACCATGGCGGTCCACTCGACCTCGAACAGGAAGGCGAAGCGGCCGCGGACGTACCACAGCGCATCCACGGCACCGAGAGCGTCCGCGGGCGCGCGAAGCACGAGCGGGAGGTACACGCGGCGCTCGTCGTCCGCGAGGCGATCCGCGAGGCGACGTCCTCCGTGCTCACGATCGTGCTCGCGCGACGCGATCCACACCCGCAGCCCGAGCCGATGGCCGTACTCGATCAACGTGGCAAGGACCCGCGCGTGGTCCGCCGTGCGGGCGGCGAGGCCGTCCTCGGTGGACAGCGAGCCGAGCTCACCGGGCCCCACGTACGACGCCAGACAGGCGCGAACGAGCTCCTCGTCGGGCGCCTGCAGGCCGGGGAAGAGACGGTAGATGCGGTCGAAGAACCCCGCCTCGTCGATTCGCCCCGCGGTGGAGAGGATCGACCAGGTCGCCCACTCGACGCGGTCGGCGAGGGGGCGCTCGGCGAGCTCCGGCTCCCGCAGCCACCATTGCGGATTGCCCTCGTCGCCCACGCGCACCAGGCTCGGATGGTCGTCCCGCCACAGCTCCTCGCGGACGAGGGTCGCGAGCAGCTGCGGTCCGCCGGACTCGATCCGGTCGGGATGGTCGTCGGTGGCGTCACCCGCCCGGGTCACGGCCAGGCGACGCAGCAGGCCGGCGCGGCCCAGCTCGTCGACGATCGCGGACACCACGCGGAGGAGACCGGCCGGCTCGCCCCGATCCCGCAGCAGCGCGACCGCCGAGCGCTCGATCGCGGTCGCCAGCTCCGGATAGGTCAGATGGCCGGACTCGACGCCCAGCCGCAGCGGGCCGGGGTTGACGGCCTTCCGCAGCCGGTCCTCCGCCGAGGGCTTCCGGAGGTGGAGCACGACCGCGTCCCCGGAGCGTCCGGACTCGCGATGCACCACGTGGGCCGGCTCGAGCCCGGTGGCGGCCGCCGCGACGGCAACGCCCAGGAGCCGCTCCGGGTCGGCGCCCTCGATGAGCAGGGAGCACCAGCCACCCGGCTTGAGCGCCCCGATGGCCGAGGCGAGGCCGTGCCGCAGCGCCGTGGCCTCGGCGGTACCGGCGTGCCCGCCGTTGCCGAAGATCGGCTCCAGGCGCAGCGTCTCGGCCGCCTCGCGCCCGAGCACCCACGATGTAGCAAGGTATTCGAAGGAGAGCTCGTCGATCGACGGGCTGGCGGGCGGGGCCCCGACCACGAGGTCCACGCCCTCGGCGGGCAGGTACTGCCCGACCACGGCGGCGCGAGCCCGCAGCCAGAACACGTTGGCGGCCGCCATCCCTCCCAGCTCTCCATAGTCCGCCGCGAAGCGGACGTCGTGGCGGTCGCGCGGGAGCGCCCCGATGGCGGTGCGCACGTCGCGGAACGCCTCCTCGAAGGCCCGCCACACGTTCACCTCGCGCTGATGGCGGCTCGCCGGTTGCCGGACGTGTCCCCCGCTGATGCGCAGCGAGGCCACGCGACCCGGATAGCCGTTGAGGCGGCTCGCGGGCAGCAGGCACGCCGCGAGCGCCAGGCGCATCGCCGCGATGGTCCCCGCGTCATGCAGCTCGCTCTCGATCTTCGCCCCGATGGCGTGGAGCGCATACAGGTTGCGCGGCGTGTAGAGCGCCAGGAGCTCCTCGACCAGGTCGTCACGCCCGTCGAGGACCGGGAAGCGGGCGCGCAGGTCGAGGTATTGCGGCGCGTGCTTCCCGCCCCCCGCCAGCTGAACCGGGTCGGGGCGGACTGTGGAGGCGAAGCGCGGACGATCGTCCATGCCGGTCGGGGGATCGACGGGCGGTGCCGGCGGCTCCGGCGGCCCCCCGGCTTCGCCGAGCGGCGCATCCTCGTCCTCGTCATCGACCGGCGAGCCCTCGGTCAGCCCGACCGGCGCGGGGGGGAGCTCGACCGCCGCGGGATCGGCAGCAACCTCGGCCACACCGGGCCCGTCGAGGCCGAGCTTGGCGAGGTCGACGGCGTCGACCGGTGCGGCACGATCCTCCGGGCCGCCGACGGAGAGGTCGCACGACGTGCAGCGGTAGAGCTTGCGACCGGGCGCTTCGCCATCGCGAGGCCAGATGAACTGGTCGACGACGATCGGCCGGCGGCAGGTTGCGCAGCGCGACGCGTAGAGCTCCTCGATGTGCTGTCTGAGAGGGACGTCGACCCGTCGAGAGCCGGCAAGCTGGGCGAAGGCGGCGTCGAGCACCGCGGGATCGGGAGCGGTGAGGAGGGCGATCGCCGCCAGCTGGCTGAACGGGCTGGGATCGGCGGCCACCGCGCGCATGCCGTGGGCGACGGCGCGGCGGGCGGTCCAGCCGGTGCCGGCCCAGGGATCGAGGACGGTGTCCCCCGGCGCCGCGAAGGCGGTCAGCTCGGCGTCGAGGACGTTGTCGGCGGGCGGCGGGCGGTGCCGCTCGAGGAGAGCGAGCCCGGAGCGGCGTCGCGGAAGGACGACGTGGTCGAGTCCTGTCCGCTCCGCCTCGCTCATCCGCTACGACTCTTCTACCAGCTCCTCTTCGAGCTCGGGCTCGCCGGAGTACTCGGGGAGAGTCGTGTCAAGCTCCTCGACCTCCTCGGAGTCCTCGTCGGCCTCCTCCACCTCGTCGTCGTCATCGTAGCGAAGTGCGTTGCCCTTCAGGTACGGTCGAATGCCACCCCCGCCCTGGCTGAGCGTGGGGAACGACACTTTTCCGAAGTTCGACGGGTGGGTGAAGACCTCGCGGATGATGATCGTCACCTCCGTGCCGGCGTCGTGGATCGTGGTGATGGCCGCTTCGTAGCGGTTGCCGCCGGCGATGAGCTTGAGCAGGCGCGCCGCGAAGCGCGGCTCGACCGAGCCGATCGCCTTGTCGCCGACCGTCGCGACCAGCTCGTCCTTCTCGACCTTGAGCTCGACCGCGTCGCCCGGCGAGAGGGGCGCCAGCACGCGCGGTGCCGCGAGGTTGATCAGGCGCGCGCGGCCGGTCTTGCCCATCTCCTCGATGAACACGGTGGCGGGTGCCTTGCCCGATCGGCCCTTGCCGTTGCCGGGCTGCTTCTCCGCCCCGACGAGCACGCGCAGGCGCTCGACGTTGCGCTGCGCGATCCGGTTGGTCGCGTCGCGCTTCAGGGCCTCTTCGTAGGCCTCGAGGGCCTCGGCGTGCCGGCCGAGCTCCGCGAGCGCCTTGCCGAGCCGGTTGCTGGCATCGATGTCGGGACCGAGCTCCAGGAGCCCGCGGTTCGCGTCCACCGCCTCCTCCCACTCGCCGCGCGTGGCATGCGCGATCGCGAGGTCGGCCAGGTGGCGTCGTTGTCGGGTGGTTGTATCGGCTTCTCCAAGCGCCATGAGCGTTGTGAGCGCCTCCGTTGATCGGTGGGTGTGACGGCCGGGACCGGCCGAAAGCGCCCCCTTGTACCACCCGCCATGGGGGGTGTCAACGCGACCCCTCCGGCGGGTCGATCAGCCGCGGTGGACGAGCAGTCCGACGACCAGTCCGAGCAGCATGAGCGACCCGAATTCCACCGCCACGGACCGTCCGGAGGCCTCGCCGCGCAGCGCGTCGACGGCGCCGCCCCACGCGTAGAAGGCGAGCGCCATGAGCGCCGCCATGACGCTGATGGGGAGGTTGAGCAGGATGGCCGCCGCGCCCACCTGGATCACGGCAAGGACGTGCAGCAGCCCCTGGCCGACGGCTTCCGCGCCCATGGTGCCCCGCGCCTCCGCGGATCGCAGGGCGACCGGCACGGCGAGGATCGCGACCAGCGCAAGCGGGGTCGGCCAGACCTGCGGGCCGAACAGGACCAGTACGCCGGCGGCGGAGGTGAAGACGATGATCGTCAGGAGCAGCTCCCCGATCGTCCGGCCGCCGGTGCCGCGCTCGATCCGGAGCTCGAGGTACGTGATCGACCAGAGCAGCACCGCCACGATCGGCACGAGCAGCAGGCTCAGCCCGCCGGGGATGAGACGGCCGAAGAGCGTGGCCGCGATGCCGGCCAGGGACGGCATGGCGTACCGCGCCAATCCGAGGTCCGCCCTGGCCGGGCCGATGACGTAGATGGCAGCCAGGCCGCCGAGCGCGAGCTGCCCGGCGATGGCCACCGCCAGCCAGACCGGTGCCGCGAACCAGCCGACCGCCGCGACGACGGCCTGGACGATGGCCAGCGCGGCCGCGGCCGGGCGGTCGATGCGGCGCAGGACGGCGAGCCGGCGGCGGTCGGCGAAGAGGCGGCTGATCATCGGACGAGCTCCAGGAGGGCATCGGCGCCGCGCGTGGCGAGCAGCTGGTCCGCCGTGAGCCAGGCGCGCCGCGCGAGGTCGACCGCGTAGCGCTGCTGGCCGAGCTCCTCGGTCCGGTGCGCGTCGGAGGCGAGCGTCAATCTCGCCCCGGCCCGGCCCGCGGCCCGTGCCAGCGAGTCGTCGAGGTCGAGCCGTGGACTGCCGTTGATCTCGAGGGCCGTCTTATGCGCGGCGGCGGCCTCGAAGACCCGCGGCCAGTCGAGCGGGAGCGGATCGCGGCGGTTGACGATCCTGCCGGACGGGTGCGCGATCACGTCGACATGCGGATGCTCGATCGCGGCCAGCGCACGCCGCGTCAGCTGCTCCGACGACTGGCCTCTGCCCGTGTGGATGCTGGCGATGACGACGTCGAAGCTCGCCAGCAGCTCGTCGGGGTAGTCGAGGGTCGCGTCCGCCCGGATCTCGAGCTCCGTGCCGTGCAGGATGCGGAAGGGCGCCAGGTCGGCGTTGAGGCGGTGGATCTCCTCCCGCTGCTCCGCCACCCGGTCCGGGCTCAGGCCGCGGGCGATCCCGAGCGAGGGCGAGTGGTCGGTGAGGACGATGTACTCGTGGCCGAGGTCGCGCGCCGCGCGCGCCATCGTCTCGATCGAATCGACGCCGTCGGTCCAGTCGGAGTGGGTATGGGTGTCTCCGCGCACGTCGTCGGCGGTGACCAGGTCCGGGAGCGTTCCGGCCAGCGCCGCCTCGATCTCCCCCTCGCCCTCGCGCAGCTCCGGGGCGATCCACGGCAGGTCGAGACGCGCGTAGACATCGGCCTCCTCCGCATCGAGGAGCAGCTCACCCGTCTCGATGACCTTGAACCCCTTCTCCGAGAGCGACCAGCCCCGGTCCAGCGCGCGACCGCGAATGCCGATGTTGTGGTCCTTGCTGCCGGTGAAGTGGACGGCGTGGCTGCCCCATGCGGCCGGCGGGCAGACCATGAGATCGACCCGGGGGCCGTCCCGAAGGATGATGGTCGACTTGTCGATCCCGGCCGAGACGACCTTCTCGACCTCCGGCAGCCCGTCGAGACGCGCGATGAGCGCCGCGGGATCTTCGACCGCGGCCAGCACGTCCAGGTCGCCGATCGTCGTCCTCCGGCGGCGGAGCGAACCGGCCGGGGCGATGCGTCGAACGCCCCGCACCTCCCGCAGCTGCTCGATGAGGCTGCCGACCAGGGCGTCGGCGTCGTGGAGCAGCAGCCGCGTGCTCTGCCGCTCCAGACGGCCGATGCCGTCGAGCACGTTCTTCTCCGTCCGCTCGCTCAGCCCTTTCACGGTCCTCAGCCGCCCCTCCTCCGCCGCCGCTCGCAGGCCCTCGAGCGAGTCGACCCCGAGCTCCGCGTGGATGAGCCGCACCGTCTTCGGTCCCACGCCGGGGACGCGAAGCATGTGCAGGAGACCATCGGGCACCTGCGCGCGAAGCCGCTCGTGATATTCGAGACGACCCGTCTCGGCGAGCTCGGCGAGCTTCGCGGTCAGCGCCGCGCCGGCACCCGTGATCTTCGGCGCCTCGCCGCGCCGGTAGAGCGAGGCGACGTCATCGGGGTAGCGCTCGACCGCATCGGCAACGCGGCGGTAGGCCACCGCCTTGTAGACGACCTCCCCGAGGATCTCGAGCATGTCGCCGATCTCGTTGAAGATGCGCGCCAGCTCGGCATTGCTGATGACCGTGCCGTCACTGCGCGACACGCTCCGAGGTCGAGGCATCGCCGGTCATTCTACGGTCCGGCACGCGGTCTGCCCTGAAGCCGGCATGACCGACCGTGACCAGGTCTCCGGACCGCAGCCCGACGAAAGCCCCAAAGAGCGCGTCGACCGTGAGCTGAGCGAGCTGCTGGAGGAGACGCGCGTCGTCCTGCCCGGCGTGGAGATCCTGTTCGGCTTCCTCATCATCCTGCCCTTCCAGTTCAGCGACGAGCTGGCCGGGTTCGAGCGGCTGCTCTACCTGGGCGCATTCCTGTCGGTGAGCGCCGCCCTCGCCCTGCTCGTGGCGCCGACGGTGTACCACCGCATCGCGTTCCGGCACATGGACAAGGAGCACCTCGTGTTCATGGCGAACCGGCTCCTCATCACGGCCAGCGCCCTCCTGGCGCTCGGCATCGCGCAGGCGGTCTACCTGGTCGTCGAGACGATCGTGGGCGGCCCGATCGCGGCGGTCATCGCCGCCCTCAACGCCGGCTGGTTCGCGTGGTTCTGGTACGGCCTGCCGCTCCTGCGAAAGCGCCGCGGCGAGCGCTGAGCCTCAGGCGCCGATGGGGTGCCAGACGGTCTTGATCTCGACGTACTCGCCGATGAGGTAGGGCGACTGGGCCGCATCGGCCATCCAGTCGTACCGTGCCAGGCCGGCCGACGGTGGTCGGACGAAGCGCTTGACGTTCTCGACCGCCACCTCCTCGAGCGTGGCCGCCTCGTCCGCGGAGGCTCCGAACGCGTCGAGCGCGTTGACGTCCATGTGCCCCGCCAGGTGGCCGACGAGCTCGCGTCGCAGGCCGGTGACGAGGTTCACGACGCCGCCCGGAACGTCGGACGTGGCGAGCACCTCGGTCAGCGTGACCGCCGGCAGCGGCCGAGACTCCGAGGCGATCACGACGGCCGCGTTGCCGCTCACGATCACCGGTGCGACGCGGCTGACGAGGCCGAGCAGGCTCGACTCCTCGGGCGCGATGACGCCGACCACGCCGGTCGGCTCCGGCACGCTGAAGTTGAAGTAGCTGCCGGCGACCGGGTTCACCGTGCCGATGAGCTGCGGGTACTTGTCGGCCCAGCCCGCGTACCAGACCCAGCGGTCGATGGCCGCATCCACCGCGCGCGTGGCACGGGCACGCGAGAGGCCCTCGGCCGCCATGACCTCGGCCACGAACTGATCGCGACGGCCCTCCATGAGCTCGGCGATGCGGTAGAGGATCTGCGCGCGGTTGTACGCGGTCTTGGCGCCCCATCCGGACTGGGCCTTGCGCGCCGCCCGGACCGCCTCGCGGATGTCCTTGCGCGTGCCGCGGCTGGCATTGGCAAGCAGCTCGCCCTTCGCCCCGAAGACCTCGTAGGCACGCCCGGACTCGGTACGCGGAAACGCCCCGCCGATGTAGAGCTTGTAGGTCTTGCGCACGCCGATGCGGTCACCCTGGGAGCGTGCGCCGTTCGTCGTGGCCAGTGGCTGGGCGGCCCGCTGGTCGAGCACCGACGCACCCTTCGTCGAGCGTGCCGCGGTCTTCGTGCGCGGGCTCATCGGCCGTTCGTCCCGTTGCCGGACAGGTCGAGATACGCGCCGAGCCCGTGGATCCCGCCCTCGCGCCCGTAGCCGGATTCCTTGTAGCCGCCGAACGGCGAGGTCGGGTCGAACCGGTTGAACGTGTTGGCCCAGACGACGCCCGCGCGCATGGCGTTGACCATCTTGAAGATGCGGCTGCCCTTCTCGGTCCAGACGCCGGCCGACAGGCCGTACGGCGTGTTGTTCGCCTTCTCGATCGCCTCCTCGGGCGTGCGGAAGGTGAGGACCGACAGGACCGGCCCGAAGATCTCCTCCTGCGCGATGCGGTGGCTCTGGCTCACGCCGGTGAAGAGCGTGGGCCGGAAGAAGAATCCGCGCGTCGGGAGCTCGCAGTCCGGCTGGAAGATCTCGGCGCCCTCCTCGATGCCCGACTCGACCAGCTCCTGCACCTTCGCCAGCTGGCCGGCGGAGTTGATGGCGCCCACGTCGGTGTTCTTGTCGAGTGGATCGCCGACGCGCAGCGTGCCGAGGCGCGCCTTGAGCTTGTCGAGCAGCGGCTCGTAGACGCTCTCCTGCACGAAGAGCCGGCTGCCGGCGCAGCACACCTCGCCCTGGTTGAAGTAGATGCCGTTGACGATGCCCTCGATCGCCTGGTCGAGCGGCGCGTCGTCGAAGACGATGTTCGCGGCCTTGCCGCCGAGCTCGAGGGTCACCTTCTTGCCGCTGCCGGCGACGGCACGGGCGATCATCTTGCCCACGGCGGTCGATCCGGTGAAGGCCACCTTGCTCACGTCGGGATGGGTGACCAGCTCCATGCCGATCTCGCCCGGCCCGGTGATGATGTTCACGACGCCCGGCGGCAGATCGGCCTGGCGCACGACGTCCGCGAAGAGGTAGGCGGTCAGCGGCGTCGTCGAGGCGGGCTTCAGGACGACGGTGTTCCCCGCGGCCAGCGCCGGCGCGATCTTCCACGCGAGCATGAGGAGCGGGAAGTTCCAGGGGATCACCTGCGCCGCAACGCCCAGGGAACGCGGGTCGCGGTTCGGGAACGCGTACTCGAGCTTGTCGGCCCAGCCGGCGTAGTAGAAGAAGTGCGCCGCGGCGAGGGGCACGTCGACGTCGCGCGACTCCTTGATCGGCTTGCCGGAGTTCATGCTCTCCACGACGGCGAACTCGCGGCTGCGCTCCTGCATGATCCGCGCGATCCGGTAGAGGTACTTCGCCCGCTCGCGGCCCGGCAGCTTCGACCAGACCGTCCGATGCGCCTCGTGGGCCGCCCCGACCGCGCGGTTGACGTCCGCCTTCGACGCGTGCGCCACCCTGGCCAGCGGCTCCTCGGTCGCCGGGTTGATGACGGTGAACGTCTTGCGCGGCTTCGACGGACGGAACTCGTTGCCGATGAAGAGGCCGTACTCCGGCTCGATCCGGATGTGGTCGGTGGCCTCGGGTGCCGGGGCGTACTCCCACGGGTGCTCACCCGCGGCCAGGCCCCACGATGCCGGCGCGGGACGCGACTCGGGCTTCTTGGTCAGGGTCATTGCGACCGATTATCGCACGGGAGACGCACCGCTCCGCCTCGGCGGCCGAGCCGGCGCTACGCGTCGTCCAGGACGACCTCGCACGCGTTGCCGCCGATGGCGCGGTAGGTCAGCCGAACCTCGCCGCCCGCCGGTACGTCGACCGCGCCCTCGCACGTGGCGCTGATGTCGTAGACCTCCAGCTGCTCGACCCCGTCGACGATCGTGACCGTGTCGCTCTGGGGCCGGGTGACGATCGTGACCTCGTGACGTCCCGCGGGAAGATCCAGGCGCAGCACCTCGTCGACCGGGATGCGCTCCTCGACCACGTCCCCGACGCTGACGAAGTGCGCGTATCCGCCGATCGAGATCGGCTCCCCGGCCGGCGGCATCTCGACCGCCACCCTGACCGCCAGCGTTCCCGTCCCATCTCCGCCGCTCCCCCGGTTCACCTGGCAGCCGATGAGCCCGCTCGCCACGAGGAGCAGGACGCCGGTCCTGACCGCCATCAGCCGGCCTCCACGATGCCGCGCAGCTCGACCGAATCCGCCCAGCGGACGCCGTTCGCCTCCTGCAGGGCGTCGATGGTCGCGAGATCAAGGCCCACGACCCTCAGACGCTCGCCGCCGCACTGAGGCGGAAATGACTCCGCGATCGCGCTGCACAGCAGCACCGTGCCGTCGGGCTGGACGAACAGGGATCCGCCGACGATCGCGGCGCCCGGTCCGGCGGCGGCCAGCGCGTCGGCGATCTGGAGGGTCACGCCGTCGGCAGGAGCGTCGGCGATGGTCAGGGTGCCGTCCGCGTCCCACGGGTCGGGCTGCGGGACGTTCGGCGTCGAGGCCGATGGGGTTCCGGCCGCGCCGCATGCGGCCAGGACCAGCATCACGGCAATGGCGGCGGCGAGTCGATTCAGGTGCACGGAGCGATGCCTCCCGGGCAATGGTGGATGGTCGTTCGGGCCCTGGACGCTGGCACCCCGCCCCCCGGTTCCCTCACCC
>Ga0247719_1001135_pt1 | contig 11918 bp, 7 predicted proteins | sample 41E_DmetaG_FD_189046 | JGI IMG/M metagenome (GOLD analysis project Ga0247719, IMG submission 189046) | Soil microbial communities from hillslope of Landscape Evolution Observatory, University of Arizona, Oracle, AZ, United States - 4-1-E_D | ecosystem: Engineered > Artificial ecosystem > Mesocosm...
CGCGGGGCTCGCGGCGCTGGGCATCTATGGCTACTACTGGCTCGCCGAGCTGCCGCTCGTGGTGCGCGTGCTGACGGTGGTCGCCGCCTTCGCCGCCGGCGGCGCGGTCGCCTGGCTGAGCGCGCCCGGCCGGCAATTCGCCGCCTTCGCGGGTGATGCGATCACCGAAGTGAAGAAGGTGGTCTGGCCCACGCGCAAGGAGACCATGCAGACCACCGCGGCGGTGTTCGCCTTCGTGGTGGTGATGGCGATTTTTCTATGGCTTACGGACAAGACACTGGAATGGATTCTGTACGATCTGCTGCTCGGCTGGAGACGGGCATGAGCAAGCGCTGGTACGTGGTGCACGCGTACTCGGGCTTCGAGAAGTCCGTGCAGCGCGCGCTCGAGGATCGCATCACGCGCGCGGGCATGCAGGACAAGTTCGGCAAGATCCTCGTGCCGGTCGAGGAAGTCGTCGAGATGAAGGGCGGCCAGAAGCACATGTCCGAGCGCAAGTTCTTTCCGGGCTACGTGCTGGTCGAGATGGAGATGAACGACGACACCTGGCACCTGGTGAAGAACACCGCCAAGGTGACCGGCTTCGTCGGCGGCACCGCCACCAAGCCCGCGCCGATCCCCGAGAAGGAGGTCGACGCGATCATGCAGCAGATGCGCGAGGGCGTGGAGAAGCCCAAGCCCAAGGTGCTGTTCGAGGTGGGCGAGATGGTGCGCGTGAAGGACGGCCCGTTCACCGACTTCCAGGGCACCGTCGAGGACGTGAACTACGAGAAGAGCCGTCTGCGCGTGGCGGTGACCATTTTCGGACGCTCGACCCCCGTGGAGCTCGAGTTCGGACAGGTCGAAAAGGCTTAACCATCCGGGGGAGAGGCCGGCGGCCTCGCTTGCACCCCTCTAGGAGACCAGCATGGCAAAGAAGATCATCGGCCTGATCAAGCTGCAAGTGCCGGCCGGGAAGGCGAACCCCTCGCCGCCCATCGGCCCGGCGCTCGGCCAGCGCGGCCTGAACATCATGGAGTTCTGCAAGAGCTTCAACGCGCAGACGCAGAAGGTGGAGCCCGGGCTGCCGCTGCCGGTGGTGATCACCGCCTACGCCGACAAGAGCTTCAGCTTCATCATCAAGACGCCGCCCACCACCGTTCTCATCAAGAAGGCGGCGGGCATCGAGTCGGGCAGCGCCAAGCCGCACACCGACAAGGTGGGCAAGATCTCGCGCAAGCAGGTGGAGGAGATCGCCAGGCAGAAGATGCCGGACCTCAACGCCTCGGACCTCGAGGCGGCCATGCGCATCGTGGCGGGCAGCGCCCGCTCCATGGGCGTCGTCGTGGAGGGCATGTAATGGCCCGGGTTTCCAAGCGCAGAAAGGCGTTCGCCGGCAAGGTCGATCCGGCCAGGGCGTACGCCGCGGTCGAAGCCATCCGCATCATCAAGGACACGGCCACGGCCAAGTTCGACGAGGCGGTGGACGTGGCGGTGAACCTCGGCATCGACGCCAAGAAGGGCGACCAGACCGTGCGCGGCTCGGTCGTGCTGCCGGCCGGCACCGGCAAGAAGGTGCGCGTGGCGGTGTTCGCCGGCGGCGACAAGGCCGCGGCCGCCACCGCGGCCGGCGCGGACGTCGTGGGCATGGAGGACCTTGCCGAGCAGGTGAAGGCCGGCAAGCTCGACTTCGACGTGGTGATCGCCGCGCCCGAGGCGATGCGCGTGGTGGGCGCGCTGGGCCAGATCCTCGGCCCGCGCGGCCTCATGCCGAACCCGAAGGTGGGCACGGTGACGCCCGATGTCGCCGCGGCGGTGAGGAATGCCAAGGGCGGCCAGGTGCAGTTCCGCGCCGACAAGGCCGGCGTCGTGCAATGCACGATCGGCCGCGCCTCGTTCACGCCCGAGCAGCTGCGCGACAACCTCGCGGCGCTCGTCGACGCGCTGAACAAGGCGAGGCCCGCGGCCAGCAAGGGCATTTTCCTGAGGAAGCTTTCGGTGTCGAGCACGATGGGGGTCGGCGTGCGCGTCGATCCCGCCTCGCTCTCGGCGCCTCAATGACTTTGGCAGTAGCTGTCAAAGACCGCAGGCGCCCCGCAGGGGGCTTAATGGCGTCATCGCCTGCGCAGACGGCGGTTCCTGATTCAGGGTCGCCGTATCAACGAGCAGGAAGGAGGTAGACCTTGGGTCTCAATCTGGAGCAGAAGCAGCAAGTGGTCTCGGAAGTGGCGGGCGAGCTGGCGCGCGCGCAGGCGGTCATCGTCGCGGAGTACCGCGGCCTGAACGTCGAGCGCGCCACCCAGCTGCGCGCGAAAGCGCGCAAGTCCGGGCTGTACCTGCGGGTCCTCAAGAACACCCTTGTGCGCAGGGCCGTGCAGGGCACGCCGTTCGCGAAGCTGGCCGAGCATCTCAGCGGCCCGCTCATGTACGGCATCGGCCAGGACCCGGTGGCCTGCGCGAAGGTACTGTCGGAATTCGCCAAGGACAACGAGCCTTTCGTCATCCGCGCCGGCGCCATGCCGAACGCCGTGATGTCCGCCAAGGACGTCGCTGCGCTCGCGCTGCTGCCGGGCCGCGACGAGCTGCTCGCGAAGCTGATGGGCACCATGCAGGCGCCCGTGGCCAAGCTCGCGCGCACGATGAACGAGGTGCCCGGCAAGTTCGTCCGCACGCTCGCCGCCCTGAAGGACCAGCGCGAGAAATCAGGAACCCACTAAAGACATCAGGAGACAAGCATGGAACGAGCACAGATTCTGGAAGCCATTTCGAGCATGACCGTCCTCGAGCTCTCGCAGCTCATCAAGGACATGGAGGAGAAGTTCGGCGTGTCGGCCGCGGCCGCGGTCGCGGTGGCGGGCCCGGCGGCGGCGGCCGCCCCGGGGGCGGCGCCGGCCGAGGAGAAGACCGAGTTCACCGTGATGCTGACGGCGGCCGGCGACAACAAGGTGAACGTGATCAAGGCGGTGCGCGAGGTGACGAGCCTGGGCCTGAAGGAGGCGAAAGACCTCGTCGACGGCGCGCCCAAGCCGGTGAAGGAGGGCGTGTCCAAGGCCGACGCGGAGGCGGTGCTGAAGAAGCTGACCGACGCCGGGGCCAAGGCCGAGATCAAGTAGCCGGACGCAGGAACTTCGCAACCCGGGGCGGGGTCACACAGACCCCCCCGGGAATCCGAAGGACAAACGAAGCGCCCTGCCCATTAGGTCGGCAGGGTTTTTCCTTTGTCCTCTTTTCCAGTGGCGGCCAGGAGCCTTCATGACCTATTCGTTGACCGAGCGTAAACGTATCCGCAAGAGCTTCGCGAAGCGGGCCACGGTGCAAAAGGTGCCGTTCCTGATCGCGACCCAGCTCGAGTCCTACACGGCGTTCCTGCAGGCGCACGTGTCGCCCGAGGGGCGCCGGAACGAAGGCCTGCAGGCGGCGTTCACCTCGATCTTCCCCATCGTCAGCCACTCGGGCAATGCGAAGCTGGAATTCGTCAGCTACTTCCTGGGCGAGCCGCCGTTCGACGTCAAGGAGTGCCAGCAGCGCGGCCTGACCTACGCCAGCCCGCTGCGCGCCAAGGTGCGCCTGGTGATCCTGGACAAGGAGGCCCCCAAGCCCATCACCAAGGAGGTGAAGGAGCAGGAGGTGTACATGGGCGAGATCCCGCTCATGACCACCACGGGTTCGTTCATCATCAACGGCACCGAGCGCGTCATCGTGTCGCAGCTGCACCGCTCGCCGGGCGTGTTCTTCGAGCACGACCGGGGCAAGACGCACTCCTCGGGCAAGCTGCTCTTCTCGGCGCGGGTCATTCCCTACCGCGGCTCGTGGCTCGACTTCGAGTTCGACCCCAAGGACATCGTGTTCTTCCGCGTCGACCGGCGCCGCAAGATGCCGGTGACGATTCTCCTCAAGGCGCTCGGCTACACGCCCGAGCGGATCCTCGCCGAGTTCTTCGCCTTCGACAGCTTCCACCTCAAGCCCACGGGGGTCGAGTTCGAGGTGGTCCCCGAGCGCCTGCGCGGCGAGGTGGCGCGCTTCGACATCAACGACCGCAGCGGCAAGACCATCGTCGCCAAGGACAAGCGGATCACCGTCAAGCACATCCGCGACATGGAGGCCGCCGGCATCAAGAAGATTTCCGCGCCGGACGAGTTCATCCTCGGCCGCACCCTCGGGCACAACGTCGTCAACGCCGACACCGGCGAGATCCTCGCCAGCGCCAACGACGAGATCACCGAGACGCTGCTCGCGCAGCTGCGCGAGGCGAAGGTCGAGGTGGTGCGCACCCTCTTCACCAACGACCTCGACCAGGGCCCGTACGTCTCGCAGACGCTGCGCGCCGACGAGACCGCCGACCGGCAGGCGGCGCGCGTGGCGATCTACCGCATGATGCGCCCCGGCGAGCCGCCCACCGAGGACGCGGTGGAGGCGCTGTTCAACGGGCTCTTCTTCGCCGAGGAGCGCTACGACCTTTCGGCCGTGGGCCGCATGAAGTTCAACCGGCGCATCGGCGCGCCGGCCGAGACGAGCTGGCAGCTGCGGCTGCGCGGCATCGCTTTGCCGAAGGAGGCCGAGGAGGAGCTGCGCGCGTACTTCGGCCACGCCCCCGAGCTCTCCCTCGGCAAGGTGAGCCTCGAGGGCGTCGCCAGCGAGGCCGAGGCCCACGCCCGGGTGGAGAAGATGTTCCAGGACCTCAAGGGCAAGGGCATCGACAAGTCCAAGCTCGAGGTCAAGCTCGAGCAGCGCCTCACCCTGTCGCCCAAGGACATCGTCGAGGTGATGCGCATCCTGGTCGAGCTGCGCAACGGCCGCGGCGAGATCGACGACATCGACCACCTGGGCAACCGGCGCGTGCGCTCGGTCGGCGAGCTGGCGGAGAACCAGTTCCGCGCGGGCCTCGTGCGCGTGGAGCGGGCGGTGAAGGAGCGGCTCTCGCAGGCCGAGTCGGAGAATCTGATGCCGCACGACCTCATCAACGCCAAGCCGATCTCCGCGGCGATCAAGGAGTTCTTCGGCTCGAGCCAGCTGTCGCAGTTCATGGACCAGACCAACCCGCTCTCCGAGATCACCCACAAGCGGCGGGTCTCGGCGCTCGGACCCGGTGGTCTGACCAGAGAAAGAGCGGGTTTCGAGGTCCGCGACGTCCATCCCACGCACTACGGCCGGGTGTGCCCGATCGAGACGCCGGAAGGCCCCAACATCGGCCTCATCAACTCGCTCGCGCTTTATGCCCGCACCAACCGCTACGGTTTCCTCGAGACCCCGTATCGCAAGGTGAAGGACAGCAAGGTCACCAACGAGATCGTCTACCTCTCCGCGATCGAGGAGGGCAACTACGTCATCGCGCAGGCCAACGCGTCGATCGACAAGGCCGGCAAGCTGGTCGACACGCTGGTGTCGTGCCGCTTCAAGAACGAGTTCGAGCTGAAGTCGCCCGAGGAAGTGCAGTACATGGACGTTGCGCCCTCGCAGATCGTTTCCGTGGCCGCGTCGCTCATTCCGTTCCTCGAGCACGACGACGCCAACCGCGCGCTGATGGGCTCCAACATGCAGCGCCAGGCGGTCCCCTGCCTGCGGCCCGAGAAGCCGCTCGTGGGCACCGGCATCGAGCGCACCGCGGCGGTGGACTCGGGCACCTGCGTCATCGCGCTGCGCGGCGGCATCGTCGACTACGTCGACGCCAACCGCATCGTGGTGCGCGTCAACGACGACGAGACCGTCGCCGGCGACGTCGGCGTGGACATCTACAAGCTCACCAAGTACACGCGCTCGAACCAGAACACCAACATCAATCAGCGCCCGATCGTGAAGCAGGGCGAGCGCATCGCCCGCGGCGACGTGGTGGCCGACGGCGCCTCCACCGACCTGGGCGAGCTGGCGCTCGGCCAGAACATGCTGGTCGCCTTCATGCCGTGGAACGGGTTCAACTTCGAGGACTCGATCCTGATCAGCGAGCGGGTGGTGGCGGATGATCGCTTCACCTCGATCCACATCGAGGAGCTGACGGTGGTGGCGCGGGACACCAAGCTCGGCCCCGAGGAGATCACGCGCGACATCTCCAACCTGTCGGAGGCGCAGCTCTCGCGCCTGGACGAGTCGGGAATCGTGTACATCGGCGCCGAAGTGGAGGCGGGCGACGTGCTGGTGGGCAAGGTGACCCCCAAGGGGGAGACCCAGCTCACCCCCGAGGAGAAGCTGCTGCGCGCGATCTTCGGCGAGAAGGCGAGCGACGTGAAAGACACGAGCCTCAGGGTTCCCTCGGGCATCTCGGGCACCGTGATCGACGTGCAGGTGTTCACGCGCGAAGGCATCGAGCGCGACAAGCGCAGCCAGTCCATCATCGAGGACGAGCTCAAGCGCTACAAGACCGACCTCGCCGACCAGATGCGCATCGTCGAGGCCGACACCTTCGAGCGCCTCGAGCGCCTGCTCGCGGGCAAGACGGCCAACGGCGGCCCCAAGCGCCTCGCCAAGGGCGCGAAGGTGACCAAGGACTACCTCGCGGGCGTCGAGCGCTACGACTGGTTCGACATCCGCCTCGCCGCCGAGGACGCGGCGGCGCAGGTCGAGGGGCTCAAGGAGTCACTTGCCCAGAAGCGGCGCGAGTTCGACGCCATGTTCGAGGCGAAGCGCAAGAAGCTCACCCAGGGCGACGAGCTGCCCCCCGGGGTGCTGAAGATGGTCAAGGTGTACGTCGCCGTGAAGCGGCGCCTGCAGCCGGGCGACAAGATGGCCGGCCGGCACGGCAACAAGGGCGTGATCTCGAAGATCACCCCGGTGGAGGACATGCCGCACATGGCCGACGGCACGCCGGTCGACATCGTGCTCAACCCGCTCGGGGTGCCCTCGCGGATGAACGTCGGGCAGATCCTGGAGACCCATCTGGGCTGGGCGGCGAAGGGGCTGGGCCACAAGATCGGCGAGCTCGTGCGCCAGCAGCAGAAGCTGCAGGAGCTGCGCGGCATGCTGCAGCGGATCTACGGCGGCCGGGACGAGGACGTCTCGAGCCTCACCGACGAGGAGGCGGTGCAGCTGGGCGCCAATCTCAAGGAGGGCGTGCCCTTTGCCACCCCGGTGTTCGACGGCGCCGCCGAGGCGGAGATCAATGCCATGCTCGAGATGGCCGGACTGCCGACCTCGGGCCAGGTGCAGCTCTTCGATGGGCGCACCGGCGAGGCGTTCGACCGCCCGGTGACCGTGGGCTACATGCACATGCTGAAGCTGCACCACCTGGTGGACGACAAGATGCACGCCCGCTCCACCGGGCCCTACAGCCTGGTCACGCAGCAGCCGCTCGGCGGCAAGGCGCAGTTCGGCGGCCAGCGCTTCGGCGAGATGGAGGTGTGGGCGCTCGAGGCCTACGGCGCCGCCTACACGCTGCAGGAGATGCTCACGGTCAAGTCCGACGACATCACCGGGCGCACCAAGGTGTACGAGAACATCGTCAAGGGCGACCACAAGATCGACGCCGGCATGCCGGAGTCGTTCAACGTGCTGGTGAAGGAGATCCGCTCCCTTGGCATCGACATCGATCTGGAGAGGTATTAAGAGATGAAAGCGCTACTGGAGCTCTTCAAGCAGGTCCAGCAGGACGAGGAGTTCGACGCGATCAAGATCGGGCTCGCATCGCCCGAGAAGATCCGCTCGTGGTCCTACGGCGAGGTGAAGAAGCCGGAGACCATCAACTACCGCACGTTCAAGCCGGAGCGCGACGGCCTCTTCTGCGCCAAGATCTTCGGGCCGATCAAGGACTACGAGTGCCTCTGCGGCAAGTACAAGCGCCTGAAGCACCGCGGCGTGATCTGTGAAAAATGCGGCGTCGAAGTGACGCTGGCGAAGGTGCGCCGCGAAAGGATGGGGCACATCGAGCTCGCGAGCCCGGTGGCGCACATCTGGTTCCTGAAATCGCTGCCCTCGCGCCTGGGCCTCGTGCTCGACATGACGCTGCGCGACATCGAGCGGGTGCTCTACTTCGAGGCCTACGTGGTCACCGACCCGGGCCTCACGCCGCTCAAGCGCTGCCAGCTGCTCACCGAGGACGACTACCTCGCCAAGGTCGAGGAATTCGGCGACGACTTCTCCGCCGCGATGGGCGCCGAGGGCATCCGCGCGCTCCTGCGCGCGCTCGACCTCAACCGGGAGATCGACAACCTGAGGAAGGAGCTCGACGCCACCTCCTCGGACGCCAAGATCAAGAAGTTCGCCAAGCGCCTGAAGGTGCTCGAGGGCTTCAAGGCCTCGAACATCAAGCCCGACTGGATGATCATGGAGGTGCTGCCGGTGCTGCCGCCGGAGCTGCGCCCGCTCGTGCCGCTCGACGGCGGCCGGTTCGCCACCTCCGACCTGAACGACCTGTATCGGCGCGTGATCAACCGCAACAACCGGCTGAAGCGCCTCCTGGAGCTGAAGGCGCCGGAGATCATCGTGCGCAACGAGAAGCGCATGCTCCAGGAAGCGGTGGACTCGCTGCTCGACAACGGCCGCCGCGGCAAGGCGATGACCGGCGCCAACAAGCGGCCGCTCAAGTCGCTTGCCGACATGATCAAGGGCAAGGGCGGGCGCTTCCGCCAGAACCTGCTCGGCAAGCGCGTCGACTACTCGGGCCGCTCGGTGATCGTGGTGGGGCCGCAGCTGAAGCTGCACCAGTGCGGCCTGCCGAAGAAGATGGCGCTCGAGCTCTTCAAGCCGTTCATCTTCAACAAGCTGGAGCTGCTCGGCCTCGCGACCACCATCAAGGCCGCCAAGCGGCTCGTGGAGCAGGAAGTGCCCGAGGTGTGGGACATCCTGGAGGAGGTCATCCGCGAGCACCCGGTGATGCTCAATCGCGCGCCGACGCTGCACCGCCTGGGCATCCAGGCGTTCGAGCCGGTGCTGATCGAGGGCAAGGCGATCCAGCTCCACCCGCTGGTGTGCGCCGCGTTCAACGCGGACTTCGACGGCGACCAGATGGCGGTGCACGTGCCGCTGTCGCTGGAGGCGCAGATGGAGGCGAGGACGCTCATGCTCGCCTCGAACAACGTCCTCTCGCCGGCCAACGGCGAGCCCATCATCGTTCCCTCGCAGGACATCGTGCTGGGCCTGTACTACGCCACGCGCGAGCACGTGAACGCGCTGGGCGAGGGCATGAGCTTCGCGGACCTCGCCGAGGTGCACCGCGCCTACGACTCGCGGCAGGTGGACCTGCACGCGCGCGTCTGGGTGCGGATCAAGGAGCGCGAGCTTTCGGACGACGGCGAGGTGACCGAGCGCGTCAAGCGCTATGAGACCACCGTCGGCCGGGCGCTGCTCTCCGAGATCCTGCCGGCGGGGCTGTCGTTCGAGCTGCTCAACAAGCCGCTCAAGAAAAAGGAGATCTCGCGCCTCATCAACGCGGGGTTCCGCCGCTGCGGGCTGCGCGAGACGGTGATCTTCGCCGACAAGCTGATGCAGGCGGGATTCAGCATCGCCACGCGCGCGGGCATCTCGTTCGGCGTGCACGACATGACCATCCCGGCGCAGAAGCAGCAGCTCATCAAGGCGGCCGAAGCCGAGGTGAAGGAGATCGAGAACCAGTACACCTCGGGCCTGGTCACCGCCGGGGAGCGCTACAACAAGGTGGTCGACATCTGGTCGCGCTGCGGCGAGCAGGTGGGCAAGGTCATGATGGAGCAGCTCGGCTCGGAGGACGTCGAGGACCGCCACGGCAAGACGGTGAAGCAGGAGGCGTTCAACTCGATCTACATGATGGCCGACTCCGGCGCGCGCGGCTCGGCGGCGCAGATCCGGCAGCTCGCCGGGATGCGGGGCCTCATGGCCAAGCCCGACGGCTCGATCATCGAGACGCCCATCACCGCGAACTTCCGCGAAGGCCTGAACGTGCTGCAGTACTTCATCTCCACGCACGGCGCCCGCAAGGGCCTCGCCGACACGGCGCTGAAGACCGCCAACTCGGGCTACCTCACGCGGCGCCTGGTCGACGTGACGCAGGACCTGGTGGTGACCGAAGACGATTGCGAGACGCAGAACGGCGTGTCGATGAAGGCGCTGGTCGAAGGCGGCGAGGTGGTCGAGGCGCTGCGCGAGCGGGTGCTCGGGCGCGTGCTCGCCGTCGACCTGATCCACCCCGAGACGCAGGACGTGCTCTATGCCGCGGGGTCGCTGCTGGACGAGGACGCGGTCGACACCATCGACAACCTCGGCATCGACGAGGTGAAGGTGCGCACGCCGCTGTCGTGCGACACGCGCTGGGGCGTCTGCGCCAAGTGCTACGGGCGCGATCTGGGCCGCGGGTCGCTCGTCAACGTCGGCGAGGCGATCGGCGTGATCGCCGCGCAGTCGATCGGCGAGCCGGGCACGCAGCTCACCATGCGCACCTTCCACATCGGCGGCGCGGCTTCGCGGACCGCGGTGCAGAGCCATGTCGAGACGAAGTCGGCCGGCACCATCCGCTTCACGCCGACCATGCGCTACCTCACCAACGCCAAGGGCGACAAGGTGGTCATCAGCCGCTCCGGCGAGGTGATCATCGCCGACGACAACGGCCGCGAGCGCGAGCGCCACAAGGTGCCCTACGGCGCGCTCCTCTCGGTGGCCGACGGCGACACGGTGAAGGCCGGCAAGACGGTGGCCAACTGGGACCCGCACCACCGGCCGATCATCACGGAGTACGCCGGCACGGTGAAATTCGAGCACGTGGAGGAGGGCGCCACGGTCGCCAAGCAGATCGACGAGGTCACGGGCCTGTCGACCCTCGTGGTGATCGACGCCAAGCGCCGCACCGCCGCCACCACCCGCGGCCAGCGGCCCTCGGTCAAGCTGATCAACGAGGCCGGCGACGAAGTGCGGATCGCCGGCACCGACCACGCGGTGAACATCAGCTTCCCGGTAGGCGCGGTGATCGCGGTGCGCGACGGCCAGCAGGTGCAGGTGGGCGAGGTGCTCGCGCGGATCCCGCAGGAGGTGTCCAAGACCCGCGACATCACCGGCGGCCTGCCGCGCGTGGCGGAGCTCTTCGAGGCGCGCTCGCCCAAGGACGCGGGCATGCTGGCGGAGGTCACCGGCACGGTGAGCTTCGGCAAGGACACGAAGGGCAAGCAGCGCCTGGTGATCACCGACCTCGACAAGCAGGAGCACGAGTACCTCATCGCCAAGGACAAGCACCTGCTGGTGCACGACGGTCAGGTGGTGAACAAGGGCGAGATGATCGTCGACGGCCCGGTGGATCCACACGATCTGCTGCGCCTGCTCGGCATCGAGGAGCTTGCGCGCTACATCATCGACGAGGTGCAGGACGTCTACCGGCTGCAGGGCGTCAAGATCAACGACAAGCACATCGAGGTGATCGTGCGCCAGATGCTGCGGCGCGTGGAGATCGAGGACCCGGGCGAGACCCCCTTCATTCAGGGCGAGCAGGTGGAGCGCGCCGAGGTGCTGGAAGAGAACGAGAAGGCGGAGAAGGAAGGCAAGAAGCCGTCCGTCTACCGCAACATGCTGCTCGGCATCACCAAGGCGTCGCTGTCCACCGACTCGTTCATCTCGGCCGCCTCCTTCCAGGAGACCACCCGGGTGCTGACCGAGGCGGCGATCATGGGCAAGCGCGACGAGCTCCGCGGCCTCAAGGAGAACGTGATCGTCGGGCGCCTCATCCCCGCGGGAACCGGCCTTGCGTACCACAACATCCGCAAGGCGCAGGCCGCCGAGCCGGTGCTGGCGGAGCTGCCGGTGAGCGCGCCCGAGGCGGCGCCCGCCGAGCAGGCCGCGACCACGGCCGGCAATCCGTAGGCGGACGCTTCTTCAAGGAGCAAGGGGCGTCTGCGGACGCCCCTTTTTTTTAGCGAGGACCGACATGATCGTCAGGCAGATCTGGACCGCAAATGCTTACCGCAACTTCAACTACCTCATCGCCTGCGAGGAAACCGGCGAGGCGCTCGCCATCGATCCGCTGGACCACGAGAAATGCCTGCGCGCGGCGAAGG
>Ga0247719_1001136_pt1 | contig 11912 bp, 11 predicted proteins | sample 41E_DmetaG_FD_189046 | JGI IMG/M metagenome (GOLD analysis project Ga0247719, IMG submission 189046) | Soil microbial communities from hillslope of Landscape Evolution Observatory, University of Arizona, Oracle, AZ, United States - 4-1-E_D | ecosystem: Engineered > Artificial ecosystem >...
GGCCTCGGCCAGCCCGACGGCAGCCCGGGCGTCGGTGCGGGCCACGACGAACAGCCGGTGGCGGTGGTCGACGGCGGCCCGCAGCTTGGTCAGCCACTCCTCGCGGGCCACCACCCGCTTGCCCGCCATGTGGCCGCACTTCTTCGGCCAGACCTGGTCCTCGAGGAAGATCCCGGCCGCCCCCGCCGACTCCCACAGCTCGACGGTACGGATGGTGTTGAGGGCGTTGCCGTGGCCGGTGTCGCCGTCTACGACGACGGCCAGCTCGGGGGCGGCCCGGCACACCCGCCGGGCCACCTCGGCCATCTCGGCCTGGGTGAGGTAGCCGAAGTCGGGGAGCCCGAGCAGGGTGGCGGCGGTGGCGTAGCCGGAGAGGAAGCACACGTCGAAGCCGGCCTGGGCCACCAGCCGGGCCGACAGGGCGTCCCACACCCCCGGCATGAGCACCGTCCCGCCCGAGCCCAGCAGCTGCCGGATGCGGTCCCCGTCCACCCTCGCCCCATGCCCCTTCAGCTGCAGAACGTGCGGATGTAGGCCTCGACCCGGGTGGACGCCGACTGCAGCTCGGCCGACATGAACCGGGTGACGACCGCCGGCGGCAGGCGGGGGAACTGGTAGTCGACCGCCTCCAGCTCGCGGACCAGGTCGGTGAACGCGCCGGCCACCAGCTCCACGTCGCGCCTGATCTCGGGCGGCGCCGATCCGACCGAGGCGTTGACCGCCCGGGCCGCCTCGGTGTAAGCGGTCCGGGCGTCGGGGCTGGCCGCCTCGCCCAGCCGCCGGAACCTTTCGGAGTAGGTGAGGATGTCCCGGCAGAACTCGGCGCTGCCCTCGCCGGTGAACCGGGTGTCGACCGTGGTCGGCGCGTCCCGGCCGGGGGCGGTGGTGGCCGACGAGCGGTCCTCGCTCCCCGACCCCCCGCCGCACGCGGCCAGCCCCGCCACCAGCACCACGGCGGCCACCCGGGACGACCGGCTCAGCGTGCCTCCGCCTCCGCCTCGGCCTCGTCGAGCGCCTGGGCCAGCGTGTTCCACGACAGGGTGGCGCACTTGATCCGCACCGGGAACTTCACCACGCCCCGCAGCGCCTCCAGGTCGCCCAGCGGCACGGCCGGGTCGGGCAGCACGGGCTCGTCCACCTGCCGCCCCTCGCCGTCGAGGCCCTGCTCGTGGATCGACATCATCGCCTTGAAGGCCCGGATCACCTCCCGCACGTGCTCGACGGTCTGGCCCTTGACCGCCCCCGTCATCATCGACGCCGACGACTGGCTGATCGAGCAGCCCTGGCCGGCGATGCGCACGTCGGCGACCGCGCCGGCGGCAGGGTCGACGTCGACGAAGACGACCACCTCGTCGCCGCACAGCGGGTTGAACCCCTCGACCCGGCGGGCGGGCGGCACCGGCAGCTCCCCCCGGTTGCGGGGGTTGCGGTAGTGGTCGAGGATGATCTCGCGGTAGAGGTCTTCCAACCCGGCCATGTCGGCGCCGACCCTAGATGGCGAAGAGGTCGGACGCGGAGACCAGCGCCTCCGACAGGGCGTCGACGTCCCGCTCGTCGTTGTAGACGTAGAACGACGCCCGGGCGGTGGCGTTGACGCCCAGCCGGCGCATGAGGGGCTTGGCGCAGTGGTGGCCGGCCCGGATGCACACCCCGGCCTGGTCGAGCACCTGCGACAAGTCGTGGGGGTGGATGCCCTTGTAGGCGAAGGAGACCACCCCGCCCCGCTCCCGCACGTCGGTCGGCCCGTGGATGACCAGGTCGGCGCCGTGGCGCTCGGTGAGGGTGGCGAGGGCGTAGGCGGTGAGGGACTCCTCGTGCTCGCGCACCGCCTCCATGTCGAGGCCGTCCAGGTAGTCCACCGCCGCCCCGAAGCCGACGGCCTCGGCGATGGGCGGCGTGCCCGCCTCGAACTTCCAGGGGATCTCGTTGGGCAGCCACCCGTCTACCCGCACGTCGCGGATCATCTCCCCACCCCCGAGGAAGGCGGGCATGGCCTCCAGCAGCTCCTCCCGCCCCCACAACGCCCCGATCCCGGTGGGGCCGCACATCTTGTGGGCCGAGAAGGCGAGGAAGTCGCAGCCCAGCTCGGCGACGCGGGTGCGGTGGTGGGGCACGTACTGGGCCCCGTCGACCAGGACCACCGCTCCGTGGGCATGGGCCGCCTCGGCGATGCGAGGCAGCGGCGGCAGCGTGCCCAGCACGTTGGACATGGCCGTGACCGCCACCAGCTTGACCCCGTCGAGGAGGCGGTCGAGGTCGTCGAGCACGAGGTACCCGTCGGCGCCCACGGGGACGAAGCGCAGCTGCACGCCACGCTCCTCCCGCAGCATGAGCCAGGGCACGAAGTTGGCGTGGTGCTCCATCTCGGTGAGCAGCACGGTGTCGCCCTCGCCCAGGTTGGCGCGGGCCCAGCTGTGGGCCACCAGGTTGATGGCCTCGGTGGCGTTCTTGGTGAACACCACCCCCCGGGGCGACGGCGCCCCCACGAAGCGGGCCACCGAGGCCCGGGCCGCCTCGTACTCGGCGGTGGCCTCCTCGGCCATGGCGTAGACGCCGCGGTGCACGTTGGCGTGGGTGGTCTGGTAGTAGCGGTCCATCGCCTCGAGGACGGCTCGGGGCTTCTGGGAGCTGGCGGCCGAGTCGAGGAAGACCAGGGGCCGGTCGCCGCCGGGCCGCTGCGGCACACAGCGAGCGAGGATGGGGAAGTCGTCCTTGACGCGGGCCGGGTCGAGGACCTTCAGCGCCACGACTCGTAGCCCTCGCGCTCCAACCGGTGGGCGAGCTCGTGGCCGCCGCTCTCCACGATGCGGCCGCCCACGAGGATGTGCACGACGTCGGGCTCCAGGTAGCGCAGGATGCGCTGGTAGTGGGTGATGAGCAGGACGCCGAGGTCGGCGTGGTCGCGCCGCACCTCCTGCACGCCCTGGGCCACGATCCTGAGGGCGTCGATGTCGAGGCCCGAGTCGGTCTCGTCGAGGATGGCGAACTCGGGCTCGAGCAGGGCCATCTGCAGCACCTCGTTGCGCTTCTTCTCCCCGCCGGAGAACCCCTCGTTGAGGTAGCGGTCGCCGAAGGACGGGTCGATGCCCAGCCGCCCCATCCACTCCATGATCGCCACCCTCAGCTCGAGGATCGACAGCTCCATGCCCTTGCGGGCCGACAGGGCCTGACGGAGGAACTGCACCACCGACACGCCCGGGATCTCCTCGGGGTACTGGAAGGCAAGGAAGATGCCGGCCTTGCCCCGGGCCTCGGTGGACCACTCGGTGATGTCCTCGCCCTTGAAGCGCACCGTGCCGGCGGTGATCTCGTAGTCGGGATGGCCGAGCAGGGTGTTGGCGAGCGTCGACTTGCCCGACCCGTTGGGCCCCATGAGGGCGTGCACCTCACCGGGGCGGACGGTGAGGTCGACCCCCCTGAGGATCTCCGACCCCTCGGCGGCCACGTGCAGCCCCTCGATGGCGAACAGCGGCTCGTCCATGGGCTTTCAGATTACCACTACGCCCATAGGAGAAATGGCCGCGCCAGGGGGGCGGCGAGGGCCTATACGATGCCGATGCGTGACCGACCCATGGACGTTCGCGGGGGCCAGCCCGTCGCTCGGCCCCTTCGGCGGCTCGGTGACGCTGGTGGAGGGGCCCGCCTTCTGCATCTCCGGCCGCTCCGGCGACGTGTTGCCCGGCACGCCTCAGGGGCTGTTCTTCCGCGACACCCGGTTCCTGTCCCGCCTGGAGCTGCGGGTGAACAACCAGCGGCCCGAGCCCCTCTCGGCCGAGCGCACCAGCCCGTTCGGGGCCACGTTCGTCATGCGGTCGAAGCCGGCCTCGGGCCAGGCCGACAGCGCCTTGCTGGTGTTCCGCTACCGGTACGTGGGCCGGGGGATGCGGGAGGACATCGTCATCCACAACTTCGGCGAGGAGGCCACCTACTGCTCGCTGGAGCTCACCCTCAACGCCGACTTCGCCGACCTGTTCGAGGTCAAGGAGGGGCGGGGCCGGGCCGACGGGGAGGTGCTGGCCGAGCGTGACGACCAGGACGTGGTGTTCCGCTACCGGCGCGGCGCGGTGCGCAAGGGGGTGCGGGTGGCCATCGCCGGCTCGCCCGAGCTGTCCGCCAACGTGGTCTGCTTCGAGCTGATCGTGCCCGCCCGGGGCCAGTGGAGCACCTGCCTCCAGATCACACCCATCATCGAGGACGAGGAGATCCAGCCCCGCTACCGCTGCGGCCAGCCGGTGGCCCAGTCCACCCCCCACGAGCGGCTGGAGAAGTGGCGGCGGGACGTGCCCGCGGTCGACAGCGACCGGCCCGAGATCCGCTCGGTCGTGGGCCAGAGCGCCGAGGACCTGGGGGCGCTGCGCATCTTCGACCCGGACTTCCCCGAGCGCACGGTGGTGGCCGCCGGCGCCCCGTGGTTCATGACCCTCTTCGGGCGCGACTCGCTGCTCACGTCCTACATGGCCCTGTTGCTCGACCCCGACCTGGCCCTGGGCGTGCTCCAGACCCTGGCCCGCTTCCAGGGCAGCAAGGTCGACCCCCGCAGCGAGGAGGAGCCGGGCCGCATCCTCCACGAGATGCGCTTCGGGGAGGCGCCCTCGCTGTCGCTGGGCGGGGGGAAGGTGTACTACGGCACGGCCGACGCCACCCCGCTGTTCGTCATGCTGCTGGGGGAGCTGCGGCGCTGGGGCCTGGCCCGCGAGCTGGTCGACGCCCTGTTGCCGGCCGCCGACCAGGCCATGGACTGGATCGACGAGTACGGCGACCGCGACGGGGACGGCTACGTGGAGTACAAGCGGTACTCCGACCGGGGCCTGGGCAACCAGGGGTGGAAGGACTCGTGGGACGGCGTCCGCTTCGCCGACGGCCGGCTGGCCCGAGCCCCCATCGCCCTGGCCGAGGTCCAGGCCTACACGTACGGCGCCTTCGTGGCCCGGGCCCACTTCGCCGACGAGATGGGCGACGCAGCCGTGGCCGCCCGCTTCCGGGCCAAGGCGGCCAACCTCAAGGCGGCGTTCAACCGCGACTTCTGGCTCGACGACCGGGGCTACTTCGCCATGGGCCTCGACGCCGACAAGCAGCCCCTCGACGCCCTGGCCTCCAACATGGGCCACTGCCTGTGGACCGGCATCGTCGACGAGGAGAAGGCGCCGCTGGTGGCCAAGCACCTGCTGTCGGACGAGATGTTCTCCGGCTGGGGGATCCGCACGCTGGGCGAGTCCATGGTCGGCTACAACCCGATCAGCTACCACAACGGCTCGGTGTGGCCCCACGACAACGCCATCTGCGCCGCCGGCCTGATGCGCTACGGGTTCGTGGAGGAGGCCCTGAGGGTCATCCTCGGGCAGTTCGAGGCCGCCTGCTACCAGGGCAACCGCCTCCCCGAGCTGTTCGGCGGGCTGAGCCGCGACGAGGTCCCGTTCCCCGTGCCCTACCCCTCGTCGTGCTCCCCCCAGGCCTGGGCCGCCGCCTCGCCCCTGCTGTTCCTCCGCACGATCCTGCGCCTCGACCCGTGGGTGCCCCACGGCAAGGTCTGGCTGTCACCCGTGCTGCCCCCGGGGATCGGGTACCTGCGCATCGACCGCATCCCCCTGGCCGGCCGCCGCGTCACCGTCGAGGTCGACAAGGACGACGTCAACGTGGACGGCCTGGCCGACGACATCGAGCTGATCAGCCACCCCAGGTCGCCGCTGACGGCGTAGCGGCGGGGACACCGGCGGCGGCCGACGCCCGTCACCAGCCCCGGGCGGCCCACTCCTCGAGATGGGGGCGCTCGGCCCCGATGGTGGTGTCGCGGCCGTGGCCGGGCAGGACCACGGTCTCGTCGGGGAGGACGAACAGCCGCTGCTCGATCGAGCGCAGGATGGTGGGGAAGCTGGCGCCGGGGCCGCGCGTGGCGCCGGGACCGCCGGGGAAGAGCGTGTCGCCCGAGAACAGCACGGGCGAGCCCTCGACGGTGAAGCAGACCGAACCGGGGGTGTGGCCGGGGGTGTGCATGGCGTGGAGGCGGAGGCGGCCCACCTCGATGACCTGGCCGTCGGCGAGGAGGTGGTCGTAGCCGGGCAGGAGGGGCGCGTCCTCGGCTGTCACCCACACCGGCAGGCCCGCCTCCCGCACGGCGGGCACGGCCCGGGTGTGGTCCCGGTGGCCGTGGGTCTCCAGCACCGCCTCCACGCCCAGGCGCCGGCACATCTCGACCAGCGTCGGGCCCTCGTCGGCGGCGTCGATGAGCACGGCCTTGCCGGTGTGGCGGCAGCGGGCCACGAACACGTTGTTGTCGAGGGGGCCGACGACGGTCCGGGTGATCTCCAGCTGGCCGTCCTGGTAGTGGGCCATCACCCGATTCTGCCCCGGAAGGGGGCTGGCTAGCCTGGGGCGGCGTGGGGATCCTCCTCGTCGCCGTCGCCGTGGCCGCGGTGTTCGTAATCGCCGCCGTGGTGATCGGGCGGGAGGCCCGCCGGCTGGCGGCCATCCCGGTGCAGCGCACCTTCAACTTCGAGGACGCCGTCGCCTACGTCTGCGACCACGTCAACGACGAGGTGGCGGCCGTGCTCACCCCCGACGACGTGCGCCGCATCCTCGACTGGCACCTGGAGTACTTCCGGCTCAAGGGCGTTTCCAGCAACGGCAGCGGCCCCCACTTCGAGGGCCCGGTGGTGGTCACCGGGGCGGAGACGGTCGGGTTCGTGCTCATGAAGGCGGAGGCGGCGGGCACGCCCTACACCGCCGACCAGGTGCACGCCGTGCTCGATGCCCAGATGGGCTACCTCGGCGAGATAGGGGCCGTCGGCCCGGTGGCCGATCCCGACGACCCCGGGCCCTGACGGCCGCTCGCCGACGGGCGGCTCGCCGCCGGCCGCTCGCGGGCGAGAATGACGCCACCTTCGCCGCCCGGTTGTGCTTTCATACGGGTACCAGAGAAAGGAGGTGGTCCAACTGAGCGATAGTCGTTTCGGGACCCTGGAGGTGGCTGTCCGCTAGCCGGCAGCTGGACCGGGCTGGCGAATCCCCGTCAGCCACCGCCCGAGGGTCGGCCGGGAGCTGGTCCCGCCCGGGTCTTTCCGTTCTTTCGGGTTCCTTTCCAGCAATTTCTCGACGAGGGGGCGCGCCCGTGCGCCCCCTCGTCCGCGTCCGGAGGAGGGGTGTGGAAGCGCTGTTCGAGTCCGAAGGCCTGCGCCTGGGCGGCCATCTCGCCCGCCCGGCCACGGCGGCGGCCAACCCGCCACCGGGCCTCGTGCTCTGCCACGGGTTCCCGTCCGCCCCCGGCGGGGCGGCGGCGTCGGGGCAGAACTACCCGGCGCTGGCCAGCCGCCTGGCGGCGGAGACGGGCTGGACCGTGCTGACGTTCAACTTCCGGGGCGCGGGCGGCTCCGAGGGCAACTTCTCCCTCGGCGGCTGGTTCGCCGACCTGCGGGCGGCGGTGGCCCGGCTGCGGGAAGAGGGAGTGTCGGGGGCGTGGATCGCGGGGTCGAGCACGGGTGGGGCGCTGGCGATCTGCGCGGCGGCCGCCGACCCGTCCATCCGGGGAGTGGCGGCCATGGCCGCCCCCGCCACGTTCGACATGTGGGCCGCCCACCCCCGGCGCTTCCTCGACCACGCCCGCACCATCGGCGTCATCCGGGACCGGTCCTTCCCGCCCGACGTCGACCACTGGAGCGCCGAGCTGTCCGAGCTGCGCCCCCTCGACGTGGTGGGCAAGGTCCCACCCCGGCCCGTCCTCCTCATGCACGGCACCGACGACGACGTCGTGCCGGTGCAGGACGCCCGCACCCTGGCCACCGCCGCCGGCAACCGGGTCGACCTCCGTCTCGTGCACGGCGCCGGCCACCGCCTCCGCCACGACCCGCGAGCCGTGGCCTTCCTGCTGGGCTGGATGGAGCGCCACGGTACCGACTGAAGGCCGCCCGTCCCGGGGCGTCGGGCGCGCCGGAACGGTTCGGCGTCAGGAAAGGGCGTCGTCGATGACGTGGCGGAGGGCGGCGGCGGCGGCCCGGGGGTCGGGGGCGTGGGTGAGCCAGCGGACCACGACGAAGCGGCGGGCGCCGGCCGCCACCATGCCGGCCACGGTGTCGGGCGTCACCCCGCCGGTGACGAACCAGGGGCGGCGGCAGCGGGAGGCGGCGAAGCGCAGGTAGTCGAGGCCGGTGCCGGGGCGGCCCGGCTTGGTGGGTGTGGGCGACACGGGGCCGGCCGACAGGTAGTCGGCAGGCTCGTCGAGGGCCGCCTCCAGCTCGGCGGGGGCGTGGGTGGAGTAGCCGACGATGGCCCCGGGGCCGAGGACGCGGCGGGCCAGCGTGGGCGGGGCGTCGTCCTGGCCGACGTGCACGCCGTCGGCCTCGGCCTCCAGGGCCAGGTCGGGGCGGTCGTTGAGGATGAACGGCACACCCAGGTCACGGCACACCAGGGCGGCCAGCCGGGCCCGCCGCAGCAGCGGCCGGGCCTCGAGGAGCTTGTCACGCAGCTGCACCATGTCCACACCGCCGGAGATGCAGGCCTCGAGGAACTGGGCAAGGTCGGGGCGGTCGGCGGTGCAGAGGTAGAGCCGGCTGGCGGCGAGGCGGGCGTCCAACGTTCGATCAGCCGCCGGCCACGGCCCGCACGAGCTCGAGGCGGTCGCCGTCGGCCAGGGTGGTGGAGGCCATCGCCGCCCGCACGACGGGCTCGCCGTTGCGCTCGACGATCACGTTCCTGGGACCGAGGCCCAGGGCGGCCAGCAGGTCGGCGATGGTGGCCCCCTCGGCCAGCTCCAGCTCGTCCCCGTTGGCCGTCACCCGCACGGGGCGGACGCTACCCGGCCGCCTTGGCCCTCTTCGCCTCGGCCTTGACCGCCCGCTTGTGCTCCCGGACGCGGGCCAGCGACTCGGGGCCGTCGATGTCGGCCACCGAGAACCACCCGGCCTGGCCGTAGGCGCCCGCCACCTCCTGCCAGCCGGGGGGCGTGATGCCCAGCCGCTTGGCCAGTAGGGCCACGAAGATGCGGGCCTTCTGCTCGCCGAACCCGGGCAGGGACCGCAGGTTGGCGAACAGCTCCTCGCCGGTGGCGGCCGTGGTCCACACCCGCTCGGCCCTGCCGTCGAACCGCTCGACCAGGGCGCGGGCCAGGTCCTGGGTGCGGGCCGCCATGGAGGCGGGGAAGCGGTGGAGCGCGGGCCGCTGCGAGAACAGCGCCGCCAGCTCGTCGGGGTCGGCGCCGGCGATGGTGGACGCGTCGAGCCGCCCTCCCATGCGCTCCTTGAGGTCGTAGGGGCTGTGGAACGCCTTCTCCATGGGCACCTGCTGGTCGAGCAGCATCCCGATGAGCAGGGCCAGGGGGTCGGCGGCGAGGAGGCGGTTGGCGGCGTCGTCGTCGGTGAACAGCAGGGCGGTGGGACGGTCCATGGGGCGATGTTCTACGCCACGCGCGGGTCGAGCGCCTCCGGGTCGAGGCCGTAGGAAGCGATGGCGTCGGCCACCTCCTCGGGCTTGGCCTCGTCGGAGGCGGCCAGGGCCTGGAGGACGGCCACCACCACGTGGGCGGCGTCGGTCTCGAAGTGGCGGCGGAGGTTGGCCCGGGTGTCGGAGCGGCCGAAGCCGTCGGTGCCCAGGGGCGTGAAGGGGGCCGGTACCCACCGTGCGACCTGGTCGGGGACCATCTTCATGAAGTCGGTCACCGCCACCACCGGGCCCTCGGCGCTCGACAGCTGGTCGGTCACGTACGGCACGCGGGGCGTCTCCGTGGGGTGGAGGCGGTTCCATCGCTCGGCCGACAGGGCGTCCTCCCGCAGGGCCTTGTAGGACGTGGCGCTCCACAGCTCGGCGGCCACGTCGTGGTTGTCGGCCAGCAGCCGCTGCGCCTCCCGGGCCGCCTCCTGGGCCGTGCCCGAGAACAGGACGGTGGCCCGGCGGCGGCCCTGCTCGGGAGCGGGGGCGAACCGGTACAGGCCCCGGCAGATGCCCTCGGCCGCACCCTCGGGCATGGAGGGCATGGCGTAGTTCTCGTTGTAGAGGGTCAGGTAGTAGAAGACGTCCTCGGGCTGGGGGCCGTACATGCGGCGCATCCCGTCCTCGACGATGACGGCCAGCTCGTAGGCGAAGGCGGGGTCGTAAGCGGCCACGTTGGGCACGGTGGAGGCCAGCACCAGGCTGTGGCCGTCGGCGTGCTGGAGGCCCTCCCCCATCAGCGTCGTGCGCCCGGCGGTGGCCCCGCACAGGAAGCCCTTGCCCCTTATGTCGCCGAACAGCCAGATGAGGTCGCCCACCCGCTGGAAGCCGAACATCGAGTAGAAGATGAAGAACGGCACCATCGGGAGCCGGTGCGTGGCGTAGGCGGTGCCGGCGGCGATGAAGCTGGCCATCGAGCCGGCCTCGGTGATGCCCTCCTCGAGGATCTGGCCCTCCTTGGCCTCCTTGTAGGAGAGCATCAGGTGGGCGTCGACCGGCTCGTAGAGCTGGCCGAAGGGAGCGTAGATCTTGACCTCCGGGAAAAGGCTGTCCATGCCGAAGGTGCGGGCCTCGTCGGGGATGATGGGCACCACCCGGGCGCCCATCCCCTTCTCGCGCAGCAGGCCCCGCAACAGGTTGGCGAAGGCCATGGTGGTGGAGAACTCGCGGTTGCCCGAGCCCTGCTTGAGCCCGTCGAACACGCCGCCCTCGGGCAGCGGCATGGGCTTGGGGTTCACCACCCGCTTCGGCAGGGGCCCGCCCATGGCCCGCCGCCGCTCCATCATGTACTCGTACTCGGGCGACCCTTCGTCGGGCCGGTAGTACGGGGGCGTGTCGGCGTCGAGGGCCTCGTCGGGCACCTGGTCGTGGAGGTACAGCCGGTCGCGGAAGGCGAGCAGCTCCTTCTTCGACATCTTCTTGATCTGGTGCGTGGCGTTGCGGGCCTCGAAGTCGGGGCCGAGCGCCCACCCCTTGATGGTCTTGGCCAGGATGGCGGTGGGCGTGCCCTGGTGCTCGGTGGCGACCTTGTAGGCGGCGTAGAGCTTGCGGTAGTCGTGGCCGCCGCGCGGGAGGTTGCGCAGCTCGTCGTCGGAGAGGTGCTCGACCATGGCCCGCAGGCGGGGGTCGGGGCCGAAGAAGTTCTCGCGGATGTACGCCCCCGACTCGACCGAGTACTTCTGGTACTCGCCGTCGAGCGTCGAGTTCATCTTGTTGAGCAGCACGCCGTCGACGTCGCGGGCCAGCAGCTCGTCCCACTTCGAGCCCCAGATGACCTTGATGACGTTCCAGCCCGCCCCCCGGAACACCGCCTCCAGCTCCTGGATGACCTTGCCGTTGCCCCGCACCGGCCCGTCGAGGCGCTGGAGGTTGCAGTTCACGACGAAGATCAGGTTGTCGAGCTGCTCGCGGCTGGCCAGGCTCAGGGCCCCGAGGGTCTCGGGCTCGTCGCACTCGCCGTCGCCCACGAAGCACCACACCCGCGACCGGCTGGTGTCGGCGATGCGGCGGTTGAGCAGGTAGCGGTTGAAGCGGGCCTGGTAGATGGCGGCGATGGGGCCGAGGCCCATGGAGACGGTGGGGAACTCCCAGAATTCGGGCATCAGCCGGGGGTGGGGGTAGCTCGACAGGCCCCGGCCGCCCACCTCCTGGCGGAAGTTGTCGAGCTGCTCCTCGCTGAGGCGGCCCTCGAGGAAGGCCCGGGCGTAGATGCCGGGGGCGGCGTGGCCCTGGAAGTAGACCTGGTCGCCGGACTGGCCGTCGTCCTTGCCCCGGAAGAAGTGGTTGAACCCCACCTCGTAGAGGGCGGCCGAGGAGGCGTAGGTGGCGAGGTGGCCGCCGATGCCCGACGCCCGGGTGTTGGCCCGGGTGACCATGACCGCCGCGTTCCAGCGGATGTAGGCCCGGATCCGCCGCTCCATGTACTCGTCGCCCGGGAACCACGGCTCCAGCTCGGGCGGGATCGAGTTGATGTAGGGGGTGGACACGGCGGCGGGGAT
>Ga0247719_1001137_pt1 | contig 11904 bp, 8 predicted proteins | sample 41E_DmetaG_FD_189046 | JGI IMG/M metagenome (GOLD analysis project Ga0247719, IMG submission 189046) | Soil microbial communities from hillslope of Landscape Evolution Observatory, University of Arizona, Oracle, AZ, United States - 4-1-E_D | ecosystem: Engineered > Artificial ecosystem > Mesocosm...
CCACGATCGCCAGCCGGTGATCGGTTCGCTCCGGCGTAGCTCAGTGGTAGAGCGGGCGGCTGTTAACCGCTTGGTCGTAGGTTCGAGTCCTACCGCCGGAGCCACTCTTCCTTTGATCTCTCTGCGCGAGCGCGGGGGCCACTGCCGTGCTCCCTCGAGTCTGGCGCCCAGCCCTTGGCAGAGGTCAGGGGGCCCAAAGCCTGTATATGCGTCACGCTGACCACCCGGTTGCGGGCCGCGGCGAGGCGGCGCATTGCGCAGGGCGAGGTAGTACTCCATGACTTGGCGAACCTGTGGAGGCCTACCCCCGGATCAGCTGGCGGTACCAGTCAAAGCTCGCCTTTGGCTGGCGGCGCTGCGAGGCGAAATCGACGTGGACGATGCCGAAGCGCCTGCCGTATCCAGAGCTCCACTCGAAGTTGTCGAGCAGCGACCAGACGTGATAGCCGCTCACCGGCACGCCGGCCGCGCGCGCGTCGGCCAGAGCCAGCACGTGACGCGCGAGATACGACCGCCTGTCGGCGTCGTCGACTTGACCTGCGGGGCGCCTGGGCGGCCGGTCCGGGTAGGCTGCACCGTTCTCGGTCACCACGGTGTCGGCCGGCGCGTATCGCTCGTGCAGGTCGCGCAGCACAAGCGCCAGGCCGCCGGGATCGACGTGCCAGCCCATCTCGGTCAGCTCCGCCCGGGCTGGCGGCTCGATGAAGGGCCGCAGCGGCTCGGTCGGCCTGGCTGAAATGGTTTGGCGGAAGTAGTAGTTGATGCCTAGGTAGTCGAGCTCGCCATTGGGCACTTCGCCGAGCACGAGTCGCTCGAGGTGGCCGGCGGCGGCGTGTGCCTCGAGGGCCAGGCTGGGGTAGCCGCGCCCGAAGAGGGGGTCCAGGAACCAGCCGTGGCGAGCGGCGCACCACAACGCCGTTGCCTGCCGGTCTTCGTCCCTGTCGGTCGCGGGCACTGCGTGGGTGACATCGATTGCGATGCCGATGCGCGGGGCCTGGGCCGAAGCCCGGATGGCCCGCGCGGCCGCTGCGTGCGCGGCCAGGGCATGATGCGCGGCGATCAGGGCCGTCGGCCAATCGCGTAGCCCCGGTGCGTGCTCGCCCGTGGCGTGGCCGAGGAAGGTGAAGACCTGCGGCTCATTGAGCGTCATCCAGCTGGTCACCCGATCGCCCAGCCTGCCGGCGACCGCTGCGGCGTAGTCGCCGAACCAGCCGACGATGGAAGGGTTGGCCCAGCCGCCGCGGTCCTGCAGCGCCTGGGGCAGATCCCAGTGGTAGAGATTCACCGTGGGCGCGATGCCGTGCTCGAGGAGGCCATCAACGAGCCGGTCATAGAAGTCGAGCCCGCGACGGTTGACCCGACCGGTGCCCGACGGCATAACCCTCGGCCAGGCGACGCTGAAGCGGTAGGCCGCCACGCCCAGATCAGCCAGCAGGCCTATGTCCTCGGCCCAGCGATGGTAGTGGTCGCAGGCCACGTCACCGTTGTCGCCGTTGGCCACACGGCCTGGCTCTCGGCAAAACGTGTCCCAGATGGAGGCGGCGCGACCATCCGCCAGGACGGCGCCCTCGATCTGGTAGGCCGAGGTCGCCACGCCCCAGACGAAGTCGTGTGGGAAGAGGCCGCGTAGGTCGGCGGCGCTGGGGCTCGGCTGTGCCTCGGTCATCACGCTGCGGATCGGAGATTCCGCTCAGCCGCTCGACGGGCCTGCCAGGTTCTCAGGGCCGTCGGTCAGCCGCAGCTCATCCTCGGGGACGTACACGTCGATCCGGGTTATCTCTCCCGACCGGCCGAAGACTCGCCGGCTCGCCACGCGGTCGACTCGAAGTCCCGGCCGCCGGTCGGCCCTGCCGTCCGCATAGCGGACCTCGACCGCGGCCTCGCCCGCGACCACCGAGACCACGATCGGGACCTGGCACAGCGTCATGCCGAGCGAGCCGGCGGGGAGGTCGATCGCGATCTCCTGCAGGTCGAGGTCGTAGAGGTTCCACGTCGCCGGCGCATCGACCAGCTCAGCGCGCCGCAGCAGGAGTGGGTTGATCCGGATCTCACCATCCTCGATCCGGATCCCTACCTCGAGAAGCCGGGTCAGGAGCTCCTCCTTCACGAGGCCGGTCATTCCGGGCTGCTGGGCGCCGGCGTGGGCCGGCGTATGCGAGTACGGATCGATCGGGATGGCACCGAACTGCGCAGCGGTCTTGTTGAAGCCGAGCCCGGACCGGACGCGCCAATACGCATCCACCAGCCGATCGACGACGCGACCCTCGGCGCCGGTTGAGGCCGCCTCCATGGCGGACTCCTGCACAGCCACCAGCAGCTTGCCCACCATGTGCCAGTAGATCGAGCCGATGCCCTCGTACGCGTACATCGACCCCGATCGGCCTGTATATGCACGATGGTCGAAGACCGATTCGTAGATGTGGATCACGGCATCCCTGTGCGCCGAGACAAGGTTGGCCCAACCGTTCCGCTCCGCCAGGTGATCGAGCGTGGCCATGAGGTCGGCGCGCCCGGACAGCGCCGCGTGGAACCTGAAGCGGCCGTCGGTGTCCGCCACAATGATGGATCGATCGCCGGCCTCGAGAAGCGACGAGAGCAGCGGATTACCGGCGACGTCCTCTTCCCCCACGACGTTTTTCTCGAGGAAGGACGGGAGCTTCCGCGCCGGGTAGAGCAGGAAGGTGCCCAGGTCCGGGCGGAGCATCGCGCTCGCGAATAGCGCGTCGATGACGGCAAGCTTCTCGCTGGCGTTCAGGACACCTGACTCGAGCACTGCGACCTGCCCCTCCAGCATCTCGTGGAGGTGCTCCACTTCGATCGACGATCCGTCGGCAGCGAACCGGATGAGGTTGTACGAGTGGAACAGGCCGTCATCGCGACGGCTTGCGCGAATCGTCGCATCGAGATGCGGGATCGCCGCGTCGAGCAAGGCCGCCACGTCGTCCAATCGGACCAACGTGCTCCCGGAGAACCCGTCCCGATAGACCTGCGATCGATAAGCAGAGAACGCCTCTCCCAGCGCGTCCACGATGTCCCGCCGATGGCGCCCCGCTTCCTCAGCACGCGGCTGGATTGCGGCTTCGCTCAGGATGGTCGTCACGGTCGCCAGCAGCTCGGATACCTCGCTCGACAGGGCAACCTCATCAATGCCGGCCCGCGCGATCAGGCGGCGAACATGGTCGAGATAGCGACGGAGCTGGCAGACCGTCACCACCGAGAGGCCGTTCCCAACCAGGGCGTTGTTCGCGTCGTTCCACTCCGGTCGCTGCGTGTTCATCCAGATGCCCCCGCCGGGGACGAAGTTGGCGAGCTTGGCCAAGGCAGGCACCAAGAGCTTCTCGATCAGCGTGACGCGGTAGATCCGTCCCTGCGCATCCCAGACGAGGCGGCCGTCGCCGCCGACCTCGTCGACGCGGGCGGCTGACCGGGCGGCCGCGGCCTCGTCGAACCGGATCGTCGACTTAGGGTTGCGCACGAGCTCGACATATGGCGCGATGCGATACGGCACATCGGCGTAAGTGAACAGGGGGACGGCAAGCAGGCGCTCCGTCTCTCCTGGCAGGAACCGGTGACTCGCTTCGAGGAGGCGGAGGAGGTACACGATCTGGTGATCGGACCAGTAACCGATGTTGTTCCAGGGGTCATGCGGGTCGGGGAGTTCCCAGTCGATGCCGTCGCGGGAGATCCGGTACGGGTTGAAACCGTCCGCTGTCGATGCATCGACGAAGGTCGCCACGAAGCCCGGCAGGTATTCCGGAAAGCTGGTCGACAGCGCCTCCCAGTTCTGGAAGACGTCGCGCCAGTTCCCTTCGTAGTGGAGGATCGGCTGTCCCGCCTCGTCGCGGACCTGGATCGCGAAGGCATTCCACGGGCGGCTTGGATCGCCGTGTCGACGGGAGAATGCAAGTGGCAGGTACTCGTGGCCCAGTCGGGCGAGGTCGGCGTCGTTGGTCGCGCTGATGCGATCCAGGAGGTGGCGTCGTTCGATCGTCGACGGGAGGGCGTGGAGCATCCCTTCATTCCGCTCAGCGACCAGCCGATTGCGAGCACGGACGAAGGCGGCGAAGTCGCGCGCTTCGATGGAGTAGCCGCGCACGGGGACGCCGCCACGCATGACGTTATACGTGACATTGGCGAAGTGATGCGCGGTCGCGATCCCATCGCCGGTCCGCTGCAGAGCGTCCGCCGGCGCCATGATCCGGACGAGCCCGTCGGTGGCTTTGGCGACCGAGGTCGCGATCTGCGAATCGAGGTCGGCTCCGGCATGTAGTTCGCGTCGCAGTCGCGTGACCGCGAGCTGGTCCTGGGCGACGTCGGCGACGATGTGCCACGTGGATCGCTCCTGCGGGGCGAGTTCCATCTCGACGGAGAGCAGGTATGCACCGGGGCGCCCCGTTGCCAGCACCGTGTCGAGAGGAGCCTGACCGTCCTCGAAGGCGGCGATCGCGTTTGGGTCCACGCTGGCCGAGGATCCGCCCAGGCCGCTAGACCACGCGACCGTCGCGCGCAGGATCTCGGTGGGCTCCGTGCGGTCGGCGACCGGCGACTCGAGCGAGTACACCGCGAGCCGCGCTGCCTGATCGATCACCTCGCTCCGCTTGTAGGCGTTCGTGAGATTGCTCATTCTCTGATGGAGCGACGGATCGATGCCGTAGGGGAGGAGCCCCAGCAGGCCGTCGACGAGGTCGATGCGGACAGGCCGATCGCCGGTATTGGTGAGCGTCGCGGAGCGAAGGAAGCCAAGACGATCCGTGCTGGTCCATCGGTACCGAAACAGCAGTTCCAGGTCGGCGCGCCATTCCTCGAAGACGACGGCGGTGCCGACGACGGACTTGTACAGATTCCTGAGCACCCGCCGGTCCTTCCCAAGGAACGGACGCCAGAGTCGCACGCCTACATGCGTGTGCGCCCGCAGTGCCGTCACCGGCCCGGTGATCCCCGCGGCATGGTGCAGGCGATCGTCCGTCTCATACGGGAACAAGGCGCGGGACGCGTCGATCCGTCCCGCGGTAAGGCCCCCGGTGCTCGACACGAACATCCACCGATCGCCATCGCTCACGACGTTCATCAGGAACGGCGGCATGTGGACGATGTCGGGCACCGCGTAGAAGGTCTCGCCCTCGATCTTGATGAGCCCTTCTCGGAGCGGCGGCACGGTCCTCGTCGGTCGCCGAACGCTCATCAGTCGGTCTTGTCCACGCGCCGGCCAGCGGCCCCTTCCGCTCCGGCGAGCCTGGCGCCGCATGACTCCCGAATCACCAGCTCGACTGGAACGATCTCGCTGACTGGCGGGTTCGCCGCTCCGCTCATGAGATCGTTCAGGATGTACACGGCCCGCGCCCCGGTGTGTGCCACTGGCTGGCGGATCGTCGTCAATGGCGGCAGCGAGTGCTCGGAGGCTGCCAGCCCGTCGAACCCGACGACGGCGACATCCTGGGGAACCCGGACGCCCTCCTCGCGGAGGGCCCGCAGCACGCCCATCGCCATCGTGTCGGACCCGGCGAAGACCGCGTCGGGGCGCATCGGGAGCAGCTGGCGCATTGCCCGATAGCCGCTTACCTCGGTGAAGTCGCCGTCGGCCCGAAGCTGGGGATCGAGCGCGAGCCCGCAGGACGCGAGGCCATCGACGAAGCCGTTCAGCCGGTCCAGCCCGGCGATCGTGTTGACCGGTGCGGCCACCAGGGCGATCCGCCGACGGCCCAGCCCACACAGGTGCATCGCGGCTTGTCGCGCGCCACCACGGTTGTCGACGTCGACGTAGCTTATCCCGCCGATCTCTGAACGTCCGATCATCACCACGGGGACATCCGCGACGGCCATCCGGACCATCAGCGGATCGGCCATACGGGTTGCGGTGATGATTAGCCCGTCCACGAAACCCGAACTGATGACCCGCATGTAGCGCTCGGCCTCCTCCACCTCGTCCTGCGACAGGAAGAGCGATACCGTTGTGCCGGACTGGTTGCTCGCCGCGGAGATCCCCTGGATAAGGCGCGGGAAGTACGGATCCTCGAAGATGCTGTGGACCCGGCTCGGGATCAGCAGCCCGATCACGCCGCTACGTCCGGAAACGAGCGACCGGGCGGCGGCGTTCGGCGTATACCCGGTCCGCCGGATGACGTCCTGGACTCGAGCGCGGACGTCGACGCTGACGCTGTTGCTTCCGTTGATCACCCGCGACACGGTCGATCGCGAGACCCCGGCCAGCCGGCCGATGTCCTCGAGTGTCAGGTTCACGCCAGCCTCCGAAGCGATGTCAAACGCCGCCAGCCATGCGGGAGCGCTCTCACACCGTACTCGCGCCGAATACGGTTCGTCAACCTGGATCGCCATCCGCCGAAAAAGGATTGACGGCCGCCAACACCAGGTGTAGGGTTGGTGAGAGCGCTCCCACGCTGTGGCTCTGTCGGTGTCATTCGACGCGAAGGGACACGGTCCAGGGCAGCGACGTCGGCCACGAGGAGAGGGTCGGCCGTGAAGGAGGACGGATCTAGATGAAGAAGCGATGGCTTGGGCCAACGACGCTCGTCGGCTTCGCACTGATGTTCGCCGCCTGTGCGGCGCCGGCCACGCCAGGGCCGACCGCCACGGATGACGCGACCACCCCGCCTGGGCCGACCGCCACACCAGGTGAGGCTACGACTCCCCCGGAACCGACCGCCACGCCACAGGCCGCGGAGCCGGTCACGCTGCGGGTCCTGATCCACCAGAACCCGCCGATGGTGGACTTCGTGAAGGCCTTCAACCAGCAGTTTGAGACCCAGTACCCGAACGTCACCGTTGACCTCTCGGTCGTGGAGGCAGGCGATCTGAGCACCGTCACGCAGACGCGCCTAACCGCCAACGATGTCGATGTCATCGACATCTTCGGGTTCTCGAACGCGGTCCAGCCGTACATGTCGGACGTGACCCCGCCGAACTGGCAGACGCTTATCGAGGGCGGGCTGCTGCTCGACCTCACGGGCGAGTCCTTCGTGGGCAACTACGACGAGGCGACGATCCGCGACGCGGGCTCGTTCGACGGCAAGGTCTACTCGGTCAACCTCGGCCGCGTGTCGTACAGCGGCATGTTCGTCAACAAGGACCTTCTCTCGGACGTCGGCGTCAGCATCCCGACCACGTGGAGCGAGCTCGTCGCAGCGTGCGACGCCGTCACGAACGCCGGCAAGTCGTGCATGACGGTCGGCGGCGGCGATGGCTGGCCGGTGTTCGTCGGCAGCTACGGGCTCCTCGGCGCCTACTACCCCGATCAGGAGGCCCTCGTCGAGGGGCTCTGGACCGGCACGATCAAGTGGAACGACGCGAAGACGCTCGAGCTGTGGAAGCGATACCAGGTGTATGCCACGCAGATGCTCGAGAGCGGCGTCACGGGCCTCTCGCACGATGCTGCTCCCGCCCGCTACGCGGCCGGCGACGTCGCCTTCATGCCGACTGGTGTCTGGCAGGCGCCATCCGTCGAAGCGGCCAACCCGGACTTTGAGTGGACGTACATCCCGTTCCCAGGGAGTGACAACGCCGCAGACAACCAGTACCTCTTCGGCAAGTACGACCAGGGTTGGGCGATCGCGGCGGACTCGCCGAACAGGCAGGCCGCACTGGATTACCTGGCCGCGTTCTCGGAGCCGGCCAATTACCAGGAGTTCGTCAACGCGGTCGGCTTCATCCCGACCCAGCCGACGGCGACGCTCGACACGCAGCTCGGACGGGCGATCGCGCCGCTCCTCGAGAACTACCGTGTCGGCTTCGAGCAGTACTGGCAGAGCCCGAAGGGCGCCGGCCAGTGGGCCAATGGCTCGCAAGGCGCGGCATGGTTCGCCCCGTTCAACGAGTGGACGGATCCTGAGGCGCTGGCCAACCAAGCACAGGACGACCTGCAGGCGGGTCTGGACGCCAACTAGCAGGTCCGACTAGGAATTCACTTCGTTAGTTAGGCCCCCGTCACCCGGACGGGGGCCTACTATCTTCGACAGCCCCAGCTCGGCCTCGGCAGACTGGAGACGGCATGAACATCATCAAGAGGCACTACCTCTTCGGTGGTGGGCGCCTGGGCTATGCGGCTCCGCTCCTGCTGCTCGCTCCCGGCGTCTTCCTTTACCTCCTGATCGCCGTGGGTCCTTCCCTGGCGACCTTCGCCTTTTCGTTCACCGACGCGACCGGAATCGGCGGCGTGCCGGTCAACTTCATCGGCCTCGAGAACTACGCGGAGTTTCTGTTCCGCGGCCTGAGGTCGCGCGACAACTTGGAGGCGGTCTGGCGCACGGTCGCCTTCTCCGTCTTCGTCACGAGCATCCAGTTCTTCCTCGGGCTGATCCTCGCGCTCATCCTGAACCAGGCCCTCAAGGGGAGGACCTTCTTCCGAACGCTCTACTTCATGCCGGTGATCCTCGGCGTCGCCATCCAGGGCCTGATGTGGAAGCTCTTCCTCCTCCCGCGCGGCGGCCCTGTCGCGCAGGTGCTTGGCGCGTTCGGGGCCAAGTCCGAGTTCCTCGGCGGGCCCCCCCTCGAGGCGTTTGCGTGGGTGATCGTCGTCCAGATCTGGGCCAACGTCGGCATCACGATGGTGATCTTCCTGGCCGGGATGCAGGCCATCCGGGCCGACCTGTACGATGCCGCGAAGGTCGACGGCGCCAACGGATGGCAGCTCTTCAAGCACGTCACCTGGCCGCAGCTCACGCCCGCGATCAACACGAACTTCCTGCTCAACATCGTCGGCTCCCTGCAGGCGTGGGCGCTGTTCCTGGTCCTGATCGGCTACCGGCCCGGCACGCAGGTGCTCGGGTACCTCGTCTACGCCGAGGGCTTCGGCCGAACCTCCGGCGCCGTGACGACCGCCTTCCGGCAGGGCTTCGCGGCCGCCGCGTCGATCGTGCTGTTCTTGCTGGTGCTTGTCGCCGCGCTCGTCGCCAACTACATCGTGATCCGCCGCGAGCGGAGGTACATGGAATGAACGTCAGGACGACGCTCCAGCGTCCCCCTCTGGCGGCTTCGGCTCCTAGCGCGTCGCGCCAGGCGCTCCGGACGAAGATCGTTTCGTACCTGATCTTGGGGGTCTTCGCGATCGTCTACATCGGCCCGCTGCTGATGCTGGTCAACACGGCCCTGAAGTCACTCGCAGAGTTCTATCGGGACCCGATCGCGCTCCCGTCGTCGCTCATGCTCGACAACTTCTTCGAGGCGTGGGAGCTGGCCAATTTCCCGGGCTACCTGATGAACTCGGTCTTCTACGTTGTGGCGGCTACGGGCATCTTCGTCCTGACGTCGCTGTTCGTCGCGTTTCCCATCGCGCGCGGCTACTTCAAGGGCAGCAACGTCCTGCTCACGCTCTACCTGATCGCCCTGTTCCTGCCCGCGGCGCTGATCCCGCAGTTCCAGCTGATTCTCCACCTCGGCCTGTACAACACCCAACCGGGGTACATCCTCCTGTTCCTGGTCAATCCGATCGGGATGATCATCCTGGTCAACTACATGAAGTCGATCCCAAGGGAGCTCGACGAGTCAGCCGCCATGGACGGCTGCAGCTACCCGCGTTTCGTCTTCTCGATCATCCTGCCGCTCATCAAGCCGGCGGTCGCCACCGTCACGGTGCTCCACGCGATCGGCGTCTGGAACGAGCTGATCCTGCCCACGATCTACCTCACGAAGGACGACTTCTATCCGATCACCCGGGGCCTGATCGTCTTCGCGGGCGTGTACGGCAGCAACTGGCCGGCGCTGGCCGCAGCGGTCCTGATGCTGGCGATCCCGATGCTTGTCCTTTACATCATCCTCCAGCGCCACATCGTCTCGGGACTCACGTCCGGGTCGGTAAAAGGTTGAGCGGCAGGCCGATCGTGGTTGATCTGCGATCCGTGCGGGCGGTCATCCTCGCGCTTCTCGTTTCCGCGTGCGCGACGGAGGCTCCCTCCTCGCCTCCATCGCCCACGCCGGAACCACCCGCACCAACGGCGGCACCGACACCGAGTCCGACGGCTGCACCGACACCGAGTCCGACGGCCAGCCCGTTCCCGATCGTGCCTCCATCTCCTGAACCGGTGGCACAGATCGACGGCTGGCAGCTCGTCTGGCAGGACGAGTTCGACGGCGACGCCATTGATCCCTCGAACTGGACCTTCGACATCGGTGGCTGGGGCTGGGGGAACGGGGAGGCGCAGTTCTACACGGATCGTCCGGAAAACGCCCGCGTCGAGCACGGGCTGCTCGTCATCGAGGCTCACCAGGAGCGGTACGAGGACAAGTACTACACGTCGGCGCGTCTCAAGACGCAGGGTCTGCGCGAGTTCCAGTACGGGCGGATCGAGGCGCGCATGCGCGTGCCGCGTGGCGCCGGAACGTGGCCGGCGTTCTGGATGCTCGGCGCGGATTTCGACAGGGATCCGAACGACCCGATCAAGAGCAACTGGCCGCACGTCGGGGAGATCGACGTGATGGAGCACGTCGGCCGCGATCCGAGCCTCATCTTCGGCACGGTCCACGGCCCCGGGTATGCCGGCGCCGGGGGACTGACGAAGTGGAACCGCCAGAGCTACGACATCGCGGACGACTTCCACACGTACGCGGTGGAGTGGGATGTTGACGGGATCCGCTGGTTCTACGACGGGGAGCTCTACTTCCACCTCGGGCGTGACGCTGTCAGTCAGCGCGAGTGGGTGTTCGATCGGCCGTTCTTCCTGATCGTCAACCTTGCGCTGGGCGGGATCCTGCCGGGGCCGATCGGCCTCGACACGGAGTTCCCGCTGAGGCTCTACGTCGACCACGTGCGCGTCTATCAGCCGGTCACCGAGACGGACCGCTAGCAGCATGCTGTCGCGTGATCCCGGTGCCGGTCGGCTGTTCTTCGAGGACTTCGGGGCGCCGGATCTGAACCGCTCGTCATGGAACGTGTTGACCACGGGCCCAGTCTTCAACGACGAGGTGCAGGCGTACGTCGACTCGGCGGAGACGGTCGGGGTTGCAGGGGGGACGCCGCCCACCGGTGGTGTGCTCGAACTGCGCGCCCATCATCGACCCGGCCACGCCACGGAAGACGGTCAACGCTTCGACTTCATCTCAGGCCGGATCGACACCCGTGGACGGTTCGCGTTTCGGCACGGGCGGGCGGCCGCGCGGATCAGGCTTCCTGCCGGCCCCGGGCTCTGGCCGGCGTTCTGGCTCGTCGGGTCGGGTCATTGGCCCGAGACCGGGGAGATCGACGTCTTGGAGTGCGTCGGCGAGCCGGACTGGGTCAGCTGCGCCGTGCACGGACCCGGCTACTCCGGGGACGCTGGCCTGGTCAACCGGCTGTATTTGGGCGACACGGACGCTACGGCTTGGCACACCTACTCGGTGGACGTGACGTCCGAGCATGTGTCGTTCGAGGTCGACGGGCGTCTCGTCTACCGCGTAACGCGGCCCATCACCGAGTACTTCGGTTCGTGGGCCTTCGATGCGGAGAAGTTCATCGTCCTCAATCTCGCGCTCGGCGGTGGGTACCCGTACAAGGTGAACGGGGTGCGCGAGCCCTACCTCGGGCTGCCGAGCGAGACGGTGGAGTCGATCCGCCGTGGCGATGCCAAGATGCTAGTGGACTGGATCCGGGTCGAGGCACTGGAGTGACGATCCGACGAAGTCGCCCGGGCCCCATCTCGGCAGTCGAACTCCCAAGTGCTGCTGGAATCGTCCCGGCGATCTGGTCAGATGCGAGGAATCCCCATCAAGTCATCGACGAGTGCTGCGTAGATGCTATTGCCTGAGCGTAGAGTCCCCAACTAGTAATGGGATAGCGCCGCCATCTCGAGGTCCTCTGCGCCAGCGCGGGGCATGAACAGAGGCCGGGCGGCGAACCACCCGGCCTCTCTATCCTCGGCGGCCGCCACGTTCAGCCGACGCCGCTCTCCTGCTTGATCTCGCCTCGCCAGGCGCCCGTCT
>Ga0247719_1001140_pt1 | contig 11859 bp, 4 predicted proteins | sample 41E_DmetaG_FD_189046 | JGI IMG/M metagenome (GOLD analysis project Ga0247719, IMG submission 189046) | Soil microbial communities from hillslope of Landscape Evolution Observatory, University of Arizona, Oracle, AZ, United States - 4-1-E_D | ecosystem: Engineered > Artificial ecosystem > Mesocosm...
GACAAACACGGTGCAGCACCGCCACGGAGCGACACGAGGCAACACGGGCCACGGTTCAACGCGGGTCGAAATGGGGCGAGGGAGCGCCGCGGCCTGGCAGCGGCCTCGGGGCGCGATGCGGCCAGCCCGCTGCGTCAGTTCGAAAACTGCGCGGCAGGCGCGCCCATCCGCCGAGGCACGGATTCGCCACTGACGGACGTGTCACCTCTATGCGGACCCTGATCCACGCAAAGCGTTCGGTACACCCCAGCCGAGGCGGCATCGTCAGGTGGGCGCCGGACGCGCAGTTTTCCGGGCGTAGGCCGAGGCGCCCCGAGGCCGGTGGCAGGCCGCGGCGCAACACGGGCCACGGAGCAACACGGAGCAACACGGGCCACGGAGCAACACGGAGCAACACGGGCTACGGAGCAACACGGAGTAACACGGGCCACGGCGAACACGGTGCAAACCGCCACGGAGCGACACGGCCGCGGCGCCGAGCCGGGAGCGTCGGCCGTGGGTAGCCCCGCCTGGTATCGGAGCCTCTACTGGCGCATCGCGCTCGGGTTCGTGGCGCTGCTCGCAGCGCTGCTGCTCGTGCAGGGACTGCTCTTTCTCTGGCTGACCGCACGGGTCGACCAGTCGCCGGCCGGACGGACGCCGCAGCAGCTCGCCGACTACGTCGCGCGGCAGCTGTCGCTGGCGCTCACCGACGAACCGCGGCTCGATCTCGACGCGTACGTGCGCGAGCGCTTCGCGGATGTTCCCCGCGCCTTCGCCGTCGTCATGGCCGACGGACGCCGCACGTCGAACCGGCCCGATGCGCTGCCCGGCGGCTTTCCGGGGACGATGATGGGCGGCCCTGGCGGACGCGGCGGGCGCGGCGGCGGACGCGGCGGTGCCGCAGGGCGCGGCGGCCGCGGCAACGCGGCACCCGACACCGAGGCGCCGTTCCGCCTGCCGCGGCGCGGAGGGCCGAACTCCGCGCCGATCGTCGTCGAGGGACGCCAGGTCGGCATCGTCGCGGTGCCGCCAGGCCCGGCGGCGCTCGTGGCGCTGCGGGAGTTCGGACCCGCGCTCGCTGTCACAGGCCTGGCGCTGCTGATCGCCGGCGCCACCGCCGCGGCGCTCCTGATCTTCGGCCCCGCGCATCGTCGGCTCCGGCGGCTCGAGGATGCCGCACGCGCGCTCGGAGAGGGCCGCACCGAGGTTCGCGCCGACGACGCAAGCGGCGACGAGGTCGCGGTGCTCGCTGGCGCATTCAACCGCATGGCCGATGATCTGCAGGCGCGCGCCCGCGCGCTCGCCGATGCCGACCGGGCGCGCCGCCAGCTCCTCGCCGACGTGTCGCACGAGCTGATGACGCCGTTGACCGCGATCCGCGGGTACGTGCAGACGCTCGCCATGCCGGGCGTGGCGCCAGACGAGGACACCAGGCGCCGGTTTCTCGCGATTGTCGACCAGGAAACCTACAAGCTCGAAGCGATCATCGGCGATCTGCTCGACCTCGCGCGGCTCGAAGGCGGCGGCGAACAGCGGGTGCACGAAACCATCCCCGTCGGCGAGCTCTTCCGACGAGTCGTCGATCGCCACCTTCCAGACCTCGAGGCGAACGGGATCACGGCCGAGGTGACCGTCGATCCCGCGACGCCGCCGCTCGTCGGCAACGCCGCGCGGCTCGAACAGGCGCTGCAGAACCTGGCGGCGAACGCGATCCGCCACATGCCCGGCGGCGGCACGCTGACGCTGGCGGCGGCTCCGCACGATCACAGTGTCCGAATCACGGTGCGCGACACCGGGCCGGGCATCCCGGCGGCGCACCTGCCGCACATCTTCGAGCGGTTCTACAAGGCGGACGCCGCGCGCGCCGGCGCGAAGATCCGCTCCGGCAGCGGTCTGGGCCTCTCGATCGTCCGCGCGATCGTGCACCACCACGGCGGCGAGGTGACGGCTGCCAACGGCGACACCGGCGGCGCGGTGTTCACGATCACGCTGCCCGTCGGGCACGCGCCTGCCACAGTCTTGTCACACACGCGCGGTGGAACGGACGATGGTGCGGGGGCGTAATCACCATGGCTGCCGCCGCCCGACGCGGACCGGCGGCATGGCCAGTCAACGATGAACACCATCAGAACCCGTGCGCTGTTGTGGATCGTCGCCGCCATCTCGGCGGCCGGCCTCCTCGATCCCCTCGGAGCGCAGCAGCCGCCGGCCTCGTGCACGGTTGCCGGACGCATCACGACGGGGACAACGCCGCTGCCGGGCGTGTCGGTCGTCGCACGCGCCGGCACGCGGGTAGTCGCCGCGACCTCGTCGGAAATCGATGGCCGCTATGAGCTCCTGCTCCCTGCCGGAGCCTTCACGCTGCGCGCGGAGCTCACCGGGTTCGCGCCGGTCGAGCGCGAATACACGGTCGCAGGTGATCCGTGCGCGGCCGAGCCGCTGGACGTGCAGATGTCGCTGGCGCCCCGAATCCCTCGCGGGCCGTCGGCTGCCGCGGCCGCGGGGCGCGGACGATTCGAGACTCTCAACCTGCAGACGCAGCAAGCGGCGGCCGTCGGGGATGCAGCGCCGCCCGACCGTGACGCGCTCGACGCTGCCACGCGGCTGCTGCTGCCGCCGGGCTTTTCGGTGGACGGCCCCACCGAGTCGCTCGCGGTCGCCGGCAACATGACGAGCCTCGACCGCGGCATGCTGGGCGACCGGTTCGATGCGATCGCGCGAGGCGAGGTGGATCCGGTGACCGGCGAGGTCGTGCAGGGCTTCGGTCCCGGCGGACGCGGCGGCGACGCGGCCGAGGGACGCGGCGGACCCGGCGGACGCGGGCGCGGCGGCTTCCAGGGCGGACCCGGCGGGCGCGGCGGCCCCGGCGACTTCATGCTCGGCGGACGCGGCGGACGGCAGAACGCCTACACCGTTCAGGCGACTTACGGGTACGGCGGCTCGGCGCTCGACAGCGCCCCCTATCAATTGCGCCCCGACGGCCCCTCCCGCATCACCCCCTACAACCGCAACAGCTTCGGGGTGACGGGCGGCGGCCCCGTGAGGCTCCCCGGATACAACGGACAGCGCCGCACCACGTTCACCGCGTCGTACAACGGCAGCCGTGCCGATGAACTGTTCGACCAGTACGCGACGGTGCCCGACGAGGCCATGCGCTCGGGAGACTTCTCGGCGCTCGGCGTCACGATCGTCGATCCGCTGACCGGGCAGCCGTTCCCGGGCGGGCGGATCCCTGCGGCGCGCCTGAGCCCGTCCGCACTCGCGCTCCTGCGGTTCATCCCGCTCCCCAACATCGCGGGTTCCGCGCGCAACTTCCAGTACACGACCACCACCGACACCGCGGCCGACAACGCGCAGGTACGCGTCACGCACAACTTCACGCCCGGGGTCGCGGGACGCGGCGGGCCCGGCGGCCGCGGCGGCGGCTTCATGGGCGGCCGCGGGGGACGCGGCGGCCCCCAGGCGCTCCAGAGCACCTCGGTCGTGATGAACGCGCAGGTCCAGTACCGGCGCACCAGCAACGAGCAGAACAACGTCTTCCCGACGCTCGGCGGCACGGGCGGAGGCTCGACCCTCAGCACCCCCGTCGCGCTCAACGTCATGCGCCGCCGCACGCTGCACGCCCTGAACGTCGCCTTCACGAGGACGACGGCGCGATCGCAGGGTCGGTATGCATTCGTAGAGGACGTCGCCCGGGAGGCGGGCATCGCCGGGGTCGCCGCGGATCCGTTTGCGTGGGGCGTGCCGACGCTGTCGTTCTCGAGCCTCACCGGCGTCCGTGACGTGACGCCGAACGATCGTCAGGACACGCGGCTCACCCTCGGCTACACGCTCTCGCGCCCCTGGCGCACGAGCCACACGCTGCGCGTCGGCGGCGACATCCGCGTCGACTGGGTCCGCTCGAGAACCGACGCGAACGCGCGCGGCGCCTACACGTTCACGGGGCTGTACACGTCCGGCGGTTCTCTCGCCGCGCGCGGCGGAGGCTTCGACTTCGCCGACTTTCTGCTGGGGCTGCCGCAGCAGGCGGCGGTGCAGTACGGCCCCGGCACCGTGCGGATGACGGGGCGCTCGATGAGCCTGTTCGTGCAGGACGACTGGCGCACGAGCGCCTCGCTGACGTTCAACCTCGGGCTCCGCTACGAGCGTCTCCGCCCCTTCACCGAGGCGAACGGCCGGATGGTGAACCTCGACGTCGCGCCGGGCTTCACGGCCGCCGTGCCGGTCTTCGCCGGCGGGTCCGGCCCGTTCACCGGCCGGTTCCCGCCTGCCCTCATCCGCACCGACGGCAACAACATCGCGCCGCGACTCGGCGTCGCCTGGCGCGCGCGTCCCGGCACGATCGTGCGGGGCGGCTACGGCATCAGCTACAACTCGGGGTCGTACGCGTCCATCGCCCGGCAGATGGTGAGCCAGCCGCCGTTTGCCGTCAGCGACACACGGATCGGTACGCGCGCCGCAGCGCTCACGCTCGAGGATGCGTTCGCCGGCACGCCGGCCGCGGCGATCACGAACAACTACGGCGTGGATCCGGAGTACGCGCTCGGTCTCGTTCAGACGTGGAACGCCGACGTCTCTCGCGATTTCCGCCAGGTGTGGAACGTCGGCGCCGGCTACACCCACACCCGCGGCAGCAGCCTCGACATCGTCCGGGCGCCGAATCGGGGCCCGGAGGGGCCGCGGATCCACGGCGTGCAGCCGTTCCTCTGGCAGACGTCCGACGGCTCGTCGGTCCTGAACGCGGTGGCGCTGCGTGCGCGGCGCCGTGCGGCGCGCGGCATCGGCGGCGGCGTCACGTACACCCTCGCGAAGTCGCGCGACAACGCGTCCACCATCGGCGGCGGCGGGACGGTCGTCGCACAGGACGACCAGAACCTCGACGCGGAGTGGGGGCTCTCGAGCTTCGATCGGCGGCACCAGTTCACGGCCGACATGACGGCCGAATTGCCGTTTGGTGAAAACCGGCCGTGGCTGAACGGCGGCGGCGCGTGGGCGAGGCTGCTCGAGAACTGGCGGGCCGCGGCCACCTTCACGTGGCAGTCGGGCACGCCCTACACGCCGCGCGTGCAGGCGGCGGCGTCGGACGTCGCGCGCGGCACGAGCGGCACGCTGCGGGCCAACTACGACGGCTCAGCGGTGCGGGTGAGCGATCCGACCATCGACCGCTTTTTCAACACCGCCGCCTTCACCGTGCCGGCAGCCGGCACGTTCGGCAGCGCGGGCCGGAACATGATCATCGGCCCCGGCACCCGCCAGCTCGATGCGCAGCTCTCGCGGGACGCGCGCCTGGGCGCCCGCCGCGTGCTGACGATCGACCTCAGTGCCTCCAACCTGCTGAACACGGTCAACTACGCCGCGATCGACACGGTGGTCAACTCCCCGACGTTCGGCCAGGTCCTTTCCGTGCGTCCGATGCGCTCGATGCGCATCGGCGCGCGGTTCCGATTCTGACTGACCCGTTCACCGAGAGCGTGCACGCGCTGACGCCATGAGCACAACGACCACGAAGCACACGAAGAACACCAAGAGAAGACCACAGGGTGGTTTCGTGGTGGCGTCTCTTCGAGGGCCCGGTGTGCTTCGTGATCTTCGTGCCGGCGGCCGTCCGCGCGTGTACACAGCACTGCCGCTCGCCGTCACGCTGGCGGCGGTCCTCGTGATGCCGGCGCTCAGCCAGGAGCGGCGCCCCACGTTCCGGTCGGGGCGCGACATCGTGTCGGTGGACGTCGTCGTCAGGGACCGGGCGGGCAACCTCGTGCGGGGCCTGACCGCCGCCGACTTCGAGGTGCGCGAGGATGGACGGCCGCAGGAAGTCGTCGGCTTCTCGTTTCAGGAGATCGCCGACGAAGCCGTGCAGCCGCTCGCGACGACCGACCTGCTGGCCGAGGCCCAGGGGCGGATGCTCTCGGGCACCGCGCCGTCGGCCGAACCGAAGCCGCTGGCGGGCACCGGCATCGCGGGACGCCGCCTGATGCTCCTGCTCTTCGATCTCAGCTCGATGCAGCCGGAAGAGGTCCAGCGCGCGATCGACTCGGCGAACCGTTTCGTGTCCGAAGAGATGTCGGCGGCGGATCTCGTCGGTGTGGCGACCATCGGGTCACAGCTCGACGTGCTGACCGACTTCACCGGCGACCGCGCCGCGGTCGCGGCGAGCCTGGCGCGCCTCGCGTACACGGACGGCACGGCGATCCCGCCGCCTGATGCCGCGACAGCAGCGAGCGACGAGGCGGCGGCCGCCGCGACCGACGCCACGGCAGCCGAGGCGACCGAGCTGGACATGTTCAACAACGACGTCCGCCTCCGCGCGCTGCGTGCCATCGCCGAGACGCTCGCGCCGCTCGAGCAGCGCAAGGCGATTCTCTACTTCTCGGCCGGGATGCAGCGCAGCGGCCAGGACAATCAGGTGGAGCTGCGCTCCGCGATCAACGCCGCGGTGCGCGCGCACGTCGCCATCTACCCCGTCGACACGCGCGGCCTCCAGGCGCTCGTCCCCGGGGGTGACGCGACCCAGGCGAGCGGCCGCGGCGTGGCGATGTTCTCGGGGCGCGGCGTCGCGCGGCAGTTCGCGCAGCTCGCCGCGTCGCAGGACACGCTGACCTCGCTCGCCGCCGACACCGGCGGCCGCGCCTTCACCGACGGCAACGACTTCGGCGAAGCCTTCGCGCGGGCGCGCCGCGACCTGTCGGCGTACTACCTGCTGGGATACACCAGCACGAACACGGTGAAAGACGGCCGCTTCCGGCGGATCCAGGTGCGCGTCAAACGGGACGGCGCACGCGTCGACGCGCGAGCCGGCTACTTCGCGGAACGCGACTTCGCGCACACCAGCCGCGCGGACCGCGAAGCACAGCTCCAGGAGCAGCTCTTTTCCCCGGTCTCCTCCACCGACCTGCCGGTGATGGTCACCGGCGGCTTCTTCAGGCTCGCGGCCGACCGCTATTACGTGCCGATCTCGGTCGCGGTGCCCGGCTATGCCGTGCCGGTGAAGGCCGGGAAGGAGGAGGTCGCGCTCGACATCCTCGGCATCGTCCTCGACGAACAGGGACGTCCGCTCGGCCGCATGCGCGAGACGCTGAGACTGCCGCCAGGGACGGGGGCGACGCTCGCCGGCAAGCAGGTGCTCTATCAATCCGGCGTCACGCTGCCGCCGGGCCGCTTCTCGGTCAAGGTCGTCGTGCGGGAGAACACGAACGGCACCATCGGCTCGTTCGAAACGCCGATGGCCGTCCCCGAGTTGAAGCAGGCACCCGTCAAAGTGAGCTCCATCGTGCTGAGTACGCAGCTGCAGCCGCTCGCCGGCGCGCAGTCACGCGGACGCGACCGTGGCGGCAATCCGCTCGTCCGCGACGGTGTGCAGATCGTGCCGAGCGTCACACGCGTCGTCGCACGCGACCAGAAGCTGCTCTTCTACTACGAGGTGTACGAGCCCGGCGAGATCGAAGGAGGCCCGCAGCTCCGGACGAGCCTCGCCTTCTACCGCGGCAAGGTCAAGGTGTACGAGACGCCGGCGGTCGATCGGACCACGCTCGACGCGCCCGACCGCAGGGCGGCGATCTTCCAGTTCGAAGTACCGGCCGAGTCGCTCGCCCCGGGGCTCTACACCTGCCAGATCAACGTGATCGATCAGGCGACCGGACGGTTCGCGTTCCCACGGCTCGCGTTGTACGTGCGGTGAGCGCCGCGTCACGCTGCACGGCCACACGGGTTGGCGCGCCGCGCACCAGCGGCTGCGCGCATCACGAGCGCAACACGCGCGCCGTGTCGGTCGTGGCGGCGCGGCGCGCGGGCAGCCACGACGCGAGCAGCGCCGTCGCCACCAGGATCAGCGCGGCCGACGTCCACACGCGCGGGTCGAACCGCGTCACGCCGAACAGCCAGCTCTCGAGCATGCGCGACAGGAATACTGCGCCCGCAGCTCCCGCCGCGAGTCCGATCGCCGTGATGATCGCCGTCCGCCGGAGCACGAGCGCCATCAGCGTGGCGGCGCTCGCGCCGAGCGCCAGGCGGATGCCGAACTCACGCCGCCGCGACGCGACACCGAAGGCGACGACGCCGTAGAGGCCGACCGCCGCCAGGACGGCCGCGATCACGGTCATCACCACCATCAGCCAGCCGAGCACCACCCAGTCGCGGCGCGCGTCCGCCACCGCCTCCGACATCGACTGCAGGCCGGTGACCGGCAGCGCCGGGTTCAATGCGGCGCCGATCGCATGGACCTGTGCCGCCACGTCAACGCCCGGCCGTCCCCTGATCACGAACGTGGCATCGGGCCGAATCGGGCCGCTCAGCCCGGCAGGCTCGTACACCATCGGATCCATCCCCGCCGTGAGCGAACCGAAGCGCACGTCACCGACGACGCCGATGATCTCGTAGCGCTTGCCCTGCCGCCCCATCGTGCGGTACTCGAGGCCGCGGCCCACCGCTTCCTCGGTCCCGAAGAGCTGTCTCGCCAGCGCCGCGCTCACGACGACCACCGGGCGTGACGTGCCCTCGGCTGCCGGCCGAAGGTCGTCCTCGGTGAAGAGGCGTCCCTTCAGCAGCGGGATGCGCAGCGTCTCGAAGTAGCCGGCGGTGATGATCTCGGTGGCGTGCGGCTCTGCCTGCGTCTCGCCGTCGGCGGCAGCCACACGGGTGATCATGGCCGACTGCACGAACGGCGCCCGTACGGCGGTCGCGACGCGTTCGATCCCCGGCACCTGGAGCAGCCGGCGGGTGAACTCCTCCCGGTACTGCGCCGCCTGCTCCGCCGTGTACCCGACGGAGCCGGGCCGCACCGAAAAGGCGTGCACGCCGCGCGGATCGAACCCGACGTCGACGCCGCCCAGCTGCCGGATCGTCGCCATCAGCAGGAGCGAGCCGATGACGAGCGTCAGCGAGGTGGCGAGCTGGAATGCGCTCAGCGCCGAACCCACACCGAGCCGGCTCGGTGACACCGTCGCGCTGCCCTCCTTCAGCGTTTCCGACGGATCCACACGCGCTGCCCGCAGCGCGGGCACCACCGAGAACAGCAGGCCCACGGACAGCGAGAGGCAGGCAGCGAACACCGCCACGCGCCAGTCCAGCGGCACGGCCGCGTCGGGCGTCCGAAGGTTCAGCAGGGCCGGCGCGTCGATCAGCCGGACCATCAGCCATGTGAAGGCGCCGGCCCCGGCGCCGCCGCACAGCCAGAGGACGACTCCCTCGGTCAGGTGCTGCCGCACGAGCCGCAGGCGGCCTGCGCCCAATGCCGTGCGCACCGCGACCTCGGAGCGCCGCCCGATCCCGCGCATCAGCAGCAGACTCGCCACGTTCGAGCAGGCGATCAGCAGCACGAGACCGCTCACCGCCGTCATCAGGGTGACGACCGTGAGGAGCCCCTGACGCGCCAGCGGATTCCCCCCAATCGGCCCCATGACGTGGAACGTACTCTTCTGGAACTTCGCGTTCTCCTTCGGGTGCTCTGCAACCAGCCACGCGGCCAGCGCCCCCAGCTCCGCCTCGGCCTGCGGCCAGGTGGCGTCTGCGCGGAGCCGCCCCACCAGCTTGTAAAACCCTCCCGTCGCACGGCTGTCGAAGCGAAGCGACCGCATGTGATTCGCCATCGGATAGGCCGCACCGGGGAGCCACACGCTCGTCGAACCGATTCGCTCGATGCCCTCGAAGCCGCGCGCCGCCACGCCGACAACGGTGAAGCGCACGCCGTTCACGGTCAACGTGCGGCCGACAGCGCCGGAAGCTCCTCCGAAGACCGCCTTTGCGAACGGCTGGCTGACTACCGCGACGGTGCTCGGCGCTCCGGGACGATCCTCCTCCGCGGTGAACGCGCGGCCCGCGCCGAACGAGACGCCCAGCACGGGAAAGTACGAGGCGGAGACGTATTCCGTCGGAACCGTCCGTGCCGGTTCGGTTCCAACCGACACCGCGGCTGACGTGGCCTGCAGCCCGGCGAGGTCCACCGTCTTCAACCACCGCCCGCTGTCGAGCAGGTTCGGGTACGACAGCCACGCCGGGCTGAAGCCGCTGGCGTTCGGCCGCGTCCCCACCCAGATCTGGCGGACCTCGTCGGGCCGCTCGATTCCCGGCACCGGCCGCAGCAGCGTCCAGTTCGCCAGGCTGAAGATGGTGGTCGTCGCGCCGATGCCGAGCGCCAGCGTCACGATCGCCACCGCCGTGAACCCCGGCGTGCGCGCGAGCATCCGCAGCGCGAAGCCGACGTCCTGTCGCAGGTCTCTCCACATGCTCGCCCTCCGCTGCTCCGCGTACCACTGCTCGTCGATGCGCCGGCACGCCTGCGCGATTGCCGCGACGTCGCCGAAGCGCCGCACGGCCCGCGCCCGTGCCTCGCCGCGGCCAATGCCGCGCGCGACGAGCTCCTCTTCGTACAACTCCAAATGCGACCGCAGTTCCTCGTCCACGTCGCGCGCGACGTCGGGGCGGAAGAACTGCCGGAAGGAACGCCGTGACATCAGGCCGTCACGCGCAGCGCGGTCACCGGGTCGACGCGCGCGGCGCGACGGGCCGGGATCCACGCGGCGAGCCCGGCCGCCACGGCAACCGCCACCGCCACGACCGCAAAAGTGACCGGATCGATCGGCCGGGTATCGAACAGAAAACTGGCGATGACCCGCGTCGCCGCCGCCGCCCCCGCAAGGCCGACGGCGATGCCGAGCACGACAGGCCAGAACGAGTCGCGCACCGTCTCTCTCACCACCTGGCGCGCGTGCGCGCCGAGCGCCATCCGGATGCCGATCTCCTGCGTCCGTCGCGAGACGGCGTACGCCGTCATGCCGAAGATGCCGACGAGCGCGAGCACGAAGCCGAGCCCGCCCAGGATGCTGAGCAGCACGGTCCGCTGCCGCGGAGTGACGACGCGGTCGGCGAACCAGTCGGATCCGGAGCGGATCCGCGTGACGATCACGCGAGGACCGACGCCGAGCGCCGCCTGCCGCAACTGGGTGTGCAGCGACGCGGCCCCCGAGCCCGCCGTGGACCGGACGACGGCAATCATGCGTTCCGCGTCCCGCGAGCCGAACGGCAGGAACACCTCCGGCATCGGCGGGTCGAGCGGGCCCCTGTGGCGAAGGTCCCCGACGACGCCCGCCACTTCGAACATGTCCTTGCCCACCTCGAACCGACGGCCGAGCGCCGGCTCTCCTCCGAACATCTGGCTGGCCGCCTGCTCGTTCACGACGGCCAGCGGCACCCCCGCCGACGCGTCCGCACGCGAGGGAAAGCGTCCCTGCCGCAGCGTGAACCCGATCGCCTCGAAATATCCGGGGACGAACTGTCGAACGTTGATCGGCATCCGGCGGCCCTCCACGTTGCCGATCACCATCGTCGAACTGCCCGCCAGCGGCAGGTGGTCGACGGCGCCCGCCGCGGCAACGCCCGGCAGATGCTGCAGCGACTCCACGAGCGCGGGGTAGTACTGCCTGAGCACCGGGCCGCTCTGATCCACGGGCGTCACTTCCATCGTGACGACTGCGCGTGGATCGAAGCCGACGTCGACCGACAGCATCCGCGCAAAGCTGCGGATCATGAGGCCCGCGCCGGCGAGCAGCACGATGCAGATCGCGATCTCGGCGGCGATCAGCACCTGGCCGCCGCGGCGTGGCAGGCTCGACCCGAACCGCTCGCTGGTGCGCGCGAGCGTTCCAGCGAGATTGACGCGCGAGAGGCTCCAGGCGGGCGCCAGGCCGAAGAGCAGCCCTGTGACGGCCGCCAGCGCGGTCGTGAACCCGAGCACGCGCAGGTCGAGCGCCGGCGGCGAGTTCGCCGGCAGGTTCATCGGAATGTTGGCGACGAGCAGGTCGAGCGATACCCACGCCAGCAGGAGGCCGGCAGCGGCGCCGAGCAGCGCGAGCACGAGGCTCTCGGCGAGCAACTGGCGGACGAGCC
>Ga0247719_1001141_pt1 | contig 11857 bp, 23 predicted proteins | sample 41E_DmetaG_FD_189046 | JGI IMG/M metagenome (GOLD analysis project Ga0247719, IMG submission 189046) | Soil microbial communities from hillslope of Landscape Evolution Observatory, University of Arizona, Oracle, AZ, United States - 4-1-E_D | ecosystem: Engineered > Artificial ecosystem >...
CGCAGCCGCGCGCGCCATGCGCTCGATCTGGGTGTCCGCATGCTCGATGGCGATGGGGTACGGCTCACACCGATCCCGGTCGTCCTCGTTATTGTCGTCGATGGCCCAGACCCGCGCGACCGGGATGCACACGTAGACGAGCTCGGCGCCTCCGTACTCCTCGACGTCGCCAGCGACGGACTTGATGAAATTCGTCTCATGCTTGAGCGCCGTGAGCATCCCCAGGTCGTTGTTGTCCATCTCGCCATTGAGGTTGCCCTCGGTGACGGTGAGCAGGAACGCGTCTCCGTAGTGGACCTCCCTGCTCATGCTCGCTTCCTCTTGGGGCTCCAAAATTCGCAGTCGGTCACCGGGCACCAGCCGCGGCACAGCCCGCTCTGGCGCGGCTGCCAGGTGTCGGTCTTGAACGCCTGGGCGTACTGGCGCAGGTCGGGCAGGAACTCGCGCCACAGCGCCGGCACTTGGCTGCGGTCATAGCCCTGGCCGTTCTTCGTGAGTGTCTGGGTCCAGTAATATTCGCACCGCACCGTCTCGACCTCGGGGTGCGCGGTGAAGGTGTGCAGCGCGAACAGCTTAAGCTGCCCGAACTTGGTGTGATGCTTGCCGGTCTTGTGGTCGATCAGGAGCGCATGGCTGCCGTGGACCTTCTTCGCGTCGATCACGCCGCGATACCAGACATCGTCGTCAAAGAAGCCGCAGGGCTCGCCGCGGATGTTGAGCGCGATCTTCTCCTCGACGCCAAGAGTGCCGGGCGCGTTGAGCAGCCGCAGCAAAAACGGCTCGTGCATCTGGAGGTCGGCCGGGAGCGCCACCCCGTCGCGCAGGAAGTCCTCGAACTGCTTATGGACGTGCTCACCCCACAGCGTTGCCTCGCCCTTCGTCTCGACGACTGACTTGGCGACCTTCTTCTCGTAGAAGGCCCGGGGACAGTTCTTGAAATCCTCGAGCGCACTATAGCTCCACGGTTTCGGTGTCATTCGCGCCCCCGCTTCATCCGATCCTGCGCCTTCGCCTGCTCAAGCGCGTGGGTCGCGCACAGGTAGACGCCGTTCGACACCGTCATCGCCGGTTCGCCGCACTTGGCGCATTTCTGAGCGCCAAGCCAGCTCACGCCATCACCGCCAGCGCGTGCTCGATCTCCGCGGCGAGCGCCGCATTGTCGTCGGCCTTGCGCACGGTGTCGGCGATCTTCTCGTCCCAGTCGAGCTGCTCGCTCATCGTGTCGGCCGCGTCGCGCGACAGGCTAAACGCGTCGATCTTCTTGCGATGGTTCGTCTCGTAGTAGCGGAACTGCTCGGCCGCCTTCTTGAGCAGGTCGCGCGGCGCGCTGAGCGACCGGCGGATGGCCTGCAGGTGCTTGGCCTGGCAGATCGCATCGTCGAGCGCGTCGTGGTGAACGCCAGCACGCTCCAGCTTGATCTCCGGCCGCAGCTGCTTGACCGTGCGGTAGCACAGGTCGTTCCAGAAGCGCGTCGGGTACTGCATGCCGTGCAGCCGGTAGGCGCTGCGCAGGATGACGTTGTCGAACGTCGATCCATTGCCCCAGATGACCGGCTCCTCGTTGCCCTCGCCGGTCGCCCACATGGCGAAGCCCATCAGCGCCGAGCCGATGTCGATGCGCTCATGGCTGAGCAGCGCCGCGCGCGCCTCGGCGCGCTCCGCGTCCAGCCACCACATGACGGTGCCGGCATCCATCTTGAGCGCGCCGCACGTCTCCGGGTCGATGGCAACGTGAAAGCGGTCGAGGATCTCGTCGTCGTTGAACTTGCACGCGCCGATCGAGAGGATCAGCGCCTCGTTGCCGGTACCGAGGGTTTCGAGGTCGAGCATGATTTCGGTCACTGAACGGTCACTCCTTCGGGGATGGGGGATGTGTGCGCGGCCGACCAGATGGTCGCCGCGGTGGTGGCGATGTTGTGGATCATGCCCTTGATGGTCGCCTCGTCCTCGCAGGCGTCAGCCAGCGCGGCGCCGATGGCGATGCTCACCACCGACATGTTCTGATCTGCGAAAATCTCGTTGAGCTGCTGCTTGAGTGCCTCAACCTCGTCCGTCACTTCGACAACGCCTGGGGGTGCGTCCATCAGTCACTCCTACGTGTTCGACTTCATGCTCCCGTCCTTCTTGCGAGGGAAGCCGCGGTTGGCGCTCGGGCTGGTCGCCCGGGCGTTCTTCACTGAGTTCGAGCCACCCTTCGACAGCGGGACCTTGTGGTCGACGTCCTGGCCCTTCTTGACCAGGCCGAGCTTGAGCATCTTGCGGCGCAGGCGGTGGCGCTTGGCGCTGCCGCTATCGCTGCCGGTGCCGACCTCGCCGCGCGCCTTGGCCGTACGATACTCCTGATCGTAGTCGCGCTTGTAACCCGGCGATGATGGCATGGCTCGTCCCCCCAGAGAGCGTGTCGGGGCGACAGTATCACGGCGCTACGCCGCCTGCAATTTGTAGCCGAGCTTCACGAACAGCTCCTTGTCGTACCGCTCGGTGAACTCGACGCCCGCTTCGCCGACCAAGGTGACCTTGCCGGCCTCCTTGTCAAACTTCACGACCTTGTATTTCTTGCCCGTCTTCTCGTTGACGAAAGCGACTTCAGCCACAGCACTGCCTCCTGCATATTTTGCACTTCCTCATCCAGCTGCCCGGGCACCATTGCTCGCCCGGCCAGTGGCCGATGACCACGCAGATCAAGCTACGCATCCTTCCACTCCTTCAATGCACCCCAGCCGCCGCCGAACTTGCAGTCCCACGGCAGCGGGATCGGCGGCACGAAATCCCACGCCTGCTTGTACGGCAGGTTCGCCAGCAGCGCCTTGATCTCGACCGCGGCCCGAGCAACCTTATCGTTTGGAACCCACATGTAAATACCGTCATGCAGGTCCCATGCAAAATAAGCGCCGATGTTTAAAAGATAAGGTTTTAGAACTTGCAGGGCGAGGTACTTCTGGTCGGCGCCGACGCCCTGCACGGGGTAGTTGAGCGAGGTGCTCTCCATCGACCAGCCGAGCGGCCCGTCCCAGTTGCCAACGACCTGCACGCGGCGGCCGGCCAGCGTCTCGACGTAGCCGAGCTGCTTGGTCTTGCGGACCTGGCTCTCCCAATAGCGCGGTACCTGCGTGTAGGTCTGCTGGTAGGTGCGGTGGATGCGCTGCGCCTCGGGCAGCTCCATCGGGATGCGATATTGCACCCGGGCGACCGATCGGAGCCGCTTCGGGTAGGTCCGATATTGCAGTGACAGGTTCGCCACCTTGCCAAGTTGGCGGCCGTTCTTGGCGTCCTCGTCCTCCTCGCCGACGAGGCGGATCATCTCTTGATAGTCGGAGCCGACGATGCGCGAGCCCATGTAGCTGTGCGGGTCCTCGCCCGGCATGCAGAGCTGCAGCATGGTGGGGTCGTTGGCGAGGATCGCCATCCACCGAAACTCCTGGCCCGCCGCGTCGAACTCCATGAGCGTGTAGCCGGGCGGCGCGACGATGATGCTGCGGAAATCCTTGCCCCGCTTCTCCTGGTGCAGCGCGAAGCCGGTCTGCTTGAGGTTGACGCCCTTGCCCTGGTTCGACGCGTAGGTCAGGCGACCTGAGTAAGTGCCAAAGACGATAGCACTAGGGCGAGTATGACCATCCCCGTTGTAAAGCGCCGAGATGAGCGGCGTATCGGCGAACTTGGTCTTGTTGTTGAGCGCCTCGCGATAGCTTCGGAGATCCTTGCATCGCTCATCCTGGAACGCCAGCTCATGCAGCACTTCCTTGTCCGTTGCTCGACTGATCTTGCCGGTCTTCTTGCCGGTGTTCTCCTTGAGCACCGGCAGGCCCCAGTCGTCGAACAGCAGCTTCGCCAGCTGCGTCGGCGAGCGGACGATCTTCTCGGTGACGCCGTGCGGTGCCAGCTTCTCGAGCATGTCCGCGGCGTCCTTCTCCAGCTTCGCCGCGAGCTCGCGCGCGGCCAACGTGTCGACCGGCATGCCCTTGAGGTTCGCCGCGGCGATCATCGACAGGCAGGATGCCTCGATCAGCGCGCACCGGCGCTGCTTCTCGGTCAACTCGTGCCAGAAGATCTTCGCCAGCACCCAGGTGTAGACGCTGTCACGGTCATTGTAGCGTTGGAGCCGAAGCAGCTGCAGCGGGTCGACGGAGTGGAAATCGACGTCGTCGGCGTAATTGTGGTGCTCGACCGGCATGAACTCCGGCACCGCCATCTTCAGGCTGTAGGACTTCTTCTTCGACCGATCCATCTCGTACTCAGGCTCGATCGTCAGGTGCCGCCAGAGCAGCATCGCATCGAGCCACTTCACCTGATGCACCAGGTCTTCGAGGCCATAGGCGATGAGCCACTGAATATCGAAGACGACGTTCCAGCCGACCGCCCACCAGTCGTTGTCGATCGCGCGCTGCAGGAAGGCCCGCAGGTGGCACTCGATGCTCGCCGGGCTCCAGTGATTGCCGTCGCGGATGAACAATGTGCTGCCGTCCGGCGCCAGCTTCGGCATATCGTTGACGGTGAGCCAGCGGATCATCGACACCGAGGTTACCCACGCATCACGCTGCGCGACGCGCCAAGGCTGGAGCGCATATTCCGGCAGCACCCCGCTTGTCTCAAAGTCGAACGCGGCAACCTTGCTATCGTCCCAGATCAAGAAATACCCCCATGTCGATCAATCGGTAGACCATCGCCGCCAGGTCGCTCGCGTTGGTGATCATGATGGTGTCGCCGGCACTCATGTGCGGCTGCTCACCGATCGCGATCTCGTACACCGGCCTGCCCCTCGCCTCGAACACCAGCTTGTCGTAAGTGTCGACGCTGTTGACCATGAAGCCCTGCTCCGACCATTTTGCGATCCCGCCCCTTTTGCCGGCGATGTAGATCACCAGCCCTAGCAGGCTGATTAGCTCCATGACGGCATCGAAGTCGTCTACTCCGTCCGCCACACTCCCACGCCGAGAGTCGCCCCCGTGTCCGTCTGGTCGCATTGCTGCCAATCTCCTGCAGCGTCGTGGCGCATGTAGCAGAGCCGCGTCGAGAACTTCATCCCGAGCTGCTTGCCAGTCTGCCAGACATGGCCGTAGATCTGCTCCCGGGTGATGCCCGGGACGAAGAAGAAGCTGCCGACGCTCATGCTCTCGAACGGGTATTTGCGGCGGCGGCCGCGGGCCCGGGGGCGGATCGTCCGAGGTAGTGGTACGTTAGACTGCAGCTTAAACACTCATGCCTCCGAGATAAGGTATAACCTATCTAGTTTGCATTTAGTGCTCGGGTCAACTATAGTCTGTGACGTCGGGGGCAAAAATTTTCCGCGGTCGACGGAACCATTTGCGTCCTGGCCTGTTGTGTCGTTGCTCTGGTCGTCCAAGCCCCCTCGTGACGATCGGTGCCGACTTACGTAGCCCCGGCCCTCTCACCCCCCCGAGACTGGCCGGGGCTTTTGTTATCCGGCTTAGCAAACGGCTACTCCTGCGGGGGTGATGCGCGGTGCATGGCGAGGTAAGCGGCACGGGCCTCTTCACGGCGTTGATCGTTCAGCCAGTCGTCACGGTCGTGACCATGCCGCTTGGCAATTACTTGAGCCATTGCCGCCGCCATCCTCTCGATTTCCTCCGCGCTCGGCTCGGGTGATGCGCGGTGCATGGCTGCGATTGCTGCGCGGGCGTCTCGATAATACCGTTCGCGGTTCCGCTCCTGATGCGGCTCCCAAATGTCATCCCACGAATAGCAGTTGGACAACCCCTTGTGGCTGGCGTCATAAATCGCCCGCGCCACCCTCTCCACATCCTCCGCGCTCGGCTCGGGTGATGGGCTGCGGGTGTTCCAAGCGGCGATTGCGTCGGCCCTATAATTATGCCGTCCGCTCGCGCCGCACTTCAAGCACTCAACCCAGCCCCAGTCATCGTTATCTATGAAGGTAAGGTGCCACCTTGCCTCGCCTTGGTCGAACGGACACGGCTTCAGCGCCTCTTGCGGGGTGGGGGTCATGGCTTTTTGCTCCATCAGATAAAGAATCTGTCCGCAGATGCTTTGCAGCGAGCCAGTGCTCATTTCGATTGCTCCTGTGCTTGGGCGCCGACCTCAACCCACTCGCCGAGCACGAGCCGCTTGGAACCTGGCCTCAAGTCCAGATGTTGCTCAAAGCGCGGGGGCCGGTAATCGGGAAACATTATGCGCTCGCGCCAACGTCTCGACGCCTCGCTCGTGCAGTTAGCGTCTGCTCGTGCCATCATTGCCTCCATGTCAATCAATCGCTCAACAGGGCGTTCATCGCCTCCTGAGCTGCCTGCGCGTCCCACACCCGCCGGTTATGGGATCCCACCATCAGCTGCCCGTGCTTGATCTTGGTGTAGCGACACCGCTTGCCGGCCAGCGCGTTGCAGACCGGGCAGGGCACATCCATAGCAGCGACGACAATCACCGCGCGCGCTGGACGCTGTAGCCGCGCTGCACGACCTCGAACACCAGGTCGCGCTCGTCGGCCAGTTTCAGCAGCTGGGGCATGGCCGCCTTCACGCCGCTCTGAGCCTCGCGCATCGCCTTGCGCGTGTCGTTGAAGCGTTCGACCGCCGGGCCTGCGAAATCGAGTGCCTGCTGCGGCTGCGGGCTCAGCGACGCAGGCACCAAGGGGTGCCCCGGCTCAGTAGTCATCGCCGAGAACAGCGCCTGCTTGTCCTGCTGAAGCTGCTCACCCTGCGCAGCCTTGTCCTGCTCCTGCCGGATGCGATCGCGTTCCGCGGCCTCGTCGCGCTCGATCTGGTCACGGATGCGCTTCCAGCGGGAGATCGCGGACTTGTTCATGGGATGATCGGCGATAGTCACCCTGAAAGGTCGACTGCTGATCTTGTTGAAGCGGCCGTCGTCGATAAGTAGCCCAATGAAATAACCGCCGGATTGACCGGAGAAGCCCACATGTCGACCAATAGCCTCAATCGTCGGAGTGTCACCATTGTGCTTGTCTTGGTAATCCCAGACGAACTGCACAATCTTATCGAGGACCTCGGGCGTGGTTTTCCTGCGTCCAACCATTTTCTTCTCTCCTTCACTTACAAACAATAGCGGAATATCCCGCAGATCACGAACGCCGTGCATGCGCCGCTTCCCTTCAGAAACTATGAATGTGTTAGCGCCGCCGGCGCTTAGGTCAACAGGCAGGGCCCGCCTGAGCTACGAGAGCGTGCGCGAGTCCGGCGCGCCCTTGGGCGCTCGCTCCCAAGGATGGTAGGTCTTCGGCGCCGGTGTTCGCGGCAAGGTGCACGTGGGCGCCGAAGCGAGGTGCACCAGCTCGTTTGGCTCGGGGCGCAGATATGCGGCGATGAGGACCCACATCACCCACGCGATCGCGGCCATACCGACACAGAAATTGAACCGGCTCATTCCTCGCCCCCCTGCAGTGGCACCTCGGCCCGCTTGGCGCACGCGTGCGCCGAGGCGAGATCCTTGCTGCCGATGAACAGCGCGCAGCCGCCGAACACCGCCATGAGAGCGTTCGCATACTCCGTCAGCGACAGGTCCTGGCCGCGGTATTCCTTGAGCCAGCCCATCAGCAGAACGCTGGCGATCGCCAGCGTGGAGAGGATGCGCGCCAGCTCCCAGCCGTTGTTACCAACGCCTTTGAACAGGTCCCCGAGGAACCCGCGCACCTCTTTAAGCCTCGTTCGTCGAGATCTTGCCGGTCCCGGCGACCAGGTACATCTTCGCGCTGGCCGGCATGCCGATGGCGTACTGACGCCGCACAGCATGGAGCCGCGACTTCTGGATGCGCGTGATCGTTACCGCGTCCGACTGGTTGCCGCCGAGCACGTGGTAGCAGAGCTTATCCTCGGCGATGTAGACACCGACGTGGCCGCCGCCGCTGCGAATAAACACCAGCGTGTCGCCGAGCCGCGGTTGGCCACCAGCCTCGCCATACTTGGTCCAGCTGAGCGACGACAGCGGCGACGTCACCGCCGAGCAGTCCTTGCCCGCGCGATGCGCGATCAGCCGCTTGAACAACCCGCACCACGGGATGCTATCGGCCGTGTAGATCTTCTCGAGGCCGACTTCCTTCGCCCATGCGAGGATCGTCGGGTTGTTGCCCGGGCCCGCGACCTCGAGCGTGCCGAGCAGCTTGAGCCCCTCCGTGACGATGCGCGGCAAGACGCCGACGTCCCTCAGCCACGCGTACTGCGACGGTATCACCATTTGAATTAGCCCCCCAGCTATTAGCCAAGGGTATGCTATTTCATCTGTTTCAGCAAGTCGTCCCAGTCGGTCGGCTGCGGGTGCAGCCCCATGAACTCGCTCGGGTGGACGTGGTCGACGTCATACTTGGCAGCGAGCGCCTGCGCGCGCCGGACATTGTCGCCTGCTTCCTGCCACTTACTGCGACGCGCTCTGCTCGCCACCTCGACCCCCACCAAAGCGTTGCTGCCATTGGCGCTGGTCATTCCGCTCGATCTGCAACCTCATCACGCCGAGCTCGACGTCGCGGCGCGCGTCTCGCTCGTCAAGACGGGCTAATTGCCCGCCCACGAGCCATGCGCCGCCGACCAGTGTGGCGATGATGGTGATGAGGACCGAGATGACTGCGATGAGGTTGGGCTTGGACCGCTCGTCGCGCTCCTCCGACTTTTCCTGCGCTCGCGTAACGCCTTGCTCGATACGACCGAGGATGGAGCCGAGGCCCTTCACATCCGCTTTCAAGCCGCCGACCTCGCGTGTTAGCGAGCCGACCTCCCCGCGGATTGTTGCCACATCGCCTTCAACGCGGTCGATGCGCGCCTGATCGCTAACCCCCGACATGTACGCAGCCCCCCAGCCGAGGGGGACTATGGCAGAGATTTGCCTACGGGTCTATGTACAACGTCATCATGTACTCGTCGCCCACATAGACGTCGACTTCGCCGCTCCGACTGGCATCAGGCACCGTCTTGAGGATGTCGCCGACCGAGCAGTTCGGCGACGGGATGACCACCCTGCCGCGAGGATCCCATATCGGCCTGCCACCGCCGACGTCGATGCCGAAGTGTCGGCCGATCTTAGTGACCCGGGTTTCGATACGCCTGACTCGATCGACCAGCTCTCGATCATGTTCCATCTGCTTGTTCCTTCACTGACTGGCGCCCGAACCTGGGGCCACGCTTCTCCGGCGGCGGCGCCACCCGCAGCCCGTGATGCTTACGATAGTACGAGTTGAGCCAATGTGCACGCTGGCACGCACGGCATTGCGTGATGCCGGACGGGTTGGTGTACGTGTTCTCGGGCGTCATCTCATGCCCGGAGCAGCAATGGCTGCCTCGCTTACGTCGTCCTACACCCACCCGGCTACCCCGCCAATTCTTTGAACCGCGTACCCAGGCACGCGAAGATGTTCCCGGCCTGAGCGACGGTCGCACGATTGAGGATGAAGTCCTCAATGTCGGTCGCGTCCCAGTCCCGGCTAACAGCCTGATGCTGAACGGGCAATGGTGCCGGCGCTGCGGCGGCGATCGCCCGCTGCTCGGCCTCCTCGATCGGGTCGCGCTCCGCTTCGTTATCCGACTTAACAAAGGCGTCCTGCGGCTTGCCGAGGATCACCGTGTTATCGTTGAAGAACTGCAGCAGCCCGAGCTTGCTGTTGTCGATCTCGACCGTGTCGAAGTCCTTGCCGGCGTCGACCCTGCTGGTGAACCAGACGCCGTCGTGGCGACGATAGAACCTCATGCGCCGTCTCCCGCCGGGACCGGCACCAACGACCAGTGCCAGTGTGTGCCCATGCTGATGAACGGCACGACCATCTTGAGCTCCCGGTGGCAGGCGGTGCACTCCGTCCGCCCCTCGTAGACATCGCCGGTGTTGTAGTCGTCGATGTCAATGCCGAGCGCCTCGAAAATGTTCAGCTTGTGCCCGCAGTTGGGGCAGCCCTGCTGCACCGAATATTCCTGCAGGATCAGCTTCTTCTGCCGCTCGATGCTGGTGAGCAGCTTGGCGGGCTCATAGTCCCTGAGTTCGCTGTTCTTCATCTTGCCCTCCAATGAGTTGACGGGCCGGCGAAGGAGCGAGCCGGCCCGTCGGGTTGAACTAAGCGACCAGCGCCTCGGTGATCATCGGGTTGGCGAACTCGCGGCCGAGCGCCTCCTCGGCCAGCTTCACACCGTCGTCCCAGTCGTCGACGTCACCATCGCTGCCGACCTCGAAATCGTAAGCGGCGGCGAGGTAGGTCAGGCACGCCGTCACCACAATGTCGTAGGGCTTGCGCGCGGTCTTGCAGAACGCCCAGCCGAGCCGGCTCGGGTCGGCGCCATCGTAGGGCAGCTCACGCTTGGCCGGGAGGTAGAACGCCTCGTGATCGAGGTCCGGGCCCTTGCCGTTGATCGAGATCACCTCCTTGGTGATCTGCGGCGGCCCCTCACCGTCGCCGCCGGCGATCTGAAGCGGCACGCCGGGAGTGCCCCGGTAGCCGTCCAGCACCTTGCGGCCATCGGTTGCGGTGGCGATGATCTTGCGCACCGACGCGCCGATGTCGCCCATCTCCTCGGGCGTGAGGTCGCGCGGCTGTGTCCAGTAGTGAGTGTAACCCATTCCATCCTCCATTTGATCGGCGCAGCTTCCACAATAGCCGTCCCACCCCTCGCCGTCGTCGGGGTCGTTGGCGCAGCCCCCTGCTTTGCAGCGGGGCATCACTCGAACTCCTGTATAATCTCCCCGTCGCCGTCGCAGTCGGGGCAGGTGTGTGTCTGGAAATAGTCGAGATCGCCGTCGGGCGCCTGAGCGCCCTTGATGTGCGACACAGACCCTAAGCCGGCGCATCGCTTGCACTCGACCGTCGGCTTGCGCAGCCATACCCAGGCGCTAACCCAGCAGCCCTCGTCGCTGGGCGAAGTGCCGGCATCGTCGTCGATCTCGACATCATCGCTGCCGTAGCGGTCCTGAGCGAGCGCGATCATGGCGTCAGAGGCGACGTTCTCGCGCACTTCCTTGATCGCCTCGAGCGCCTTGTCCCACTCGGCCTGGAGCAGCAGCGCGTTCTCGATGATCGAGAGCTGGTGAGATGTGATGTGCATCAGATCAGCACCGTCTTGATGTCCCGGACCTCGCGGACATTGCGGCGCTTGTCGGCGCGCACCTTGTCGGCGGCCAGGGAGCTCGCCTCGGAGATGGTCGGAGCGTTCACCTCGAGCACATGGCTCCGGTAGTGACCGACCTTGGTGACGTAGCCCACGAGGGCGCTGTAGCGGGGCATTATTCAGCTCCCTCTGACTTCAGGCGCTTGAGCCTGAGTGTGAACATGACAGCGTCGAGCAACCGCACGTCGTTGGCACCCAGCGAACTGCGCTTACGCAGCCAGTAGGTGTGGTGGACCTTGCGTGTCTCGATCGCCGCGCAGATCGCTCGGGCCTGAGCCTCGATCGTCATCGCGACCGGCATTATTCCGCCACCCCGAAGGCGCTCATGAAGCCGGCCATGCGGTCCATGATTTCCTTCGCATCCTGAGCGGCCTGCGACCGCACCGCCTTGTCCTTGCGCAGATCCTTGGGGTCGTAGCCGGACAGGCGAGCCTTGATGTCGTCGCCGATCGCCTTGAGGTCGGGATCGTCGAGCACGTTGAGGCCCGGCAGCAGCTCCACCAGCTCCTCGAGGTTGCGCACCGTGGCGTCGCGGAAAATGTCGTCGCTGCCCATCTTCTTCGCGAAGTGGCCGACCACCTCGCCGAGCCGTTCCCAGACGTCGCGCATGGCGCGGCCCAGGCGGTCCTTGAGCGCCTGCTCCATCGACGTGCGGACGCTGTCGAGCTGCTCCTGGTCCATCTGCACCCGGAAGTCGCCCGCCTCGGTCACCGCGTCGATGTCGAGGTTGATGTAGAAGCGGCGCCGCAGGCTCTCGGCCGGCGGGTAGTCGTCCGACTTGAACAGCTCGCCCATGC
>Ga0247719_1001145_pt1 | contig 11846 bp, 9 predicted proteins | sample 41E_DmetaG_FD_189046 | JGI IMG/M metagenome (GOLD analysis project Ga0247719, IMG submission 189046) | Soil microbial communities from hillslope of Landscape Evolution Observatory, University of Arizona, Oracle, AZ, United States - 4-1-E_D | ecosystem: Engineered > Artificial ecosystem > Mesocosm...
GCGATGGCCGATCTTGAAGCCGTCGTTGGCGGGATACGTGTAGCGCCAGATCTGCCGGCCCGACCGCGCGTCGATCGCCCACACGTTGTCCGGGGCGGACAGATAGATCACTCCGTTCACCAGAATCGGCGTCGACTTGATCTGCTGCGTCAGGTTGGTCTGGAACGCCCAGGCCAGCGTCATCCGGTTCACGTTGGCGGGCGTGATCTGCGACAGCCGGCTGTGATGCTGGCCGGAATAGTCGCCGTGATAGGTGGGCCAGCTGTCTGGTGAGGGCTTCAACAGCAGGTCGGCGGGCACCTCCTGCGCGGCCGCGGGCGCGGCCATCGCCGCGAGGACTACCGCGGCTCGTGCGCCCTTGCGCAGTGCGCGGAGGCGGCCGTCAGCGAAGCGTCTGCAGGTACGCCAGCACATCGTGCATGTCCTTGTCGGTGTACTTCCCGAGCTGCTCGACATGGCCCTGGAGCAGATCGTCAACGGTGAACGTGACCTGCGACGCGGGCCACGACCGATACCACCCCGACGCGTCCGTCAGGGCAATCGTGAACTCGTCACGGTAGGCGAGCCGTCCGGTGACCGTCTGGCCCGGACCGAGCGTCACGGTGACCGTCTGCGGCGCGCGCGCGGGCTTGGCGCCGCGCCCCGGGCCGCCCGGATACAGCATCCGCTGCAACAGTTGCAGCCCCTGATACCGCGCGGCAACGCCGGCGAGGTCTGCGGTGGCGGAGTGGCAGCGCACGCAGGCGGCGTCGAAATAGCGCTTTCCTGCCGCGGCGTCACCGGTCTGCAGATCGCTGGGGTCCACTGCACGCCGGCCGCCGCTGGCGGTCTCCACCTGCTTCTTCGCGTCGTGAATGAACGCCACGATCGCGGCGAGATCGCTGTCCGACAGCGCGAAGGCGGGCATCCCCTGTCCCGGACGTCCGGCGCGAATCACGGGACCGAGGCGGTCGCCCCGCGTGTCCTCGGCGACCAGCATGGATCGCGTCAGGTCGGTGCCGCCGGCGCCGCCGGCGGCGTCGCGGCCGTGGCAGAACCCGCACTGCGCTGCGAACTGCGTCCGTCCCGCCTCGATCTGCGCGGCCGGGTATTCCTGCGGCGTCTTCGTCTGCGGCGGGCGCACCGACGCGGGGCTTGCCTGCCCGCGGCCCTGCGCCTCGAGGATGCCGGCCATCCAGGCGGCCGCGACGCAGACGATTGCGATCTGCCAAACCGACCCGTGCCGTGGAGTACACCCGGGCATGCGGGACGAGTATCATCGGGACCGTCTTGACGGTCAACGGAGGATTTTGGTGACTCGGATCGGAATGGGGCTCGTCGGCGCCGGCTTCGTCGGCCCGCATCACATCGACGCCGTCAGGCGGCTCGGCTTCGTGGACATCGTCGCGGTGGCCGGCAGCAGCGAGGCATCGGGGACACAGAAGGCGCAGGCGCTCGGCGCGCGGAAGGGATACGGCAGCTACCAGGCGCTCATCGACGATCCCGACGTGCACGTCGTGCACAACGCCACGCCCAACCACCTGCATTACGAGGTCACGTCCGCCGCCCTGCGGAAGGGCAAGCACGTCGTCTCGGACAAGCCGCTGGCGATGACCGCGGCGGAGTCGAGAAAGCTCGTCGACGAGGCGAAGCGGGCCGGCGTGGTGACGGCGGTCACCTTCAACTACCGCGGCAACCCGCTGGTGCAGCACGCCCGGCAGTCGATCGCGCGCGGCGAGATCGGCGCACCGCGATTCGTGCATGGGCACTACCTGCAGGACTGGCTGCTCCACGAAACCGACTACTCGTGGCGTCTCGATCCCGCGAAAGGCGGCGCTTCGTCGGCGCTTGGCGACATCGGCTCGCACTGGTGCGACCTGGCGCAGCACCTGACCGGCCTGACGATCACGCAGGTCCTCGGCGATGTGACCACCAGCATCCCGAAGCGGAAGAAACCGCGCGGATCGCGGGAGGCGTTTGCCGCGGCCGGCAGCGACGCGGTGGACGTCGTGGACATCACGGTCGAAGACCTGGCCTCGGTCCTCGTCCGGTTCGACAACGGCGCCAAAGGGATGTTCTCGGTCGGCCAGGTGTGCGCGGGACACAAGAACGACCTCGTGCTCGAGGTGTGCGGCACGACGTCCTCGGTGCGCTGGCGCCAGGAACATCAAAACGAGCTGTGGTGGGGGCACCGTGAGCGTGCGAACGAGATCCTTCAGAAGGACCCCTCGCTCATCAACGAAGATGGGCGGCCGTACGCGCATCTGCCCGGTGGGCATCAGGAAGCCTGGGCCGATGCGTTCTGCAATCTGATGCGCGACATCTATCGGAGCATCGCCGACGGGCCTCCGTATCGCGCGCTGCCGCCCGCGGTCGCGACGTTCGAAGACGGCTACCGCGCCAACCGCATCGTGGAGGCAATCCTCGACAGCGCCCGACACGGCGGCGTGTGGACGTCAGTGTCATGACGCCCGCCTCCGCCAAGGCTTCGGCAGGCAGGGCGTTTGCCCCGAAGTTCATGAAGGTGGGGATCCTTACGGCGGCGCTCCAGGAGCTCACGCCGCGCGACGTCCGCGACGCCGATCCGGACCGCGCCATCGAGGACTGGCTGGCGTTCGGCCGCGAGCTCGGCGCCGACGACATTCAGCTGTCCGCGGCGCTCCATCCGTCGGAGACCGACGTGCCCCCGGAGGCGATGCTCGATCCGGTCGCGAACACGCTGGACCTGCGGCAGCCGTTCGACAGCGCCCGCGCAAAGCGTGTCGAGTCGGCCGTCGCCGCGACCGGCGTTCGCATCTCCGACATCGCGTACTTCGACAACCTGCTCCACCACGACGCGGCGACGCGAAAGAAAAAGCACGAGTTTCTCCGCCGCGTGTTCGACGCCGCGGCGCTGCTCGGTGTGGACGCCGTCTGCGGCTTCGTCGGACGCAACCAGCAGCGGAGCATGGACGAGAACGTCGTGGACTTCGAGGAACAGTTCGTGCCGCTGCTGAAAGAAGCGAACGCGCGCGGGCTGACCTACCGCGTTGAGCAGTGTCCGATGCCCGGCTGGACGACCGCCGACACCTGGCACAACAACATCGCCTACACGCCGGGCGCGTGGATCGCGCTGCACCGCATCTGCGAGAAGCACGGCGTCGGCGACCGCTTCCGCATTCATTACGATCCGTCGCACGCGATCCTGATGGGCCAGGACACGCGGTCGATCTTTCAGTACCTGAAGGACCAGGGCTATGGCTTCCTCATCGGCGGCTTTCACGTCAAGGGGCAGGTCATCAATCCCGCCGGCGTCGCCGCGTGGGGCTACGGCGGGCAGACGATGGGGCGGGGTGACTGGGTGGACGGCAAGCCCTCGGCGCGGCCGGCGGATCAGGTGAACGCGTGGAAGAAGCAGGTCGTGCTGTGCGAGCACGAGCTGCCCGGCACCGCGCGCCACGACCCGCTGGCGTATCTCCAGAACCGCACGGTGGATTGGCTGGATCATCAGCTCGCCGCGCGGGAGCTTCTGCCGCTCGACGTCGTCAACACTCACCTCGTCGTCGAACACGAGTATCCGGCGGCGCGCATCCAGGACCGCCAGCGGCTGCAGCCGATCCTGCAGGGCTCGCTCGCCTTCGTTCGCCGGATCGACGAAGCGGCAGCGTGCATGTACGCACTGCAGCACGAGGTGCTGGCCGCGCAGGGCATTCCGGTGCAGGGGATCGGCCGGCAGGCGTACCGATCGTGATCGAGGAGCAAAAAGATGACCCGAGCTCTCGCCATCGTCTCCATCGTGCTGGCTCTGACCGGAGCCGTGTCGCGCGCACAGGCACCCATCCCCGTGATGATCCTCGACGGCGAGAGCGGGGGAACGTACCACGACTGGGCACGCGTCACGCCGGTGTTGAAGAAGATGCTCGACGAGACGGGCCTCTTCGCGACGACGGTCGTCACCGCGCCTCCCGCTGGAGGCGACTTCTCGGCGTTCGCGCCGGCGTTCACGAAGTACCGCGCAGTCATCCTGAACTACGACGCGCCGGATGACCGCTGGCCTGCGGCGCTCAAGTCGTCGTTCGAGCAGTACGTCCGCGACGGCGGCGGGCTCGTCGTGGTGCACGCGGCGGACAACGCGTTTCCAGGGTGGCCGGCCTTCAACGAGATGATCGGCATCGGCGGCTGGCGCGGACGCACGGAGAAGGCGGGGCCGTACTGGTTCGTGCGCGACGGCAAGCTCACGTCCGATCCGTCGCCGGGTCCCACGGGCAGCCACGGTCGCCGCGTGCCGTTCCAGATCACGTCCCGTAACGATGCGCACCCGATCACCCGGGGGCTGCCGACGGTCTGGATGCACCAGGGCGACGAGCTGTACGCGCGGATGCGCGGGCCAGGGCGCAACATGACGGTGCTCGCCACTGCGTTCTCCGACCCGCAGAACAACGGCACCGGCCGTGACGAGCCGATCCTGATGACGATCGGCTTCGGGAAGGGACGCGTCTTCCACACGACGCTCGGCCATGACATCAACGCGCTCAGCTCCGTCGGCTTCGTGGTGACGCTGCAGCGCGGCACCGAATGGGCGGCGACCGGACAGGTGACGCAGAAGATCCCGTCGAACTTCCCCACCGCCGACACGGTGGCGTATCGTGCCGATCTCGCGGCGATGGATCCGAACTATCGGAACGGCCTCGACGGTCTCTCGAGACGATGAGCAGTGTCTGCTTTGACGCCCTTCGCGCGGCAGCGCTGGCGCTGCTGATACTGCTGGCCGGTGCGACGGCCGCGCGCGCGGAGGACGGCTACGAGCTGTGGCTGCGCTATCCGCGCGTCGATGATGCCGCGCGCCTGAAGTCGTACCAGGGGCTCGTCCGTCAGGTGGTCGCATCCGGTGACACACCGACGATGCGGGCGGTGACCGACGAATTGACGCGCGGCGTCGAAGGGCTCCTCGGCGTACGCGTGCCCGTCGTCAACGACGCGACGACCTCCGGTGCCGTCGTCGCCGGCACACCGGCGAACAACCCTCTCGTCGCACGAGCGTTCGCGTCCGAACTGGCAGGCGTCGGGAACGAAGGCTACCTGATTCGCACGCTCCGCGATCGCCGCGGGCCGGGAACGGTCATCGCCGCCAACACCGATGTCGGCGTCCTTTACGGCGCCTTCCACTTCCTGCGGCTGATCCAGACGCGACAGTCGATCGACGATCTGCACGTCACGGAACGGCCCCGAGTGGTGCATCGCATCCTCAATCACTGGGACAACCTCGATGGCAGCGTCGAGCGCGGCTACGCCGGTGGATCACTCTGGGACTGGCACAAGCTGCCCGGCTACACCGCGCCGCGCTACACCGACTACGCGCGGGCCAACGCCTCGCTCGGCATCAACGGCACTGTTCTGACCAACGTCAACGCGAATGCAACCAGTCTGACGCCCGAGTACCTGCGCAAGGCCGCTGCGCTCGCCGGCGTGTTTCGTCCGTACGGGATTCGCGTCTACCTCACCGCGCGTTTCAGCGCGCCAATCGAGATCGGCGGGCTGAAGACGGCGGACCCGGTGGCGCCCGAGGTCCGGGCGTGGTGGACCGCCAAGGTGAACGAGATCTACAAGATCATCCCCGACTTCGGCGGCTTTCTGGTCAAGGCGAATTCCGAGGGGCAGCCAGGCCCGCAGGACTACGAGCGGACCCATGCCGATGGCGCCAACATGCTGGCCGACGCGCTCACTCCGCACGGCGGCATCGTCATGTGGCGCGCCTTCGTCTACTCGGAGAAGGTGGACGAGGACCGCCACACACAGGCGTACACGGAGTTCCAGCCGCTCGACGGCACGTTCCGGCCGAACGTGCTGGTGCAGGTGAAGAACGGGCCGATCGACTTCCAGCCGCGTGAGCCGTTCCATCCGCTCTTTGGCGCCATGCCGAAGACGCCGCTGATGATGGAGTTCCAGATTACGAAGGAGTACCTCGGCTTTGCGACGCATCTGGTCTACCTGGCGCCGCTCTTCGAGGAGGTGCTGCAAGCCGACACGCACGCTGCCGGGGCCGACTCGAACGTGCGCCGCGTCGTCGACGGCACGCAGCATGGCTATCCCGTCACCGGCATCGCTGGCGTAGCGAACACCGGAACGGATCGGAATTGGTGCGGTTCGGTGTTCGCGTGCGCCAACTGGCACGCCTTCGGCCGGGTGGCATGGAACCCGTCCCTCGCGTCAGCGGCGCTCGCCGAGGAGTGGCTGCGCATGACGTTCACGAACGACGCGCGGTTCCTCGAGCCGGTCAAGGCGATGATGCTGGCATCGCGGCAGGCAGCCGTGAATTACATGACGCCGCTCGGACTCCACCATCTGATGGCGCGCGGCCATCATTACGGCCCCGGCCCATGGGTGAGCGGCGGCCCGCGCGCCGACTGGACCTCGGTGTATTACCACCGCGCCGACGCGGACGGCATCGGCTTCGATCGCACCGCATCGGGCAGCAACGCGGTGAGCCAGTACGCGCCGGCGGTCCGCGACCTGTTCGGCCGCATCGACCGCGTGCCGGAGGAGTACCTCCTCTGGTTCCATCGCGTGCCATGGGATTACCGCACGGCGTCGGGGCGCGTCCTGTGGGACGAACTGACGGCGCAGTACTGCCGCGGCGTGCGGGACGTGCAGGCGATGCAGCAGAACTGGCAGCGGCTCGAAGGGCTGATCGACGCCGAACGCTTCGAGGAGACGCGCGCCTTCCTCGCCATCCAGGCAGATGAAGCCCGCTGGTGGCGCGACGCAAGCGTGCTCTACTTCCAGACGTTCTCGAAGCGGCCGATTCGTGACGACTGCGGGCCGCCGCTGCACACGCTCGAGCACTACATGTCCATCAACCATCGATACGCACCCAACTGACTCCGTATGACGCTGCAGCCTACGCCCGCAGACAAGTTCACCTTCGGCCTCTGGACGGTCGGCAACCGCGGCCGCGATCCCTTCGGCGAGTTCGTGCGCCCGACGCTCGATCCATGCGAAGCCGTCCGGCGCCTCGCCGACCTCGGCGCCTGGGGTGTCAACTTCCACGACAACGACCTCGTCCCGATCGACGCCACACCCGCCGAGCGCGATCGCATCGTCGGCGAGTTCCGCCGCACGCTCGAGGCCACCGGCATGACGGTGCCGATGGCCACCACGAACCTGTTCTCCGATCCGGTCTTCAAGGACGGCGCGTTCACGTCGCACGACCCGGCCGTGCGCGCCTACGCCCTGCAGAAGACCATGCGCGCGATGGATCTCGGCGTGGAGCTGGGCGCGCGGACCTACGTGTTCTGGGGCGGGCGAGAAGGCGCCGAGGTGGATGCCGCAAAGGACCCGGTGGAGGCGATCAAGCGCTTCCGCGGCGCGATGGACTTCCTCTGCGAGTACGCCCGGGACCAGCGGTACGACCTGCGGTTTGCGCTCGAGGCGAAGCCGAACGAGCCGCGCGGCGACATCTACTTCCCCACGACGGCGTCGTACCTGGCGTTCATCGGGACGCTGGCGCACCCGGAGATGGTGGGCGTCAACCCGGAGTTCGCCCACGAGCAGATGATCGGTCTCAGTTTCTTTCACGTGGTCGCGCAGGCACTCGAGGCAGGCAAGCTGTTTCACATCGACCTGAACGACCAGAAGCCGGGGCGGTTCGATCAGGACCTGCGATTCGGATCCGAGTCGATCAAGCCGCTGTTCTTCCTGGTGAAGCTGCTCGAGGAGTCGGGCTACGACGGCCCGCGGCACTTCGATGCGCACGCGTATCGCACCGAGGATCCCGACGGCGTGTGGGACTTCGCGCGCGGCTGCATGCGAACCTATCTGATCCTGAAGGCGAAGGCGCGGCAGTTCGCCGAGCATCGCGGCATCCAGGACCTGCTGGCCGAGATCCGCGGCGGCGAGGACCCGGCGCCGCCCTACAGCCGTGCCACGGCGCAGCAGCTCAAGGATCGCGCGTTCGACCGTGCGGCGCTCGCCGCCAAGCCGCTGCCCTACGAGCGGCTGGACCAGATGCTCGTCGATCTGCTGCTTGGGGCCGGTTGATGCCGGACGCCCAAGGAACGCCGTTAAGGCGTTCCGGCAGACCGGGAGCCGCCGCCCGGCTCTACCTCGGACTCGACTCCAGCACACAGAGCCTCACCGGCATCGTCATCGAGGTCGCCGGGGATGAGGCCCGCGTCGTTCTCGAGACGTCGATCGTCTTCGACGAGGTGCTGCCGCATTACGGTACGGAGCACGGCGTGCTGCCGCGCGCCGATCCCGCGGTGGCCGTGTCTTCACCCGTCATGTGGGCCGAGGCGCTGGATCTGATGATGGCGCGCCTGGTTGCGGGCGACGTGGACATGGGACGTCTTGCTGCGATCTCCGGCTCGGCGCAGCAGCACGGCAGCGTCTACCTGGCGGACGGCGCCGGTGCCAGGCTGGCCTCGCTCGACGCGGCGCAGCCGCTGGCCGGACAAGTCGAGCCGCTGCTGTCGCGTCCCGTCGCGCCAATCTGGATGGACTCGAGCACAACACAGGAATGCGCCGCGATCGCGGCGGCGGTCGGCGGGCCAGCGGTGCTGGCCGCGCGCACCGGCTCGCGCGCGTTCGAGCGCTTCACCGGACCCCAGATCCGGAAGTTCGCCGTCGGCGATCCGGACGGATACGCCCGCACCGGCCGCATCCATCTCGTGAGCTCGTTCCTCGCGTCGCTGCTCGCCGGGCGCGACGCGCCGCTCGACCCCGGCGATGCGTCTGGCACGAACATGATGGACCTGACGACCGCGCAGTGGTGGACGGATGCCGTCGAGGCGACGGCGCCCGATCTGGCACGGCGGCTGCCGGCGATTGCTCCCTCGTCCAGCGTCGCAGGCCGGCTCGCGCCCTACTGGCGCACGCGCCACCGCCTGCCCGCGGCCCGGGTCATTGTCTGGTCTGGCGACAACCCGTGCAGCCTGATCGGCGTCGGCCTCGTGCGCGAAGGGCGGGTGGGGATCTCGCTCGGCACCAGCGACACCATTTTCGGCCTGATGAAAGCGCCGCGGGTGGATCCGGGCGGCACCGGCCACGTCTTCGGCGCGCCGACCGGCGACTACATGGGACTCACCTGCTTCAGCAACGGCTCGCTCGCCCGCGAGCGCGTGCGCGACGCCTACGGCCTGTCGTGGGCGGAGTTCTCGCGCACGCTCGACGAAACGCCGCCGGGCAATGACGGCCGGATCATGCTCCCCTGGTTCGAGCCCGAAATCACGCCGCCGGTGCTCACGCCCGGCGTCCACCGGTTCGGCCTCGATCCGTACGACGCGGCCGGAAACGTGCGCGCCGTCGTCGAAGCGCAGCAGCTGGCGCTGGCGATTCATTCCCGATGGATGGGCGTCAGGATCGACACGATTCACGCGACCGGTGGTGCCGCGGTCAATGACGGGATCCTGCAGGTGATGGCGGACGTCTTCGGTGCGGACGTCTATCGTTCGAGCGTCTCGAACGCCGCCGCGCTCGGCGCCGCCCTGCGCGCGTGGCACGCCGACGAGCACGCGGACGGCTGTCCGCGATCGTGGGACGCGATCACCGCCGGACTCGCCGAGCCGTCGCGCCGCGGCCGCATCGCGCCCGATCCGGCGCGGCATGCGATCTACCGAGAGCTGCTCCCGGTGTACGCGGCGTGCGAAGCACGCTACTTGACCGGCTGACGCGCGGCCGCCGACGGGTCGCCCGTCGGCGGGGGCGCCGCATCGGTCGCCGCACGTGGGCCGAGCAGCGTGGTGAGCAGCGGCGCGAGGCCGTCCGCCCACACCTGGTACCCCTTCAGCGTGGGGTGGAGTCCATCGCGCATGACATCCGCAGCGGGGGTTCCCGAGGCATCGGCGAGCCTGTCGTTGACGTTCAGGAAGCGGATCGACCTGCCGTCCGCGAATGCGGCGACGCGGCGGTTGATGTCGGCGATGATCGGGTTCAGCTCCACACGATCACCGCGCGGAAACAGGCCGGTCACGATGATCGTCGCCGACGGCGCCTTCGCGCGCATGACGTCCAGGAGGGCGCGCACGCCGCGCGCCACGTCCTCGGCGACCGCTGCGCGGTCATCATTGGCGGTGACGCGCGCGAGGTTGTTGGTGCCTGCCTGCAGGACGATCACCTTCGGGTTGACACCGTCGAGCTCGCCGTTTTGGAGGCGCCACAGGATGTTCTGCGTGGTGTCGCCGCCCCACCCGAAGTTCGCCGCGTTCCAGCCAAAGAAGGTCTGGCGCCAGTGCGCCAGCAGCTCCGGGTAGTCGGTCGCGCCCCATCGGCGCGTGATGGAGTCGCCGGCGAAGTAGACGTCGATGCGGCCGCTGCGCGCCTTCTCGAGCAGCTGCGCGTGCGCGATGCGCGAGTTGTCGTCGGTGCGTGGGACCGCCTGGTCGCCGGGAGGGGCCGCCTGGAGCGCGGCCCCGATCAGCGCGCCCGCAATCACCGTGACCAGCACGTCCCCTGCAACCCGTCTTCGGTGTCGTTCAGGCGACGTCGAGACCGTCGAGATGGCCCGTCGAGTCGCCGAAATGGTCCATCCGCGTGCCCATCCGGTCCATCATCGTCAGGAACAGATTGCACATCGGCGTCTCTTTCCGGTAGACGACGCGGCGGCCGGACTTGATGAAGCCGCCGGCACGGCCGGCGATCAGCGTCGGTAGATCGTGATGCGTGTGGGCATTGCCGTCCGCGAGGCCGGCGCCGTAGACAATCATCGAGTTGTCGAGCACCGACCGATCGCCTTCCTCGGCGGCCTTGAGCGTGGCGATCCACTTCGCGAACTGCTCGACGTGGTACCGGTTGATCTGGGCGACCTTGTCCATCAGCTCGACGATGTTGCGGTGGTGCGTGAGCGGATGGTGGCCGTCGGCGATGCCGATCTCGCGATAGGCGCGCGAGGTGCCCTCGCGGGTCACGAGGAAGGTGACCACGCGCGTCAGGTCGGCCCTGAACGCCACGGTGATCATGTCGGTCATCAGCTTGAAGTGCTCGGCGAAGTCACTGGGCACGCCGTACGGCTTGTCCATGCCGGGATCGACGCGCGCGTTCTCGCGATCGGCGCGCGCGAGCTGCGCCTCGATCTCCCGGATCGATGTCAGGTACTCGTCGAGCTTCCGCTGATCGGTCGGTCCGAGGCTGCCGCGCAGCCGTCTGGTGTCATCGGCGATGAAGTCGAGCAGACTGCGCCGCTCGATGCGGCGGCGGGCGCGCGCCTCGGGGCCGAACTCCGCGCCGTCGCCGAACAGCCGCTCGAACAGCGCGCGCGGATCGAGGATGGGCGGCAGAGGCTGCGTTTGGTTCCGCCAGGCCAGATTGTTGGTGTAGGCGCACGAGTAGCCTGAGTCGCAGTCGCCGGCCTGCCGGGCATCCTCGAGCCCCACCTCGAGCGAGGGGAAACGGGTCCGGCTGCCGATCTGATTCGCCACCAGCTGGTCGCACGACACGCTCGCCTTGATGTCGCTGACCGTCTTCTTGACCTGGACGCCGGTGAGATACGACCCGCAGCAGCGCCCGTGGTCGCCGGGGCCGTCGAGAAGCGCCCGGCCGGTGTTGTGGGTGAGATTGCCGAGCAGCAGGATGTCCTGCTTCAGCGGCGCCAGCGGCGCCAGCGTCTGCGGAAGGTCGGCCAGGGCGCCTTCGTACGGCGGGCTCCAGTGGCGCATGTCGATCCCGTTCGGGACGTAGACGAACGCCATACGCACCGGGCTGGCGGGCCGACGCTGCGCCTGCGCGAGCGCGGGCGTCATCGAATCCAGGAATGGCAGTGCCACCGCGGTCCCGAGGCCGCGCAGGAACGTTCGTCGAGCCAACGCGCGACCGGTGATGAACATCAACGGACTCCCGGCGCCTCTGCCGGTCGCTCCCCTTCGCCACGACGCGCCCGAAACGGCACGCTGTGGATC
>Ga0247719_1001147_pt1 | contig 11814 bp, 8 predicted proteins | sample 41E_DmetaG_FD_189046 | JGI IMG/M metagenome (GOLD analysis project Ga0247719, IMG submission 189046) | Soil microbial communities from hillslope of Landscape Evolution Observatory, University of Arizona, Oracle, AZ, United States - 4-1-E_D | ecosystem: Engineered > Artificial ecosystem > Mesocosm...
CACCCATTCACCGATCCAAGCGTCTCTCCGCCAGTTCGGTGAAGCAACGGAGGGCGTAATGGCATCGGCACGGCTGCGCTGGAGACTTCTCAGGGACATGGACGAATGGCTGGCGGTGCCGATGGTGCTGCTCAGCCTCGCCTGGCTGGCGATCGTCGTTTGGGAGCTGGTCTCCGGCACCACCCAGCTCCTGACCACGGTCGGCATCGTCATCTGGATCATCTTCATCGCCGAATATGTCGTTCGGTTCGCGCTCGCGCCGGACAAGCTGGTCTTCCTTCGCCATCAATGGCTCCCGCTGATCGCGCTGGCGGTGCCAGCGCTCCGCATGTTCCGCGCCTTCGCTTTCCTGCGAGCCGCTCGCGGCCTGCGCGGCGTCCGCCTGGTTCGCATCGTCGGCACCGCCAACCGAAGCATGAACGCGCTCAAGGCGACTCTCGAGCGCCGCGGCTTCGGCTATGTCGCCGGTCTCACCTTGCTGGTCATCGCGCTGGGCGCGGCGGGAATGCTGAACTTCGAGAACGCTCGGGACGTGGAGGGCGGCTTTACCTCCTACGGGCACGCATTGTGGTGGACGGGAATGCTGGTTGCCAGCATCGGCACCGAAAGCTGGCCGGTGACGACGGAAGGGCGCCTGTTGACGATGCTTCTGGCGACCTACGGACTGGCCATGTTCGGCTACGTCGCCGCCACCTTCGCCAGCTTCTTCGTCGGCCGCGATGCCGAAGAGAAAAAATGGACCCGTCGCCGGCAGCGCGGACATTGCCGCGCTGTTGAAGGAGGTGCGGCTCCTCCGCGCCGAGCTGGACAGGCGGACAGCCGCGCAATGAGCAATCCCGCGCCGATGGAAGCCTTGCTCGCCGCCGAGCTGCCGGAGGAGCAAGGCTGGCAATATGAGCCTAAGTGGGATGGCTTCCGCTGTCTGGCGCTACGCGACGGTGACGACATCCAGCTGATCTCGCGCTCCGGCAAGCCGCTCGGCCGCTACTTCCCCGAAGTCGTCGCCATGCTCGCCAAGGTCGGCGAGAAGCGCTTCCTGCTCGACGGAGAGCTGATCCTGCCGATCGGCGATGCCCTATCGTTCGAAGCGCTGCAGATGCGCCTCCACCCCGCCGAGAGCCGGATTCGCAAGCTGTCGCAGGAGACTCCGGCTGAGCTGATGCTGTTCGACATCCTTTCGCTGGCCGGCAAGGCGCAGGACGCCAGGCCGCTTCGCGATCGCCGCGCCGCGCTCGAGCGCTTTCATGCCAGCCAGCGCGTTGCCGGCCTGCTTCTGTCGCCGGCGACCACCGACCTCGCCACGGCGCGCGGCTGGCTCGAGCGAAGCGGTGGGGCGCTCGACGGAGTCGTCGCCAAGCGGCTCGACCAGCCCTACAGGTTCGGCGAGCGGGCGATGGTCAAGGTCAAGCAGCAGCGCACCGCCGACTGCGTCGTCGGCGGCTTCCGCTATGCCGAAAAACAGAAAGAGGTCGGCTCGCTTTTGCTCGGCCTCTACGGCGAGGACGGGCTGCTCCACCACGTCGGCTTCACTTCGGCGATCGCGGCCAGGGACCGGCCGGCGCTGACCGAACGGCTCGAGAAATTGGTCGAGCCGCCGGGCTTCACCGGCAATGCGCCCGGCGGGCCGAGCCGCTGGGCGAACGCGCGGACGGGGGCCTGGGAGCCGCTTGCGCCCGAGCTGGTCGCGGAGGTCCGCTACGATCAGGTGACCGGCCGCCGCTTCCGCCACGGCACCGGCTTCCTGCGCTGGCGGCCCGACAAGGAGCCGCGGCAATGCACCTTCGACCAGCTCGCGCCCGAGCTTCGGCCTTCGGAGCTCGCCGAGCTGTTCGGCGCCTGAGCATGCGCGACCTGTTTGCCGAGCCGCTGATCCCCGGCCTCGACTATCGGGAGGACTTCCTCTCGACGGCGGAAGAAGCCGAGCTCGTCGAACGGCTGCAGGGCATGGAACTGGCGCCGTTCCGCTTCCAGGGCTGGGAAGCCAACCGCAAGACCCTTAGCTTCGGGTGGCGCTACGATTTCGATGACGCCAGCTTCCGCCTGGCCGAGCCGATCCCCGGCTGGCTTCAGCCGCTGCGAGGGAAAGCCGCCGGTTTGGCTGAAGCCGACCCCGACGATTTCGCCCACGTCCTCATCGCCCGCTACGATCCCGGCGCCGGCATCGGCTGGCACCGAGACCGGCCGGTGTTCGAAAAGGTCGTCGGAATCTCGCTCGGCGCTCCGGCCATGCTCCGTTTCCGCCAACGCGCGCCCGAAAATTTCCGCCGCGCCCGTCTCGAGGTCGAGCCGCGCTCCGCCTACCTACTGTCGGGGGAGGCCCGGCACGAATGGGAGCACAGCATCGCCCCGGGGGACCAGCTGCGCTTCTCGATCACCTTCCGCACCCTGTCCGATCTCGGCCGGAGGAAAGCTGAGCAATTCTCCCTCTCCCCAACGGGGAGAGGGCCAGGGTGAGGGGGCTCGATCCAGACGGCTAATCGTCGACGCCGAACACCCTCACCCTACCCTCTCCCTCGAGGGAGAGGTGCATCATCGCAGCTCATAACCGGCGAGGCATTCCGCCACCCAGCGGCCGGCGGTCAAGGCGCTGAGATCGGTCGAATCGAGCGGCGGATCCCATTCGGTCAGGTCGATCACCCGCACCCGCGGGTCGGACGCGAGCTTGCGGACCGCTTGAAAAAAGTCAGCGACCGCCATTCCGCCCGGCCGCGCTCCCGGCGCGCCCGGCAGCTGCGAGCGGTCGATGACGTCGATGTCGCAATCGATCACCAGCGCGTCGCAATGGGCGACATGGTCGAGCGCATGGGCGATCGCCTGATCGATTCCCTGACGCCGGACCTCCCCGATGGTGATCACCAGATTGCCGGCATCGACCGCATCGTCGTGCATCGCCCGGCTGTTGGCGAAGCCGGCGAGGCCGACCTGGGCGATATTGGCTCCGGGAAGCCCGTCCTCGAGCAATGCCCGCACCGGGTTGCCGTTGCTCAGCCCGTCGCTCGTGTCGCGCATGTCGAGATGCGCGTCCAGGGTGATCAGGCCGACCTCCTCTAGCTCGCCGCCGAGCGCCAGCACCGCCGGCCTCGTCACCGCATTATTGCCGCCGACCAGCAGGGTCAGCGCATGCGCCTCGGCGCTCTGTGCCACCGCCTCGCGGATCCGCGGCGTCGCCTCCTCGATGGTTAGGCGGGCAAGCTCGACGTCGCCGCGGTCGGCAAAGCGCGTCGCGAGCTCGCGGCTCGTCTCGACATCGTAGCGACCGATCCGCTGCAGCGTCCGCCGCAACAGCGCGGGCGCCTGGTCGCAGCCGCCCGGCGTCACCGACCCCGCGGCGAGCGGAGCGCCGAGCATTCCGACCGGCGCCGAAGCGTCGGCGGCGATGATCAGGTCCGTGAGATTCGGCCAGCTGCTCACCTTTTGACCGTAGCACCGGCGCTGGCTTAAGGCGACGCGCATGTGGGACCGCCTCCTGACCGACTGCAACGTCGTTACCATGCTGCCCGGCCGCGGCGACCCGCTCGGGGTGGTTTTGAACGGCGCCATCGCCATCCAGGACGGCAAGGTCGTCCGAGTCGGCAAGCGCGCCGAGCTTGCCGGCTTCAAGGCGGCCGAGGTCGTGCCCTTGGGCGGCGCCTGGGTGACTCCCGGGCTGGTCGACTGCCACACCCATTTGGTGTTCGGCGGCAATCGCGCCGACGAATATGCGATGCGCCGCGCCGGGGCGAGCTATGAGGAAATCGCCAGGGCCGGCGGCGGCATCGCCTCGACCGTCGCGCGCACCCGCGCCGCTTCCGCCACCGAGTTGCTCGATTCGGCCCGGGCGCGGCTGCGAGCGTTGATCGCCGGGGGAGTGACGACGGTCGAGATCAAGTCGGGCTACGGCCTCGACACGGCGAGCGAGATTCGGCTGCTCAACGTCGCCAGGTCGCTGGGCAAGTCGGAGCCGGTGCGCGTCGTCCCGACCTTGCTGGCGCTGCACGCGCTGCCACCCGAATATCGCGACCGGCGCGACGAATATGTCGCGATGGTCGCCGACGAGATGATCCCAGCAGTCGCCAACGCAAAGCTTGCCGCCAGCGTCGATGCCTTTTGCGAAGGAATCGCCTTCTTTCCTCACGAGATCGAACGCGTGTTCGATTCGGCGGAGAATCACGGGCTAAGGGTCCGTCTCCATGCCGAGCAGCTCAGCAACCGCGGCGGAGCCAAGCTCGCCGCCCGCTACAACGCCTTGTCCGCCGACCATCTCGAGCATCTCGACGAGGATGGCGCCGCCGCCATGGCCGAGGCCGGCACCGTCGCCGTCCTCCTCCCCGGCGCCTTCTACGCGCTTCAGGAAAAGCGTCGGCCGCCGGTGCGGATGCTTCGCGACCACGGCGTGCCCATCGCAATCGCCACCGACTGCAACCCCGGCACCTCGCCCTTGCTGTCGCCGACCATGGCGATGAACATGGCCTGCACCCTGTTCGGCCTTACTCCCGAGGAAGCGCTGATGGGCATGACCGTCAACGCCGCCCGCGCCCTGGGGCTCGAAGGCGAGGTCGGAAGCATCGCCCCCGGCCGGGCCGCCGACCTGTGCGTGTGGAACATCGAAAGCCCGGCCGAGCTCGGCTACTGGATCGGCCTTCCGGGGCCGGAACGGCGGATTTTCGGGGGGAAGGACGCGTGACGGACCGACGCGACAACAGCCGCACGATCCGCGCCCGCCGCGGAAGCGAGATCGTCGCCCGGCACTGGACGACCGAGGCGGCGGTGCGGATGCTTCAGAACAACCTCGACGACGAGGTCGCCGAGGACCCGCAGAGCCTGGTCGTCTATGGCGGCATCGGCCGAGCCGCGCGCAACTGGCAGTGCTTCGACCGGATCGTCGAGACGCTCGAGCGGCTCGGGGAGGATGAGACCCTGCTGGTCCAGTCGGGCAAGCCGGTCGGAGTCTTCCGCACCCACAGGGACGCGCCGCGCGTGCTGATCGCCAACTCCAACATCGTCCCCAAATGGGCGAATTGGGAGACCTTCAACCAGCTCGATCGCGCCGGGCTGATGATGTACGGCCAGATGACCGCCGGCAGCTGGATCTACATCGGCACCCAGGGCATCGTCCAGGGCACCTACGAGACCTTCGCCGAAATGGGCCGCCAGCATTATGGCGGCGACCTCAAGGGAAGGTGGATCCTCACCGCCGGCCTCGGCGGAATGGGCGGCGCCCAGCCATTGGCCGCGGTGATGGCCGGCGCCCATTGCATCGCCATCGAATGCCAGGAAAGCCGCATCGAAAAGCGGCTCGAGACCCGCTACCTCGACCGGCGCGCTGGCTCCATCGACGAGGCGCTCGAGATCATCGCCAAGGCGTCCGAGCCGACCAGCGTCGGCCTGCTCGGCAATGCCGCCGAATTGCTCCCCGAAATGCTCGCCCGTGGCATTCGCCCTGACGCGCTGACCGACCAGACCAGCGCCCACGACCCCGCCAACGGATATTGCCCGATGGGCTGGAGCGTCGCCAAATGGCAGGAGATGCGCGAAAAGGATCCGGCCGCCGTCGCCGAAGCCGCCCGCATCTCGATCGCCCGCCACGTCGAGGCGATGCTGTCCTACAGGGATATGGGGATTCCGGTCTTCGACTATGGCAACAACATCCGCCAGGAAGCCTTGGACATGGGCGTCGCCCACGCCTTCGACTTCCCCGGCTTCGTCCCCGCCTACGTCCGTCCGCTTTTCTGCCGCGGAATCGGCCCGTTCCGCTGGGTGGCGCTGTCGGGCGATCCCGAGGACATCTACCGCACCGACGCCAAGGTGAAGGCGCTGATCCCAGACGACCCGCACCTCCACCGCTGGCTCGACATGGCTCGGACAAGGATCGCCTTCCAGGGGCTTCCGGCGCGCATCTGCTGGGTCGGCCTCGGCCAGCGCCACCGCCTCGGCCTCGCCTTCAACGAGATGGTGAGGAGCGGCGAGGTCTCCGCCCCGATCGTCATCGGCCGCGACCATCTCGACAGCGGCTCGGTCGCCTCGCCCAACCGCGAGACCGAGAGCATGAAGGACGGCAGCGACACCGTCTCCGACTGGCCCCTGCTCAACGCCTTGCTCAACACCGCCAGCGGCGCCACCTGGGTGTCCCTCCACCACGGCGGCGGCGTCGGCATGGGCTATTCGCAGCACTCCGGCATGGTGATCGTCGCCGACGGCAGCGACGACGCCGCCCGCCGGCTCGAGCGCGTCCTGTGGAACGACCCAGCGAGCGGCGTGATGCGCCACGCCGACGCGGGTTATGAAGACGCCATCGGCTGCGCCCGCGAACAGGGGCTGGATTTGCCCATGGCCCCATGACCGTCACCCCCGCGTAAGCGGGGGTCCCGCTTTTTCTTTATCACTCCAGGCGAGCGGGATTCCCGCTTTCGCGGGAATGACGATAGGTGTGTTGCTGTGCTGACCATTAATCCCGAAGCCATTTCCCTCGACCAGTTACGCGACCTTTGGTCCGGCGCCGACGCGCGCCTCGACGCCGCCGCGATGCGCCGCGTCACCGACGCCGCCGCGTCCGTCGATCGAATCGTCGCCTCGGGCGAGACGGTCTACGGAGTCAACACCGGCTTCGGCCTGCTCGCCAATACCCGCATTCCGGACGACCGCCTCGCCGAGCTGCAGACCAACCTGATCCTCTCCCACAGCGCCGGCCTCGGCGATCCGCTGCCGCGCCACGTCACGCGGCTGATGATCGTCCTTAAGCTGCTCGGCCTCGGCCGCGGCCATTCGGGCGTGCGCATCGAAGTCATCGACGCGCTCCAGGCCTTGCTCGACCGCGACGCCATGCCTGTGATCCTGGCGCAGGGGAGCGTCGGCGCGTCGGGCGACCTCGCCCCCCTCGCCCACCTCATCGCCGCGCTGATGGGCCACGGCCGAATCGATCTCGCCGGCGAGATCGTGCCCGCCGGCGACGCTTTGCAGCGACTTGGCATGCAACCGTTGCAGCTCGCTCCCAAGGAGGGCCTGGCGCTGATCAACGGCACCCAGGCTTCGACCGCCATCGCCCTCGACGCTCTGTTCGCCGGCGAGCGCCTGTTCGCCGCCGCCCTCGCCGCAGGGGCCCTCTCCGTCGACGCGCTCAAGGGCAGCGTCAAGCCATTCGACCCGCGCCTCCACGAGCTTCGCGGCCAGCCCGGCCAGATCCGGGTCGCCGCCACGCTTCGCGACCTGCTCGACGGAAGCAATATCGTCGCCAGCCACGGCCGCTGCGGCAAGGTGCAGGACCCCTACAGCTTCCGCTGCCAGCCGCAGGTGATGGGGGCGGCGCTCGACCTGCTGGCCAATGCCGCGCGCACTCTCGTCATCGAGGCCGCCGCGGTCACCGACAATCCCATCCTCTTCCCCGACGACGACGAAGCGATCAGCGGCGGCAATTTCCACGCCCAGCCGGTCGCCTTCGCCGCCGACACGATCGCCATGGCCTTGTGCGAGGTCGGCTCGATCTCCGAGCGCCGCACCGCAGTCCTCATCGACCCGAAGTTGAGCGGGCTTCCCCCCTTCCTGGTCGAGGACAGCGGCGTCAATTCGGGGCTGATGATCCCGCAGGTCACCGCCGCGGCGCTGGTCAGCGAGAACAAGGCTCTCGCTTTCCCGGCAAGCGTCGACTCCATCCCGACCTCGGCCGGGCAGGAAGATCATGTGTCGATGGCGCCGATCGCCGCCCGCAAGGCCAGTCAGATCGCCCGCAATACCGCCGGCGTGGTCGTGGTCGAACTGATCGCCGCCGCTCAGGGCGTCGACCATCACGCGCCGCTAAAGACCAGCGCCCAGCTTCGGAAGGTTCATTCCAAGGTGCGGGAAATCACCCCGCATTTCACTGCCGACCGTTACTGGGCCGACGACATGGCGGCGCTTCAGCAAGCAATATTGGCCGGAGAGTTCGGCTCGGGCTTGCTGCCGCTGCTGGAGACCTAGCGCACCCGGTCCCAGGTCGACGACTTGCAGACGACCAGAAGCGCGCAGCCCTTGACGTCGAGCCGGTTGGCCGAGACCTGGCGGATGGTGCCTCGGGCGTGCATGTTGCGGTCGGCGACGAAGACGTTGGCGCGATAGGTGCCTTGGCCCGCCGGCTGGATTTCGCGGATCAGGCGCGCTCCGACCAGATTGGTGCCGCTGCCTTTCTCGGCCTTGGCCCGCTGCTTGGGAGAGGCGCGGACCACCGTGCCGCACAAATTCTGCCCGCACGGCGAGATCTCGATCTCCATCTGACCGTTCTTCCATCGGCCCTCGATCGGCGCTCGGTTCGATCCGGCGGCCGGGGCCGCGGCGAGGGCGCCGAGCATTGCTGCGCAAAGAATAAGCCGTTTCATGCCACTGCCCTAGCGCTGCTTTGTGGCGGGAATCGTTCAATAAACTTGCTCGCTGATGAACGGATTAGTGAAAATCGCGGCTTTTGGGGATGATCTCGGTGTCGCGCGGATGGCGCCCGGCCGGCGGCCGCCAGCTGCCCGGAGCGTCGCCTTGGGCGAGCGTCGACGGCATCGCCTCGTCGCTAAGCTGCCGCAACATGTGCGTGTCGTCCTCCAGCCGCCGCGCGACCACGTGAATCACCTCGCTGTCGGGGTCGCGCTGCACGATACCCTGCACCGCCATCAGCCGCGCGCCCATGACGATCCTGCGCTGTTTTTCGAACACGTCGGGCCAGATGACGAGGTTGGCGATTCCACTCTCGTCCTCGATGGTGATGAACACCACGCCCTTGGCGCTGCCGGGCCGCTGGCGGATCAATACCACCCCGGCGATCGACAATCTTTTGCCATCCTTGATCGACTGGATCTGCTCGGCGGTAACGAATCCCCTGGCTGCATAATGCTCGCGCAAAAATTGCATCGGATGGGCTTTCAGGGACAGCCGCACCGTCTGGTAATCGCTGACCACATGCTCCGACATGCGCATCGCCGGCAGCCGCGCCGGACCGGTCTCGACGCCTTCGTCTCGCGCCTCGGCGGCGGCGAACAGGGGCAGGTCCGGGGCGCTCTTGAGCGCCCTTGAATCCCACAGCGCCGCCCGCCGGTCGAGGCCCATGGAGCGGAAGGCGTCGGCGGCGGCGAGCCGCTGGATGGCGTGGACCGGCACATGGCCGCGGCTGCGCAATTCCTCGACCGTGCGATAGGGCCTTGTCCCCCGGGCGATCACCAGCCGCTCCGCCGCCTCGCGGTGGAGTCCGTCGACCTGGCGCAGGCCCAAGCGGAGGGCGGGCATGGCAAGCCCCTCCCCTTCAGGGGAGGGGATCGAGGGGTGGGGCAGTCTCGCACCCCCACCCCGCTCAGTTGCACTGAGCTGCCCCTCCCCTGAAGGGGAGGGGATGGGCTCCAGCGTGCAATCCCACTCGCTCATATTCACATCCACCTCGCGCACCTCGACGCCATGCTCGCGCGCGTCGCGGACGATCTGCGCCGGCGCGTAGAAGCCCATCGGCTGCGAATTGAGGAGCGCTGCTGCGAAGGCCGCCGGATATTTCCACCGCAGCCAGCTCGACACATAGACGAGGTGGGCGAAGCTCGCCGCGTGGCTTTCGGGGAAGCCATATTCGCCGAAGCCCTTGATCTGGTCGAAGCAGCGCTGGGCGAAATCCTCGTCATAGCCGCGTGCCACCATCCGCCCGACCATCTTGTCCTGGAGGAGCGCGATCGTCCCCTTGGAGCGGAAGGTCGCCATCGCCTTGCGCAACTGGTTGGCCTCGGCGGCGCTGAATTTCGCCGCGTCGATGGCGATCTTCATCGCCTGCTCCTGGAAGATCGGCACTCCGAGCGTTCGCCCGAGGATTCGCTCGAGCTCTTGCGGAGGGCCATGCTCGGGCGCCGGGCAGGGAAAGGTCAGCGGCTCCTTGCCCTGCCGGCGCTTCAAATAGGGATGGACCATGTCGCCCTGGATCGGACCCGGGCGGACGATCGCCACCTCGATGACGAGGTCGTAGAAGCAGCGCGGCTTGAGGCGCGGCAGCATGTTCATCTGCGCCCGGCTTTCGACCTGGAAGACCCCCAGCGAATCGCCGCGGCACAGCATGTCGTAGACCTCCGGCACTTCGGGCGGGATGGTCGCCAGCTCCCAGCGCTCGCCGTGGTGCTTTTCGACGAGGTCGAAGCATTTGCGGATGCAGGTCAGCATGCCGAGCGCGAGCACGTCGATCTTGAGGATTCCGAGCTCGTCGATGTCGTCCTTGTCCCATTCGATGAAGGTTCGGTCGGCCATCGCGCCGTTGCCGACCGGCACTGTCTCGATCAGCGGCCGCTCGGTCAGGATGAATCCGCCGACATGCTGCGACAGATGCCTGGGCATGCCGATCAGTTGCTCGGCGAGCTTCACCGTGCGCTTGAGATGCGGGTCGTCGAGGTCGAGCCCGGCTTCGGCAACATTGGCCTTCGGCACCGCCTCTCCCCAGCTGCCCCAGATGGTCGAGGCGAGCGCTCCGCACACATCTTCGCTCAGCCCCATCACCTTGCCGACCTCGCGGATCGCCGAGCGCGGCCGGTAATGGATCACTGTGGCGGCGATCCCGGCCCGCTCCCGGCCATATTTGGAATAGATGTGCTGGATCACTTCCTCGCGCCGCTCATGCTCGAAATCGACGTCGATGTCGGGCGGCTCCTTGCGCTCCTCGCTGATGAACCGCTCGAACAAGAGGTCGCTGGTCGCCGGGTCTACGGCGGTTATTCCGAGGCAATAGCAGACCGCGCTGTTCGCCGCCGATCCGCGCCCCTGGCACAGGATCGGCGGATCGAGGTTCCTTGCAAAGGCGACGATGTCGTGGACGGTGAGGAAGTATCGCGCGAAGTCGAGCTTGGCGATCAGCCCCAGCTCATGGTTGAGCTGGGTCAGCACCTTGTAGGGGATCCGCTTGCCCCATTTCTGGTGCGCGCCTTCCCAGGTGAGATGTTCGAGATGCTGCTGCGGCGTCCGCCCCTCGGGCACCGTCTCGCGCGGATATTCGTAACGCAGCTCGTCGAGGCTGAAGTTGAGCGCGTCGACAAATTTGCGTGTTTCTTCAATGGCATGCGGCCAGCTCTCGAAGAGTTTCGTCATAGCCGCCGGGCTCTTCAAATGCCGCTCGGCATTGGCGTTGAGCAGATATCCGGCGTTGGCGATGGTGGTCTTCTCGCGAATGCAGCTCATCACGTCCTGAAGCGGGCGCTTTTCCGGGGCGTGGTAATGGACATCGTTGGTGGCGAGGATGGTGCAACCGTAGGCACGCGCCATCCGGTCGAGCCGCTCGATCCGCGCCGCGTCATCGCCGCGATAAAGCCAGCTTGCCGCGACGTGCCGCAATGATGGAATGGCGCCACGAAGCCGCGGCAGCTCGGCTTCGAAGGCATCGAGATTCTCTCCCGGCCAGGCGATGAAGGCGATTCCTTGCGCGTGCTCGGCGACGTCGCCGAGGCTCAGCTCGCACTCGCCTTTCGCGGCGCGCATCTTGCCGAGGCTCAGGAGCCGCGACAGCCGGCCGTAGCCTTCGCGGTCGACCGGGTAGGCGAGCAGGCTCGGCGCATCGATGAGGTCGAGCCGGCATCCGATCAGCGGCCTCAACCCCGCGCCCTTGCAGGCGCTGTGCATCCGCACCACTCCGGCGAGCGTGTTGCGGTCGGCGATGCCGATCCTGTCCATGCCCAGCTCGAGCGCCCGGAGCACCAGCTCGATCGCGTCCGACGCTCCCCGCAAGAAGGAGAAGGGGCTGGTGACTCCGAGCTCGACATAGGGCGCGCGGCCGGCGGGAGGCGGCGGCATGTCCGGCCCACGCACCAGCTTCAGGCGCGAAAATCCGGCTTTTTCAGGCATCGGTCAGCAGCCCCCCTTTTTGTCACC
>Ga0247719_1001149_pt1 | contig 11801 bp, 9 predicted proteins | sample 41E_DmetaG_FD_189046 | JGI IMG/M metagenome (GOLD analysis project Ga0247719, IMG submission 189046) | Soil microbial communities from hillslope of Landscape Evolution Observatory, University of Arizona, Oracle, AZ, United States - 4-1-E_D | ecosystem: Engineered > Artificial ecosystem > Mesocosm...
ATCCGAGAGCTTGCCGGCAGTCTCAGGGATGACGCTCTCGATGGCCTCGCGAGCGCGCTGCGCCGCATGCGCTGCCGCTTCCTTCACCTGGACCAAAGACGCGACCAGCGCGGGCCCGGTCTCGCCACTGAGATTGGCCGCTTCGCGTTCCACCTGAGCGAGGGTCGCGGCCAGCTCGGCCAGCTTCGATTGAGCCTCGCCGACGCCGTCGTCGACCGTCGCGAGCATTGCCGCGAAGCGGTCCTGCTGCTGTCCGATCTCGCTCGCTGCCGCGGTGAGGCGGTCGTCCGCCTCGACAGCTGCGTCGCGGATCGAACCGATCTCCGGTTTGATCGCGCCTGCGCGTTCGAGCAAGCGGTCGGTGCCGCCCTGGGCTTCGCCGATCGCCGTGCCGAGGCTCTCGCGGATCTCGGCTGTCAGCCGTTCCACGCTCTCGCGCAATGCCGACGTTCGCTCGGCGACTGCGCCGATTGCGACGTCCTGGGTGCTGGCCTGGGCCGCAAGCGTGTCGAGCTCGACCCGCGCCCGGCCGAGCGATTCGAGGAAGTGGTTCGCGCGTTCGTCGCCGTGGGCGGCAAGCTCGGTGAATTTCTGGTCGATCAGCGCGAGCCCGCGATCGATCTCGGCGATCATGCGCTGCGACGCGCGGTCCTGCTCCGCGACCTGCACCGAAAGGCTGGAAAGCGCGTCGTTGGCGCGATCGAGGTTGGCCGCCAGCGACTCCGCCGCATCGGCGCCCGCCTTGCCGATGCCCGCGCCGGCTTGTTCGACCAGGGATGCGACGGCCGCGGCCTGGACGTCGATTCCCGAGCGGATCTGCTCCAGAGTCTCCGACGTGCGTTCGAGCAATATATCGAGCGTTGACGAGCAGCCGGCTTGCGCTTCCCCAATGCGCGCGGCCGCGTTCGCGCCGGCGCTGTCGATCTCCGCCAGCCGGGCGGCCAATCGGTCGGTCGCCTCCGCGATCAGCTGATCGGCCTCGCGCGAGCGGTGGGCGAGGTCGCTGATGTGGCGGCCAAGCTCGGCTGTCTTCTCCGCCGACTGGCTGCCAATCGAGCGCAATTGCTCGGATAGCTGCCGCGCGCTGTCCTCGGCCCTCGGCAGGTCGTCGAGCAGGACTGCGACGTCGTTGCGCGCGCTTTCGGCGGCGCGATCGAGCGCCTCGCCGTGGCGGCGAAGCTTTTCGGTGCTGCTGTCGAACTCGCGCGTGATTCCGCCAAGCTTGCCTGTCGTCTCGTCGCCGAGCTGCATCAAATGCTGGGCGATCATCGTCAGCTCGGTGCGGCTGTCGTGGATTCGCTGCGACAGGACTTCGAGGAGAACTTCCAGCGACCTCGCCTCGGCTCGCATTGCGATCACCGAGCGAGTGAAGCGCTCGGCTTCCTTGCGCCGGGTGCGCCCGAACATCAGCCACAGCAGTCCGAGCAGAGCGAGGGGCCCGGCAGCGATGGCTACCCATTGCGCCAGCTGGGGCGAGGACAAAGACTGCCCCGCAAGGCTGCGCCCCGCCGACCAGGCGGTGAAGGCGAGCCACAAAGCAGCAAGGACCGCCAAGCCCCAGGCAAGCACCTGCCGCCCGCCCGTGCCATGGAGTCGCGGATTGGGTTCGGAGGCCGGCTCGAGCCACTGTTCCTGCTTGAACGAGCCTTCGTCCGCGACGGGGTCCGTCAGCTCAAGGGGCTCTGCCGCATCGCTGGCCGGTGGCAGGGGTTCGGCGCGCTTTGGGGTGGGTGTCATCGTAACCGGCAGTTTACCACCTTTGACTGGCGGCGAAAGCGATTAGAGAAGGCACAGCGGGGAGGACGCGCGGAATGGCGATCGGCGCGCTGATTGGCGCCTATCAGGAAGATGACAGCGGCGGCTTGCGCGCGCTGCTCCCGCTCGCCGGGCGAACGCTGCTCGAATATCAGGTCAGCTGTGCCGCCGCGGCCGGAGCGGCCCCCATCGTTGTCGTCGTCGAGCGCATGCCCCAGTCACTGCAGGACGCCCTCGAGCGGCTCCGCCTGGAAGGGGTCGGCGTAATCGCCGTGAGCGACGTCAATGAAGCCGTCAGCCGCTTCGAGGCCGGATCCATGATCCTGCTGATCGGCGATGGCGTCGTCGCTCCGGTCGACGTGGTCGCACGGCTGGGGGAGGAGGCGGAGCCGGCCGTCGGTACCGTCCCGGACGATGAGCGGCACCTGGAGTTCGAACGAATCGACGCGGAGGCGCGCTGGGCCGGCGTCGCGGTGGTCGACGCGAACCTGCTTGCCTCGACCGCGCGCATGCTCGGCGACTGGGATCTCCAGTCGACCTTGCTCCGCCGTACGCTTCAGGAAGGCGCCCGCCGCGTTCCGCTGTCGGACGAAGCCGGAGCGACGTTGCTGGTCGAAAGTCCGGACCAACTAGGTGAATTCCAGCGAAACCTGTTGCATGCATCGCGCAGCGGCCGGACCGACTGGGCAAGCCGATATGTGCTTCCTCTGGCGGAGGATTTCGCGACCGAGCGGCTGATGGAAACGGGCGTCCGTCCCGCCTGGCTGCTCTGGGCGGCAGCCGCGCTGACACTCGCCGCCGCACTCTGCTTCACCCGCGGCTGGCTCGGCGCCGGCCTGGCTCTCCTGATCCTGTCTACCCCGCTCGACCTGATCGCCGCGCGCCTTGCGACGCTGAGGCTCAAGCCTTTGGCGACGCGCCTCGTCAGCCGCCGCGCGCTGTGGCCGCTCGCGGGCATCGCCTTGCTCTCGCTCGGATGGTGGGAATGGCAGCACAACAGCGGATGGGGCGCGATGGTCACGGCGCTTTCCACGGTCGTTTTTGCCGAGGCGGCGCGAATCGAGCAGGCTTCGATGCCTGGCGGCAACGAGCAATGGCTGTTTTCGCGGCGCAACGCGATCTTCGCCGCCGTGCCCTTCGCCCTTGCCGGAAGCTGGACGGCCTACCTGCTGGCGATGCTCGCCTATGCGGCGCTGAGCTTCCTCCTCCTTCAACGGGTTCGGCATAACGCAGTCAGTTGACGCGAAGTTAACCCCGGTCCGATAAACCGCCGGGCGATGATGCCGGAAGAATGGCCGATCGCTGCTTCGGCAGGCGAGCGCAGCGCATCCGCGTGCACCGCGGGGAGCGAGCGGCTGGCCACGGTCCGCGTCGATTTCTTCCTCGATCCTGCGCAGCGCCTGACGGAGCAGGAGCGGGCGCTGATGACGGCGATGCTGAATTGCCTGATCGGCGACATTGCCGACGAATTGACAGCGCTTCTCCCTACGGCGCTGGTGCCCGCAAATGACGTTGCATTCGGCGAACGCGTGGAAACCCTGCGCAATTGCGGGCTTCTCGACGAGCCGGGGCTAATCGCCTTGTTGCTGCGCCGCGCTGATGAGGAGCGTATCGCGACCGCCGCTGCCGCCCGCAGTGGAAGACGCGAAGCGAGGACCGTTCAAGGCTTCGTCAGCCACGAGAACGGTGCCGTTTCTGCCGCCGCCATGGCCCTGATCCTCGCCCGGGGCCGCCGCCGCGACCGGTTTGGCCAATGCGTCGCATCGCTTCAAGACCTGCCGCCGGCAAGCGCCTCCTCGCTGGTCCATGCGGTCGCGGCAACGCTGCGCAGCGAGATCATCGCCGCACACGGGGCGGCAACCACCGATTCGACACTGTGCGAAGCGGCAAGGCAGGTGATCGCGGGCCTCGACCCCGCGCGCGCCCTCGATACGCTGACCGCCAACCTTGTCCGACTTCTCGACGAGGCCGGCGCGCTGGGCGACGATCTGCTCGGCGCTGCTGTTCAGGAGGGCGATGCTGGACTGATCGCGCACGTCATCGCGCGCCGTGCTGGCCTTGATGTGGTGACCGCCTTCGACGAGCTGACGTCCGGCGTTCCCGGTCGGTTCGTTGCCGTCTTGCGCATGGCCCGCGTGTCGCGTCCGGCGGCTGCGGCGCTGCTCGCTGGAGTGGGGGACCTGCTGGGGATCGACGATGCTCCTTCCGCCCTGCGCCTCTTCGACGGGATTACCGATGGAGAGCTGGAAGCAGCACGTAATTGGCTGGCGGCACCCGCCGAGTATCGCGCTTCAGCAAGCAAAGTAGCGAAACGTGGCAAGCGCGCCCTCTGAGCCGCGCATCGTCCACGGCCGGCTCGACTCGGCCGGCCGACTGGTCGAGGCGGATGCGGAGCTGGAAGCTCTGCAGCGCGATGCCGGATCGTCGCTCGGCGAGCAGCTGGCGCTGCCGCAGGTGGCCGCCGTGGCGAGGCTCGCGCGGACGTTGGGGACAAGCGTGTTTCGCCCCGCAATTGCCGCTGCGAGCGACCGGGACGTCGAGCTTTGGGTACAGGCTACGCCGCAGGGCGATGACGTCCTGCTTTCCCTGGATAATTGGGTCGAACGGCCCGCCTCTGGACCCAGGCTGGCGGTCCTGCTCGGCGGCAACGGCGCCGGCGAGCAGAGCGGCGGCGCGCGGTTCGAGTGGGCAACCGACGAAGAGCTGCGCCTGATCGAGATTTCGAGCGACCTTGCCGAGCTCGCAGGGATCGACCCCGCCGAGGCCGCGAGGCAGCCGCTGACGCGCCTGTTCCGGCTCGAGGAAGGCGAAGGCGGCGAGATGCCGCTTCTTGCCGGGCTTGGCGCAAGGCGCGACTTTTCCGGCCAGCGGGCGCGCGGGCGCGTGAATTCCGAGCGGCTGGTCCTTTTGTCGGCAAAGGCCGTCAGCGCCAGCGACGGGAGTTTCGCCGGCTTCCGCGGGACCGCCGAGCCCGCGGAGCAGGCGCCCGAGGCCGCGCCGGGGATGGCGCCGCTGCTGGACCAGTCGCTCGACGACATGCTTCGTTCGCCGCTCGATCGGATCATCGAAAGCGCGGCCCGGATAACCGATCGCGCCGAAGGGCCCTTGCGCAGCGACTATGCGAGCTATGGCAACGACATTGCCGCCGCGGCGCGGCATTTGCTGTCGGTGCTGACGACGATGAGCCGTGACCCGGGTGAACAGCACCGCGTGATCGACCTCGCATCACTGGCGGGCGAGGCGGTGGTCATGCTCGAATCCTCGGCTGAGGAGCGCGGCGTGACGATCCGGCTCACCGAGGCCGGGCCGCTGCGTGCGCGCGGCGAGGAGCGGGCGGTAATCCAGATCCTCGTCAATCTGATGGTCAACGCGATCCGCTATTCGCCCGAAGGCGGCGCGGTCGAGGTCGGGTTCGCGACTGGTCGCGGAATGGCCTCGGTCACGGTTGCGGATCAGGGGCCCGGAATTGCCCCGGCCGACCAGCAGCGCATCTTCGAGCGGTTCGAGCGGGCCCAGAGTAGCGAATCCGGCACCGGGCTGGGACTTGCCATTTCGCGCCGGCTGGCGCGCTCGATGGGCGGGGACATCCTGGTCGAGAGCAGCCCCGGTGAGGGGGCTCGCTTCACGTTGGAATTGCCGGCCGTCTAGCGGCGGTCGACCGGCACGTAATCGCGCTGCGGATGGCCGGTGTAGAGCTGGCGCGGGCGGCCGATCTTCTGGTCTGGATCGGCGATCATCTCGTTCCATTGCGCGACCCAGCCGACGGTGCGGGCGAGCGCGAAGAGTGCGGTGAACATGTCGGTCGGGAAGCCGATCGCATTGAGGATGATGCCCGAATAGAAATCGACATTGGGGTAAAGCTTCTTCTCGACGAAATAATCGTCGCTGAGCGCGATCCGCTCGAGCTCCTTGGCGGTGTCGAGCACCGGGTCGGAGATGTTGAGTTCCTTCAGCACCTCGTCGGCGGTCTGCTTCATCACCTTCGCCCGAGGGTCGAAATTCTTGTAGACGCGGTGCCCGAAGCCCATCAGCCGGAACGGGTCGTCCTTGTCCTTGGCCCGGGCAATATATTCCGGGATGCGCTCGGGCCGGCCAATCTCGCGCAGCATGTTGAGCGCGGCCTCATTGGCGCCGCCGTGGGCCGGGCCCCACAAGCACGCGATTCCGGCGGCGATGCAGGCAAAGGGGTTGGCGCCCGAGGAGCCGGCGAGGCGGACGGTCGAGGTCGAGGCGTTTTGCTCATGATCGGCGTGGAGGATGAAAATGCGCCTCATCGCCCGCTCGACGACAGGGTTCACGACATACGGCTCGGCCGGCACGCCGAACGTCATGCGCAGGAAATTCCCGGTGTAGGACAAAGAGTTGTCGGGATACATGAAGGGCTGGCCGATCGAATATTTGAACGCCATCGCCGCGATCGTCGGCATTTTTGCGATCAGCCGGTGCGAGGCGATCATCCTTTGCTCGGGATCGGTGATGTCGGTGCTGTCGTGGTAGAAGGCGCTGAGCGCGCCAACCACGCCGCACATGATCGCCATCGGGTGCGCGTCGCGGCGGAACCCGCGGTAAAAGGTCGCAAGCTGCTCGTGCAGCATGGTGTGGCGGCTGATCGTGTAGGTAAAGGTCTCGAGCTCGGCCTTCTTAGGCAGCTCGCCATGGAGCAGCAGGTAGGCGACCTCCATGAAGGTGGACTGCTCGGCCAGCTGGTCAATCGGATAGCCGCGATGAAGGAGGATGCCTTTCTCGCCGTCGATGTAGGTGATCGCGCTCTGGCAGCTGGCGGTCGAGGTGAAACCGGGATCGTAGGTGAACATGCCGGTCTGACCGTAGAGCTTGCGGATATCGACCACTTCGGGCCCGACGGAACCGTCCAGAACCGGGTAGTCGAAGCTCCCGCCCGGCATATTCATCGAGACGGACTTGTCGGTCATGCGTTCGGCTCCATCTGGTCGGCGATGCGGGCGAGGCTTTCTTGCCGGCCCAGCAAGGCGAGTACATCGAAGATCCCGGGCGAAGTCGTCCGCCCGGTGAGGGCGGCGCGGAGCGGCTGGGCAAGCTTGCCGAGCTTGACCGCAGCGCTCTCGGCGACCTCACGGATAGCCGCCTCTAACGAGCCGGTGTCCCATTTCGCAAGTGCGGCGAGTTTCTCGTGCGCCGCAGCCAGCAGCGGACGGGATTCGTCGGTGACCAGGGCGGCGGCCGCAGCATCGAGCTCGAGCGGGCGCCTTGCGAACAGGAAATGTGCGCCGTCGGCGAGATCGTTGAGCGAATGGGCGCGAGTCTTGAGTTCGGGCATGGCGCGCAAAAGCTGGCCTTTTTGCTCGTCGTCGAGGCGCAACCGAGGAGCGACGAGGTCGGCGAGGCGACTATCGTCGGCCTCACGGATGTAATGGCCGTTGAGGTTCTCGAGTTTCTTGAAGTCGAAGCGCGACGGCGACTTGCCAACATGGTTGAGGTCGAACCATTCGACCGCCTGTTCGCGGCTGATAATTTCGTCGTCGCCATGGCCCCAGCCGAGGCGGAGCAGATAGTTGAACACAGCTTCAGGGAGCATGCCGAGCTCGTCGCGATAGGCATCCACCCCCATCGCGCCGTGGCGCTTGCTGAGCTTGGCGCCGTCGGGCCCGTGGATCAGCGGCACGTGCGCATAGGTGGGCTCGGGCCAGCCCATGGCGCGGATGATCGCCAGCTGGCGGAAGGCATTGTTGAGGTGATCATCGCCGCGGATCACGTGGGTTACACCCATGTCATGGTCGTCGACGACGACGGCCAGCATGTAGGTAGGAGTGCCGTCCGAGCGGAGCAGGATGAAGTCGTCGATTTCGCTGTTCTGGACCGTGACCTTGCCCTGCACCTGGTCGTCGATGACGGTCTCGCCCTCCCGCGATGCCTTCAGCCGGATCACGAACGGCCCGTCGCCTTCCTCGCTGCAATCGCGCCAGCGGCTGTCGATCCGGAACGGTCGCCTCTCCGCCTGGGCCTTTTCGCGCTGGGCAGCGAGCTCGTCCTGGCTCATCCAGCAGCGATAGGCGGCGCCGCGCTCGAGAAGGCGGTGGGCGACTTCGGCGTGCCGCGCCCAGAATTGCGACTGATAATATTCGTGGCCGTCCCAATCGAGGCCGAGCCAGCGCATGCCGTCGAGGATCGCGTCAATGGCTTCCTTCGTCGAGCGGGCTTTGTCCGTGTCCTCGATGCGCAGCAGGAACTTGCCGCCGTGATGGCGCGCATAGAGCCAGTTGAACAAGGCGGTTCGAGCGCCCCCGATATGAAGGAATCCGGTCGGGGAGGGGGCGAAGCGGGTGACGATCGGCCGTGAATCGGGGGAACGTGAACTCATGCTTGCGCTGAGGCGCGCTTTCCTCTCTTGTTCATGCTGCAATGCAATGGACGAGCGCCCCTAACATAGGGGAAGCTGCTCTTCCACAGCGTGCTCGGGGCTTTTGGAAGGCGCGGTTTTCCGCGGCTCGCGAGGGGCTTGAACGGCTCCTGGAGGCCGAGCGCGCGCAGCTTCCGCCCTGGTTCGTGATCGGCTTCGGCACGGGCATCGGCCTGTGGTTCGCGCTCGGCCATCCGGGCCAGTGGCTGGCCGTGATGTGCTTCGCGGGCGCCCTTGCGGCCGCGGGCTTCGCCGCCCGCGCGGGACGGCTGGAGCGGGCTGCCGGCTGGTTCGGTCTTGCAGTGCTGTTGGGCTGCTCTTGGGTCTGGGCGCGGTCGCAGCTGGTTGCCCAGCCGAGGCTGGAGCGGCCGCGCGTCGTCACCTTCTCGGCGCGGGTGGAATCGGTCGAGCCGCTGATCGCCAGGGGCGATGTCCGGCTCTTGCTGTCGCCGGCGGATCCGACTCTGCCGCCGCGGGTGCGGGTCTCGACCAAGGCCGAAACGGCGCCCGCAGGGGTCGCCGCAGGGGCAGAACTTACGATTCGCGCACGCCTCGCGCCGCCCCCGCCGATGGCTCTGCCCGGAACGCACGATTTCGCGCGCGATGCCTGGTTTCGCGGCATCGGCGCGGTCGGGCGGACGCTTGGCCCGGTGACCGTAACCCAGCCGGAGCGGGCGCAGGGGGTTGCAGCCGCGCGCGAGCGGCTCGGCCGCCACGTCCGCGAACGGCTTCCCGGGCCGCCGGGGACGATCGCCGCGACGCTGGCGACCGGCGACAAAAGTGCGATCAGCGAAGCCGATGCGGAGGCGATGCGGCGCAGCGGCCTGGCCCACCTTCTCGCCGTCAGCGGGCTGCACATTGCTGCCGTCGTTGGTCTTGCCATGCTGGTCACCCTGCGCCTGTTCGCGCTCAGCGAGTGGCTCGCCTTGCGCTGCAACCTGATGCTCGTCGCTGCGGGGGCAGGGGCGTTGGCCGGAATCGGCTATACCGTGCTGACCGGCATGCAGGTGCCGACGGTGCGAAGCTGTATCGCCGCTTTGCTCGTCCTGGCCGGGATCGCCCTTGGCCGCGACGCGATCAGCCTCCGCCTGGTCGCGGTCGGGGCCCTCATCGTCCTGGTTGTACGACCGGAAGTCCTGCCGACGCCCAGCTTCCAGTTCAGCTTCGCGGCGGTTACCGCCATCGTCACGCTCCACGCCTCGCCCTGGGCGCGCCGGCATCTGCAGCGGCGGGACGAACACGTGCTGCTGCGCTGGGGGCGCGGACTGGCCGCGCTGGCGGCGACCGGCCTTGCGGTGGAGCTCGCGCTGACGCCGCTCGCGCTCTACCATTTCCATAAAGCGGGACTGTACAGCGTCGCCGCCAACCTCATCGCCATTCCGTTGACGACCTTGGTGATCATGCCGCTCGAGGCGGGGGCGCTGCTGCTCGACCTCGTCGGACTTGGCAAACCCTTGTGGTGGCTGTGCGGCTTGGCGCTCGGCCTTCTGCTCGACCTCGCGCATGCCGTGTCTAACGCGCGCGGCGCGGTAGCCATGCTGCCCTCGATGCCGGTTTGGGCGCTGGCGCTGATGGTTGTCGGCGGACTGTGGTTGTGCCTTTGGACGACTCGAATCCGGCTGCTCGGCCTGGGACCGATTGCGCTGGGTGCGGCGGCCGCGGTGCAATCCCCGACGCCGGATATTCTCGTAACCGGCGATGGCCGGCATGTCGCGGTGGTCGAGCAGGGCGTCCCGCTGCTGCTGCGCGACCGCGCCGGCGACTATGTCCGCAGCCTTTTTGCCGAGACTGCCGGTTTCGACGGCGACCCTGAGGCGCTTGCCGGGCAGCGCAGAACCGATTGCTCGCGCGATGCCTGCACGACGGTGGTTCGCAAGGGGAGGTCAGAATGGCGATTGCTTGCGACGCGCTCGTCGACGCGGATCGAATGGACCGAATTGACCAGCGCCTGCGCGCAGGCGGACATCGTCGTTTCCGACCGCTTCCTTCCGCGCGGCTGCGTTCCGCGCTGGCTCAAGCTCGACGCGCCAGCGCTGCGCCGGACCGGCGGCCTTGCGATCTATCTCGGCGATCAGCCTCGGGTCGATACCGTCGCGGAGCGAATCGGTCGGCACCCGTGGCGGATGTGACGGGGAAGGTGATATCGTCTATGGCCGCAGCTTCGTGGACGAGGGAGATGGGCGATGCCGCAATATGTGATCGAACGCGAAATGCCGGGTGTCGGCGGGCTTGGCCGCGACGAGCTCAAAGGCGCTTCACAGACCAGTTGTTCGGTTCTTAAGGACCTCGGGCCCGAGATCCAGTGGGTCCACAGTTACGTCACCGACGACAAGATCTATTGCATCTACCGCGCGCCCAACGAGCAGATCATTCGCGAGCATGCCGAGCGGGGCGGCTTTCCGGCAAATAAGATCAGCCAGGTCCGCTCGACCATCGATCCGACCACCGCGGAATAAGGGTCAGTCCGGGCTCCACACGGCGAGCTCGCTTCCCGACGGGTCGATGAAGTGGAAGCGCCGGCCGCCCGGAAAGCTGAAGATCGGTTTGGCAATCACGCCGCCGGCCTTGCTCACCGCATCAAAGGCGGCCTCGAGGTCATCGACCCGGACGATCGGGAGAGGCGCCGATAAAGCGTCCGACGGATCGCCCTGGAGCCCGACGTCGGTCGCGCCGTTGGTCGTCGCCGAATAGGTCGGGCCGTAATCGCTGAAGTCCCAGCCGAACGCCCTGGCGTAAAAGGCGCGGGTCAGCTCATGCGCGGTCGCGCTCGGCAACTCGACATAGTCGATTCGCGCTTCCGCCACTCTCAATAGCGCCGGATCAGTCCGGCCAGGCGACCCTGGATCTGGACCCGCGCTTCGTCGTAGCGCTGCGGTTCGTAGCGGCTGTTGGCCGGGTCGAGGCGGATCATCCGCCCCTCGCGCCGATAGGTCTTCAAAGTCGCTTCCTCATTGTCGATGAGCGCAACCACGATCTCGCCATCGCGCGCCGAATCGACCTTGCGGATCAGCGCGAAATCGCCGTCGAGAATGCCTTCGTCGACCATCGAATCCCCGGCGACCTCGAGAGCATAATGTTCGCCCGGGCCGAGCAAAGCGGCGGGGACGGCGAAGCTCTCGGTTCCCTGCAGCGCCTCGATCGGAGTACCGGCGGCAATCCGTCCGTGCAGCGGGATGTCCAGCGTATCGTTCGCTGCCGCCGGCACGGCGGGGCGGATGGGCGTAACCGTCCCGCCCTCGCTGCTCCGCGCTTCGGGCAGGCGAACGACTTCGAGCGCGCGCGCGCGGTTGGGCAGCCGGCGAATGAATCCCCGCTCCTCCAGCGCCGAGATGAGGCGGTGGACCCCGGATTTGGACTTGAGGTCGAGCGCCTCGCGCATCTCGTCGAAGCTCGGGCTGATCCCGCTCTCTTTCAGCCGCTGGTCTATGAACAGCAGAAGCTCACGTTGCTTGGCGGTCAGCATCGGCGTCACTCCCCCGAAGAACGAACGGGGAACGTGTAGGCAACAAAGTGATTTTCGTCAAGCGATCAGCTGCCGCCGCTGACGAGCCGGGTCTTGAAGGCCTGGACCGCGCTGTCGTTCCGCCGGGCCTTGAGCGACTTGCGCAGGTCCGCGAGGAACTGGCTCGCATAATCCTGCGAGAGCGGTTCCTTGAGCTCGTTCTGCATC
>Ga0247719_1001150_pt1 | contig 11795 bp, 10 predicted proteins | sample 41E_DmetaG_FD_189046 | JGI IMG/M metagenome (GOLD analysis project Ga0247719, IMG submission 189046) | Soil microbial communities from hillslope of Landscape Evolution Observatory, University of Arizona, Oracle, AZ, United States - 4-1-E_D | ecosystem: Engineered > Artificial ecosystem >...
TGCCAAACGTAGGTCCAAGCCCGTGCGCGTCTCTTGAACCGGCTCCGAAGCCCTACCGTCCTTGTCCTGCAAGGGTTTCAGCGCCAGGAGCGGTCCAGATCACCCACTCCGATGCCGGGAGAGCCCGTTTTTCTAGTTCGCCGGGGGATCCGCCTGTTCTGTGGCAAGCGGAGTCTTGTCGCCCAGCGTTGACCACCGGAACGCTGCGCATCACTTCAGGCGCTTCGATTCGTATAAGATTGGATCGGGACTAAAAATGCGAGAGCAGAAGGAGGCTGCCGAAGGCATTTGCTCGAGTATCCACCAGGGATTCCCGGCGTGCAGTTCTTCAACCGTGTGGACTCCAGAGGCGACGGCAATTACTTTGATGCCCAGAGCGGTTCCGCACGCCACGTCGTTCGGACTGTCGCCGACGAGGAAGACGCGTCGCATATCCAGCTCGCTGATTCTCGCCCGGACCCGTGCGAGTGCGGTTTCACCGATCTCTGTGCGATTGAACCCGTCATCACCGAATCCGCCAAATTCAAAGAACCGGCTCAGGCGGTAGCGCTCGAGCTTTGCGTTCGCACCGTTGCGGTAGTTGCCTGTCAGGAGCCCGAGGAGGATGTCATCCCGTCCGAACAAGGCGTCGAGTACCTCCGCGACACCGGGCAAGGCGAATCCGGCGCGCTGTGTGAGCCGATCGGGCAAGGCCTCGACGTAGCGCTTCGCTAACGCCGCCTCCGTCTCGCGATCGGGAGAATGCCCGGCCAACGCGAGAATCTCTCTCGCTATCATCGGATCAGTTAGGCCGGCCGTTTGCATGTTCTCGAGGTCCATGTAAACACCGAGGACAGCACCCGCTGCGTCCTCCCACGCCTTGATCCCCGCCTTCAGAGTGGTCAGGAGCGTGCCGTCGATGTCCCAGAGAACAACCGTGGTTGCCATCAGCGCACGGGTCCTTGCAGGGCGGCCAGGATTCCGCCGGCAATGCTTTCTCGGTCCAAGCCGTGGAAGCGAAGGACGTCATCGTTGCGGCCGCACGCAGGAATCGACTCAACTGCACGCTGGAGCACCCGTGTGCGCGAGCTGATCGATGCCAGTGCGGCCATCAGCATTTGTCCTTGACCACCTTGCGGGTAGTGGTTGTCGAGAACCAAGACCAGACCGGCGCCCTCGGTTTCCGCTGCCAGCCAGTCCGGGTCGACTCGATTAAGCCAGGGCAGATCGATAACGCGGACATCGATACCGCTGTTGGTTGCCAGTAGCTCAGCAGCAGCGAACGCCTCGCTGAGCATGACCGGCCCAGCGCCGAAAATCACCCCGTCGCTTCCGGGACGGATCGTCGTGCCGTGCCCAACGACAGGAATCGCTTGTTGCGGCGGCGGGAACGGCACGTCGACGGGGGTGCTCACGAGTCGAAAATACACGCTCGAGGGGAGCACCTGGAGGATGTACTCGAGCAGCGGGGCGACCGCCGCCTCGTGGCTCGGCTCCACCGCAAGCAGTCCGGGAACGCAGGCGAAACGAGCAATGTCGTTAACGGCCTGGTGGGAGTGCCCGGGCCCGCCCGGAACTACCCCGGCGAGTGAGCCGACATAGACGATCTTCGTCTGCTCCGTTGCGTTGGTGTAGATCTGCTCCGCAGCGCGAGAGGACAGAAAGGATGCGAACGAATGAACGATCGGCAGGCGCCCACGCAGCGCCAACCCGCCGGCCTGCGACACCATGTCTTGTTCGGCAATGCCGCACTCGATGAACCGTTCAGCGTAGCGATCGGCGAACGGAATCAGGCCACAATCGAGAATGAGGTCGCCATCGAGAACCACGATGTTGTCGTCGTGCTGCGCCTGCTCGATCAGGGCCTTCGAGTAGGCAGCCACGAGCCGCTGGCCGGTAAATGTCGGCTGCTCCCGGATTTCGGCCACCTCAGGCCGCAGGTCTTCCGCGCCAACAGACGTGAGCGCCTCGTCGCAGCGAGCCAGTAGTTCGTCGAGCGCGTCGTCGAAGTGCTCCAGTGAGGGCGCACCACTATGGAACTGGTAGAGCGTCTCCCCGGCGGGGATACCCTCCATGAACGAGACACCCTTGCCCTTGACGGTGTCAGCGATGATCGCAAATGGGATCTCGGGTTCCTTCCGAGCCTTCGCCATCGCTTCCTCTAGTGCCCCGAGGTCGTGCCCATCACACCGAAGTGAGCGCCAACCGAAGGCGGCGAACTTAGCCTCGAGGTTCCCAAGATCGGACACGTTTGTCACCCAGGTGTCAGATTGCACTTTGTTGTGGTCGACGATGACGGTCACCTCGCCGAGGCCTCGGTTGGCCGCCCCTTGGAGGGACTCCCAGATCTGGCCCTCTTGCAGCTCGCCGTCGCCCGTGAGCACGAAGATCGGCAGACGTTCGCCGTCAAGCCGGGCTGCCTCAGCCATGCCTTTGGCCTTGGAGATTCCCATTCCGAGCGAGCCAGTATTGGTGACGCTCCCGGGTGTGGATACGTCGGGATGCCCAGGCAGCCCACCCAATTGCCGAAGTCTGTGCATGAGGTCGAAGTCAAGCCTTCCTAAGGCCGTGAGCACCGCATAGAGCCCTGGGGCGTCGTGCCCCTTCGACGAGAAGTAGAGGTCCGGCCGATAGCCATCGACCTCGTGGAGATGGATCCAAGACACGATGTCAAGCGAACTAAAGCTCGATCCGACATGGCCCGAGCCGGCCCGCATAATCATGTACAACGTGTTGATGCGGCACATGTCGGCGAAGAGGCGCGACCGCTCGTAACGATCGCATGGGAGCGTCATTAGCCGTTCAAATTCCGACGGCGGCACATAGCGCAGCTTCATCGTCTTCGGAGGGTCACCGGTCACGTGGCGACCGGACCTCAGGGAGGCGCGCGTCGCCGTCGGCGAGCAGCGTTTCGAGTAACAACCAGTCCGATGGGTCGTTGAGGTCGAATCCCTCGTCGCCCCGGCACAGGAAAGGGCGCACCGCCCGCCCGGCGATCGTGCCCGTCTCGCTGATTACGCGTGTCATCGCTATCTCCAAGCTCGCATTTTGCACATAGATCGGTGGAAGGCTCTGATACGGCCTGCTGTGCCAGGGCGGATCGGCGCCTCCGTCGTCGAGCAGAGGAACGATCCGGTCGGCTTCGAGCAGCCACATCTTTCCCGGGTGCTGAGTGCAGAGTTCAATCGCCCGCAGGGAATCCGCGGCCGCGTCGCTCTGGAACTCAGCCCAGGCTCGCTGTATCGTTTCCGCCTGTCGCAGGGGGCTCGTCGGGCGCAAGATCGAGAACGCATCGTAGTGACTCCCACCTGCGGCTAACTGGTTCAGGGTGAACGTGACCCAGTCCACGTCTGGTGAGGTGTCGCCAGCCATCTCGAACGGCCGCAGGACCGGGACTTCTGCTCCGTAGTGCGTCGCGATCTCGGCGATGTCTTCCGAATCTGTCGACACCACGACGGTGTCGAACACGTCACTCTGGAGGGCTGCGCTGATCGTATATGCAACGAGAGGGTGGCCCGCCAGCCTCCTCACGTTCTTGGCAGGGATGCGCTTTGAGCCCATACGCGCAGGTATGAGACCGACGACTCGGGGGTTCACGTCCGAGCGCGATCGTGACTGACGCAGACGCTTTTCCATTCAGAGAACACGTCGAGAGCTTCGGTGCCGGCCTCACGGAACCCGTTCCCCGACTGCTTCACGCCGCCGAACCCCATATGCGGCTCGCTTCCGAACGTGGGTCCGTTCACGACCGCCATGCCAGCACGGATCTTCCTGGCGAACTCCATGGCGCGATGAATGCTGGTGGTGTGGACGGCCGCTGTTAGCCCGTAGGGCGAATCGTTGGCTAGGTCCAGAGCTTCGTCGAAGTCGTTCACACGGTACAGGCAGGAGATAGGTCCGAACAGTTCGGTTGCGGACAGCTCGTCGCCGACTGCCACATCTTCGAGCAGCGTGGGCTCGAGGAAGTACCCGGACCCACGTCCGCCGTCCTCGATCCGGTGTCCGCCAGCTGTCAACTTGGCTCCCCGATCGAGCGCAGAGTTGATTGCCCTGAGCATGCTCGTCAGCTGACGTAGGTTGATCACGGGACCGAGGTCGGCCTCGTCTTCCGACCCGACGCGCAACGCGTGGGTGACGGCCAGCAGGCGGGCACGGAACTCGTCGTAGACCTTGTCGAAAATAATTAGCCGGCTGCCGGCCGCACAACGCTGCCCCGCGTTGCTGAATGCGGAGAGTGCCGCTGCCTGCGCGGCGTTGTCGAGGTCAGCATCGTCGCAGACGATCAAGGGGTTCTTCCCACCGAGCTCTAAACAGACCTTGGCCAGCCGCCCACCGGCTACCATCTGGACATTCCGACCGACGGTTGACGAACCGGTGAAGCTGATGAGATCGACCCGTGGGTCGGAGACCAGCGCCGCTCCGGCCTCGGCACCGAGCCCCTGCACGACGTTCAGCACTCCGGCGGGAAGGCCTGCCTCGTGCAGCAGCCTGGCGAAGCAATGCGCGCTCTCAGGTGTATCCTCCGATGGCTTTAGAATCGCAGTGTTACCGCAAATAAGTGCCGGAAAAACCTTCCAAGCGTAGTTCGGGAGCGGCGTGTTGGAGGCCACGATGAGTCCTGCCACTCCCACCGGGCTCCGAATGAACGACACTGTCTTGTTCGGCACGGCACTGGTCGTGGTTTTGCCGTAGAGGCGCCGTCCCTCGCCAGCCACGAAGTAGCCCATCTCGATCGCGCTTGCTAGCTCGTTCCTGGCTTCTCGGCGAGGCTTACCAGTCTCGCGGTGCACGATGCCAACAAGCTCCTCCGTCGCATCGCGGAGCAGCTCCGCAGACCGGCGAATGATGTCGCCCCGCTCAACGGGCGACACGTCGGCCCATGACGGCTGGCTACGACTAGCTGCCGTGACGGCAGCGTTCACATCGTCGGTTCGCGAACGGGCGAACAAGGCCTGCATCGCGCCGTCCGACGGCGACCGCTTCTCGCACCAGTCACCCGACGCCGGCTCGGCATCCGAACCGTCGATGAAGTTCGGCACACGACACAACCCAGACTCACCAGCTGCTGTAGCCACCGTCCACCTTCAACTCGATGCCGGTCACATATGAGGATGCGTCCGACGCGAGGAATATGAGCGGCCCGCCCAGGTCGTTGTCGCAGGCCAGCCGCCGGAAAGGGACGCGGGAGGAGAACTTGCTGACGAACTGCGGATCCTGGCCTCCGGTCACGCCCCCCGGCGATAGCGCATTCACCCGAACGCCGCAGGAGGCCCAGTGTACAGCGAAGTACCTGGTGAGGTTCAATACGGCGGCTTTCGAGGCGCCGTAGGCCGGCGGCTTGAGGAACGGCGGGTCGACGGGAAGATGGTCGTACAGGCGTGGGTCAGGAGAAAGCGAGGCGTAAATCGATCCGATGTTGACGACGCTACCGTGGCCGCGCGCCGCCATCGCGCCGCCGAAAACCTGCGTCGCCAGGAACGTTCCGCCGACGTTGACGTCGAATACGTCTCGCACCTTCTCAAGGGGGATGTGATCCAGTAAGTCGGTGTCTGCGCGTCCAGGCGGCTGGTCAATCCCTGCGTTATTCACGAGAATGCACGGCTCGCCCAGTTCGGTACGACACTCGCGTAGAACCGCCTCCAGCGAGGACCGCTGCGTAACATCGCCTCGGATAAGCCGAAGGCGCTCCGGTCCAACGGCCTGCATGAGCGCTACGAATCGCTTGCCCGCAGTGGCCCGCTCCAAGTCAACCCCCGCCACCTTAGCACCTGCCTCCAGTAACGCGTCGATCCATACCGGTCCCAGCTTGCCTAGCGCCCCAGTGACGACTGCGACTTTGTCCGAAAGCTCGAAGCTGCTGAGGGTCAACCTTCAGCCGAGGTCATCAGGCGACACCGCTTCGTCGGCACGAAGGGGTCGAAGGAGAGACCGGCCCACGACGCCGTGGATTTCCGCGGGGGAGAGCCCGTCCCCCGGGGACTTCATGGCGAGGTCGGCGACTGTGAGCACGGTGCCGACGACCATGTCATGGCGAGCGACAATCTTCTTGCCCATCTTCTTGCCAGCTCCGATCTCGCTTGGGTGGATGTGCTTCTCACCTGAGCCGATTGCCACCCGCGCCCGCTTTAGGTCGCGAACCAGCTTTCGCAGACCCACCGGCTCCAGCGAGAACGCATGGTCAGTGCCCTTCATGGCGCGGTTCAGCGTGAAGTGCTTCTCGACGACCCGGGAGCCGAAGGCGTACGCTAACGTCGCCATTGCGATGCCACTGTCATGACTCGAGAAGCCGACGACAGCGTCGGGAAAGTGACGCCGAAAGGTCTCAATCACGCGGATGTCGATTTCCTCGAATGCCGGGGGGTATGCCGCAGTACACTGGAGCAGGCAGAGCTGCGAGTTAATGGGCATTATCGTGTCGTGTGCACGGCGGACGTCATCGAGCGTCGCTACCCCGGTGCTTACGATCAGGGGCTTGCGAAGCTGAGCTGCATATTCCAGTAAGTAGAGACTCTTCAGGTCACCGGAGGCGATTTTCACGGCAGGCACGTCGAGCTCCGCGAGGAAGTCGACGCTCGAGATGTCAAAGGCCGTCGCAAAAAAGGTGATGTCGAGTTCTTTGGCGTACTGCTGTAGTTCCCGGTACTCGTCGAGGTCGAACTCGAGGGCCTCGCGGTGCATCCCGTATGTGGAGCCGAAGCTGTTCTCGTTCTCATAGGGCTGGTCAAATGCCTCGCGAGTGTAGAGCGAACGGTTGTCCCGCTTCTGAAGTTTCACCGCCGATGCCCCGGCTTCCTTCGCGGATCTGAATAACGCCTTGCACTTCTCGATATCACCCTGATGATTGTGGCCGATTTCGGCAATTACATAGCAGTCTGAATCATCAGAGATTCGGACCCCATCGATGGTCAACTCCGGCATGGCACCTCCTTGCGGTGAATGGATCGCATGCTCATATCGGGCGCTTCTAACGCGCTGACTTGTAACGTGTGTGAGTCGGCAACCGAGGCTACTCGATTACGGTTGGTCGCGCGCCCGATTCACTAATCCGGTGCCGCCAGCGGGGCTCGCAACCCCAAGCCTGGCTAGGCGGATCATACGCTAGGTAGGTGGAGCTGGGCGAGGCCCGGAGTATCTGGCTGCTGTAGCGTCGGCGTTCATGGTGCGTCCTGAAAGCTGGACCAGACCAGCGGGTGTGAGTCCCGTCCGGGTAATCGCCGGAGAGCCCGGTAGCAGGCCCCGGTTCGTCGCCGAGAGGCGGCGGGCTGAGCGGGGCGTCAAGAGCCTCTTTGGAGGGAGCAAGCGTGCGGGCCGTAGCGCCACCAGGCGCGAGTCCTGCAGCCTCGTCAGACATACAACGGGGGAGCCGAGCCGCTCATGTCGCGGTGAAGGCAGCATTCGACCTACTGGCGTTCCGGAGATGCCCCTGGTCGAGTCCCTCCGGGGTAGGGGGAGCGGCACGTACGCAGGGTCAGGTTCGGAACAGGAGAGGCCCGTCTGCGCAGCCTCGTCAGCAAAGACCGCTCGTATAAGCCAGTGGTGAAGTCGAGCGGAGCGCAGCGGGAGTCCGACGGGGTCGTAGTACCCACCGCCGTTCGAGCGGAGGGGAAGGGCCCCGACTTCGGTCACGCCGGCCACGGAGGTAAGCGCGAGGGCATGGCCGGGACCGCCCGGTCCAACTACCCCGAGGGCCGCCATCTGGCCCCCGTCAAAGTGCGACAACTCCAGAACCGGCTATGGACTGCGGCCAAGCAGTCTCCGGGTCGCCGCTTCCACGCCCTGTATGACCGCATCTCCAGACGTGACGTCCTGGAGGAGGCGTGGAGGCGGGTCCGAGCAAATCGTGGCGCCGCCGGGGTCGATCGCCTGACCCTGGAGGCGGTGGAGGACTACGGGGTCGGGCGCATGCTCGACGAGCTGGCCCGTGACCTCCGTGCAGGCAACTACCGCCCGCTGGCTGTTCGGCTGGTGGATATCCCAAAGCCTGACGGCCGTAAGCGGCCGTTGGGCATCCCCACCGTGCGCGACCGAGTGTGCCAGCAAGCGGCCAAGATCGTCCTCGAGCCCATCTTCGAGTCCGACTTCCTGCCCGTCAGCTTCGGGTTCCGACCGAAGCGCTCGGCCACCGACGCCCTGGAAGCCATCCGGGTGGCGTTCCCTCACGGACGACAGTTCGTCTTCGAGGCCGACATCAGGAACTTCTTCGGCGAGATCGACCACGACCGGCTGATGGTCGAGGTCGAGCGGCGTGTCTCGGACCGGCGGGTGCTCAAGCTGCTTCGCCAATGGCTGCGTGCCGGGGTGCTGGTCGAGGGGGTGCGCTCCGCGACGGTCACGGGGACGCCCCAGGGCGGGGTCATCTCCCCGCTGCTGGCCAACATCTACCTGCACGCCTTCGACCGGTCCTGGGCCGAACATGGTGTCGGAGAAGTCGTCCGCTACGCGGACGACTTCGTGGTGCTGTGCAGGACCCGGGAGCAGGCCGAGCAGGCCCAGGTCAGGGCGGCGGCCCTCCTCGGTGAGCTCGGCCTCAGCCTGCACCCGGACAAGACCCGCGTGGTCGATCTTCGGGAGGGCAAGGAGGGCTTCGATTTCCTGGGCTGCCATCTTCACGCCCGCATGTCGGGCCGCCTGTGGGAGCAGTACGGCAAGCGCCGCTACTACCTGCACCGGTGGCCGTCGCAACGGTCGATGAAGCGGGCACGACAGCGGATCAAGGCTCTCACCAGTCGGAGTCGGCTCGGTCTGGAACTGGAGGACGTGATCTACGACCTCAACCTGTTCCTTCGGGGATGGGGCAACTACTTCCGCACCGGTAACGCCACCACCAAGTTCAACTCCATGGACCGACACGTCGTGTGGCGGCTCAAGCGCCTCTTGATCAAGAAGCGGGGCCGTAACCTACGAGCTGGTCAGGCGGATCGTTGGACGCCAACCTGGTTCCACGACCAGGGCCTGCACAAGCTGCTCGGCACCATCCGCTACCCGAAGGCTGCGTAACCATGTCCAGAAGATCGTCGGTGAGCCGTATGCGGGAGAACCGCTTGTACGGATCGAAAGGGGGATGGGGAAACGGGCTCGCTGTACGAGCGCTGCGCCCCTGACAACCAATGCGGGCGGTCTGTGTGGTCGGGGCACGGCCGAACTTCATGAAGATCAAGCCTGTGATGGACGCGCTCGATCGCCGGCAGGTAGAAGTCGTACTCGTCCACACCGGTCAGCACTACGACCGCTCCATGAGCACGGTGTTCTTCGAGGAGCTCGGTATCCGGGCGCCGGACAGGTGGCTGGAGGTCGGCTCGGGCAGCCATGCCGATCAGACGGCCAGGGTCATGATGGCCTTCGACCCGGTGCTGTCCGACATCGAGCCTGATGTCGTCGTCGTGGTGGGCGACGTGAACTCCACCATGGCGGCTGCCCTGGTGGCGGCGAAGTCGCCGGCCCGTCTCGCCCACGTGGAGGCGGGCCTGCGCAGCCGGGACTGGACCATGCCCGAGGAGGTGAACCGGCTGGTGACCGACTCGGTGTGCGACGACTTGCTCGCCCCCTCCGCCGACGCCGTCGAGAACCTCCTGGCCGAGGGGCATCCCCTCGAGCGGGTGCATCTGGTCGGCAACGTGATGATCGACACGCTCTTCGCCAATCTGGAGCGGGCCAAGCAGCGCACGGTTCTCGACGATCTCGGCCTGGAGCCCCAGGGCTACGGCCTGGTCACCCTGCACCGCCCGGCCAACGTCGACGAGCCGACCATGTTGAAGGCCCTGCTCGGCGCCCTCGGCGAGATCGCCACCCGGTGCCCGCTGCTGCTGCCCGCCCACCCCCGGCTGGCGCCTCATCTGAGCGCCCTCGGCGTGCCCGCCGGCGTGGCCGTGATCGACCCTCTCGGCTACCTGGACTTCGTGGCCGCCGAGGCCGGCGCCAGGCTGGTGCTCACCGACTCTGGAGGGGTGCAGGAGGAGACCACCGCCCTCGGCGTGGCCTGCCTGACCCTACGCGACACCACCGAGCGGCCGATCACCATCTCCGAGGGCACCAACGTGCTCGTCGGTCGTGATCCCACCCGCATCGTGGACGAGGCCCTGCGGGTGCTGCGCGACGGCGTTGTCGCCCGCCGGCCGGCGCTGTGGGACGGAAAGGCGGGGGAGCGCATTGCCGACATCCTCATCGACGAATCCCGCGTTAGGCGCTGAGGCCTTCCGGTTCTGCTCGAAACCGCACGTCCTCCTCAGCGCCAACCCGCACGCAACCGTCGCCCAACTGCTGACGTGAGCAGGGAGGCTTCCCTCCGGCACAACACCGGCTTTGCGCACCGAACTGATGTTCGGGAATCTGTGCTTGACGCCTCGGGAGCGGGCACTGCGCTCTCCTCTCTGTTGCCAGCTGTGACGCAGGGGGCGATCATGGTTGTGGTTGAACGGTCCCGTCGTGAGCTCTACCGCCGGCTCGAGGAAGTGCTCGGCCCCGATGCGGCAACCACGTTGATAGAGCATCTGCCCGCCGTTGGCTGGGCCGACGTGGCACCCGGCACGACCTCGTCGGGCTCGAGGAGAGGATCGACCTGCGCTTCGAGGGGGTCGAGGAGCGCTTCGAGCGGGTCGAGGAGCGCATCAAGGCGGCCCTGTCCGAACTCCGGGCCACCTTCGAGCACGAGATGCGCACACAGTCCAGCGGCTTCGAGCATGAGCTGCGTGCACAGTCCGGCGCCTTCGGGCACGAGCTTCGGGCCCAGACCACGACGATGGTCTTCGCCTTGCTCGGCGTCGTGCTCACCATGGCTGCGCTGGCCTTCGGTCTGGCCAGGTTCACCTAAGCCCGAGCATGGGCAGTGGGGTTCGCCTTGCCCTGGAGCCAGGCCAGATTTGCCTGGTCGCGGCGGCGGACCTGCGTGTCTCGTTCGAAGAGGGCCTCCGTTTTGGTCAGCACCAGCGTGTACGGGCGGCCGGTGCGCCTGGTCTGGTGCGTCACGGGGAGCTCCGCCCGGTCGAGCCGGCCGTGCACATGACGCCGGCCGTCCTTGGCGAGCGGCCACTCCAGCGTGCGCCGAGCCCGGTCGGCGAGGAACCCGCCGAGCACGTCGCACAGCTCGCAGCTGCAACCGCCGCCGAGCTCGATCGACCAGTCGTCGTCGCCTCGCGGCGGGCGGGCGAGGCGCGCCTCCATCCGGCGGGTGCAGTGCCGTACCAGGGCGTCGAGCTTCGTGGTCTGCCGCCGCGCCCTCGGGAGTGCTCGCTCCGCCCGCAGGACCGCCAGCAGGCAAGGAAGCAGGTCCTCGTTCTCCTCGCAGAGCACGCCCAGCGCCTAGTCACGAAGGTCGGTGGCGGCGATCACCGAGGCGGCTTCGAGCACGGCCAGGACTGGCCCGCCCAGCGCGCTCAGCGCCTGGTCACGATGGATGGCTGGCATGAGGCCTCACCGGTGCTCGACCGCGTCCCTCATCCACCGCCACGAGGCCTGCACGAGCAGCAGGGCGGTCGACGTGCCGGTGCTGCCTGCGGCATGCAACGCTTCGCAGAGCGGGGCCAGCGACGCTACCCACTCCGGGCGGTCGCGCCCGCCCGGCGCCCACGACCTCACCCGACCGGACCAGACGGTGAGGAGCTCACGCGTCCATCCCTCGCCGTACGCGTCGACGAGCGCCACCAGAGCCGGCGCGTCACTTCGGATCCTGCGTGACCGCGTCGAGCCGCGCCGGTGTCAAGGGACAGTTGGATCTCCCGGTAGGCGGACAGCACCTCTCCTTGCTGGCGGACAGGAAACCTCCCGGTGAGCGGACAGCAGATCTCCAGATGAGCAATCGCGCGCACGAGTAGGACGGCGCG
>Ga0247719_1001151_pt1 | contig 11783 bp, 10 predicted proteins | sample 41E_DmetaG_FD_189046 | JGI IMG/M metagenome (GOLD analysis project Ga0247719, IMG submission 189046) | Soil microbial communities from hillslope of Landscape Evolution Observatory, University of Arizona, Oracle, AZ, United States - 4-1-E_D | ecosystem: Engineered > Artificial ecosystem >...
CGCGGGCGCAGCCGAAGGTCCGGGCCAGCATCTGGGCCTGGGCGGGGGTGGGATAGGCCCGGTAGCGGTAGCGGACGATCATCGCTGCGGCGCTGTGTCGCTACGCTGCTCCACGTCGATCCCTCTCCGCAGGTGGTCGGCCACGCCGGGGGTGTTCCACCACGCCCCGGCACCACTCATTGTACGGGTCGGGTGCGACAGTCGAGCCCCGAGGGCAACGGCTATCCCGGCCCTGAACGGCCGGGCTTGCGCCGCCAAATATTGGGTCAAGGGGGCGGAGACGGCGCTGATCGACGACGAGGGCCTTCGCCGCCGTGGGAGCCCGATCCACAGAGGACGTCAGCCGGGCTGCAGCGCCGTAAGACAGGCGCCCCTGGCCGCGCCAAACCCGCACGGGGCCACGGCATGGTGGGGCCAGAGCACCCTCGACCGGAAGGTGGCCCGCGATCCCCGACGACTATCAGCGACATCCCGATGGCGATGCAGCCATGACCCCGGCCCGCTGCTCGGTGCGGCGCTCCTCCAGCGTGAGCCCAGCCAGCTCTGAGCGGTCGAAGCGTTCGGAGCGGCGTGGATGAAGACTGCTCTCTCCGTCGCCGTCGTGGTCCTTCCGTTCCCGGCCCTGAGAGCGTTGGGAAGACTGGTGGGGACGCTGCGTCCCGTGCCGGGCGTCACGGCTGCGGTGGCGGCCCTGATCGCATGGGTCCTCGTCCTGGCGGCGGTGCTGGACGCGGAGGGCCCCTCGCCTGTTGTGACGACCGCTGGCGTGGTGTGCGCTTCCGGTGTCCTGCTCTTTGCTGCGCGTTCGCCCGCATGCCGGCACGGTGAGCGCCCGTGACACAACTCGGCGTCCTTGAACTCGAGGTCGACGGCGAAGTCTTCGCTTTGGCCCGCCGGGTTGCCTCGGTGCGGCCCTGTCCGTGGGAGAGCGCTGATGGCGAGCCGGTGTCCGCCCTCCTGCTCGTCGACGCGGTGGGCACCACCACCGCGATGGTCCCGGTCCCGATCGACGCCGTAGGCCGGACCGGAGCCCTTGCGCGCCAGGGCCGGCTGGTCCTGCGCCGAGGACTCCGCCGGGTGACCCTCCCCTGCGATCCGCAATGAGCTCGTCGACCCCGACGCGCCACGGCGTCGGCTCGAACCAGTACAAGAAGAAGGGCGCGTCTAAGCGCCGCGAGCGACACGCCGCCCTGGCCGCGATGGCAGCCGGATCGACGGGGCCAGCGATTCCCCCCGAGGAGGTCGGCCAGTGCTCGTTCGCCTTCGTGCCCGCCAGCGCCGGGGCAGCGGGGACCGGCAACTACCGACAGTGCAAGAACGCGATCCGCGTGTCCCCGGGCGCCTCGCCGTCCGGCTCATCGCAGCTCTGCCACTGCCACGGCGGCGCCCAGGCAAACAGCTTCGGTGGCAAGACGGTGGCCAAGGCCACCGCCGAGGCCCAACGTGGCGAGCTCCGCCTTCCCCCGGCGGAATTCTGGGAGGGAGCGGAGGCCCGCTACGAGCTGCTCCAGGGCCAGGTGGCCGACATGTTCCGGCGCGACCCCGAGACCCTGGCTGCTCTCGTCGACGGCGCCTCCCGCCTGCATGCCGCTCAGAACAAGGAGAGCGGCGGCGCCCGGTTCTCGACGGGCAACCAGTTCCTCGTCGTCATGCAGCATTACCAGAGGGCCCGCGACGAGGGACTCGACGGTAACGAGGCTCTCGAGACCGCCTTCTCCCGGGCATCGCAACCCCACATGACAGCCAAACGATGGGCCGAGCACGGCCGCCACCCGGACGGCGATCCGGTGGCAGTGACCCACTTCCAGCCGGCCTCCTACATCCGCCGCGAGGCAGGCGAGACCGACGACGAGTTCACGGAGCGCTGTCGCAAGGCCAAGGGCCATTCGACGGTCCTCCTGCAGTACCCGCTGTCCGCCACCCACGGGGATCCCTACGAGACGCCGCCCGACCCCATGGCCCACCTCAATGCCTCGATCAAGGCTCGGGCCACGCCAGCGGAGGTCGACTCGTCCATCGCCCGCCTTACCGACTGGGGGCGGGACCGTGGCTACGACATCGAGTGGTCCGACGCCCGTCCGGTGAGCGGCGGCCGAGAGGTCGACGGCTACTGGAACGCCTCGGCCAGCCGCATCGTGGTGTGGAAGGGGGTCGGGGGCGGATCCCCCGCCGCTCGCCTCCACGTGCTCGGCCACGAGCTGGGCCATGCCGAGCTCGGGCACGGGACGTGCGGCAGCGCCGAGGCGTCGCGGCCAGACGCCGAGGCGGGAGCGGAGACCTACGGCTACCTGGTCTCGAGCCGCTGTGGGGTCGAGGCTGGCGACGCGGCCAAGGTCTACATCTCCGGCTGGCAGAGCCGGACTGGCCTGCGCCGGGATGCCGCCTCGCTGCCAGCGGTGCGCTCAGCCGTCGTCGCCGCCGACCGGCTGTTCACCACGTTCGTCCCCGCCCACGACAGCGACGAACGAGCCATCAGCCAATGACGGCCGCCGCGTCATCGTCGGCCGGCGGGCGTCGGGGGTCGGTGGGGTGGATGCGATCCCGGCGGTGACCGAGCCAGGAGCCGAGCCCGAGCGCGCGGCGCGGCAACGACCGCGGCGAATCAGCCGGTGTGTCCTGGCCCTGACGGGATGCGCTGCGGCCTTGCACCTGATCCCGCCGAGCGCACTCGCCACCGCGGCGGGCCTACCTTCTCCTGGGCACACCGATCCTTGCGGTCATGGTTCATCGGCTGGGCCACCTCCTGGCGGCGGCCGCCTATGGCGTTGCCCCCCGGGATCTTGAGTGGCGGCGGTGCTGCGCTGTCCCCTCCCCACTCCCAACGTCGACATCCCGAGCGCCCTCACCTTGGTGTCGCACGTGCGAACGATGATTGGGAGAGGGGCCGAGCGCCCGCAGCCAGGAGGTTCGAGATGAGGAGACAGAGATGCCGGCGCGTGGCGCAGCCTGGCATGGTAGGGATATCCGACGTCGTTCGGCTCCCGGAGGGACCCCTCATGGACGTACAGGTTCACCCCGTTCCCGCAGAGGGAGAGCCGGACCTTCCCACCCCCCTGAATCGCGACGGCGAACCGTTCCTCTACTGCATGATCTTCAACGCCGATACCGTTATGGCGTTCTCCGACTCGGCGACGGTGCTAGTCGACCTGCTGATCGAAGGCTATCTGGAGATCCCCGAAGCCGACGTGGTGGAGCAGGCCACACAGCGGACGATGTTTGCCGTCGGCGCGCAGGTGCGCTCCCAGGCTGCGATTGTGGCCCGGGCCAACTTGGCCCTGGCGACGCCCGACGAGCGGAGGATGTTGGGAGGCAGCCGAGACACGCCGCCGCAGCTCACAGTGTGGGAATGTCCGATCCCGCTGGTGCTGGTGGACGCCTTCTACGAGCCATTCTCGGACAGCCCTAGGCCCGTCGGGCGGCCTCGAACCGGCGGCGAGCGCGACTCCAATGTCATCTGGCTGTCGTTCGTCGACGAGGTGGAGTTCCTCTACGGCCTGCACCGGGCCGGCGAGATCCAGCTCGCCACCCACAGTGGCTCCCGGCCGGTCCTGGCCGCAGGATAGGGCGACCTCTCCAACGGAGGGACCGTCGGGCGGGGACCGCAGTCCTCGATGACCCACGCAGAGCGGCCGCCGTCCTCTTCGAGTTGTGGCCGGTGACTGTTCGGCGCGGAGATCGCCGGGGTGGGCAAGCTAGGGGCGTGCACATAGTCCCGCCGTGGCGCATCCTGGGCCGAAGAGGCCGGAGCCGTGATCGGGAGCCCGTGTGGTACGTGTCGTATGGCTCGAACATGGCGACGCACAGGTTCATGGCCTACATCAGAGGAGGCAGGCCCAGCGGGAGCGCGATCGTCCTGCGTGGCGCGGCCGACCGTCGCCCACCCATGGCTTCGGCGGCGCTGCGCCTCAACAACAACCTGTACTTCGCCGGTCATGCGAAGAGTTGGGGAGGGGCCGGCGTGGCGTTTCTCGACCACGATGCTGCAGCCGAAGGCCAAGGCGCCTTTGCGCGGGCCTGGCTGATCAGCCAGGCCCAGCTCGACGACGTCATCGCCCAGGAGAACGGGCGCGGTCAGCCCAGCACCGGGGTGGACGTCAACCGTGTGGTGGCGGAGACCAGGGTCGTACTGGGGCCGGGCCGGTATCAGACCGTCCTGCACATGGGGGACCACGCCGGCCATCCCATGGTTACCTTTACGGCCCCGTGGAGCCTGGCCGACGTGATGGCCGGGAGGACTGGCCTGGCGCTGAACGGGCCGTCGCCGCGTTACGAGGAGATGATCGCCGCCGGCTTGGCGGAGACCCACGGGTTCAACCGTGCCGAGGCCGAGGCATACCTCCGGGCGGCCGTCGGTCACGGCGCATTTGAGGACACCCCGGCCGATTTCTGGGGCTCGCCGGCCGACGGCACCGGGATGGCGGCTCTTGCCGCCAGGGTGGCGTGGAAGCGGGGCCAGGCGGCGCCGGAAGGCACCGGGCGAGTGCGACCTCACCAGCGCCGTGCCGCCAATGGCCAGCTCTCAGAGGTACGGGGCCACCGCCGCCGCCGCTGACCCCACCGCACACGGGGGAAGGGCTTGGGTTGAGGCTCTGGCGGAGCAGCTCGTGGGATGGACCGGTGCCCCTGGCATGGTGAGCCTGTGCCCCTTCGCCGTGGCCATGACCGCACCGACCCGCGCACCGGCCGGGTCGTCCGCGTCCGTCCCCATGAGGTGCGCTCCCAAGCGCACGGCGGAGGCGGTGACGGGGTAGCTGTCAGGCTCCGGGAGCAGGCCGACGTCCTGGCCCAGTACGTGTCGCCGGTCGAGCCCGGCAGGGCCAGGCTGATGCCCCAGGACTACACCCTCGTCACGGATCGCCTTTCCTCCACTGGTCATCCTGATCCCTGGTGGCGGGCGAATCGTGCTACCCGGGCCGAAGCCTCGACGCCCGACGCCGAGGTGCCGGTGATGCCCGAGCGCTACTCACCCTCGACTTCACGTACCGGCCGTCGTACCCACCGGACCGTGTACGGGACCGGCGACCTGCAGGTACGGCTTCCCTCCCATGCGGCCATGGGCCGCTACCTGCGCGATCACCCGGAGGTCAGGGTGTTCGACGTTCCTGCGGAGCTGCTCAGCGACGGCTCGCGCGGTATGGGCATGGTCAGACTGGCCAGGAACGAAGAGACCCGCCAATGGCAGGTGATCGGGGGGACTGGCGCCTATGGCGGCACCGGCGAATGGGCGCAGCGTTCCCGTGAGGCGGTGGGGGCCGTCGTCGCTGGCCGCAGGCCCCGCGCCACCATGGTCGAGCTGCGTGCGGCGTCGACCGAAGCCCGTCGCCGGCTGGAGGGCTCCCAGAGCGGCGCTGTGGCGGGAGAGACGACGACGCGGCTGCTGCCCGAGCTGGGCTGGACCGACGTCGAATCGTCGGCGCTGAGCCGCGTCGGCTACGACCCGGTCACGCGACGGATGGAGGTGCAGTTCAACGACGGCCGGAGGGCCTCCTACCGCAACGTGCCTCCCGCCGAGCACCGAGCCCTGATCACGTCCAGCTCCGTTGGCCGCTACTACACGCTGAACGTCCGATCGAACCCGGCCTACCTGGGCCACGGGTTCCCATCATCTACACCCGGGGCCCTGGCGTCGCGGGTCGAGGCCGGGCCCCGGGCTCGTGGACAGTCCGACGGCCCCGCCCCTGCTGGTCGGCAGAGCTGCGGTGCTTGTGGCCGGTTCATCGGTCCCGGGGAGACCCACGTCTGTGTGGCGACGAGCCCAAGCGCCACAGGCGCCTCGCATGCACCCGTAGCAACGGCGGCCGCCGTTGTTCGGGCGCAAGGCGCTGCGGGCGGAGCGGATCATCCGATCGAGCCGGACGAAGGAGCTGGGACGGAGCGTGCCGAGGAGGGCGACGACGTCCTCCAGGAGAGGTCGGACGCTGTGGCCCCACCTCATGACCGCCGTCGCCTCGAGGCGGGTGTGGCCCTGGCACCCGAATCGGGGTGGCGCGCTCTCCGCCTCCAGGGCGACAGGGCGGTCATGACGACCAGCAGCGGCGCACAGGTGACCATCAGCGGGGTGGACGTCGATGGGCTGGGCGCTTTCGCAGACGATCCCGGCGGGACGCCTGTCACCGACCTGGGCCGTACGGTGGCCCTGGGTGGGACAGGGCACATCGTCTTTGAGGACGGCGGCCCCTACTCCCAGGCCGCGTTGGTGCTGGGCAGCGACAGCGAGCGGCCAACCATGGTGGCGCTGACCGCCGACGGCCGGGTCGTCGACGCGCCGCTGGCCTCTATGGAGGAGTGGTCGGTCGTGGTGGGTGGGAGCCATCCCAACGCCGCCGTAGCGCAGGCAATCGAACGGCGCGTGCCCGTGCAGTCGCACGATGGCATCCAGATGCTGCCCATGGCCTCGACGTCACTCGCTCGCGCCGGCTACGACGCCGAAACGGCGCGACTGCGCGTCGAGATGCACGATGGCCGTGGCTACACCTACCAGGGCGTCACCGCCGAGCGCTGGAGGGGGATGCAGCACGCCTCCTCCCAGGACGACTTCTACAGTCAGCAGATTCGCGGTCGCCACGAAGTGGCCGCGGATCCACGGACGCTGGACGTGTTCACGGGTACCGCGGCGTTCCCGCGCCCCCTTCCCACCCCGAACGGAACTGTCCACGCCGTCGGCTACAGCCGCACCACCAGATCACTCCAGGTGCAGTTGAGGCCCCAAGCCGGTTCGCCCCCGAACACGGGGGCCGTCTACCGCTACAGCGACGTCGATCCCGAGACCGTGGCCGCACTCATGTCGAGCGACGATCCGGAGGGCCTCTTCCGGCGCCGCATCGAACCGTTGGCGGGAGAGAGACTGGGCGACCAGCCCCTGGCCCACCGGTCGGGGCGTTGTCAGGGTTGCGGACAGTACGTCGGTGTGACCAGCGCCCATGACTGCCCGGGACCGGCTGGCAGTCCCGTGCAGTACTTCCGAGCACCGGCTGGCTCTCAGCAGGGTCAGGACCGGAGAGCTGTCAGCGCTGCGCTGTACTCGGCCTCCTGGCAGGACGGCACGGCTCGTATCAGCGAGTGGGCGGGTGGAACGGCGGTGGTCGGCGGCGTGAGCGAGGCGGAGTTCAATCGGCTCGTGGCGGACCCAGATGTCACCTATCGAGCATGGGAGGCCGGCCGGCGCCTGGCGACGGAGGACACCAACGGCCCCCCTCCGGTGCACCTCCATCTGCCTGAGGCGCTCGCCCGCGCTCGCCGTACCCGCAGTGAATCAGCCCACTTCGGCGTCGAGGAGGCCCTCCAGATGCCGTCGGCAAGCGCGGTGCGCTCCTACGCTCGTGCGCACCCGGATGAGCAGTTCCATATCCGCGTCAGCGCCGCCCTCAACGACGATTCGGCCGTTGAGGACCCGGCCGGCAACGCCCCGGCGATGGCGCGGCTAGAAGGCACATTGGCTGTCCACCGCGACGCTCGGGGACGGCTCCATGCCACCGACGACGGGACGCTGGGGGCTGGCACGGCCGAGCAGCGCGAGGAGTTGGCCCGGACGGTCACGGCTGTGCTCCAAGCCCGACGAGTGACCGGGGAGTTCTCTCGTCTGCGGGAGGCTCATCTGGCCACAACCGACCGGCTGAGGGGCGCCGCAGAAGCGTCCCGGCTGGCTAGGGTGGAGGCGGAACGGCGTGTTCAGCAGAGGGCAGCAGCAGAGGAGCTCAGGAGAGCCGGTGTTCGCTCCTGGGCACAGGACCATGGGCGCTTCCAACAGGAGTACCGGGCCGCACGGGCCCGACGCAGCGCCGGCGAGCCGGCGGTGCCCTATATGCGGGAGGACGCCACCGGAGGCCTGGGCGCCCGCCATGGCGGGCGCGGGTTCGGCACCGAGATCGAGTTCGACTTCCCCCCGCACGTCAACAGCCACATGGCCCGTGCTGCCATCCTCCGCGATCTCAAGGCCGAAGGTGTCATCCCCGAGCGCCACCCGGACCGCTGGTTGGGGTACACCCAACAGCGGGCGCACGGCTATGAAATGTGGAAGTGCACCGACGACGGGACCGTTGCCGGTGAGATCGTGTCGCCGGTCATGTACGACGAGCCCGAGTCCTGGGATCAGCTTGAGAAGGTCTGCACCATCCTCCGCCGCCATGGCGCCATCGCCAGCCTGCGGACCGGTAATCACGTGCACGTCGCCTGTGGTGACTACGACCACACGGTCGAGAACCACAACCGCCTGTTGGGCGACTTCCACGCGACCGGCGACGTCCTGTACCGGCTGGCCAGCAACCCGGAGCGGGGCAGCCATCGCGGGATGATGTGGTGTGGCCCGAACCGGCCAGTCCCCGCAACTGGCTATAGCCGAGTGGCGGAGGCGCAATCATCGAACAATGGCCACCACATCGGCCTGAACTTCCAGTCCGTGGGCGGCAATGCCAGCGACCATGTTGAGTACCGCATGTGGGACTCGACCCTGGACCCCGGGATCATCCAGACCCAGATCAAGGTCTCCTTGGCCATGACGGAGTCCGCCTTCAGCGGTCGCACCGCAGACCCCGCGCACCGAGAGACGGTCGGCGCGCACCGTACGGCCAACGCCCCTGGGAGGCGGCTGGAGGGAGAGGAGTGGGAGCGGTCGACCCGTGGCTTCCGGGGGACGTTGGACCGGCTGTTCTACCGCGACGAGGACAAGGCCCAAGCGACTTCTCTGTTCGCCGTGACTCGTTGGCAGAGGCGGCGCTGACGTGGTCCGGCGGGCTGCACACACCCGCGTTGACGCCCGGACGGGCAAGACGGTACGAGTGCGGGAGCACGAGGTGGGTGCGCCGTCCTCTCGGCCCACCGGCAACCAAACCGGTCGCCTGCGCCATCAGGCGGCGGCCGCCGCAGCGGCGGACCCGGCCTCCATCCCCCTTGACGCCCACCTCCCGGTGTTCGTCTACGGCACGCTTCGTCCCGGACACTGGAACTACCGGGGATTCCTCGAGGGCCGTACCGAAGCGGAAGCGCCGGCGACGCTGCCGGGAGCCAGGATGTGGGACGGCGGCTTTCCCTATGTTGCGGAGACCGAAGGTGGCGGAACGATCGTGGGCAACCTCATCGACGTCAAAGATCATGAGTGGGACCTCGTCCGCCAGCGCCTTGACGGGCTGGAGGGCTTCGATCCAACCGGAGGCCGGGAGAACCACTACACCCGTCATGCCCGTATCGTCACGGCAGCGGACGGTTCGAATCGAATCGCTTGGGTCTACTTCGCCGCCCCGGAGACAGTACGCCGCATCGAAGCGCGCTGCCTCCCCGTGATCGCGTCGGGAGATTGGGCGGAGGACGGCGCTCGTAACGCCCGACGCGACGTTCTCCCCGACTGATCAGGTCGTCGACAGCGGCCGTCCCAAATCTCGGACAACGGCGCCCGAGCAAGGGCTGGGATGCGCCGCCCGCGGACACCACCCGTCCGGCCAGCAACCGTCAGAGTGTGGGCGGCGACTGGTTCCTACCGACCCGGCCGCCACGAACGCCACGCCCTCCTCCTGAGCCGCATAAGGCAGACCCTTGCGAAGCAGGAGCGGCCGGCGTCTCGGTCCTCAAGGGAGACTCGATGGTGCGGGATCCGAGCTGTCGGTGGCGTAGGCCCCCGTTGAGAATGCCGAAGGCTGGTCCTCCGTCGACGGCGTTCTTCCCCTCACGGCATGGTGGCCAATGCGCGGCGCCGAGCCGAGACCGCATGGAGGAGGGCGTCATGCCGGACCGACGGAGAGGACCTGGCTCCAACCAGTACCAGGACAAGCCTCCCGGTCCGGCCACGTCGGCCCAGCCGGCCGTGGCGGCCTCCCTGCGTCAACAAGCCGCGACGGAGGCAGCTCCCGCATCGACGCCCAACTGGGCGTCCAACCTGTCGCGTGACTTTGACCCCGACGAAGCGATGTGGCAGCACATCGCCGCCCGCAAGGCCAACCCGCGGCTGGCCGCCGGTCTGCTCCCTGAGGGCGAGTGCGAGGACTGCGACCGGCTTGCCGCCAACGGGGGCATCGCTCCGAGGCACAACGGTCGTTGCCGACCGCATTGCACCTGCGACGGCTGTTTCTGAGCCAACTCGCCGATCTGGCGTAGCGGCCTGACCGTGCACCCATGTTCGCCGGCAGGCCGGTCCTCCGGGGCCCAGGGCGCCCTCTCCGCCGCCCTGCGACTGTCTGATGGCGGTCCTCGGGTCGCGGAGGTCGACGGTCTCATCGCCGAGCTGCGCCGGGCCAGGTTCGGAGACACCTGCAACTTCTATTCCGACGCAGTGCCCGGCGCCGGCGAACGACGAGAACGCCTGCGCCGCTACCTGACGGCGCGCTGGTCAGCGCCCGTGCTGCTCGTCGGAGAGGCTCCCGGCTGGGCCGGCGCACGCCTGAGCGGGATCGCATTCACCTCCGAGCATCAGCTCGGGCTCGGCCCCCAGAAAGAGCCCAGCGCGACCATCGTGCACCGTGTCCTCGCGGAGCTGGGTGCCGAGGACACGTGCCTGCTCTGGAACGCCTGTCCGAGCCATCCGTTCCGGCCGGGCCACCCCCGCTCCAACCGCCGGCCCACCGCCCTGGAGGTGGCGGCCGGCCGCCCCTTCCTCGAAGCGCTTCGGCACGGCCGGCGCGTCGTGGCGGTTGGAAGAGTCGCAGCGGCCGCGCTGGGCGGAGGGGCGCACGTCCGCCACCCGTCCCATGGCGGAGCTACGCGGTTCCGGGACGGCCTGGCTGTGTTCCTCGCCGAGGAGCTGGCCGCACCCCAGCCCAGGAGGTGTCCTGGGCCGACCGTGGGACTCGAGGGTCCGTTGGCGTAGCGGCCTCCACCCCGGCGGCGCAATGGCGCCAGTCCGGGCTCCCTTGGGCGGTCAGGCGGTCCGTGCTGCGCCGGCGCCCCCGGGCCTCGATCACCTGGGGCCCGGTCTGCTCCCGGTAGCGCCGACGGGCAGCCTCCAGGTTGGCCATGGCCGCGTCGTGCGCCCCCATGGCCCGCTGCAGGTGGAGGTGGGCCGACGCTGTTGAGCGGGGCAGCGGGGGGGCAGGCCTGGCCCGGTACAGGAGAGGCCCTCCGTGAGACGATTCGACGCGCCGGGCCCCTGACTGCAGCAGCTGCTCCACGCACCTGCGAAGGAAGTTCACGCCACAGCTGGCAGGAGTTCCCGGCGCGCCGAGTCCCTCAGCTCCACATCGACCGACGGCTCGGCCCGTACCAGGGAGCGCCCGCTGGCCCGCACGCGGGTGTGGCCCAACGCCACAAGCTCCACGTCGTCGGTGATGTCGGCCTGTGCCTCGTCGGCAATCACGCCCGAGGCCTGGTCGCGCAAGACCACTCTCGCGTTGCCCGTGGCGGTGACGCTGGCCCGACCCGATGCCGTACCCGTTGCCTGGTCGGCCACCGTCAGGGTCGCCTCGTCGCCGGCGAGGCCATGCGCCCTGCCGCCCACATGCAGGGTCGCCCTGTCACGGGCCGAGCCCACCGCCCCGTCGGTCACCGTTCCCGTGGCGCGCCCGCTGACGAAGACGTGCGACTGGCCCCAGCCCACGACGGCGGCTTCCCCACTCCCTTGGCCCCGGGCCTCGCCGCACACATGCAGCTGGCCTGCGCCGACTACGTGGCTGCCGCTCTCGTGGGCGACAGGGGCCTCGGCGGCCTGGGCCCGCAATGAGCTGCGGCGTGCTCGATCGGTCGCCGCGCCTTCGTCCCCGCGCTGCTGCGACACCCCCTTGCGGCGGTACTGGTTGCTGCCGCGTCCGCCACGCGGACGCCCCGCCCTTGTCATCGGTCCTCCCTCGGCCTGGCTCTTTCCG
>Ga0247719_1001154_pt1 | contig 11756 bp, 11 predicted proteins | sample 41E_DmetaG_FD_189046 | JGI IMG/M metagenome (GOLD analysis project Ga0247719, IMG submission 189046) | Soil microbial communities from hillslope of Landscape Evolution Observatory, University of Arizona, Oracle, AZ, United States - 4-1-E_D | ecosystem: Engineered > Artificial ecosystem >...
GAGCTGCTCGACCGCTGGTGTGCCCGGGCCCAGCGCAGCCGGCTGGCCCCGTTCGTCAAGGCAGCGGCCACGATCCGCAAGCACCGCGACGGCATCCTGGCCGCCATCCGCCTGGGGATCAGCAACGGCCTGATCGAGGGGCTCAACAACAAGGTCCGCCTTATCATCCGACGGGCCTACGGCTTCCACTCGGCGGAGGCCGCCTTGGCCCTGGTGATGCTGTCGTGCGGGCCGGTGCAACTGCAGCTACCTCATGAGCGGGCGGCCTGAGCAAACGAGGATTCGCCCACAGTCATGCCGGGAGAGCCGAACAAGGCATCAGTCGGTCGACATCGAATCGGTTCCTGGCATCCGCGGTGGCGACCCCGCTTCTCAGTACCATCAGCTGAGCCGTCTCCTTCGGGCTGCTACAGAGAGAAGAGGGATGCCGTGCCTGGCAAGTTCGTCGTCAAGAAGGGCACTACCGGCAAGTTCCGTTTCAACCTGATGTCCACCAACGGCCAAGTGGTGGTCACCAGCGAGGCGTACAACTCCAAGGCCTCGGCCATGGGTGGCATTCGTGCGGTCAAGTCACTCGCAGGTGACGCCGTCATCGAAGACCAGACGACGAAGGCGTGGGCCGACGGTGAGGCCGAGCGCAAGGTCGCGGCCCCGCGCAAGAAAGCCGGAGTCGCCAAGAAGACGGTGGCGAAGAAGGTCCCTGCCAAGAAGCGCTGATGTCGCCGACCAGGGTCTCACTGGCCAAGGGACTCAGGTGCTCGGCGTTGGCGATGGACCGCTCTCGGCGGGTGCCGTAGGCGCCACTCGATCCGCCAGGAGAAGGACCAGATGCGCGTTAAGTGACCGGCAACCTGACATCGCCGGCCTCAAGGCAATCGGGCTCGGCTGACCGGGCATCCGCTACGACGAGCTCAGCCCACACCGTCTTGCCACTCCCCTGACGACCGAAGCCCCAGCTCGTAGAAAGGGCGTTTACCATCGACAAGCCTCGACCGCTCGTCGCGTCGTCCGAGAAGGCGACCGGGGCCGGCGGGCGGGGGCTGTCATCCCGGAGTTCGATCCGCACCCGGAACTTCCCATCGGAGTGAAGGGTCAGCCGTACCCCGGTGCGGGCGTGCAACACCGCGTTGGACGCCAGCTCACTCACAACCAGCTGCGCATCGGCGACGATGTCGTCCAGGCTCCATCCCCGCAGGGTCTGGGCGACGAAGTCGCGGGCCAGCCGCACGTGCACGGGGTGACTGTCGAAGTCAAGACACGCTTCGAGCCCAGCGGCCACGGCGAACCCCAGCGTTGCTACGCGACGGGCCCGCATTCCAGGTCTCGAAACGAAGGCCAACTCCGCAACCATGATGGAAGGGATCGTAGAGCGTGCGGTGAAAGCGGCCAGTGGGACAGGTCGGCTGGCAACGTCCTGCATGGCGCCCTACCACCGTGGTTCCCGTCGCTCCCGGCCCGGCTACGGCGTTGGCGGGCCGCCGTGCCAGTCGATGCACACGACGGCGGCATCGTCGGCGAGCTCCGCCCCCGAGGCGGCGAGAACCGCCGCCTTGAAGGCGTGGACCACCTCTCGGGGGTGGAGCGCAGCCGTGTCGGCGACGGCCGCCGGCACGTCGAAGTCGGCGGCGGTGGCGTTGCGCTCCAGGAACCCGTCGGTGACCACCACGAGCCGGTCGCCGGGCTCCAGCTGTAGCTCCTGCTCCCGGTAGGTCGAGCCGGGGATCATGCCGAAGGGGACGTCGGCGGCCAGCTCCAGGCATTCCACCCGGCCGTCGCGCAGCCGATAGGGGTGCGGGTGGCCGGCGTTGACGGCGACGACGCGTCCCGAACGAAGATCCGCCCGCAGCAGGAGCCCGGTGACGAACTGGTCCCCCTCGGCGTGGGAGATCATGGCCTCGTTGGCCTGCCGGGCCCGCTCGGCGAGGCCGACGTCGGACCGTCGGCTGTTGCGGAGGCTGCCAAGGGCGAGGGTGGCGAGCAGTGCGGCCTTGACACCGCGGCCCATGGCGTCGGTCATCGATGCGTGCAGCACGTCATGGTCGACGCTGTAGTCGAACGTGTCACCCCCGACATGGCTGGCCGGCTCCAGCCAGCCGGCGAAGGTGAAGTGCTCGGTGGCGCAGGTGAACGCCGAGGGCAGGAGCCGGCGCTGGATCTCTGCGGCCAGGGAGAACGAGGCGTCTCGCTGCACGGACTCGAACAGGTCGGTGTGGCGCCGGTTGGCGATCACCACGTAGGCGAGGGCGTGGGCGACCGAGGCCACCCTGGCCAACAGGACGTCGTCGGGCCGGGCACCGAGCACCAGCTCGAGCACACCCAGGGCGTCCCCACGATCGGTGACCGGGGCAAACAGTCGGTACCGGGCGCCTTCAGCGACGACCAGGACCTCCTGTGACACCAGGGCCTGCTCGTAGGGCGTCCCGGCCGTGGCCAGGGTCTCCAGCCCATCGCTCGCCGCCGGGTCCCGGCGCCGTCCGAAGACGGGGCGGACGAAGCGAACCAGCGTGTCGCCGCTGAGATCGGCGATGAGGAAGCTGACCTGCTCGGCCCCGAGGGTGGCAGCTAGGTCGCCGACCACCACTTCGACGGCGTCGACCGGGGCCACGGCCTCCACGAGGTCCAGCACCGAGGCCATCCCGGCCATGGCCGCGATGGCCCCGGTCAGCGAGGCGTGGGGTTCGCTCTGCGGCGTCGGTCGGGGCACGGGGTCGCCCCCGTCGAGGGAGCGCGCCGCCAGGGCACCGGCGATGACGTCCTCGGCCACGTCGACGAGCCGGAGGTTGTGGCTGCGGGCATGGTTGCGCAACGCAGAGAACGCCTGAGTCATGTCAAGGCCGGCACGCTCGGCCACCACCCCTTTGGCCTGTTCGATCACGACCCGGCTGTTGAGGGCATGGTGGAGCTGCTCGTTGACGAGCCGGGTGTCACGCTCTGAGTGGTGGTGGAGCACGGCGATGGTGGCCACATCGGCGAGGGCCTGGGCCGCGGCCACGTCGGCCTCGTTCAGCGCACCCTCGTCGGTGCGGAAGAGGTTGAGGGCGCCGATGGTCACGTCGCGCAGCCGCATGGGCAGAGCGTGCACCGATCGGAAGCCGGCTTCCACGGCACGTGGTTCGAACCGCGGCCACGGGCCGCCCGCGGCGGCGAGGCGGTGGTTCACGATCGGCTCGCCGGTGCGGTAGCAGTCCGGGCAGGGTCCCTCTTCGGACTGGAGCTCGAACAGCTCCAGCAGGCGCATGGCCTCGCTGGAGGAGGCCATCACCCGCAGCTCGCCTCCGGGGTAGGCCAGCATGAGGCCGGCGGCGGCGACGTCGAGCACCTCGACACAGCGGTCGGTGAGCAGCGTGAGCAGCTCGACCACGTCGAAGTCATCGACCAGGGTGTCGGCCAGCTCCACCAGCGTCCGGGCCAGCAGGGCCTCTCTAGGCACGTCGGTCTCCGATCACCACGGGTTTCGGCCTTGGCCGTCCCAGGGGCGGTGCCGCAGCGGACAGGCGAATTCTACGCCAGCGGTTCCCGATACCGAAGGGGGGACCGATAGGAGGGGTCGCCTCACGGGTCGGGGTCCTTCTCGCCACTTCGGTCGTCGAAGCGCAGCCGGCGGCCGACCACGTCCTCGGCCACACCAGTGAGGGACCGGTCATTGCCAAAAGCGTAGGCCCGCAGCCGGATGAGGGCCTGGCCCACTGTGATGTCGAGCTGGGCCCCGACCATGCCTGAGGCCTGGTGCACGACGTACTGGAAGTCCCCGCCGGACTCCAGCTCCTGGGCGAGCAGGCCGGGCTCGGCATTGGCCTGCATCGCCACCACGGCCTGGGCGGCGACGTCGGCCACGGCCAGGGCGTCGGCGAACTGGTCATCGGAGAGCGGCCCAGCCTGGTCGCAGTAGAGGTTGAGGGCGCCGAGGCGGACGGCACCGACGCGCATGGGAAAGCCGAAGATGGCTCGCACGCCGGCATCGAGGGCGGGTCCGGTGAAGGCGAGCCAGCGGGGGATGGCCGGCTGCGCCAGGTCGGGCTCCAGTACGGGCCTGTTTTGCTGACAGGCATCGACGCACGGCCCCTCACCCAACTCGAACTGCAGATGCTCGACTAGGGCGCTCACGTCATCGGTGGTGCAGACCGAGCCTCTTGGCAGGTCGCCGGACATGATCATGATGCCGGCGCCGCTCGCCCCCGTGACCTCGACGCTGACCTGGCAAAGCCGTTTCGTCTCGAGCCCGGGGGTTGTGCCCGCGGCGAGCATGCCCAGGATGCGTAGGCGCCTCTCGCCGGCCACCGTTCAGCGACCCCCGCCCCTGGCGAGGTGATGCGTACCCGGAGGAAGCACTCCGGCGCGGGCGCCGATCAGAGCTCCGAGGGACGGGCCAGGGACCGGAAGCCGGGGCGTAGGGGGCCATGGCCCCGCAGGCGGGCTCACGCGAGAGACGTCACCGGGCCGGGGCCCATACCTGCTCGTCGTCGCCCAGCAGGAGCCCGACTGGGGACACCGAGTCCTCCGGGGGAACATCATCCCAGGCCCGCCCGCGACACGGGCCGCACAGGCCTCCGTCACCGTCGGACCAGCAGCTGCGGCACAGTTCCTGGCCGCAGCAGTCGCAACAGATCTCCACGTCGGCCTCGGCGCAGCCTTCGCACTGAGGGAGAGGTCCGAACGCTCGTGTAGGGACGCGCCCCCGACGGCGGCTGTCGGGTGGGGACGGCTGGTGCTCCCGGGTCTTGGCGTTCATTTCGACGTCGCTCCTCGCGCTTCGGCCGGCTTCTCGACCTCTGCGTCACCGGGGTCCGGGGCGACGCTCTACAGAATGTCGTCAGATGCGAAGTGCGGCTCCTGACCGACGACTCTGAGAAAATCTACATCGCCCACCTTGGACAGACCATCGGGGCCGGTCCGTGCTCGACGGCTGCGCCCCCGTCCAGGTCAGCTCGACAGGATGGCGAGGCCGACAACCAGGAACTCCGCGAGACCGGCGGGATTGCGCCGAACTACTCGGACCGTGCAAGCACGATCTCTTTCCGGTTGCTGGTCGGTTTTGACACCCTGTGATGAAAGCGCGAGTCTCCATGGCGTCTCTGTTCCTTCAGCCAAGAGGGAGGTACCAAGGTGTCAGCGACGAGCCTCGATAGCGGAGACAGCGGCCCGCCCGGCTAGAACCGCAGCGCCCGATCCGCCTGCGTTGCCGTCGTCCGGCTGTCGAAGCCGCCACTGGAGGTTGGGCCTCTCCTCAGTGAACCGAAGATGAGTGTCGCGCTGCCAGCGATAGGTGGACCCGACCCATAACCCGCACCGGGAACGTGGGCGACAAGGCGTGGCCCTGTGAGGCGCCGATTGTCGGCGCTTCGCAGGGCCCGACACATGTCCACCGTGACCTGGCTACGAGTGCATCATCTACCTGCCCCGTCCAGGGCTCGGAACGACGCAGTGACCAATGGGTCGCGACTGGGCAACGTTCCACGCAGCTCGCCGAGTTCGCCCGTAGCCACCGCGGTCCCGACCGACGAAGCTGAGGATCCCGATCGACCTCACTCGTCCGTCGGGCCGACCATCCGTTCGGCCATCTCACTCGCCCGCTGAGAAGCTCGGCCAAGGGTGTCCACGCCTCGTCGTCGGATACTCCTGCCTCGCCATGATCATCCCCTTGGTCATGCCGATGCGTCGCGGGTGTCGGGCCTTGGCCCCGAACGGGAAGTCGTCCCTGGTAGAGGCTGGCCGCGCCGAAGGGCGGGCCCGACGGTCGCGTCGACGGTAGGATGCGGGGCACTCTTGAGACCACAGGGGACTTCTCAACCCCAAGGGTGCTGAATGTCCCTCCCCGCTGGAGCACACTCACCCGGATGGCCCACAGCGGCGGTGACGCGATGAGCTCGGAGGACCTGGTGAACACGCTCCAGGAACTGGCCGAGGTGTTACAGAAGCAGCGCACGCTGGGCGCTGCCCTCGCCAGTATCGCGGAGGCCGCGACCGTGTCGGTCCCCGGTTGCGACGCGGCCACCATTGCGATATCCCTGTCCGGCCGGCCATCGACCGCTGCGATCACCGCGAGGGTGGCGTTGGAACTCGACATGCTGCAGTACGACACTCATGACGGGCCCTGCCTTACCTCGTTCCAGACGATGAGGACGGTCCGGATCGACTTGATCGAGGAAGGCGATACATTCCCCCACTTCGCGGTGGGGGCGAGGCGCAAGGGTGTCCGGGCCGTGCTGTCGGTGCCGGCACAGTGGGGCCCCGAGGTGGTGGGGACCTTGAACCTCTACAGCCGCACCGGTCCCTTCGACGAGACCGCGGCTTCGATCAGCGCAGTCCTGGCCGCCCAGGTAAGCATGGCCGTCAGTCGCTCCCCGGAGTTCGTCGTCGCCCGCAGCGTGGTCGAGGAGGCCCAGCGCAACGTCGACGACGACGCCGACGTCAACCTCGCCACCGGACTCCTCATGATCAACCAGGCGTGCACGGCGGAACAAGCCGAAGCGCTCCTCCACCAGGCCGCTCTTGCGGACGAGCGCACCATCGTCGAGATCGGGCAGCGGATCATCCGCCAGCACACCAGCTCGAGGGAATAGCGTCACCCCATCTCCTGGCGGGACCAGTGAACGCACCGGCAGTACAACGCTGTGCCAACGGGACGGCTCCGACGACCCCCTCGCCAAGCGGCCAATTCGTGCCGAGCCGTAGGTTCCGTTCGTGGTCTGAGATCACGCCTTGATTACCCGACCCTGTTCCGGATGCCGCCGAGATGGCCGCAGGTTCGGTTGGAGCACCAGGAGGTACGGCTTGAGGGCGTTGTGAGAGCACCGCGGCTCATGCGCGCTTGACACATTGGCCTCAATGAACGACAACGTCTACGGGCGCGACACACGGCCGGCGATAGAGGGCACTGCCGGGACCCCCCGGGGGGCGTCATTCTGGGACACCCTCCCCGGCATGTGCGGCAAGCGCGTACCGGGCATCACGCGCTCGTCGGGGTCCGCGGTGTCGGCCATAGTCGCACTTGCCGTCTGTCACGCGTCGTCGTCGGACCGGCCATCGATCGCAGCCGCAGCAACAACACGTCGCGTCCGGCGGAATACGCATCGCTTGTGGCGGCGTATGGCGCGGAGGTTGATCTCGAGGACCGATCGACGGCAACTACTTTCGACGATAAATCCTGTTGTCCCCGCCGCTCGCGTGCGATGTCAGCCGCGTCCTGACGGTCGCCAGCCCCAAGCTTCACCAACACGTTCGAGACGTGGTTACGGGCAGTCTTTGACGAGACGCCGAGACGGGCTGCGATCGCGTCGTTCGTGAGCCCCTTCTCCAGGAGCTGAAGCACCTCACGCTCGCGTTCCGTGAGCTCCGGGAAGGGGTTGGGCGCCAGTGGCTCGGCGGCCAAGAGAGCAAGGACTCTTGCGGAAACATCCCGACCGAACGTTGCTTCCCCTCGGGCGACAGCTCGGACCGCTGCAACGGTCGTCGCCTGATCAGCTCCCTTTACGAGGTACCCGTGCGCTCCGCTCCGAACGGCGGCCAGCAGGGCGGCGTCGTCGTCGCTCATGGTCAAGACCAGGATCCGCGTCGTGGGCAGCGTTCGGAGGATCTCCCCGGCGGCGTCGCTGCCCGAACCATCCGGGAGGTGGAGGTCCATGACCACCACGTCTGGGCGAAGCTCGATCGCTGCGCTTACCGCCTCTGCCGCTGTGTCCGCCGCGCCAACGACTTCGACATCCTCGCATGCCGACAGGGCGAGCTGCAGCCCGTCTCGGAAGATCGGGTGATCGTCCACTACAAGCACACGCAGACGGCCGGTCATGGCGGCACCGGGAGCTTGACGACAACACGCGTTCCACTTGGATAGGCCCGCTCCAGGGTACAGCTCCCACCCAGCTCTTGGGCTCGCTCGCGCATTGACTCAACGCCAATCCCGGGTGAGGCCGTCCGCGTAAGGCCGCGGCCATCATCGACGATCTCCAACAGGACGTCGCTGCACGACGCCATCAGCCGCACCGTGCAGGTGTTGGCGCCGGCGTGGCGAGCGGCATTGGAGAGCGCCTCTGCTGTGATCCTGTAGATCGCGACCTCTATTGCAGCCGGCAGCGAAGGCAGCTCCGGTGCGACCTGCAGAGACACCGCGACACCACCTTCGGTGCCCCTCGAGTCGAAGGACCCAACCAGCTCCCGAAGGACGCCGCCTAGGCCGATCTCACCGATGGCGGGCGGACGCAGACCACGTACTAAGCGACGAACGTCCTCAAGAGACCGCCTGGAGCCGGCGAGTGAGTTCCCCGAGGTGGACCTCGGCGGCGTCGGGATCGTCACGTACGAGCTTCTTGGCCACATCAGCCTGCAGAGTCATCCCGGCAAGCGTCGGGCCAAGACCGTCGTGTAGGTCACGGTGGATCCGTCGTCGCTCTTCCTCCCGCGCCACGACAAGTCGCTGCCTCGCGACCTGGAGGTCCAGGGTCGCCCGTGCCGCCTGAAGCATCGCTCCCACCTGTCGCCCCAGCTCGCCCAGCAACAGCCGCTCGGCATCAGAGAAGCCGCCGGTGCCTTGGCGCACCCCCACGAGGAGAGCGCCGAGGGCTCGACCTTGGTGGTGGATGACGATCCGCTCGGGGGCCTCGAGCGGCGTTCCCCACTCGGCCACGACGCTCGCCGACTCGCTTTCGAGGGCGACGTAGGGCAGCTTGAGTTCACGGGCGAGTGTCTTGGTCAGGACTTGGGGGATGGCCTCCAGGTCTGCGGCATCGAGTTCGGCGCCGAGTCCTCGGACCAAGTCGTAGGGGTCGCGGCGCCGCCCGTACAGTCGCCGATCGGCCCACGCCTGGAGCCGGTCCCGCAAAGGCTGGAAGGCCACGGCGACGGTTGCCGCGCCGACAACGGACGGCAACATGCCTCCGCGCCGCAAGACGATCGCGGCGACAGAGACCACGCCCGCGTAGAGGGCGAGCGCGGCCAAGGAGAGACACGCGTACAGCAGCGAGCGATTGAGGACCAGTCGGAGGTCGTAGAGCCGATACCGGAGGACGGCGACGCCGAGGGCCGCGCCCACGCCGACAAGGAACATCACCTGTCCGGCGAGCAGTACGACATCCGAGGCAGCCATGAAGCCCGCCATGCCGAGGGGAATCCCGATGGAGAAGGTGATCGGCAACACCAAGAAGGCGGTGGCAACCCACCGCAGCTGGAGGCGGAGGTCCCCTCGGGAGCGGCGGTACCGGACGGCGAGGTCGGCGATGGCGGCGATGGTGAGCAGCACGAGACAGATGACGGTGACTGTTGTGATGACAGAGACCGCTGGGGCAACAGCGTCGATGCCAAGCGGATTGGTGATCGGCGCGAACCCGACCGGGACACCGTCAAGCGCTTCGGAGGCGAACGCCTGCGCCGCAGCTAGCAGCACCAGCGCAACGACGCCGACCGAGGCAAAGCGGTGAAGCCAGCGGCTCTCGATCCTGCCCTCCGGGAACACGGCGATGAGGAAGGGGATGAGGCCGACGGCCGGTACGAACAGCCACGTGGCGAGCCACGCCGCGGCAGCACCACCGGGGAGCGCGCCGGGATTTGCCCGGAGGGTGAACACCGCCCAATTGCTTGCCAGGAGACCGAGCCCACCAAGCAAGCCCATCGCGCTCAGGATGCGTCCAACCCGATTGTGAGGTCGATGGAAGAGAATCACGACGCCGATCAGGGGCAGTGCCAACCAGGCGAGGCCGAGAACCACATCGCCGGGCAGTGCACTGCCGTGCACCGAGGCGTTGGCGATGTAAAGACCCAGTCCGACGATCGTGGAAGCCAGGGTGCATCCGGCCAGAGCGCCGAGACGCAGCCTCCTAGTCACTGTCGCCCGTCGCGCTCACTTGCGCAATGCGGTGGCCATTGCCGTTCCAGCATGCCCGACCGACGGCCCGCCTGACACGGGACGAAATGTCCCGCTGCTCCCAGGACCTCCGCCCCATGACGCAGGGGACGCCAGTTCCGCACCATGACGACGGAGCCGGCGATGGGCCGGTCCTGATTGGAGGTGGATGATGCCCCTTGCGATTCTCACCACTGTCTTGGGCTACGTCTTCGGACGGACGATTCGGCGGCCCGCTGTCGCCTACGCGCTGACCGCAACCGGTGCGTCCCTGTCGGTTTTCCAGATGATCTGGGCGGTGGCGGACGGTCGTGGCCACGACCCGGGATGGCTTGTTGCGGTCGCCATGGTGTTCGGTGCCGCCGCGCTCGGCCTCACTCGTTTTGCGCTCGGGCACCGGGCGCGGATTGCATCATGAGTGGGAGCGGCAAGTGCGGTCGCAGGGCCGCCATCGCACTCATCATGACAGCTGCCCTCGGAAATGCCAGCACCGGGGCCGGCGGGGGAACTCGACCTCGAAGTCGGGCGCTTCGATCCCGAGCCGGGGACTTCGACGGTGCGATGCCGTAGGAGCTTCGTCGGAACTTGGGTGATCCGCTGCCGGATCATGAAAGGGCAGTGGCAGGAGACTCCATCCCGTCACTGCCCCCCCAGCTCGCGGCGCCCAGAACTGAGACCTGCGTTCCGTTGGCTGAGGGCGCGGTTGACGGCGGAACGTACACACCCACGCGACGTTGGCCGCCCGGTCAGGTATCCCTGGCCGGCGGCAGTCCCGACCGCTCTCATCGGGGTCACGCAACCGCGCCGCTTGGGTGCACCCCGCTCTTCGGAGCGGCTCGTCGTTGCGGGACGGTTCACTGGCCAGTCAGTGATCCGGAGACTCCGGCCAGTCAGGCCGCCACAATTCACTGAGGCGGAGAGGAAGGCGTGCCTATCCTGACACCGTGGTGCGGCACGTCAGACTGGGGGAACTGGCGATCTCGACGGCGGGCATTGCTCTGAGGCGAGCGATGTTCAGCGGAAGCGATCAGGATGCCGAGGCTGCCATCGAGACCATCGGTCAGGTCATGGACGGACTGGGCGGTCCCCCCTGGAGCAGCGGCTACGAGCTGGCGGAGGTCGATGCCCCAACCGGCTACGGCATGATCGCCGGCGCCTATGACGAAGCCGGCGGGCCCGACATCGACGCCGAGCAGCCGATGATGTGGGAACTGTTCGACCGTCTATCAGCGGGTCGAGCTGTGGATGTCGCCTGTGGCACCGGCAGACACCTGGCGCGCCTCGTCCAGCTCGGTCATGAGGTAGTCGGCGTCGACCAGTCTGCCGGGATGCTGGAGGTGGTGCGGAAGCAGATGCGAGAAGCACGGCTTTGTCTGGGCGCCATGGGACAGTTGCCGGTTCGATCGGCAAGCACCGACCTCACCGTGTGTTCTCTCGCCCTCGAACACCAACCGGATCCCGAGCCCGCTATCGCCGAGCTGGCACGTGTCACGCGCGTCGGCGGGCGAGTGCTGATTTCGGACGTCCATCCCTTCGCCATACTCCTGGACCACCAGGCCCAGTTCGAGAGGGCTTCGGGCAAGCGGCTCCTGATCCGGGCATATTCGCACTTCCACGGCCGGCTGCTGGAGCTGTTCAGCCGACACGGCCTTCTCGTCGAACAGTGCGTCGAGCCGACGATGGGTCCGGGGCCCGGACTGTCCGGGAGAGCCTGCTACAGACTGGTTGGAGACCGGGTCACAGCCGCAGCCTGGTCCGGCCTGCCGATCGTCGTGATCTGGCAGCTCAGGCGTGGGCGGAGAAATTGTCAAGAGTTGTGGATGAGGTTTCCTGATCAGGCGGCGACGGACCCGGTCTTGGCGGTGTTGTTGGTCTCGGTCTGAGCCTCCTTCCGCTCTCGAAGCTTGCCGTCGATGAAGGTGGC
>Ga0247719_1001156_pt1 | contig 11744 bp, 8 predicted proteins | sample 41E_DmetaG_FD_189046 | JGI IMG/M metagenome (GOLD analysis project Ga0247719, IMG submission 189046) | Soil microbial communities from hillslope of Landscape Evolution Observatory, University of Arizona, Oracle, AZ, United States - 4-1-E_D | ecosystem: Engineered > Artificial ecosystem > Mesocosm...
GGCGGCGGGATCAACGACGTCATGGCGTCACTCGAGCCGCGCAAGGCGGCGCCCGAGGCCGAGACGATCGCCGTCGACCGCTCGGCCTATGAGACGGTGACCGACGAGGCGGCGCTCGACCGCTGGATCGCCGAGGCCCGGGCAACGGGCCATGTCGCGGTCGACACCGAGACCGACTGCATCGACTGCGTCATCGCCAGGCTGGCCGGGATCAGCCTCGCCACCGCCCCCAACCGCGCCTGTTACATCCCGGTCGGCCATGTCGGCGGCGACCTTTATTCCGACGCGCCCAGCCAGCTGCCGATGGCGCTGGTGCTCGACAGGCTGAAACCGCTGCTCGAGGATCCGGCGGTGCTCAAGATCGGCCACAACCTCAAATATGACTGGGTAATGTTCGACAAGGCTGGGATCGCGGTCGCGCCGATCGACGACACGTTGGTGATGAGCTTCGACCTCGACGCCGGGCTGCACGGTCATGGCCTCGACGAGCTCGCCAAGCTGCACTTCGACCATGAGTGCATCCCGTTCAAGCAACTGTGCGGCACCGGCGCCAAGCAGATCACCTTCGACAAGGTGCCGCTCGGCCCGGCGACCGAATATGCCGCCGAGGATGCCGACATCACGCTTCGCCTGTGGCAGCGGCTGAAGCCGCGGATCGCCGCCGAGGGAGCGGCCCGGGTCTATGAGCGGGTCGACCGGCCGCTGGTGCCGGTGATCGGCCGGATGGAGCGGCGCGGGGTCAAGGTCGATCGCGACTATCTCGCCCGGCTGAGCGGTGAATTCGCCGGGGAGATCGCAGCGCTCGAGGAGCGGATTTACGAGGCGGCGTGCGGGCCCTTCACCATCGGCTCGCCGCAGCAGCTCGGCGAAGTGCTCTACGGCCGGCTCGGCCTCAAGGGCGGGCGCAAGGGCAAGAGCGGGCAATATTCGACCGACGTCACCGAGCTCGAGCGGCTCGCCGCCGAGGGGATCGACTGCGCGAAGCTGGTGCTCGAATGGCGCCAGCTGAGCAAGCTCAAGTCGACCTATACCGACGCGCTTCAGGCGCAGATCAACCCCGAGACCGGCCGGGTCCACACCAGCTTTTCCCTGTCGGGCGCGCAGACCGGGCGATTGTCGTCCAACGACCCCAATCTGCAGAACATCCCGATCCGCACCGAGATCGGCCGAAAGATCCGCGACGCCTTCGTCGCCGAGCCCGGCCACGTGCTGCTGAGCGCCGACTATAGCCAGATCGAGCTTCGCCTCGCCGCGCACATGGCCGACGTGCCGCAATTGAAGGAGGCGTTCCGAAGCGGCGCTGACATCCACGCCATGACCGCCGAGGAATTGTTCGGGAGCGTCGACCGCGACACGCGCGGCAAGGCCAAGACGGTCAATTTCGCCATCCTCTACGGAATTTCGTCCTGGGGGCTGGCCGGGCGGCTCGGCGTTTCGCGGGAAGAGGGGCAGGCGATCATCGCCCGCTATTTCGAGCGTTTCCCGGGGATCCGAGCCTATATCGACTCGAGCCTTGCCTTCGTCCGCGAGCATGGCTTCACCCGGACATTGTTCGGCCGGAAGACCCATTTCCCCAACATCCGCGCGCCCAACCAGTCCATTCGCGGCGGCGCCGAGCGAGCGGCGGTCAACGCGCCCATCCAGGGCACCAGCGCCGACCTCATCAAGCGGGCGATGGCGCGGATGGACAGGGCGCTCAAAGATGCCGGGCTCGATGGAGCGAGGATGCTTCTCCAGGTCCATGACGAACTGGTGTTCGAGGTGCCCGAGGGGCAGGAGGAGCAAGCGGCGAGAGTCATCCGGTCGGTCATGTCGAGCGCCGCCGAGCCGGCAATGACGCTCGACGTTCCGCTCGATGTCGAGGTCGGCTTCGGCGCCAATTGGGGCGCCGCTCATTGAAGCCCGAACAGGCTGACCTGCCGCCCTCGGCGGACCTCGCCGCACTTGCCCGCGGCGGGCGGATCAACTTCCTCGGTTTCGTCCTTCGGCTGGTCGCCCGATTGCCGTTCCTGTTCATTGCCGGGCGAATCTACGGCCCGGCCGAGCTCGGCCGGTTCGCGTTCGCGGTGCTGGTCGTCGAGCTTGCCGCCCAGCTTGCGACGCTTGGCCTGAAACGCGGACTTGCACAGCAGCTGGCGCACAGCGACAAGCCCCACGTCTGCGTCGTCTGGGACGCGCTTCTCGTCGCGGCGCTCGGCTCGGCCATCGCGATCGCCGCCCTGATGATCTTCCCGCAGGCGATGTTCCCCAACAGCGAGGTGCGCGGGCTCGAATGGCTCTTGCCGCTAACCGTAATCGCGCTCGCCTGGTCGGACGTCATGCTGGCGGCGCTCGCCTATCGCCACGATATCGCCTCGACCGTCCGGGCCCGGGCGATCGTCGAGCCGTGGCTCATCAGCATCGCGGCGCTCGCCTGGTCGTACATCTCGCTTCGCGACGGCCTGATCATCGCTTACGTTCTGTCGATGGCCGGGGCGCTGATCGCTTCCGTCATCCCGTTCGTCAGAAGCTACGGCATTCCGGAGGGGTGGAGACCCGAGCCAGGCCCCTTGTGGCGAATGGCGCGGCGCAACATCCCGGTCGCCGCGGCCGACGCGGTCGAATGGGGCTCGCGGCGGCTCGACCTCGCGGTCCTCGGGCTGTTCTTCTCGCCGGCGGTGGTCGGCATCTATTATGTCGCCCAGCAGGTGGCCTCGCTGCCGTCCAAGCTCAAGAGCAGCTTCGACCCGATCCTCGGCCCGGTGATCGCCCGAAACCTCGCCGCCGGCGATCACCAGGCGGTTGCTCGGCAGGTCCGCCAGGTCGGCTTCTGGGTGATCGGCGCGCAAATGGGGGTGGCGCTGGCGCTCGGCATCCCCGGCGAAGCGGTGATGGGGCTGGTCGGCGCGGCCTTCGTCGCCGGAACCGCGGCGCTCGCCTTCCTTCTGGCCGCCGAAGTCGCCGCGGCAATGGCGGCGGTCAGCGAAGCCGCGCTGATCTACATCGCCCGCCACCGCAACATGTGGCTGAGCCTGGCGATGATCGTCCTTCAGGCGGTGCTGTCGGTGGTTCTCATCCTGGCGATGCGGCGCGCGGAGCTGCCCGAAATGTGGCAGGCGACCGGCCCGGCGATCGCCCTTCTGCTGGCGCTGGGCTTTGCCGCAATCGCCAAGTCGCGGCTGCTTTGCCGGATTCTCGACGGGCCGGTGTCGGGCTGGCGCTGGCCGCTGATGTGGGCGGCGGGCGCGGGAATCCTGGTCGGCCAGCTGGCGATCATGATGCCCGAATGGGCCGAGCTGTTGTTCGGAGTGCCGGCGATTTTGATCGCTTTCGGCTTCGTCCTGTGGACCAAGGGCTTCGGCCCGGAGGATCGCGAGCTGTTCCGGATGAAGAAGCAGGACATCGAGGACATGAGCCTGCCAGCACCCGGCGAGAGCCCGCAGGCGCCGAGGTGACGCTGTTCCCCTCCCCTTGAGGGGAGGGGTGAGGGGTGGGGTGCATTCGAATGGGCTCGATGCCCATGAGGATGCTCCCGAGCCGGCATTGAACCGGCTCGTCCGCCACCCACCCCTTCCCCCTCCCTTGAAAGGGAGGGGAGGCTCAGTGCCGGAAATGCCGCACTCCGGTGAACAGCATGGCGAGGCCCGCCTCGTCGGCGGCGGCGATCACCTCGTCATCGCGGATCGATCCGCCCGGCTGGATCACCGCCGTTGCTCCCGCCTGCGCCGCCGCACGCAACCCGTCGGCGAACGGGAAGAAGGCGTCGGAAGCGACGGCCGAGCCGATTGTGCGCGGCTCGGCCCAGCCGTTGGTCTCGGCCGCCTCGAGCGCCTTGGCGGCGGCGATCCGAGCGCTGTCGCGGCGGTTCATCTGGCCGGCGCCGATTCCGGCGGTGGCGCCGTCCCTGGCATAGACAATGGCGTTCGACCTGACGTGCTTGGCGACGGTCCAGGCGAACAGACAGTCGGCGAGCTCCCGTTCGGTCGGATGGCGCCTGGTCACGCATTTCAGGTCGTCGCGAACGATCCGCCCGTTGTCGCGATCCTGGACCAGAAGGCCGCCGGCGATCACCGCGATCGATTGGCCGCCACGAGCGGGATCGGGAAGCTCGCCGGTCAAAAGCAGCCGCATATTCTTCTTTCGGGCGAAGGCTCGGCGCGCGTCCTCGTCGGCGTCGGGCGCCACCACCACCTCAGTGAAAATCTCGGTGATCGCTTGCGCCGTCGCGCCGTCCAGCGGACGGTTGACAGCAACGATCCCGCCGAAAGCGGAGACGCTGTCGCAGGCGAGCGCCGCTTGCCAGGCATCGGCCAGGCTGTCGGCGCTTGCGACTCCGCACGGGTTGGCGTGCTTGACGATCACCACCGTCGGCGGTTCGCCCTGGAACTCGGCGGCGAGCTCGAGCGCGGCATTGGCGTCGTTGAGATTGTTGTAGCTGAGCTCCTTGCCCTGGACCTGCTCGGCTTGGGCGATGCCTGGAGTGCTAGGTCCGCCGGGGAGGTAAAGCGCGGCGCGCTGGTGCGGATTCTCGCCGTAGCGAAGCGGCATCCGGAGCTTCGAGGAAAAGGTCCAGCTGGGCGGGAAACGCTCACCTTGGTCGGCGAAGGCGAACCATTGCGAAATCATCGAATCATAAGCGGCGGTCAGCGCGAAGGCCTTCGCAGCGAGCCGCCTGCGGAAGGCGAGGGAGGTCGCGCCGTCATTGTTTCGAAGCTCGGCGAGCAGCTCGTCATAATCCGACGGGTCTGTGACGATCGCGACGTACGCGTGGTTCTTGGCCGCCGAGCGAACCATCGAAGGGCCGCCAATGTCGATATTCTCGATGATCTCGTCGCGCCCGGCGCCGCGGGCGAGCGTCGCTTCGAACGGGTAGAGGTTGACGACGACGAGGTCGATCGCAGCGATCCCCTGCTGCTCCATCGCCGCCATATGCTCGCCATTGTCGCGGACCGCGAGCAGTCCGCCGTGGACCTTGGGGTGAAGCGTCTTGACCCGGCCGTCCATCATTTCGGGAAAGCCGGTGAGATCGCTGATGTCGCGGACAGTGGCGCCACATTCGCGAAGCCTGGCGGCGGTCCCGCCGGTCGACACCAGCTCGACCCCCAGTTCGGCGAGCCCGGCGGCGAGCGTGTCGAGCCCGGACTTGTCCGAAAGCGAAATCAGCGCCCGTTTCACCGGCACCAGATCGTTCATCAGCCCCTGTTCCTCCTGAAGGTCAGCTCGACCGGCGAAGCTGCCACGCGACTTCGCCGCCGAGGCCGGAAATCTCGCCGACGATCACCAGCTGAGCGGTCGAATGCGGCTCGCCCCGGCCATCGATCATGATGCTTTCCTCGATCGCCAGATTGGCGCCTCGGCAGCGGAAATTCCACGGCGGCGCGCCCGGCGAGCGAAGAATGGCGCCCATTCCGTCGGCGGTCAGGGTCGGCTCGACGCCGGGGGCAAGGTGGAAGCGCACCGCATAAGAAGCGGAATCGCGGATCCGGCGTCGGCCCTTGGCGATCAGCTGATCGGCGCCGCGCAATTCCTTGCCGTCATTGCCGAGCATCAGGCTGCGCTTGTGAACCATTCCGAACGCGCGGACATAGCCGTCATGGCTGGCTTCGAGCCGGCTGCAGTCATTGTCCTCGCTGCGGTCCACCGCGACGTCGTTGACGCCCTTGCCGAGCGAGCCGTCGGGAAGGAGCGCGGTAGAATTGGTGTCGGCGAGAATGAGGGTGCTGTGCGCGGCGGTCGTTCGCAAAGCTTCGACCAGATTTTCGGGAAGCGCGGCGACCAGTCCGGCCGGGCCGCCGCAATTGACGATCAGCCGCTGGGCGCCATCCGACATTTCGAACGCCAGGGTCGATGCGCAGCCGAGCGCCGTCATCTTCGGCGGCGGCGGCGGAGCCGCGTCGACGACGACGATGGTGCCGAGCGCCGACAGCCGCTGATAGCCCCAGCCGCGGGCCTGGCGAAGCGGCCGCGAACGCAGGCCGCATCCTTCGATCAGCGCCGCCAGCCGGGCCGCGTCGCCGGGGTTGCCGCCCTGCCAGGTCGACAGGGACCCGTCGCCCATGATGACTCCGTGAAGCGCGGCCAGCGCCGCGGCGGCGGAGCTGTCGATTGCCTCGGGCGGGGTTTGCTTGGCGGCGGCATAGGCGCCGCGCAACAGTCCGAGCCGGTCGACCAGCAGCATCTGTTCGCCGGGGCAGCGGCTGACCAGTCCGCCGTCGTCGAACTGACCAGCGGCCAGGGCCCTGGCCAGGCCGGCTTCGCCTCGGGCAACGCGCGGAACGCCGCCCTGGACGAGCAGCCCGGCGACGATCACGCCTGCCCAGGCGGTGATCCGCTTCAGCCCGGGCGGCGCCCGTTCGGCATTGACGTCAAGGTGGCGCGCGCCGCGTGCCAGAGTATTGAGCAGGGCCGATCGATAGCCGCTGTCGCGGCTGGACAGGATGTAGGGCGCGTAGGCCGTCCAGTAGAGGATTCGCTCGCCCCATAATTCGGGCCGCCAGGAATCGTCGACCCGCGAGCCGTGGGCAAGCAGCCAGCGGCCGACCATCGCTTCGGCGAGGCGCGCGCCTTTCTCGCGGCCGGCGGCGGCGGCGAGATGGCGAAGCCACGCAAAACCCTGGAGCTGCTCGGCGAGCGGGCCGTTAGCTCCGACCTGCCCGAAATCGAGGTCGGCGAGCGCGATCGTTTCCTGGCCGACGTCGAATCGGCCGGCAAGCAAGGCCTCGCCGACCCGGCGATCCCCTGGCACATGGTCGCGCGGCACGGCGATGAGCTTGAGCGGTTTGCGCGACGAGGCGAACAGGCGCGACAGCAAGGGCCCCCTGGCAAGCTTGCTGACGATTTCCCTTTCGGCCGCGGTCCGTGCGGTCATCCCTCACCCCTGAGGGCGCGGATGTTGGCGGCATAATGGTCGGGGCCGCCGCGGAAGGCCGCGGTTCCAGCGACCAGAACGGTCGCCCCGGCGCTGGCCGCCTGCGGCGCGGTGGCGGCATCGATCCCGCCGTCGACCTCGATCTCGACCGTCAGATTCTGCCTGGCGACACGGTTGGCGATCGCCTCGATCTTGTTGAGCTGGCCGGCGATGAACTTCTGGCCGCCGAAGCCGGGGTTGACGCTCATCACCAGAACGAGGTCGATCTCGTCGAGCACATAGTCGAGCATCTTCGCCGGGGTCGCCGGGTTGAGCGATACGCCAGCTTTCTTGCCGAGCGCCTTGATTCGCTGGACGGTGCGATGAAGGTGCGGCCCGGCCTCGGGATGGACGGTGATGACGTCCGCCCCGGCCTCGGCGAAGGCGTCGAGGAAGGAATCGACCGGCGAAATCATCAGATGGACGTCGAACGGCTTGGAACTGTGCGGCCGAAGCGCCTTCACGACGCCAGGGCCGATGGTGATGTTGGGGACGAAATGGCCGTCCATCACGTCGACGTGGATCCAGTCGGCCCCGGCCTCGTCGATCGCTCGCACCTCCTCGCCCAGCCGGGCAAAGTCGGCGGACAGGATCGAGGGCGAGATGAGGGGCTGAGGCATCGCCCCGATTAAACGTTATTGAGCGGTTCGGACAAGGCGGGCGGCAAAGAAGCCGTCGAGCCCGCCATGATCTTCGAGCAGGCCGGGGAGGATCCGCGCGGCTGCGTCTTCCGGGCCGACGAAGTCGGGCAGCTCGCCGGGCCGAAGCGGCGAAGGTTCGAAGGCCGGATTGCGATCGAGGAAGGCGGCGATCGCCTGCTCGCCTTCCTCGGGCTCGAGCGAGCAGACGGAATAGACGAGAGTGCCGCCCGGCTCGAGCCAGCTGGCGGCGCGGTCGAGAAGGCGCGCCTGATTCTCGGCGGCCTCGGCGATGATTCGCGGGCGGGCGCGGTAGAGCACCTCGGGATGACGGCGGAAGGTGCCGGTCGCCGAGCAGGGCGCGTCGAGCAGGATGGCGCCGACCGGCCGGGGCGGCTGCCAGTCGAGCGCATCGGCGACGACCAGATTTGCGCAAAGGCCGGTGCGCCGCAGATTTTCGGACAGTCGCGCCAGACGACTTTTGGAAACATCGAGGGCGGTGACGGAATGACCCGCGGCGGCGAGCTGCATCGTCTTGCCGCCGGGCGCGGCGCACAGATCGAGGACATCGCGGCCATCGGCCGGGATCAAGCGCGCCGGAAGCGAGGCAGCGAGATCCTGCACCCACCATTTTCCCTCGCCGAAGCCCGGCAGCCCGGACACTGCGGCCGATTCCTTGAGGCGCAGGTGGCGAGGGGCGAGCGAGACGCCGCCATGGGCTTCGGCGTAGGATTGCGCTTCGGCCTCGTCGGCGAAGCTGAGGTCGAGCGGCGGGCGGCGGGCGATGAGCCGCCGGGCGGCGTGGATCATCCCGTCCCCCCAGGCACTTCGCCAGCGCTGCTCGACCTCGGCCGGCAGGCGCGGCGAGTCGAGGGGCGGGAGGCCACGGCGAAGCAAGGTGCCGAGCACGCCGTGGACCAGCCGCCGCGGGCCGCCGTCGACCAGCGGCAGGGCAGTCGCGACGACCGCATGGTCGGGCGTTCCAAGACCGATCTTCTGGGCAAGGGCGAGGCGCAGCACCATCCGCGCCTTGCTGTCATCGGGCAACCGCTGGCGGGTGGCGCCGTCGATCAATTGGTCGAGGTCGGGAAGGCGGCGCAAGCTCTCGCCGGCGATGGCGACGGCCAGCGCCTTGTCGTTTGGCGCCAGCCTGGCCGCGCCCGAAGCAGCCGAATCGAGAGTCTGGCCGCGGCGCAGCACCGAATCGAGCATCCCCAGCGCTGCCCGGCGCGCCTCGAGCCCCGAGGAATCGGCCGAGCTCAACTATCGCCGAGCGGGTCGAGAGCGCTGCGACCGCGCCGGCGGGAGACCGGATCCGATCGTCGGCCGAGCTCGCCTTCGAGCGCAAGCAGGGCGGCGACCCGGTTCTCGGTCGCCGGATGAGTCGAAAACAGTCCGTCGCCCGAACGGGCGAGGCCGGGCACGATGTACAGCGAGGCAGCGGCGGGGTTGCGCTGCGCAACCGGGTTTGGAATGCGCCGCGCCGAGCGATCGAGCTTGGCGAGGGCGGAAGCAAGGGCGCGCGGCTTGCCGCAAATTTCCGCCGCGCCACGGTCCGCGCCATATTCGCGCGAGCGGCTGAGTGCCAGCTGCAGGATCATCGCCGCAAGGGGGGCAACGACTACCGCCATGATCAGGGCGATCGGGTTCCCCCGGTTGTTACCGCCGAAAAAGAAGGCGAAATTGGCGATCATCGATATTGCGCCGGCGATGGTCGCGGCCAGCGTCATGACCAAGGTGTCGCGATTCTTCACATGCGCAAGCTCATGCGCCATCACCGCCTCGATTTCGTCCCGATCGAGGATGGCGAGCAGCCCGGTGGTCGCCGCCACGGCGGCATTTTCGGCGTTGCGGCCGGTGGCGAAAGCGTTGGGCTGCGGCGTGTCGACCAAATAGACCTTCGGCATCGGCAGACCGGCGCGCCGGGCCAGCCCCTGGACGATTGCGAAGAATTCCGGAGCCGTGCGCCCATCGACCTCCCGCGCGCCATGCATGCGAAGCACGATCTTGTCGGCATTCCAGTAAGTGTAGAAGTTCATTGCCACGGCGACGAGCAGGGCGATCAACGCCCCATTGCCGCCGCCGACGGTGTAGCCGATACCCATGAACAGCGCCGTAAGCGCCGCCAGGAGCATCATGGCCTTCAGCGTGTTCCATGTCCTCATCGTCACTTCACTCCCTGGCCCCCGATGTGGGATTTTCAGGACCGAGATTCAAACGGAGCAGCAATGACCAAGAAGCGCCCGCCGCATCTCGACCCGCCGGCCTATTTGTCGCCGTCGCCCCCAGTGCCCGAGCCGGAGGCGGTCGGACCGCGAGCGCCGGCAGGCGAGGAAGACCGGCCCGACCCGACTCGCTACGGCGACTGGGAAAAGAAGGGCATTGCGATCGATTTCTAATGCGTCTCGGTTCGCGGCGGTCGGGAGAGCAGGGAGCCGAGCACCTCCTCGACGCTCGCCTTGCCTGACAGGAGCAGGTCGACGGCGGCGGTGATCGGCATGTCGATGCCCTTGTCGCGGGCGAGCCGCGCCAGAACCGGGGCGGTGAAGGCGCCTTCGGCCACCGTCCGCCGGTCCGCCATCAGGTTGGCCGCCGATCGCCCCTCGCCAAGGCCCTTGCCGAGCGAGAAGTTGCGGGAGCTGGTCGACGAGCAGGTCAGGACCAGATCGCCGAGTCCCGACAGTCCGGTCAAGGTCTCGCGCCGGGCGCCATAAGCGAGCCCGAAGCGGGTCATTTCGGCAAAGCCGCGGCCGATCAGCGCCGCCCGGGCGTTCAAGCCCAGGCCGCGGCCTTCGACCACGCCGCAGGCGATCGCCAGCACGTTCTTGACCGCTCCGCCGGTCTCGGCCCCGGCAATATCGTCGCTGAGATAGATTCGGAAAGCCGGAACGGCGATCCGTTCGCGAAGCGTCTCGCCAAGGGCCGGATCTTCGACCGCCAATGTCACCGCGGTCGGAAGGCCGCCGGCGACTTCGTGGGCGAAGGTCGGACCGGACAGAACCGCGACTTGCGAATCGGGGCAGGCGTCTCGGGCGACATGGTGGAGGAGCTGCCCGCTGCGCTCCTCGATGCCTTTCGAGCACAGCACCAGCGGCTTGTCGCAGCGCGGCGCGGCTTCGAGAACGGCACGCATGTGCTGCGCCGGAGTGACGACGAGCCAGGCATCGCAATCGGCAAGCTCGTCGAGGGCCGCGGTCGCGCGAATTGCCGGATCGAGCGGAATGCCGGGGAGGAAAACCGGATTTTCGTGGGTCGAATTGACTGCTTCGACCACGTCCGGCTCACGCGCCCAAAGCAGGGTGTCACGGCCGCCCGAGGCTGCGACCTGAGCGAGCGCGGTTCCCCAGGCGCCGCCGCCGATCACCCCCAATCGGTCGAAGCTCATGCCTTCACCCCCGCTCCCCGAACTTTCTCCGCTTTCTCATCGAGCGGCCAGCGGGCGCGGGCGGGGACGTCGAGCGGATCGGTCAGCCCGGCGGCGAGCCGTTCGGCGCCGGCCCAGGCGATCATCGCCGCATTGTCGGTGCACAGCCAGGCCGGCGGAACGCTGAAGCTTCGGCCTTGCTGCCCGGCCAATGTCTCCAGCGCGGTGCGAACCCCTTGGTTGGCGGCGACCCCGCCGGCGACGACCAGCGCGGACGAGTCGCTCGTTTGCAGCGCCAGGCGCGTCCGATCGACGAGGCAATCGACCACTGCCTGCTGGAAAGAGGCGGCAATGTCGGCGGGCCGGTGATCGCCCGAAGCGACTGCCCGCTGAACCGCGCTCTTGAGGCCGGCAAAGGAGAAATGCGGCTCGCCCGAGCCGACCAGCGGCCGCGGAAGCGGCACGGCCGAGGGATCGCCGTCGAGCGCGAGCTGCTCCAGCGCCGGTCCGCCGGGATAGGGCAGGCCGAGCAATTTGGCCGCCTTGTCGAACGCCTCGCCGGCGGCGTCGTCGATGGTGGTGGCAAGCCGGCGATAGTGGCCAAGGCCGCGCACCTCGAGGATCTGACAATGGCCGCCCGACACCAGCAGCAGCAGATAGGGAAAGCCAAGCGCGGGATCGACCAACCGAGGGCTGAGCGCATGGCCTTCGAGATGATTGACCGCGATCAGCGGCTTGCCGGCGGCGAGCGCCAGTCCCTTGCCGGCGAGCAGCCCGACCATCACGCCGCCGATCAGCCCGGGGCCGGCGGTGGCGGCGATCGCGTCGAGATCGGCGACTTGCCTGTTCGCTTCGG
>Ga0247719_1001159_pt1 | contig 11709 bp, 7 predicted proteins | sample 41E_DmetaG_FD_189046 | JGI IMG/M metagenome (GOLD analysis project Ga0247719, IMG submission 189046) | Soil microbial communities from hillslope of Landscape Evolution Observatory, University of Arizona, Oracle, AZ, United States - 4-1-E_D | ecosystem: Engineered > Artificial ecosystem > Mesocosm...
TCCATCACCGGTAGACCGATATCCACGAGCGCGATCGCGGGTTGAAAGTCGTCCGCGATACGAAGCGCCGTAGGCCCGTCCGGCGCGGAGCGCACCTGGTACCCGAGCGTATCGAGCGCGCCGGACAACATCGCCGCTGCATCCTCGTTATCGTCGACCACCAGCACTCGTTCCGTCCGGTGGCGTGCTGCCAACGCCCCTATCGCCGGTTCGCGCGTCCCGTCAGGGACGCTCGCGCCGATAGCCAGCGGCAGCTCGACAACGAATTCGCTGCCCTTCCCGAGCCCCTCGCTGTGCGCCCACACACGGCCGCCGTGCAGCGTGACGAGGCTGCGCACGATGGCCAGGCCGAGGCCGAGGCCGCCCTGCGCGCGATCGACCGTCTGACGCCGCTGCACGAAGTGCTCGAAGATGCGGTCGATCATGGCGGGTTCGATGCCGATCCCCTCGTCTCGCACCCGCAACAACACGTGCTCTGCGTCCCGACCTGCCGTGACGGTGACATGACTTCCGGGGTCGCTGTACTTGGCGGCGTTCGTCAGCAGGTTGGCGACAACCTGCGCCAGACGCGTCCGATCCGCGACGACCAGCAGCCCGCGCGGAACGTCGACGGCAAGCATCTGCTGCCGCGCCTCGAGTTCAGGAGACGACATCTCCACGGCCCGGGCCACGACATCGCTCAGCTCCGTGGGCGCTGTCTGCAGCTCGATCTTTCCACGCGTAATCCTGGACACGTCGAGGAGATCGTCGACGAGCCGCGACAGGGCGGCGACCTGCCGTTCGATCACGTCCCGCTCGCGCGACGAGTCGTTCTTCAGCCGCATCAATTGCAGCGCTGTCACAATCGGCGAGAGCGGGTTGCGGAGTTCGTGGCCGAGCATGGCCAGAAATTCGTCTTTCGCGCGGGCGGCTTCCTCTGCGCGTCCGAGCGCAGCTTCTGCTGCCGCGCTGACCGTCTCCAGTTCCCGCAGCGTCCGTTCGAGATCGGAGCGCGCCGTGTCGAGCGCGAGGGCGAGCGTCTCGGCACGGTGCACCTGCTCCTGCGCGACGCGGAGCTCACCGCGGGCAGCGCTGACGGCCTGCTCGCCGCGCAGTGTACCCGCCAGCAGCGGCCCGACGGCCTCGAGCGTCTCGATGCACTCCGACGCGCGACGGCCGCCAACAAGGACAACCGCCATGCCGCCGCAGGAGTAGGCGACGGCCGGCACGACGTGCGTGGCCGACGGATACGCCACCGTGCCGCGGTGCAGGCCAGGGGCTCTGGACGCTGCCAGGAACCGCCGCCAGGTCTCGCCGCCAGGCAGCGTCTGCGCAAATCCCGGCGCCGGAAGCAGCGCGTCGACGTCGTCATCCTCGACGAACACGAGACACGCGTCGGCGCCGACGTAGGCCGCCGTTTCGGCGGCAGCTGCCGAGCGCGTGTCCGGGTTCGCCAGGGCCGACAGCAGTCGAAGAAGTCGCTCGTCCACCATCTCAGGCCGGCAGCACCATCACCACCGCGGTGCAGTTGTGAAATCCGCCAAACTGCCCGTCCGCGCGGGCGATCTGGCCGTACGTGTTACACCCCACAAGGCTCGCGCCGTCGAGCAACCGCGCCACCGAATCGACCTCGTACCCGAAGGCATCACCCATGCGCAGCCGCGTCGCCACGCAATCGAACAGGAGAGCGGCGGCCGGTTTGTGCCCGTGCAGGCTGCGAATGGCCGATTGAGTCGCCCGTTGTGCGGCCACGATCGGCGATTCGCCGGTCGTCTTCATGATGCAGACGCGCGCGCCGACTGGAATCTCTGCCGCGCAGTGCACGGACCCGTCCTCGCCGATTGTCAGGGGGACCCGCAGTCTGTACCCGGTCCCGGTGTCGATCCCCAGAATGTTGTGGAGGAAAAACGGCAGCGGCGCCGACTGATCGAATCGCTGGCCAGTCGCTGAGGCGTGGGCCTGAAAGGCCTCCACCGCCGGCATCGCATTCAGGCTGACGACCTGTGCGCCCCGGGCCTCGGTCACGCGCAGGCTTCCACTTGCCGGCACCCACCCGTGATCGACGCCGATACCCAGCGGCTTCCGCGACAGCAGTTCCAGACCGACACACGCGTCCGTGAACGCTTCGGTGCCGCAGAACACATGCGTCCGCGAAAACCTGGCGTCGTCACCCGCCCCGCCGCCGGCGAACTGGTACATGCCGGACGTGAGGACGGTCAACTGCTCGACGAGGTCGTCGGCATGCCCCGCAAGGGCATCGGTCATGACGAGCGCCGACCGATAAGGAAAATCGCGAGATTCGAGGCCGCGAAACGACGACACGACGTCGCGCGCGACCTGCGCCCGGTCCAACGATACGCCCACCCCGACACCGGCCGATATCGCAATCTCGTCGGAGATGAGCGCCAGGGCGCAGGCGGTCCCTTCCCCGCGTTCGCGTGCCGTGAACTCCCCGGCTGAGGATGACCCGGCGAGCACCCTGGGGCCGCATGCATCGCTGACCGCGGCGAGCAGCCGCGGATAGTCGAACCGGGACGATGCGAACACGATGAGCGCGTCGGGCTGTTGCGGGCCGAGCGCCTCTGCGACCTTTCGCCCCAGTTCGCGTCCTGCGCTCTCGCTGTCCGCTTCACTCGTGTACACGGTGGCGGTCTTCGTCACAACACGATCCTCCGCGCCCCCGCCTTCGGCGGAGGCAAAACCTGATTGTATTGGACCGAGAATGATGAGCTGGCGGAACGACGTGGTCCGGCTGAAGCCGGACGCTACGGACTTTGGAGCTCGCGTTCGGTTGAAGCGATCTCCGTCCGGTTGCGTCCGCCGCGCTTTGCCCGATAGAGAGCAGCATCGGCAGCCCGAATCAGGAGCCCCGCATCGATGGGTTGAGATAGCTGCTGCGTGGCGACGCCCACGCTGATCGTGATGCCGATCTGCGCATCGGCAACCGGAACCGGACGTTCGGCAATGCACTGCCGAAGGCGCTCCCCCAGCTGGAACGCCGTATCGCCCGCAGCGCCAGACAGGACGATGAGGAACTCCTCTCCGCCATACCGTCCGATCGAATCGTACGGGCGCAGCGCGCCCGCCAGCCTCGACGCCGTCTCCTTCAGCACGATGTCGCCCACAGCATGCCCGTGGAGGTCGTTGATCTCCTTGAAGTGATCGACATCCGCCATGATCACGGCCGTCGGCCGGCTCTCGCGCTGGCCGCGTTCGAGCTCGCGCGACAGGACGACGAGCGACTCGCCGTGGTTCAACAGGCCGGTCAACGGGTCGCGCGTGGCCTGGATGCGCAGCTCCTCACCCGCAGCGTAGAGCGCCGCGTGCAGATCCAGGATGCGCCTTGCCGTGCGCACCCGTGCCTGCAACTCGTGGAGATCGATGGGCTTGGTGACGTAGTCGTCGGCCCCGGCCTCGAGGCCGTCGACGATATCGACGCGTCGCGCCCGCCCGCTGACCATGATCACGTACGCATACGGCACGTCGGTGCGCGCGCGGATTCGCTTGCACAACTCGACACCATCGACGCCCGGCATCATCCAATCGAGCACGATGAGCGGCGGGGCGTCGATGCCGCTGAGCTGCTGCCATGCTTCGCTGCCATCGCGGCAGGAGACCACCTCGTAGTTCCAGCGCCGGAACCACGACTCGAGCGTCAGGCGTGAGGCGGCATCGTCTTCCGCGATGAGCACCCTCACAATCGGGCCCCCCACTTCTCCTCCAGCCTGCTGCGGACCGACGCGAACTCCGCCTCGAGCTTCTTGACGAGGGGAGCGGCCGCGGCGGTCGAGAGGCCCGATCGCATCGCCGCCTCCAGCTGGCTGCACAGCCGTGCCATGCGGTGGGTTCCCAGCAGCCCGCAGCTGCCTTTCAGCATGTGCGCCGCGTCCGCCAGTCCCTTCGTATCGCCGGCTCCCGACGCAGCACGGATGGCGTCCAGTCGAACGGGCGTGTCGGCAAGAAACGCGTCGATGAGCTCACGCAGGATGTCGCCATCCTGATCGGTCGAAGGCGCGACGTCGATCAACGCCACCGCGCCGGCCCGGGCGCTGTTCGGCGTGCGATGATCTGCCGAAGCCGGTCCAGTGCGGCACCATTTGTGGAGCGCTTCGGCGAGCTGCTCTACCCGCAGCGGCTTGCTCAGGTAATCGTCCATGCCGGCCGCCAGGCACTTCTCACGGTCGGATGGCATGGCGTACGCCGTGACGGCGATGATGGGCGTACGGTGCGACGACCCCTCCTGCCGTCGAATTTGCGCGGCGGTTTCGTAGCCGTCGAGCTTCGGCATGCGGCAATCCATCAGGATCAAATCGTATGGAGCCATGGCAAGCGCGGAGAGCACGTCAATGCCGTTCTCCACCGCGTCTGCCGTGCAGCCGAGCTTGTTCAGCTGGTGGACCAGAATCTGCCGGTTGACGGGGTTGTCTTCCGCGACGAGCACGCGCGCTCTGCGGTTCGACGGCACGAGGGACATTGGCCGCGCGGCGGCCGCGGCGGGTGGCCGCGAGGCGGATTGGTGGAAGCCATCGGCCTCGGCCGCGACGAGGTCGTGCGGCGGCTCTTTGTCGAATCGCGCCGTGAACCAGAACGTCGATCCCTGACCTTCGACGCTTTGCAGGCCAATCGAGCCGCCCATCTGCTCCACGAGATGCTTCGAGATCGCGAGCCCGAGTCCCGTGCCGCCATACTTCCCCCCCGCTGACGGGTCGACCTGCGAGAACGGTGTGAACAGTCGGCCATGCGCGTCGGCCGGAATGCCGATGCCGGTGTCACTTACGTCGAACCGAAGCGTGGTCCGTGTTTCCTCGTCGTGCTGGCAGCTCACGCGGATGAGCACGTCGCCTACATCGGTGAACTTGATGGCGTTGCCGACCAGATTCATGAGCGCCTGTGACAGTCGTCCGCCGTCGCCGTAGAGCCGGCTCGGAACGTCGTCCGAGACCACGGCATCGAACTCGAGTCCCTTTGACCGCGCCTGCGGGCCGAGCAGGTCCATCACGCTCCCCACCACGTCGCGCACGTCGAACGCGATCGTCTCGAACGTCAGCTTGCCAGCTTCGATCTTCGTCAGATCGAGGATGTCGTTGACGATCGCGAGCAGAGCCTGGCCGCTCGACTGGAGCGTTTCGGCGTACGTACGTGCCTGCGGCGACAGCTCCGTGTCGAGCAGCAGGCTGGCCATGCCGAGAATGCCGTTGAGCGGCGTGCGGACCTCGTGGCTCATCGTCGCGAGGAACTGCGACTTCAGCGCCGCCGATTTCAGCGCCGCGTCGCGGCTTTTCGCCAGCTCTTCGATGATGTGGTGCCGCTCGGTCACGTCGCGGATTGCCGTGGCCACGAGCGTCCGCCCCTCGGAAACGATGGGGCTCAGGCTGATTTCGGCGGGGAACTCCGTCCCATCCTTCCGCAGGCCGAAGAGCTGAATCCCCGTACCGATCGGACGGACCCTGGCCGTCTTCGGGGAGGCCTCGCGGTCGCGGCGCTGACCTGTCCGGAAGCGGGCTGGCACGAGGATCTCGACCATCGTCCCTTCCAGCTCCTGCCGGGTGTAGCCGAACAGCCGCTCGGTCTGCGCGTTGGCGAACGCGATCCGGCCGTCCTGGTCGGTGATGACGATCGCGTCGGGCGTCGAATCCAGCAGGCCCCGGAACTTCTCGGAGCTCTCGCGCATCGCCTCTTCGGTGCGCTTGCGCTGGGTGATGTCGCGCGCAATTCCGGCCACGCCGTGGACGACGCCGTTCAGACGCAGCGCGGTCGTCGTGAACTCACCGATGAGAAGGTCGCCGTTCCGGCCGAACATGCGGCGCTCGGTGGCCCCGATGGATTCCCCCTGAAGGGTGCGGCGGATTACGTCGGCGGCGTTCGCCCGGTCCTCCGGATGCAGCAGAGCGGCGAACGGTCGCCCGATCCAATCTCCGGGCGACCAGCCCGTGATGGCCTCGAAGGCTGGATTCAGTGTGGTGATGAGACCGTCACGCGACAGTGTGAACACGACGTCGCGCGCCTGCTCGATGACGCTGCGGTAGAGTTCCGCCGACTCATGCAGCGCCGCCTGCCCCTGCGCCGGCGCCTCCTGCGCGGTGCCACTGAACCGCGCCGGCGCGCTCGCTCCGTCCAGAACGATCTCACAGCGTGCGTGCAGCATCCGCACGGCCCCGTCCGCATCCACGATGCGGCACTCGACGGTGAAGGGCTCTCGCGCGCCGAGCGCCTCGACCGCCTTGGCTGCGGTCTCGCGGTCGTCCGGGTGGAGGTACTGCTGCACGTCGAAATCCACGTCGATGTCTCGCGGGTCGAAACGTTGCATTGAAACAGTTCGTCAGACCCGGTAACCCGGCCCGTGGCGACGTTCTACTCCCATCTGCCAATTTTCGCGCGCAAGGCGCCGTCGAGTTGCGCCGTCCGCGCTCGCCGACCGACGAAAACGCACGATGTGAACGCCCCCCGTGATCACGTTTCCACCAACGGCGAATCCGAAATGTATCCAGGCCCCAGTGACGGCCAACCAATCACTTGCGATATCAGACCGGTCATCAGCGGATCGGCGTTCAGGACAAATGCGCGGGGCTTCTGGTCAGGCGGCGGATGTCGCGGAGACTGGCGTCGAAGTCAGCGGTGAGCAGTTGCACTGAGCGGCCGGCTGCTTGCACGCCCGGCGGCGGGCTCGAGTCGCGACCCCGTGATGCTCCCCGTTAACTGATACAGTTCTTCGGTCGGCTGCACCGAGCGCTGCGCGCTCTTGCGTTCGCTGATATCGTGGGCGACGCACAGCACCACTGGCGACGTCCCGGGCGCGTGCATGAGCGACGCATGAATCTGGTACGTGAGTTCGCAGCCATCCGCGGTCACCGCGTCCACCTCGAAGCGGCACCTGCGGCCGCGGAGCACCGCGCGCTCGAGAATCCTGCGGGCCTGCTCCCACGCGGACGGTGTGAGCATGTCTGCGAGCGAAAGCCCTGCCGCTTTGATGCGATGGAGGCCTAAGGCATTTTCGGCGGCGGCGTTGAACCACCGGATCCGGCCGGCCGGATCGACGATCATCATGGGATCTGGGGAGTACTCCGCGAGCCCCATATCGCACGGCGGTTCGCCCACGAGGGACGCCGATAACAGTGAGGTCGCCAATGAATCTCCTCCACACACAGAGCCGCAACCGGAATCCGGCCGTTACGGATCAGTCTTGCAAAGGACCTCAAGGGATGCTACGGCTCTTGAGTGCCTTCAATGGTACTCTTTAGACCGCCCAAGGGCTTACTTTAGTACTGACGAGCAGAATCGCGTCAGGGAGCGCGGGCTTCTCGACGACAATCCGACGCGTAAGAACTATGCGAGTGGCGATTCCCCTGGTGGTGGCGTGTGCGGCGCTCGGGGCCTGCGCGCCGGTCACGTTTTCTCCTTTCCTGCTCGGCGCGCCGCGGGCAGGTACTGCCCTCTGGGTCTGGAATACGCCGCAGTTGCTGGAGGTCGAAAGCCATCAGCGCCAGCTGCTGGATTTCGCCCGCGACCACGGCATCAGCACGTTGTGGGTGCAAATCACCACGTCTCGGCCTCGAGCGGCCCAGCACACGCCGCCCGAGGTGACGAACGCGTCCGCCTGGCGTGAGTTCCTGACGCGGGCACATGCGGCCGGCATGATCGTGTCGGCCCTGGACGGGGATCCAACCTACGCGCTCGCGACCCGACACGCCATCCCGCTTGGCATCGCGGAGGCCGTGGTCGCGTTCAACCGGAGCGCGCCGCCGCCCGCGCGCTTCGACGGCATTCATTTCGACATCGAGCCGTATCTGCTGCCCCAGTGGCAGGAGCGGCGGGGACGAGAGCGCCTGCTTGGCGAGTACCTGGCGCTGGTTGCCGAGGTCCGGCGCCGGACGCTCGAACAGGGGCTCGTCTACACAGTGGATGTGCCTTTCTGGTGGCATCTGGTGGACGACGCGACAGGCGATACCCACGCCGCCGTGACGTTTCAGGGCAAGCGTCAGTCAGCCACACTGCACCTTCTCGAACACGTCGACGGTGTCACGTTGATGAACTATCGCAACGAGGCTGACGGCCCCGACGGGCTGGTGGCGAACGCAATGGACCTGCTCGCTGCCGCGGATCGAATGGGCCGCGGGTTCGTGCGGATCGGGGTCGAGACGGCGCCAATGCTCCCGGAGCAGATCTGGTTTGTCCTGGGGCCCCAGGACACGGACCTGCCTGGCCTCATCGAAGGGGAGATCGGCATCCTGACAGAGCCGCGCCGCGTACGCGTCTTCAACGATGGCACCCGCGTCCACCTGGGCGTCCCGGTTTCGACGGGCGCCGCGTCGGAAGGCATGAGCGGCGGCGCGCCGCCTCCACAACTCGTGGCACTGGCGCGGCGCTTCGGGGTCGCTGAATCGTCGCCTCGCGTCCTGGAGGCGGAGGGACGCGCCGTTGCGCGAATGGACGGGGATGCCGAATGGGGCGACGTGCGCGTTCGCCCAATCCCCGATCCCGAGCGACGTCGCACTTATCGCGGCATCAGCGCCACGTACACCCCGAGCCGGAAGACGACGTTCGCGACACGGCCGCCCGGCGACATGGCGAAGGAACTGGGCGACGCGGATGCGGTGTTTCGTACCTTTGCGAGTTATCGAGGTCTCGCCATTCACGACTACGAGGCGTATCGGGCCCTCGGCGGCCGGGTGCCGCCACGCGCCTCGGGCGCGGCACGGGTCACGGGCCTGCTGAGATGAACCCTTTGCGCGTCATCGCACCCCAGCCCCGTTTCTTGCGGAAGAAATCGATGGTCCCCCGGAACCGCCACCACGTTGTCAACTGGCGGTAGCCGAAGCTCTCGAGGATCCCCAGCCCCGCGAGCACGACCAGGTCACCCGCACGTGCGTACCGCCGGAACGAGCTCTCTTCGAGGATGACGGACGCCAGGGAGATGAGCCCGCCGTAGAGCACCGCGGCGATGAAGAGCAGCTCCGCCATCGCCCAGTCGATGAGCCCGAAGGCGAGGGCGGAGGCGGTGACGAGATACCCGCTCATTTCGATCGCGGGGCCGGCCGCCTCGAACACGAGGTAATACGGCATCGCCAGCAGGCCGACCGGTCCATACCGCGGGCGGCCGCAGATCCGGAGGTGGGCGGCGAGGACCTGAAGCGTCCCGCGCTGCCACCGGTTTCGCTGGAGGCCGAGCATTCGCCGGGACTCCGGCACTTCGGTCCAGCACACCGGATCGGGCTGAAAGACAACCCGGTACGGCTGCCGCCGCTCGCGATAGAGGCGGTGCAGCCGCGTCACGATCTCCATGTCCTCGCCGATCGTCTCGGGCAGGAATCCGCCCGCGGCGACCAGCGCGTCGCGCCGGAACATGCCGAACGCCCCGGAGATGATCAGCAGCGATCCGAGCGCCGACTGCGCCACGCGTCCCGCCAGGAAGGCGCGGAGGTACTCGACCACTTGGAACCGGGCGAGCAGGCTGGAGGGGAGCCTGACGTCCGACACCCGGCCCGCCTCCACGGTACAGCCGTTGGCCACCCGTACGATGCCCCCCGCGGCAATCGTGTCCGGGTCCTCGAGGAATGGCAGCACGGCCCTGGTGAGCGCGTGCTCTTCGAGAAGAGAATCCGCGTCAATCACGCAGACGAGCGGATGGCGCGCCGCATTGATCCCGGCATTGATGGCGTCCGCCTTGCCGCCATTGGCCTTGTCGATCACGACGAGGTCGGGATAGCTCAGCGAGCGGTACACGACACGAACGGGCTGTGACGGGAGCGGCTGAGCGTGGGCCATGGGCGCAGCGATCAGCCCGAATTCGGCGCGGAGTGCGGTGATCGTCCCGTCCGTCGAGCCGTCGTTGACGACGATGACCTCGAAGTCCGGATAATTCAGCAGCAGGAGCGCGCGTACGCTCTCTCGCACGGTCGCCTCTTCGTTGTATGCCGGGGCGATCAGCGAGATCCCGGGGGTCGCCGGCGACCGAAGGACGGCATCGAGCCGGCGGGACGTCCATCGCCGGCGGTGCTCGCGCAGGCGGAAGAACGAAATCACGCAGAACACCAGGTATAGCGTGTTGAGCGCGATGAAATACACCAGGACGAAGATCTCGAATCCGACGACCGCGGCGGCCAGGCGCTCACGCATACGAGGTGATTTCCCAGAGCATCTGGCGCGCGAGCTCGCCGCCCTGTCCGGCCTGCGCGGCCCGGCGCTCGAGGTGCCGGTGCGCGGGGGGGCCGAGCTGCTTCAGGGCCCTCGCCGCATGCGCGGCCACGAGCCACTCATCGTCCAGGCAGCGCTCCAGGTGGTCGGCCGAATCCGCGCGGCCGCTCCGACCGAGCGCGCGCGCGGCCATCGCCCGCACGTCGGCCGACTGGTCGGACAGCGCCTGGAGCGCGAACGAATAGGCACGATCGTCGACCCCGATGCTGCCGATCGCGGCCAGCGACGCTGCCCGCACCGTCGCGTCGGGGTCCGACGACCACTCCAGCAGCGGCCCGATCACCGACGCGCTGCCGATTGCGGCCAGGGCGCCCGCGACGTGCGCCTTCTCCCGCGGCTGCTCACCGCCGTAGCGGGCGAGATGGGCAGCCGCAGCGGGACCGAAATCACGCAATGCGCCAATCACGCGGACGCGCTGGGCACGCGGCGCATGCAGCTGCGAGACGAGCACGGGAATCGTAGACGGGTCCCTGATGCGGCCAAGGGCACTGACCGCGGACGCACGGACCTCCTCGTGTTCGTCGTCGAGCAGCGCGACGAGATCGGCGGACGCGCGTAGTACGCGTGCGAGACCCAGATAGTGCGCGGCTTCCGCCCGCCGCCACCATCGGCGGTCCCCCAGACCGCGGAACCACTCGTCCACCATCCCGAGCTGTTCGAGCAGTTCGCGGCACCGTTCCACGATCTCCCCGGACAGCGCCTCCAGCGGCGCGACGAGCAGCGCGGCAACCGCGGCGCGATGGCGTCTCGGAATCGCCAGCACTCGAGCCGACTCGGACGCAGACCCGCCGGTGCCATACCACGCGTCGACGGCAGGACGGTACAGCGCACGGATCCGGCGGGTCCGTGCGAACCGCCAGTCGCGTACCCCGCGCTCGACGAGCAGCGCCACGAACAACACTGCCAGCGCCGCGGCAAGCAGAGAAACGGCCGTCACGAGAAGCGTACGGGTCAACTCCACGAGCGCGCTCGACTAAAAGCGCTGCACGAGCGTGACCGTGGCGCGATGCATGTGAATACCGTTGGACCGGAGCTGGTACTCGTATCCCGCGAAGACCGAAGTGAGCGAGGGCAGGTCGATCCGCACGAGCGCAGCGCCGGTGTCGGCCGCGAGCTGGCCCAGACGATCCACGGTGAGCGTTTCGAAGCTTTCGACCCCGTGGGCGTAGCTGGCGCTGAGCCACAACCGCGGGTGCACCCGGTACGACCCTCGCACGAACCCGGAGTGACTCGTGACCGCGCTGGTGGCGCGGAAATCCACGCGTGCCAGCGTATACCGGCCCGAGATCGAGAACCCGTCGTGAACCCACCACGTCGCTGCCGGAGCCATGCTGACGACGCCGGCGCGCGCGAACCGCAGGCTTCGCGCCATCAGCGCCCACTCGATCGAACGCAGCCCGTAGGTAATCTCGCCCTCGACGTCGTGGCGGGCGAGTACCTGGTTGTCCGGGCCCGACAGCACCTGGCCGGTAATCGCCAGCTTCGGTCGTGCCTGCCACTCCGCCGCGACGCCTGCACGACGATCGTACACTCCGAACT
>Ga0247719_1001160_pt1 | contig 11700 bp, 8 predicted proteins | sample 41E_DmetaG_FD_189046 | JGI IMG/M metagenome (GOLD analysis project Ga0247719, IMG submission 189046) | Soil microbial communities from hillslope of Landscape Evolution Observatory, University of Arizona, Oracle, AZ, United States - 4-1-E_D | ecosystem: Engineered > Artificial ecosystem > Mesocosm...
GCCATGGGAGTCAACGGCCTGATCGCCACCTCGAAGTGGTTGGGGGCGATCAGGCCGTTGACTCCCATGGCACGGTGCAGGTCCATCTCCCTCGTCAGGCGGCGCGCGATCTCCACCGGCTCGAGGCCGCTGCGGAACGTCTTGGCGAACACCCCTTCGACCAGGCGCTCCAGCCGCTGCTCGAACTGCCGGATTCCCATGCTCGTGGCAGCTTACCCAGCGACCCCCCGAGATAGCCGCCCACCTTCGACTACCCTCATCCCGTCACCCGGGGCGAGTGGCGGAATTGGCAGACGCGCAGGATTCAGGTTCCTGTAAGGGAAACCTTGTGAGGGTTCAAGTCCCTCCTCGCCCACTGTAAAAGTGCTGGTCACAGGCGGTCCCACACTCCGACTGGCCCGACAGCAGAGTCGGCATGGATGGCCCGGCGGGCCGCGAGAACACGAGCGGGACACCCGAGCGAGACACACGCGCGGGACACGCTCGGACGCGCCGTCGACAGATTCCCGTGTTCTTCGCTTCGCGTCGGGCCGGCGATCCGGTCTTCCAGGCTGGGCGCCTCCCGACGCCGAAGCTGCTGCAGATTCGGGGGGACCATTCCTCCCTGCTACTGGGTCGAGCGCGCAGAACGGAGGCATCGCCGATCTGGCGCGGCATCGTTGTCTCGGCCCACTCGCCCCCGTCATCCAGCTGGGTCCATGTCAAGAAGGCTGGGCTGTTCGACGGCCCCGGGGTCAAGCGGGCCAGATCGGCGTCCGGCCGGGTCACAGGCCCGAATCGCTGACCCTCCTCGGACGGTAGCCGGGGCGGGGCTTGACGGGGATGCCGGCGGCGACGAGGCCGGCGCGGATCGTGTTCTCCGACCGGCCGGTGAGCAGTTCGATGTCGAACATCGCCAGCCCGAGGTCGACGTAGAGCGTCTTGAGCAGGGGGGCGGGCAGCGGGTCTTCGGGCACCGCGGTGCCCTCCTCCCGCCAGCGCGGCGTACCGGCTTTGATGAGCGCCGCCCGCACCCGCCGGTCCTTGCGCAGGCGGTCAAGACGGGCCTGGTTCTCCTCGGGCCGCTCCCATCGGTTGCGCCGCACCGGGATCCCGAAGTCGTGGAGGCGCTTGAGCACGAACCCAGCGCTGACGCCCAGTTCCTCCCCGACCGCTGCCGCGGACATGTCTCGACGCAGGTAAAGCTCCTCGAGCGTCTCGCGGTCGCACTCACGCCGCTTCGCGCGCGGCCGGCCACGGCGGCGCTCGACGACCAACCCGTGCTCTCGGAGAGCCCGCGACACCGCGGCGCGGGCGTACCCCAGGCGCTCGGCGATTTCGTGCACCCGCAGCCGCTGGTCGACGTACATCGTCCGCAGCAGCGCCTCGGTCAGCGCGGGCATCGGTGTGGCCGACGTGTAGCGAGGTCCGCGGATCGGGATGCCCTCGCGCTGCAACGCCTCGCGGATCGTCGTGACCGAGAATTCGCCCAGCACCCGAACGATCGTCGGCATGGACAGGCCCTGGTTGACGTAGAGGTCCTGGAGGAGGTCGCGAGTGAGCTCCACTCTCCGTCGGGGGACGGTCATGCGCCGCATCGGGATGCCCTCCCGGCGCAGGGCGGTGCGCACCGGGCCCTCGCTTCTCCACCCGGTGCGGTCGGCGACCTCCTTGAGCGTAAGGTTCTCACCTACGTAGAGGTCGAGCAGGACCTCGCGGGTAAGCGGCCGCCCGGGCGGCAGGGGAGGTCGCTTCTCGCGTGGCGGGCGGCGCGGCGCCGGGAGCCGCATCGGGATGCGCTCGGAGCGTAACTTGCGCACGACCGTCGCGTTGCTGCGCGCCAGGAGGAGCCCGATCTCGGTGGCCGACAGGCGACAGCCCCTGTAGAGGTCGTCGAGGAGGTCGTGGTGCATCGGCACCGTGTTCAGTGCCGCCCCGGCTGTGTCGCGACGGGGGAGGCCGTGGCGGCGCAGCGCCCGTGAGACATCCCGTCGGGCGTACAGGGCGGCCAACCGGGCCTCGCCGCCCGCGGGCATACGGGCGCCCTGCGTCGAATGGTGTTTGCGGATCGGAACCCCCAGCTCTGCTGCGCGCCGGCTGATCCGGCGGGGGTACGTGCCGAGGCGGGTGGCGATCTCGGCGAGGGTGAGTCCTTGGCGGTAGTGCAGATCCTCGAGCTGCTTCCTGGTCAGAGCCATTTCCGGTCGCACTGGCGTTGCGCGTGGCGGGACGCTGGGTCGGGCGTCGGCGGGCCGCGCACGGGGCCGAATGGCGATGCCGTAGGTCCGCAGGTCGAGCATGACCTGGCTGTGCGAGCTGTACGCCAGTTCGACGGCGATCGCCCGGGCGCTCAGCCCCTCCTGCACGTAGAGCCTCTCCAGCACCTCCCGTGGGTGGGCCGGGACGTGCGGGCTGGGGCGAGCCCCGCTCCTGCGGGCGGGGATGCCCGCCTGTGCCATCGCCCGCTGGACGACGCTCATCGACGCGTAGCCACACTGCTCGGCGATCTCCCGGCAGGTCATCCCGCGGCGGACGTAGAGCTCCCCCAGCAGTTCAGGGGTGAGACGGGTCCCGGCCGTGCCACCCATTATGGGCTGGTCCATGACACCGCCGATCGTACGAGGCTCAACGTCCGCTGCGTCGCCTCGTCGCCGTCAGATGCCGATGCCCTACGCGCGAGCGGCGCGCTGAGACGCTCCCCGACGCGATCGCGGCACGTCGAACCCGAGGAGGTTGTAGCCGACCAGCCGCTTCTCGTGCATCTTCCGGATCACTGGGATGCGGACGTCGATGTAGTCGTGGACCTCGACGTTCTGCTTGCCTTCCGACGCCCGCATCACCCGGCCGACGTACTGGACCACGCTGCCTTTCCAGGCAAGTGGGAAAGCGAGGAACACGGTGTCGAGGGGAGGGCAGTCGAAGCCCTCGCCGACGAACGACGCCGTCGCCACGAGCAGGATCGGATCGCCGGCGGCACGGTCGGTGAGCCGGGCGATCGTTGCCGCTCGCTGTTTGTGACCCAGACGCCCGTGGAGCACGAGCGGATCGAGTCCGCGAGCGCGCAGCCCGTCGCACAGGCTCTCGACATGGCTTACCCAGCGCGTCAGCACGACGCAATTACGGCCGCGGCGGACGGCGTCGAGGATGTCGTCACAGACGCCTCTCGTGCGGTCGACGTCCTCAGCCAGGGCGGCGAACACACCCTGGATGTGGGCGGACTGGGACTCGGCGACCTCGGACCGGGTCTCGTGCACGATGAGGTCCCGTCGGAGCAGCGCCGTCGACGTCGACCCCGCCACGGTGATCGTGTGACGCACCGGCCCGCAGTGCATCTCGATGATCTCCTCGAGGCCCTGGCGGCGATACGGCGTCGCCGTCAGCCCCAGCCACCGTCGTGTCGAGGCGGACCGAAGGCAGCGGTCGAAGGTGACGGCAGGGACGTGGTGGCATTCATCGACGACGACCAGCCCGTAGCCGGCGAACAGCTCGGCGTTGGCCTCGACGTCGCGCCGTGCCAGCGTCTGGATCGTCGCCACGTCGACGACGCCACGGAGGCGGCTCCGCCCGCCCCCGACCTGTCCGAGTTCTCGGTGGTCCAGGCCGAGATGCTCGTGGAGCCGCTGTCGCCACTGTTCGGCCAGCGGTTTGCGGTCGACCAGCACGAGCGTTGGAACGCGGTGGCGAGCGATGAGCGCGCAGGCCATCACCGTCTTCCCCTCGCCCGGAGGCGCCACGAGGACGCCGAGCTCGTGGCGAGCGAGCTCGTTGACAGCCTGTTCCTGCTGGGCGGACAGGACACTGCGGAACTCGAGCTCCACGCCGGCGGGCTCGGGGCGATCGTCGGAGATCTGCCGCCGGCTTCCGGCTTCGCGGACGATCTGTTCGCACTGGGGCAGCAGGCCTCGGGGCAGGTGAAGGCGCTCGAGATCCTCCCAGTAGCAGCGCACGAACCGGGGCGTCCGGAAGGTCGAGAATCGCAACCGCTCCTTCTCGTAGTACTCGGGGTTGTGCAGCGACGCCAGGTGCTTGAGGGACGCCACGAGAGACGGCGGCAGCCCGATTCGCTCGATCGACACCGCCTCCCCGAGGCGGGCCCGAACGACTTCCGGAGCCGACTGGGTGGAGCGCGCCGACCGTCGGAAGCGGGCGGCGGTCGGGCCGACCTCGACGGAGCGGAGGCTTTGGGCGATCGCCTTGGCCGCGTCGGGCGAGAGCCGAGCAACCGAGGCGAGGAACGCCCACTGGTCGTCCCACTGCTTCAGAGTCCCGGGATCGAGGAACTCCGTCGTGCCGGCCTTTCGGCAGCCCCCTTGGAGCGGGAGCGCGATCAGGTTTCCGAAACCGGCCTTGGGCAGGAAGTCTTGGGTGGGGAAGAGCCGGTCGTAGCTCTGCAGGTCCACTTCGACCCGAGCCGCCATCGTCTCTCGGAGCAGGGCGGCGCCGATGGACCGGGCCGTCGAGGCTGCGAGCGGCTCGCTGAAGAACGTCCAGACGTGCGCCCCGTCGCCCGAGCGGGAGCGCTCGAGGGCGGCCGGGACACCGGCCGACCGGCACGCCTCGAGGTAGGCGAGCGCGTCGAGCGCCCAAGCTCCGTCGTCGAAGTCGCACGCCAACACCTGGCAGACGTCCCCTGGCATGAGCACGTAGAGTCCCGCCGTCACGTGGCCCGAAAGGTGGGCAGCGGCGACCTCGTCGGTGAAAGGCAGGTAGTCGGGATGGGCGCGTCGGGCTGTTCCCCAACCTCCCCGCACGGCAGGCGACCAGCCCGACCTGCCGCTCGATGCGTTCTCCCATCGCGTCGCGTACACGTCGTCTCGACCGACGAACAGCGCCCGGTACAGGGCCACCTTGACGTCGGGAGGGCTGTCAGCGTCGACGCTCGGCAGCGGTTGATCCTGGTTGAGGAGCTGCGGCGCCCAGGCCTCGCGGTGGACGTCGGCCAGGCGCTCCCCGCCGAGGCCGAGCAGCGCCCGCAGGCGATCGTTCTCGGCGCGCAGCGCCTCCACCTCTCGTCGGGCGGCCGCGAGCTCACCGTGGCCGTCCACCGGTCGTTGTGGCATGCCGTCGAACCCGTCCTGCTCCTCGGAGGCCACCGCTCACATCATCTCGCTGTGCGTCTCGGCGAAGACGGACCTGTAGGGGAATGTGTGTCGCGGCCGGCGTCAGTCGAGGACCTCCATCGTCCGCCCTTGTCGCGCGACTCGCGGTGATGAGGCCGCGTAGGGTTGTCGCGATGAGCGAGCAGCCCAGTGGAGCGCCAATCGTGCCGTCGACGCCGCTGTCGATCGACCAGCTCGCGCAGCTCCAGAACACGGCGCCGGTTCGTGACGTCAGCGAGCTCGGCGCCGATATCTGGGACAGCGACGAGGAGCTGGACGCATTTCTCGCCGACCTCCGGGCGTCTCGCCATGCCTCGCTGAGCTGACCGTTGCCCGACGTCGTGGTGGGCACCGACGCGGCGTCGGTCCTTCAGAAGGGTCGGGCTCCTGATTGGGTCGTAAGATACGTCGTCGGAGCCCGCGTGTGGCTGACATTTGTGACACTTCGCCGAGCTGTGGAACTTGGCGGAGGTCCGAAGCTGGGGGAGAGCACAACCGGTCCGATTGGACACCCGTATCCGAGGCCGTCCCGTCATCCCCTATGACCCCAATGTCGCTCGTTGCTGGGCGGCGCTAGAGGCTGCCACGATCGTCCTCAATGTACGCGTCGAGAGGACGCCGCATGTGTAGAGCAGGTCGGCCACGCCGCATCATCTCAGCTGGCGGTGCGTTTCGACCCCGAGAAGCGCTCGGTGATGAGCAAACTCGTTGTGATGCTCAGACGATCATCCCTTAAATACTGCCAGCTGCCAGCGGCTATCGACCGTCACCAACGTGGTACCCGTGGCTCCGGAACGAGACCTCAGATTGGACACGCGGATCACGCGTTTTGGTCGATCTCGAACAGGTTTGGCTGTTCGTGTTGTGAGACTGGGCTCATGCCATAGACGGCGTCGAAGATACGCTGGGAGAAGTAAAAGCGATTCCGCCTTCTTCCCGTGGTTTCGACGAGGTCACCGCGCTCCACGAGCAAATCGATGGCCGCCTGGGCGGTGGGAAATGTTACATCGAGGTCCTTGGCCAGCGACGAAGCTGATATGTAGGGCTTGCTGAATAGCAACTCGGCGGTCCGTACCGCGCTCATCGGAGCTCGCTCGGCCAGCAACGCACCGCGAACAGCCGACTGGAGCTCGACTAGGCGGACCGTCCGCTCCTCGGCGTCGTTCGCCTGCTCGGTCACGCCACGTAAGAAGAACCGAATCCACGGGACAAGGTCACCTGTCCGACTGGTGGCCATGAGCAGGTCGTAGTACTGGTTGCGATTGCGCTCGAAGAACACGGAGAGGTAGAGCAACGGTTGGGGCAACACACCTCGCTCGATGAGGACGAGAGGAATCAGAAGTCGGCCCAATCGCCCGTTGCCGTCGAGAAACGGGTGGATGACCTCGAACTGGTAATGCGCAAGGGCGAGATGAATGAGGAGTGGCAATGCCCGATCGTGAAGAAACCGCTCGAGGTCGTCGAGCGCCTCGGTCATGGCGGGGACAGGCGGGGGGACGAACGCCGCGTCCGAGGGCGAGGAGCCGCCGATCCAGTTCTGGCTCCGCCGGAACTCTCCCGGTGTCGCGTGCTGTCCCCGAACGCCGGTCATCAGACGCTCGTGCGCCTCGCGGAGCAGCCGGAGGCTGAGCGGAAATCCGCTGAGCACGCGTGCGATCCCGTGGTCCAGCGCGGTGATGTAGTTGCGGACCTCCCGCACGTCGTCCCGCAGCTCGCCCACGCCCTCGTCGTCGCCCGCCTCGTAGCGCAGGAGGTCGGCGACGTCGGACTGCGTTCCCTCGATGCGGGAGCTCAGCACCGCTTCGAGGCGGACGTAGGGAGCGATGAGGAGGTTGGGGTTCGGAAGTAACCGGCCGACGCCGCCCAACCGGTGCAGGGCGCCGGTGGCGTCGTCGAGCTGGCGGACCAGCTCGTTGTTGTAATCGATCGTGCGCGGCAGCGGATCGGGGTAGTACGCGCAGTAGCCGCCGCCGGGGACGAGGCGGGCACCCCCTCGCGGCGTCGTCGGGAATTCCTCGGCTCGCACCCCTCGGAGCGTAGTCGGGTGACCGCTTTTATCAAAGCCATCGTCGGATGCCTTTAACAGGTAGAGCGCAATCAAAGGGAGCTTGACCGATGCCCAGCCTTGTTCAAGGAAATAGCCGATCGCTTGAACAAGCTAAGGAACTGTGCAAACGGGCTTGAACACGGGGACATCCTGACCCCAGCCCCGTGTGCTGTAACCGCGCGGTTGCGTCGACGACGTTCCGGCGACCAGCAGCGCGGCGGCCCTCATCACCGTTCGCGGCGGAACCCGTGCCCGCATCCACGGCTGAACACTGCGTCGATCGCCCGCCCGAGGAGGACCGCGGGAAGGACGGCGGCCAGGTTCGAGGCGAAGCCTCCGATGAAGCCGATCAGCAGCTGGCCCCACACATGGCGGAAGTCGGGCGCAGCTCCAGACAGCTCCGACGCGCCATGGCGGCCGACCGTATCGTCGGGACCCGATCCCAGCCGGCGGCCCCATCTGGAGTGCCGCACGCAGGGGGCAACAAACTGGCCGCTGAGGAGCTTGACACGTCGCCGCCGCTGGACACGGATTGGACACGCGGGCCACGACGACGACACGAAATCGTGGCCAGCTGCGGTCAGTTGCGGCGAGTCTCGGTCAACGTCGCTGCCGCCCTGACCTGGGACTTTGCACCATTGGTGCTGGTAGAGCGTGTTGCCGCCGAAGTCGTCACCCAGGATTCAGGTTCCTGTGTCCGAAAGGACGTGGGGGTTCAAGTCCCCCCTCGCCCACTCACTCAGTTGTTGCAGGTCAGCGGTGGTGCGGTCGCCGCTCCAGGGGCACGGGGGACGATCGTCAGGTCTGGCTCGTCGTCGTGGTCGTACTCATCCGGCCGCAGACGTAGCCCGGTCGAAGTGACGCGGCAAGCGATCCTGATCAGCGGGCACCCGAACTCACGATCGAGCATCGAGCTGAGGTCGGCGTCGGGCGTCCCCCGAGACCATTCGAGAATCGAAAGCCTCTCGTTCGTAGTCTCTACAAAGTGGTCGCTGGGATACCTACAATCTGGCCCCTGGAGTGACCGCGAGTTGGAGCCTCCGAGTGCCCTATCTGCCCAGAGTCGTCGACGCCGAGCTGGATGCTCGCCTCGCCGCTGCCGGTGCCGTCGTCATCGAGGGACCCAAGGCGGCCGGCAAGACGGAGACCGCGCGTCAACGAGTGGCGAGCTCGGTCCTGCTGGATGTCGACGAGAACGCGCGCCGAGCAGCTGCGGTGGACCCACGACTCGTGCTGGATGGCCCGGTCCCCCGGCTGATCGACGAATGGCAGGTCGAGCCGGGCCTGTGGAACCAAGTGCGTCGGGCCGTCGACGACCGAGGCCTTCCCGGCCAGTTCGTGCTGACCGGCTCGTCCCTACCGGCCGACGACGTCGCGAGGCACACCGGCGCCGGCCGGTTCTCGTTCCTGCGGATGCGCCCCATGACCTTGTTCGAGAGCGGGCACACCAACGGCGCCGTGTCGCTCGCAGCCTTGGTGGCAGGCGAGCCTCCCCGTTCCGATGATCCCGGTCTGACGGTGCGCGACCTCGCGGATCGCATCACCGCCGGTGGCTGGCCGGCGCAGGTGGGTCGTCGCGTCGCCTACGCGTCCCGCGCCGCACGCGACTACCTCGCGCAGATCCGCGAGGTCGACGTCTCGCGCGTCGCCGAGTCGAGACGGGATCCGACACGCATCGAGCGTCTCCTCCGCTCCTTCGCTCGCAACATCGCGACCGAGGTCGCGATGACCGTCCTCGCGACCGATGCGGGAGGCGCGGACGGTCCGCTCGGCCGGCATACCGTCGCCGAGTACCTCACGATCCTCGAGCGCTTGATGGTCATCGAGGACCAGCCGGCCTGGGCGCCGCACCTGCGCTCGCGAGCGAACCTTCGCACATCACCCAAGCGGCACTTCGTCGACCCGTCGCTAGCGGTGGCCGCGCTCGGCGCGGGTCCGGATCGCCTCCTCGCCGATCTCAACCTCCTCGGGCTCCTGTTCGAGTCCCTCGTCATCCGCGAGCTCCGCGTGCTGGCGCAACCGCTCGACGGACAGGTTCTCCACTACCGCGACAACTACGGGGTCGAGGCAGATGCCGTCGTCCAGCTCGCGGACGGGCGGTGGGGTGCGTTCGAGGTCAAGCTGGGTGCCGGTCTCGTCGACGAGGGTGCCGAGACCCTCCTTCGGTTCCGGAAGTCGATCGACACCCGCAAGAGCGGGGAGCCGTCAGTGCTCGCTGTCATCGCCGGGACAGGCTTCGGCTACATCCGTCCCGACGGCATCGCCGTCATCCCGGTCGGCTCCCTCGCGCCCTGACCCCGCTACGCGTCGTCCAACGGGGCGAGCCGGCCGTTGCGGAGGTTTTCGTCGACCTCGCTCGGGTCGAACGCCTCGGGGTCGAACGGGCGGCCGGTCCACTCGCGGCGCTCGTCGCGTTCGGGGTGGGTCGGGTTGGCGAGGGTCCGAGCAGCTCGCGGTAGCCCACGTGCCGCCGCAGTCTCCGGTGGGCAGGCGCGCCGGCCGTCGATACACGCTGGGACCGTGATGGCGGGGTCCGCTGGCAGCACCTTCTCGACGACGATCTTCTGATCAGGTGATCGACCGGCCGCAGTACCGCTCCCGCAGCTCGGCCGCTCGCCTGGCGGCGAGGTTGAGGGTCGCCGCCCCGTGGCCGTCCTCGCCACAGCGGAGGGCCATCCGCAGCTGGTCACGGCGAGCTGCGTCCACCTCGTGATCGATGGCATCGGCGACGACCGGGACCACGTCGTCGGACAGCGTGGCCAGGTAGCCGACATCGAGCTCCGCCCCAGCCTTCGCCCGTTCGAGGTTGTGGCGAACCACGAAGGCTTCAGGGTCGGCGATGTTCGCGACGACGACGAAGACCAGCGCAGCCAGGGCGGCGCCGGCGACGAGCCAGCGCCGGCCCGAGCCGACGCCGACGTTCCGGGCTGCCGTCATGACGAGGACCGCCCCCATCCAGATGGCGGCGCCGACCACCCACAGGCGGAGCATGGTCAGCCCGAAGGCGTGGTCGTAGAGGGCCATGCGGCGAAGGCTCACGACGACCAGCCCCACTGCGAGAACGGGTACGGCGGCACCGAGTGCGGCCACGACCCGGCTCCGCCGCGCTGCCGGATCGGCGAGCGCCCGCACGACAGCCAGGAAGGCGAGGAGCAGTCCTGTCGCCCAGCAGAGCTGGAAGAAGCCGCTGCGGGCGTACTCCGCCGGCGTCAGGCCCGCCGCTTCGATCAGCCGGTCACCCGCGCCGGTGAGGGCCACGAGCTGGGAGACCACGAAAAGGGCGAGCACGGCTCCGACGAGGCCGAGCATCGTGCTGATCTCGATCACCCCGAACCTGCCCCGGCGATCGGGCTCGGACTCCTCAGCCGCCGTCGCTCCGACGAGCACCGGCACGAGCGGCGCCAGCAGCAAGGTGAGAACCACGTGCCCCACTGCCGGGCCCGGATCGACGTCGGGCGTCAGGAGCGAGGCGAAGACGGCGTCAGCCGACGCCAGGAGGGCGACGAGGACGAGGGCGACGGGTACCACGACCACGAGCCCCCGGATGAGACGCACCAACCGGTCGCGCTGGTCACTCGAGACGGCCGGTGCCAGCGACCTCACGATCGCCAGGTTCTCGACGCCCCGGGCCAGGCCGGACCGGGCCCGCCGCACCAGCTGTGCCGGAGTCGAGTCGAAGATCGAGCCGTGGCGAGCGTGCAGCACCGCCACGACGAGCAAGGCTGCGACCGCGAGGGTGTTCGACCACGCCAACCACGGGCTCGCCCGGACGGCGAGGAACAGAGCGGGGACCAGGGTGGCGAAGAGGATGGTCCGCGCCTCACGCTGAAGAGGCAGCGCGTGCGTCCAGAGGAGGCGCACGGTGAGCATCGCCGCCAGGGTGACGGCGGCGTTGCTCACACCGCCGCGCAGGCCGATCTCGAGGAGGGCGCCGATTACCAGGGCGAAGGCGACGAGGCGGCCGGCACGGGGATGGCGGCCCCTCGCCCTGGTCCTGGGTCCCGGCGCAACCGGATCGTTGACGACGCTCACGGCCCGCCGTCGCTGCCAGCCGGGAGGCGGACCACGATCGAGCAGCCCGACGGAGTGTTCGGCTCGGCCTGGATGTGCCCGCGATGCATGTCGACGATCCAGCGGGAGATCGACAGACCGAGACCGGTGCCGGCCGGCCCCCCCGGCCGCACCGCATCGGCCCGGTAGAACCTCTCGAAGACGCGGTCGGCCTCGAGCGCCGGGATCCCCGGCCCCTCGTCCGTGACCGACAGCTCGACCACCTCTCCGGTACCGCGGGCGGAGAGCAGCACTGGCCGTCCCGGCGGGCCGAACCGGAGAGCGTTGGCCGTCAGGTTGGCCAGGACCTGGTGGATCCGGTCGGGGTCGACCCACATCTTGAGGTCGGGGGGGTCGACCGCCACCTCGATCTTGCGGTCCGGCGAGTGAAGTCGAGACTCGGCCGCCACTGCGTCCACGAGGCTGGCCGCCTCGACCCACTCACGGTGGAGCGGGACGACGCCGGATTCGAGGCGCGAGAGATCCAGCAGCTGGGTCACGAGCCGTCCCAGGCGCTCCGTCTGG
>Ga0247719_1001162_pt1 | contig 11693 bp, 7 predicted proteins | sample 41E_DmetaG_FD_189046 | JGI IMG/M metagenome (GOLD analysis project Ga0247719, IMG submission 189046) | Soil microbial communities from hillslope of Landscape Evolution Observatory, University of Arizona, Oracle, AZ, United States - 4-1-E_D | ecosystem: Engineered > Artificial ecosystem > Mesocosm...
CGATCGTACCGGCGACGGCAATGATCACCCGCAGCGTCGCATCGGCGCTGCCGAACAGGTTCAGCAGGTACCCGCTGAACCCCAGCGCCGCCGTCGCCGCCGAAGCGCTCTTGGCCAGCAGGAACATCCACCCCGCGGCGAAGCCGAAGGCGGGCGTAAGGTACACGTAGCCGTACTCGTACGTTCCGCCGCTGACACTGTGGCTGGCGGCGAGCTGGGCGCTGCTCAGCGCGTTGCAGGTGGCCACCAGCGCCGCGATAGCGATGGCAAGAACAACCGCCGGCCCCGCCACACCCGCCGCCACGCCGATGCTCACGAACACCCCGGTGCCGATCATCGAGCCGAGGCCCATCATGGTAGCGCCGCCGAGGCGCAGCTCCCGCCGCATCACCCCGCGCCTTGTTTGCGTCCTCGTCGATTCGTTCGTGCTCATTCGCATTCGCCGTTGCCGCATTCCCGCGGCGGAGCTCAAGATATAGCCGGATCAGGAGCCAGCGCAAAGGAGGCAACCATGAAGGCAAACGTCGGGACACACGAAGCGATGTTTCGAATCGGGATCGGCGCCGCGGCGGTAACGGCGGGGCTGCTCGCGCCTCGGCTGGGGAATTGGCGCTGGTTGCTCCGCGCGTGGGGCGCCGCCAACCTCACCGTCGCCTACACGCGCTATTGCCCCAGCAACGCCCTGTCCGGCGTCGACACCACCCAGGGCGACGAGCTGATGCACTTCGACGAGTCCCTGCCCGACATCCGCGGCCGCGTCGGGCGAAGCCTCAACAAGCTGCAGCACCGCATCGGCGCAACGCACGGGTAGGTGCGGCACACCATCGCATAGAGCCTACGCGAGCAGCTGCGTCGACTCCTGTGTCAGCAGAAACTCGCGCGAGCGCGTGGGGAGCTCGTGCGTCTTGGGCAGCTGGCTCGGATCGCGCTGCTCGCGCGAGAAAGGCATCTTCATCAGACGCGGCAAGACCACCTCGCGCGGATCGCGATACGCCGCCACACCAATCGTGATCTGCTCCTGCGGAACGTTCAGGGTCAACGTGCCGTGCAGCCAGTCCCAGATCGTGAGCCCGCTCGACCAGTTGCTGTTCAGCTCCTCCGGCACGATGCTGTGATGAATGCCGTGCATCCGCGGCGTCACGATGAGCTTGCTCAGCCAGCGCTCGAGGCGGTAGGGGAGCTGCACGTTGCTGTGATGGAACATCACCTCGCACAGCAGCCAGGTATTCCAGATCGACATGGTCAGCGGCGATACGCCGATCAGCAGGATCTGCCCCGTGCGCAGCACGACCGAGAGTACCATCTCGCCGGCGTGGAAGCGGATGGCGGTCGAGGTGTCCATGTCGAGATCGACGTGATGCACCTGATGGAACCGCCACAGCGCCGGCACCTTGTGGAACGCGACATGCCACAGGTAAAGCGTGTAATCGAGCAGCAGCATCGCCACGGGCACTTCAAGCCATCGCGGCAGCCGCAGCCATTTAACCAATCCCCACCCGCGGCGCTCGACGAGGCGCGTGAGGGGCCGCACGGGCGCGTCCGAGAGCTGAATCGCCGCCGCGCTCGTCGCCGCCACCGCAAGGTTGCGCACCGCCCGCCGAAGCTTGGGCTCGGTACGCTTCCCGCGCAGCGGCCTTCGCAGCTCGAGAAGTACCAGCGCCACAAAGGTTCCGCCGATGGCGACGGCGCTGATCCATCCCGGCAGGCGGGGATTCTCTTGCTCGCACTCCGGTGCCGCGGATCCACTGTTGGTGCGTCTGCGCCTCATAATGCTGAGGCTATAGTGCGACAGGAAGTGGACCAACGGCTAATCTGAGTTGGGCGCGAAATCCGGGCGGCGGGAATCGAACCCGCACGTCCTTTCGGACAACGGATTTTAAGTCCGTAGCGTCTGCCGTTCCGCCACGCCCGGGTATGTTTTTGATGATAGGTTGAGACATTGCGCGTCACAAGCGCGGCTCCGAAATCGCCGGCGGCTGATATGGGGAAGTGGCGAGCATGCTCGCCGGCTAAACGAGGGGCGTCAGGTGGCGGCGGCGACGCGGCGGATGGCGCTTTCAAGCGTCGGCAGGTCCACCGGCTTGGTGAGGTGCTCGGCGAAGCCCGCGGCTTTGCTGGCGGCGATGTCTGATTCCATGCCGTAGCCGGTCAGGGCGATCGCGCGGTCGGCGTAGCGGTCGCGCAAGCAGCGCATGATGTCGAGCCCGCTGCCGTCGGGGAGGCCCAGGTCGGAGATGATCAGGTCGAAGCGGCTCTGCCGGGTGGCGGCGAGTGCCGACGCGACCGACGTGACGCCGGTGACATCGTGCCCGAGCTGCCGCAGGAGCTTGCTCATGATGCCAAGGGTGGAGGCGTGATCCTCGACGAGCAGGACGCTGAGCGGGCGCTGCGCATCGCGCGGGGCGTTGCCGGCCGGCTGCGGGAGGGCGCGCGGCTCAAAGACGTCGACAACCGGAAGCTCGACCAAAAACGTGGCGCCCATTCCGCGGCCGGCGCTGGCGGCGGTGATCGTTCCACGATGCGCTTCGGCAAGCTTGCGGCTGATCGAAAGGCCCAGCCCAAGCCCCGCCTGCTGGCGCGAGGATCGCACCTCTCCCTGCTCAAAGGCATTGAACAGCCGCGAGAGCAGCGGAGGGTCGATGCCGACGCCGGTGTCCGCCACTTCCACGCGGATGAGGCCGTCGACGTTGCTCGACCGCACGGTGATAGTGCCGTCGGGCCCGGTGAATTTTTGCGCGTTGTTGATGAGGTTCCAGAAGATCTGCTGCAGGCGCGTGCTGTCGCCGATCACCGTGTGCTGCTTCGCCGACAGATCGAGCAGCAGCTTTGCGGAGGCTTCGCGCTGGCAGATGTCGATGGCGGCGCGAATGACCAGGTGCAGGTCGACCTGCTGCATCTCGAGTTGCAGCTTGCCGCGGGAGATGCGGGTGAGATCAAGCAGGTCGGAGATGAGCCGGCTCTCGAGCTCGATGTTTCGGCGGATGGTGGCAACGTCTTCGCGCAGATCGCCGGGCAAGTCCGGGCGAGATTCCATGAGCGAAATGGTGAGCAGGACGGGGGTGAGCGGGGTGCGCAGCTCGTGCGAGAGCGTGGCGAGGAACTGGCTCTTTGCTTCGCTGGCGCGTTCGGCCTCGGCGCGGGCGCGACGTTCGGCCTCGTAGAGGCGGGCGCGTTCCAGCGCCTGCGCGCACTGGCGCGTGAGCGAGACGGCAAACTCGCGATCCTCCTCCGTTAGCGCCTTGGGGTGATCGAAGCTCAGGCCAAGCACGCCGATCGCCCGCCCGCCGACCAGCAGCGGCATGCACGCCGACGATTGCGTGGGCCGCGTCGGCGTGACCGCCTGCAGCGCCGGATAGCGCCGCAGCCGTTCCTGCGGATCGTCGAGATAGATCGGCTGCGCGAGGCGGACCGCATCCGCCAGCGGCACCCGCGCGTCCACATCAAACTGATGCCAGTTGCGGATCACCTCCGGGGGGTAGCCGATGGCTCCGGCCATCTCCAGCGTCTTGCCGTCTTCGCTGAGCAGCGCGAGCGAGCCTGCGGTTGCTCCGAGCGCGCCGACGCCTTGTTCGACGGTGACGCGGGCGACATCCTCGCTCGTCAGCGCTTCGGACAGCGCGGCGGCGACACCGTATAGCCGGCTGATCCGATCCGTGGCGCGCTTGCGCTCGGTAATGTCGCGGAGCACCGAAAGATGCAGGCCCGGGAGGATGTTGGCCACCGCGCGGTACTCGACATCGACCGACGATCCGTTCTTGCGCTGCAGCGTGTACTCGCCGCCTTGCCTTCCCGCCTCAATGAACTGCTTCCACAGCTCGCGTCCGGCGTTTCGATCGGCCGCCGCCGTCAGTTCATACACGGTGCGCTGCAGCAGCTCCTCGGCGCTGTAGCCGGTGAGCGCGCATGCCGCGGGGTTCACATCGACGTAGCGTCCTTCGTCGTCAGCCAGCAGGATCGCGTCCTGCGCGTTCTCGAACAGGGTCTGCAGCCGCCGCTGGCTCTGCGCCAGCGCCTCTTCGGCCACTTTGCGATCGGTCACGTCGCTGTGGACGAGCACCACTTCCTCGACCCGCCCCTCGTCGTCCTTCACCGGATAGATGTACGCGCCGCACCAGCGGATCTGGCCGGCGTATTGGCCGCGGTCGATCTTGTACGGGATCGGATCGATGCTAACCGCCTCGCCTTCGAATGCGCGTCGAACCAGAGGCATGATTCCAAGCTCGACCAGCTGCTGGTCTTTGAGGATGTTGTAGTCCGGAATTGCGTCCGGGCTGACGCCCCACAGCGTCTCCCAGCCGCGGTTGGCTTGCCGCATTGTCCCGTCGGGCGCGAAGATTTGCGTACTGAGCGGTGACTGATCAACCAGCCGCTGAAAGCGGAACTCGCTCATGCGCCGGGCTTCATCGGCACGGCGGCGATCGGTCACGTCCACGCCGTGCGCGAGGATTCCCGTGATGGTGTCGTCTGGCCCGCGGATCGGCTGGTAGAAGAAGTCGAGATACCGCTCTTCCAGCGGTTGGTTCGGCCGGCGGGCAAGCAGCGCGCGGATCTGGGTGCCGACATACGGCTCGCCGCTGGCATAGACGCGATCGAGCAGCTCGATAAAGCCCTGCTCGGCCGCCTCGGGAATCGCGTCGCCCACGCGTTTGCCGATGATATCCCGCCGGCCGACAAGCTCGACGTAGCGGTCGTTGATGTCCTCGAAGACGTGCTCGGGTCCTCGGAGCACGGCGAGGAAGCCGGGGGACTGGCGGAAGACCTCGGCGAGCCGCGTGCGCTCGCCAGCGAGCTGCGCGACGAGCTTGTCGCGTTCGCCCTCGGCGCGGACGCGCTGCGTCTCTTCGGTGCAGGCGCAGAACAAGCCGCCGATCCCGCCGCGGTCATCCGGGATCGGGCTGTATGACCAGGTGAAGTAGGCGTCTTCGGTGTAGCCGTGCCGCTCCATCGTGAGCATCACGCGCTCATTCCAGGTTGCCTGTCCGCGCTGCATGACTGCGTCGGCCTGTGGGCCGACGACGGGCCAAACGTCGCCCCAGATGTCGCGTGCTGGTTGTCCGAGCGCGGCAGGATGCCGCTTGCCGAGGATCGGCGCGTACGCGTCGTTGTAGATGTTGGTCAGCTGCGGGCCCCACCACACGAACATCGGAAAACGCGAGCTGAGACAGATTCCCACCGCCACTCGCAGGCTCATCGGCCACTGGTCGATCGGCCCCAGCGGCGTGACCGACCAATCGAAAGCCCGAACGGCGGCGGCCATCTCGCCCCCGCCGAATAGCAGCGCGGATGGATCAGTCGCTGAATCCAGCCTCAATTATGACTCCTGATGAACAAGCGAACGGCTGATTATTCGGCGGCGGATCGATTCAGGCAAGGGACATTTCAGCGCGGGTCATTCAACCGCGCCGGCTCAAACCACACCGCATCCCGCGGCAGGCCGTGCTGATCAAGATGATCGACCAGCAGCGCGGCGTAGCTGGACTTGATCGATTTGCCATGCAGACTCAGGCGATCGTGAAGCCGCTGGATCGTTGCCTCGTCAGGCCCTTCGATCTCGACGAAGCAGCCGAGATGAGGCACCTCGTCCAGCTCCACGTGGCAGCGATCGAGCAGCCACGTTTCCCGGCGCTTCTCGAAGCTAAGCGTCGGCAGATACCCGAGCCCTCGCAGAATGCGTTCGGCGGTTTTGTGGTCGTCGATAACGATCTCGGCCTCGTCGCGGCGCTTGACCGCGCCTGGCAGCAGGGGCCCCTTGTACGTCAGCGTCGCCTTCTCCTGTAGGGTCTGGACATCGCGCTGATGCCGCACGCGCACACCGCTCCCTGCGGCGAGCAGCGCGCGGTCGGCGGTGTCGAAGAAGGTGTTGACTTCAAGGACGGTTGCGTAGTGCGCTGCGCCTGCGTCTCGCAGACGCGCGCGGATCGCGTCGTGTGAAGCGACTTTTACCTTGACTTCGGTCTCGATGGGCATCTGCTAAGCCGCAAGCGGCGATCATGAGACGACGTAGTTTACCAGCTTCTTCGGGACGTAGAGGCGCTTGCGGATCTGTTTGCCGGCGAGCCAAGGTTGAAGCTTCTCACTCTTTTCCGCGGCGGCGAAGATGGTTTGTTCCTCGGCGTCGGCGGGGACGACGATCTTGTCGCGCAGCTTCCCGTTCACCTGCACGGGCAGCTCGATGCTCGTCTCGGCAAGCTTCACCTCGTCGAATGACGGCCAGGGGCGGCGGGCGATCGTCTTGTGATGGCCCAGGTGCTCCCACAGCTCCTCGGCGATGTGAGGGGCGAACGGGGAGAGCATCAGCACCAGGTTCTCCGCCAGCTCGCGCGGGACGGACTCCAGCCGCGTGATCTCGTTGTTGAGCTTGATCAGCTCGGCGATGGCGGTGTTGAAGCGCAAGGCGGCGATGTCGTCGCCCACCTTCTTGATCGTGCGGTGCATCATGCGCTCCAGCGCGTCGGGAATCGGACCTGCGCTGATCTGAGCGACCTTGTTGTTCTCGTCATCGCCGACGAGATTCCGCCAGACGCTGTTGAGGAACCGGCTCATGCCGACGATGTCCCGGGTGGCCCAGGGTTTCTGCGCTTCAAGAGGGCCCATGTACATGACGTATAGGCGCAGCGCGTCGGCGCCGTAGTCGCGGACCAGATTATCGGGATTCGCAACGTTGCCGCGGCTCTTGGACATCTTGAAGCTGCGGGCGTCGATGCGGATCTGGGGATTGCTCCGCAGGCGGAAGCTGTCGCCGACTTTCTCGACCTCCTCTTCGCGTACCCGCCGGCCGCGGAGCTTTTGGCGGGTCTGCTTGTGCACGGCGGTCATAAAGACACCGGCTTCGGTCGCTTCTTCGCCGATCTCGCTCAACTCCGGCGTGCTGACGAGCTGGCCGGCATCGTTCTCGAAGACGTGGTACTCCATCTCGCCGAGGATCAGCCCCTGGTTGACGAGGCGCATGAACGGCTCGGGCGTGGAGACGACGCCGATGTCGAACAGGAACTTGTGCCAGAAGCGCGCGTAGAGCAGGTGAAGCACCGCGTGCTCCACGCCGCCGACGTACAGGTCCACCGGCATCCAGTAGCGTTCCTTGGCCGGATCGACCAGAGCGGCATTGTTCTTCGGATCGATGTACCGCAGGTAGTACCAGCACGATCCGGCCCACTGCGGCATCGTGTTGGTTTCCCGGTAGAAGACTTGGCTGTCGCTCTCGACGCGCAGCCAATCCTTCGCCTTACTTAGCGGCGGGTCGGGGGTGCCGGTGGGCTTGAAGTCGCTCATCTCCGGCAGCTTGAGCGGCAGCTCATCTTCGCTGATGCCATACGCGTTTCCGTCTTCATCGAGCACGATGGGGAACGGTTCTCCCCAATACCGCTGCCGCGAGAAGAGCCAGTCGCGGAGCTTGTACTTGACCGATCGCAACGCCGAGCCTTCCGCCTCGAGCGCGTCGATGATGTACTTCTTCGCCGCGGCCGTCGGCATGCCGTTGATCAACTCGGAGTTGATGGCAATTCCGTCTTCGGCAAACGCTCGATCCGCCGGCGGATCACCATTGACGGGCTTGACGACCGGTTTGATCGGCAGATTAAACTTCCTGGCGAACTCGTAGTCGCGCTCATCGTGCGCCGGCACGGCCATGATCGCGCCGGTGCCGTAGCCCATCAGCACGTAGTCAGCGATGTAGATCGGAATCTTCTGGTCGTTGATGGGGTTGATCGCGTAGGCGCCGGTGAAAACCCCGGTCTTTTCCTTCGTCTCGGCCATGCGGTCGCGTTCGCTCTTGGAAGCGACCTGCTCGCGGTAGGCTTCGATGGTCTCGCGATGCGCCTCGGGAGTGATGCGATCGACCAGCGGGTGCTCAGGGGCGAGGACCATGTAGGTGGCGCCGTAAAGCGTGTCGGGACGCGTGGTGAAGACGGTGATGACGTCGGAACCGTCGGCGGCGCGGTCTTCGTCGTCGTCAGAATTTTTGTCGGCGTCATTCTCTACCAAGCCCTCACCCCCGCCCTCTCCCCGAGAGAGAGGAGGCGAAGGCGTGACCGTGGAGATCTCGAAATCGACCTCGGCGCCGACACTCCGACCGATCCAGTTCCGCTGCATCTCCTTCAGCGATTCTGGCCATTGTAGCAGATCGAGATCGTCCAGCAGCCGATCGGCGTAGGCGGTGATGCGCAGCATCCACTGCCTCATCGGCCGCCGCTCAACGGTGAATCCGCCGACTTCGCTCTTGCCGTCGATCACCTCTTCATTGGCCAGCACCGTGCCCAGCGCCGGGCACCAGTTGACGGGGGCCTCGTCCATATACGCCAGCCGCTGGCCGTCGATGACATCCTGCTGCTCGTCGGGGCTGAGCTCTCGCCAGACGCGCTCGACGCGCACCTCGCCGCTCAGCCGCTCCATCCCTTCCTGCACGGGGTTCGTCCTCACTTCGCCGTCCGGCGCGACCACGAGGTTCTCGTTCTGCAGCTCGTTGACGAGGTGCCCGATCGACTTGGCCCGCTGATCGACCGGATCAAAATAGCTGTTGAACATCTGCAGGAAGATCCACTGCGTCCACCTGTAGTACGCGGGATCGGTCGTATCGATCTCGCGGTCCCAGTCGTAGCTGAGGCCGATCATCTGGATCTGCCGGCGGAAGTTGGCGATGTTGGTCTCGAGCATCTCGCGCGGATGCCGGTTGGTCTTGATCGCATATTGCTCCGCCGGCAGGCCGAAGGCGTCCCAGCCGGTGGGGTGCAGCACGTTGACGCCCTGCATGCGCTGGTAGCGTGCGATGATGTCGGTGGCGGTGTAGTTCTCGACATGCCCGACATGGAGCCCGGCGCCGCTGGGGTAGGGGAACATGTCCAGTACATAGCTCTTGGGCAAACCGGCGGCTTCATCGGGCTCGAGCGCGCGAAACGTCTTGTTCTCCAGCCAATGCCGCTGCCACTTCGTCTCGATGCTGCTGAAGTCGTAGGCCATATCGTGAGGATGATAACGAAAACCGGCGGAAGCGCAAGGGTGACTCTTTCGTGGGATGCACCAGCCCCATGTCATCCCGACCGGAGCGAAGCGTTCGGGCAGGGAGTAGGTGTAGAATTCTAGAGGTCCCCTGGACTTGAAATCCCTCGACTGTGCTGCGCTTCGCTCGGGATGACATCCCAGCGAGTTCCTCTTCATCGGTCTTGCTGCTCCACGATGATGCGCCGGGCGCCAACTCGCGGAAGGTGCAACCTGCCCGCATCGTCGCTGACGCGCCGCTGCGACTGGTTGTCGAGGCGGATGGTGTACAGCGTCTTCGGCCGGAGATTGTGGAGAGTGAGCCCATGCCGCGGTGCGTTGGTGGCGTTCAGCTCGATGCGGGCCACATGCCCGGGCTCACTGCGCTCGGCACGGATCCGCCAGAGATTGCCGCGATAAGCGAGCGTACGGATCTCGGCCCACTCAAGGGCTTCAGGCAGCTCTGGGCGGATGTGCAGGCCGTCGTGACGCGCATCGACTCCCATCAGGCCGTGCACGAACGTGGTGGGCACCAGCCCCGATTCTGGAAATTCGCCAATGATCCCCCAGACCCACGGCGCTCCGACAGGGTTGACCGGATCTCGGCGAAGCTCGTCGATCCCGAACTCGTCGATGATCGCGCTGAGCCGCTGCCACGCCGCCTCGGGCCCCAGCACCTTCAGCCGCGCCATCACGTCGTAAAACGACACGTAGAAGATCGCGCCGCCGTTCTCGAGATGCTCGCCATACGCCGCGGTGGGGCGTCCGCCGCCGACGGTGATGGCGCCGTTGATGTCCCACCACCAGTACTTGCCATCAACCTGGATGCTCTCGACCGCCCGCGTAATGCTCCGCGGCGCCCAGCGCAGCGCGTAGATGTCCTCGCCCACCGAACCGACGGTCCGCCCGCGGACCTCCTGCAGGTCGGATGCGATGATCCGCTCGCCGTCCAGCCATGCGAAGATCTGCCGGGCCCGATCGTCGGGCACAAGGCCGTAGAAGATCGCCTCCAGGTTGAGGTACGTGAAGCCGAAATCCCACACGCGTCCGGTGCGGTCGATGCAGCCGATGTATCGCCCCTTCTCGTCATCCCAGAAGGTCTCGTTGAATCGCTGCCGCGTCTTCGCTGCAATCGCGCGCAGCCGTTCACCTGTCCGCGCATTCCCCAGCGCCTCCTCGAGATCCGCCATCAGCAGCAGTGAGCCGTAGAAGTAGATGTTCGTGTACGCACTGAGATACCCGAAGCGGAAGTTGTCCCAATAATCGCCCGGGAGGCCATCCACGGTGCCGTCCACCTGCGGGTCGTCGATCCGCAGCAACCCGTCGCGCCCGTGCATGTGATGCAGCTGAAACCGCATCGCCAGCCGCGTCTTCTCCAGTACCGTCATTCCCTGCGACACATCCGTGTGATCGGGGAACTGCGACTGTGTCGTCGTCCGATCCACCTCCGCGAGGAACGACCGATCGTTCGTCCACGCGAACTGCCGGCAGACCGACATAATGTACTTGCCGTTGTTTTCGTAGTGCCGGCCATGATGCGTCGGCCAGCCCTCCTCCGTCGCCCAGGTCCAGACGTATCCGTGCCGGTTGATCGGCCAATCCACCACCTTCTGCCGCAGGGTTTGCTTGTCCTGCTCGAGGTCGGACCACATGAGCTTCAGCGCCATCCACTCATACCACGCGGGCTCGTTGCCGAACCGCACCACCGCGTCATCGACGATTTGGCCATAGACATCCCACATGCGGCTCATGTGCCGTCCGGTGCGCTCGTCGCTGGTCACGAACACCGCTGGCTCCGCTGCGGCTCGTGAGAGCATAATGCCAACGCTGCTCAGGATTATCGGCAACAGCCAGTTCATCGGGGCCCACCGTACTTCCGCAGCACGGGTTTTCAACGATTCACCGGCTCCCGCAGGCAGGCATTGCGAAACACTGCGACGTCACGACCCGAAGATTTCTCCAAGTTCCTCGCTCGCCGTTCCGATAACTGTTGAAGAGGGGGTTGTGCTGGAGGTTGCGAGCCATGCTCGTTTTGGCGACGGATACACAGGAGCAGCAGCAGGGGGCAGTCGGCGAACGCCGCCGCGGACTGAGGATTCATCAGCTCCGCCCGGTCAAGGTCTTCGAGCCGACGACGGCACGCTACTACGGTGGACAGACGCAGGACGTCAGCACCACCGGCCTGCGGCTGGAGCTGCCAGCGGGGGCGATGCTCCGCCCGGGGAAGATCATCAGCGTGCACGTCGGTCTGAGCGACGCCGGCCAGCCGCTCGCCCACCGCCGTTCGATGATCCCGGCCCGCATCGTCTGGATCGACCGCCGCCCCGGACCGGGCGCGAAAGTCGCCGCCGGCATCGAGTTCATGCCGAGCATCGCGGCGCACCTCGACGCAGCGTAATCGCACACATTTTGGCAAGCGTGCTTCAGCACGCGGGGACACCCATGTAACGTTTCACCCGCGTGCTGAAGCACGCTCGCCGCGAATTACATCCCCTCCGCGTCATCGCATCTCGTGATAAACTGCCCTCCGTATGGAAGTCGCCGCTCGCCGTTTCGCCCTGCGCGTGCTCGTCATGCACCTGCTGCTTCTTGGCGTAGTGCTGACCATCGTCACGCTGGCCGTGCGCTACCTGCACCACAGCGCTCGCGAACAGGCGAAGGACCAGTACCGCCAGACGCAGGAGCTGCTGACGAAGCAGACGGCGATCGGGATCGAGAGCTAC
>Ga0247719_1001165_pt1 | contig 11675 bp, 10 predicted proteins | sample 41E_DmetaG_FD_189046 | JGI IMG/M metagenome (GOLD analysis project Ga0247719, IMG submission 189046) | Soil microbial communities from hillslope of Landscape Evolution Observatory, University of Arizona, Oracle, AZ, United States - 4-1-E_D | ecosystem: Engineered > Artificial ecosystem >...
GTACCACCTCCCGCCCCTGCGCGAGTCGACGGCGTCGCTTGCCGCCGGAAGCGTCCTGGTGCTGGCAACCGACGGCGTGGTCCTGACGTCCCTCGAGGCCGTCGACCTGTCGCTGGAGCCGCTAGCCCTTGCCCGCCACCTCCACGCCGCCTACGCGCGAACCGACGACGACGCCCTCGTGCTCGTCGCCCGTTGGAGGTCGGGCCGCGCCCGTCGGGCGGTGCTCATCGCTCCGCCCATCCGGTGACCGTGCGCCTGGCCTCGGCGATGACATCGCCCAGCGCTTCGTCGTAGTGGAAGTTCCAGCTCCCCTCGGTGCTGATACTGCCCGTCGCCAGTGCTCCGTAGATGTTGCCCGCCGCCCCACCTGAGAAGGTCGCCCGAGGTGCCCACACCGCGCCAGAGAACGAGGCGTGGTTGCCGAGGCGTAACGCTGGCCCGATCCCGGCCGAGAAGATCAGTAGGCCCGGGCTGGGCTTGGGAATCCAGTCGCCGAGAGCGTTCTTGCGGAAGTTCACCACCGCCCCGTTGGGAATCGTCAGCGTGCCGGTAAGGTAGACGACGCTGGGATTCTCGGGGGTGCCCTGCACGACGGTGTTGCTGTCGAGGGTGAGGTTCGTGTAGAGCTGGCGGCCAGCGGGCAGGGTGGAGCCTGCGAACGAGCCTTGGTTGACGAGGTCGCCGGGTGGCGACACCGGGTCGGGGTCGAGCTGGTTCGGATCGCGGACGTAAGCGAGCTTGGGGCTGGAGCAGGTCTGGGTGACGCCACTGCAGAACCCGGTGGCGTCGGGCAACGGGTCGGCGATGCGTTCCCGCGCGTAGTGGATCCGGGCCTGATCAACGCTCTCGATCACCCCGCCGAGCATGTAGAGCTCGCCGTTGGTGGCCACCACCCCCTTGCCTGTCGGCGTGCACATCCGGGTGCTGGCGCTGTGCGATGAGTTGAACGGGTCAGCCGGAGTGCCGCCCCGGCAGATGTTTGACCCGCCGCCGAGCTCAGTGAACATCCGCCGCTGGTCAAAGGTGCCCGACCGGTAGGAGTCAGAGCTGTTGCTGCCACGGAGGACGACCTGCGTACGCCCGAAGGCGGCGACCCCGAAGACCGACTCGGTGCTGATCGTCACGGTCACGGTCCGTCTTGTGCCGTTCGCCGCCCTGCCGGTGGCAGTCAAGGTCCACTGCCGCCCCACCCTAACGGCGGAGCCGGCGTAGCGGCCGCCCGGCACGGCCGTCTCGGCCAGCGAGAAGCTGTCGGTGCGCTGCCCCGACCTGACCAGGTACACCATGCGCTCCAGACCTGCCTCCGCCACCGGCAGCGCCTGCTCGAAAGCCTGGTCGAAGCGCGTCTGGCGCTGGCCGACGACCACGGTGCCGACCAGGACGGTGATCAGGCTGCCGACGATGAGGATCGCCAGCATCACCACCGGCAGGCTGCCCCGTTCGGAGCGGACGGGCCTCACCGCTCAGACCTTGGCATTCCGCATCCGGACGCGGTTCGTCAGGTCGAGCACGCGTCCCGCCCCACTGGGCTGGACACGCAGACGGACGGTGATCGAGTGGACCGAGGAGAGGCCACCGGCTTGCATGCTTGTCGCTGTCGAGCCGTCGGTCATGTGGAAGAGGAACAGCGTCTGGTCGGAGGCCAGGTCGGCAACCAGGTCGCGGGATCCGCCCGTGGCCGCGTCGGTGACCACCAGGCGGCTGCCGGTCCGCTCGTAGGTGACGGTGCGGGCGACCGTTCCCCCGGTGCCGCGGACGTCCAGGCGGATGCGGTCGGGCTCGGCCAGCTTCAGGTCGGCGCCCCGGATGTCGCGGGTGATCCGCTCGAACGCGAGCTTGCCGCCGTTGAGAGCGGCGACCTGGGCAGTCTGGCGCGCCTGCGCCCTGAGCGCGTTCACCACCGTGCCAGTCACGAAGGCCAGCACCACCGACGAGACGGCCACCGTCGTGAGCAGCTCCACGAGAGTGAATCCGGCCTCCCCGCCGAGCCGTCTCCGCAAGCTCATACGCTCACCACGTCCCGCAGCACCGTGGTGCCGGCGGTGGCGCCGTCACCGGAGCGGATGGCGGTGAAGCGAAAGGCACGGCCGGTGTCGGCAAGGAACTTGGTGGTCTTCTGGCGGAGAGTGAGCTGCCACTGCCCGGTCACCCCGCTCACCGGCGTGAGCGGGACCTCCTGGAAGGTGGTGTCGTGGAGCTGGTACTGGAGGATGACGGAGTCCTGGGCGGGGTCGAGGCCGGTGGTGGTCACCGCGAACACGACGTCGGTGGTGTTCAGGCACTGGTTGGCCGCATCGCACGTCTTCCCAGTTGCGGGCTTAGCCACGGTCACCGGGTTGCGGTCGATGGTGGCGCCGGTGATCGCCGGCGGGGTGGCGACGACCCTCTGCAACGCCAGGGTGTAGCGGGCGGCGAGGCCGCCGGCCGACACGGTGAACTGCATCTCGCCCCGGCCGTCGGCTCCCATGGCGGCGCGGACCTGGTCCTTGGCGATAGTGCCCCGCCAGTTGACCCCCGAGGTGGTGGTCAGAGTCTTGGCCCCGGCCGTGCCGTCGGCGTTCGACCACGACAGGTTGACGAGGGTGCTTAACGGGAAGTCCTCCAGAGGCACGGTCACCTCGATGTCCTCCAGCGGTCGTCCGCTGGCATCCGTCGTCGACGGGCTGGGAAACATCGTGATGACACCGATGGCCTGCGGTACGAAGGAGGATCTGGGGTCGGCAGCCACGCCTGTCGTGTAGGAGACGTTGCGCGCCGCCCCTCCGGACGTCCACCTCACGGTCACGGTGATCTGCTGGACCCGACCCCCCGCACTCGGTGCCCCGGTCGCGGCGTCGATGTTGGCCACCGCGGTGTCGACGGTGAAGGCCCGCCCGTCGGGCGTCGTCGTCGTCCTCGACCCGGCTTCAGCGCCGAGCTGGTCGTACGGGAGGCTGCGCAGGGTCTCAAGCCGGTCGCTGGCCACGCGAGTGGCGGCGGCGCGCAGGCGCTGATCGCCGATGGACCGGGCGGCAGATATGAATACACCCACCATCCCGACCAGGAAGACGCCGAACACGGAGATGGCAACCAACAGCTCGACGAGCGAGAAACCAGCTTCCGACCCCGGCGGCGGTCGAGTGTTGTCGCCCACGGCCCTCAGCGGGCGGACCCCTGATCTCCGTGCGGTGAGGGCGTGCGATGGCGGCGGAGCGCACTGACCCCGGCCGCACCCAGCACCAGGAGCAGCATGCCGGCCCAGAACCGCTGCCCCCCTCCTGTGCTTGGGAGCGCGCTCTCGGACGCCGCTGCGCTGGCCGGCTTGGGGAGGGTTGCGGTGGAAGGCATGGCGTCTGTCGGGATGGTCGTTGTCGCCACTGAAGTCGCCGTCGGCACTGTCGTCGCGGCGGGCAGCGCCGTCGTGGAAGTCGGGGCCTGACCCTGGGCCCGGACGAGGTTCTCGCAGTTGACGGCGGTGCAACCGGCGTGCCGAACGGCCCCCTCGTTGGCGGCCGCGGGGGCGTCGGGACTCGTCTGCAGGAGGTAGGCAGCACCACCACCCGGTTCGGTGGGATCGCCCACCACCAGGTCGGCGCCGCCCCCGATCACCCCGTTCCCGGTGGCGGCGATGGCCGCGCCGAACGAGCCCTGAGGCGATCGCGAGGCAGAGGACGCGAGCAAGGTGCCCATGGCGTTCACGAGGTAGGCGGCGCGTTCCGACGCGACGCCGACCCAAACGTCGTTGCGCCCGTCGCCGTCCTGGTCGCCGGCTGGAGCCAGGGCGAGAACCCCCTGGCCCGCAACCGTGCCCGGTGCGGCGACCGACCGCACCAGCCGGCCGTCGCGGCCGGAGTACAGGTGCAGCCGGCTGGCTCCGGCAGCACCGACGAGGTGGTCGACGACGCCGTCGCCGTCCTGGTCGCCGACAGGGGCGACAGCCGCGCCAAACGCGCTTCCGTTCCGGGCTGCCGGATCGGCCATGCTTCGCAGCACTGCACCGTCGACCCCAGAAAGGAGGTAGACGCGTCCGGGTGCTGGTGGACTCGTCACCACCCTCGTGACGAGCCCCAGAACCGCGGTGAGGGCACCGGTGATCAAGTCGCCCCCAGCTGCGACCGAGCTGCTGGGGTTCGACACAGACGGAGCCGAAACGAGTATGTCGGCGACGCCGTCGCCCGACACGTCCGGGGTGATGACGACCGTCTGCCCGAACGTCCGCTCCTCGGCCGGAACCGTCGGCTCGAGCCGGGACCACAGCTGGGCCCCGTCCGCCCCGGAGAAGGCGACGACGGCAGCGAGGCCGGGGGTGACGGCCGGCGCGGCCACGACGACGTCGGGCACGCCGTCACCCGACAGATCGCCGGCCCCGGCAACCGAATGGCCGAAGGCCGGCCGGTCGCCGGTCGCCGGCGTGAGCTGACGGAGCAGGCCGCCGGTGGCGCCAGAGAACAGCAAGACCCGCCCGGCGGCGGGACCAGACGCGGAAGGGGCGCCGACGGCCAAGTCCGAGACGCCGTCGCCGTCGACGTCGCCGATGCCGGCCACCGAGAACCCGAAGTTGGACCCGCCACCGGCGGGGTCGGCGATGTCGTGCAGGATGGCGCCCGTCGCGCCTGACACCACGTAGACGTGGCCGGAGCCGGGCGCTCCGACCACGACATCGCCGGCGCCGTCACCGTCGACGTCCCCCAATCCGGCGACCGACGCACCGAAACCGGCGGCGCCGGCGGGCGGCCCGACCCGGTGAGCCGTTGGCGGGGTCAACACGGCAGCGGCTGCCCCGGGGAGCGCCAGCAGCACGATGCTGGCGGCGAGCACGACGAAGCCTGCACCGTCCGCCGGAACTTTTTCGGCCACGGCTCGCTCCCCCCCGGCGACCGGTACCCCGCCGAATGAAGTCATCCTGCCCCGCAGCGGAGGCCGCCGGGTGGCACGGCGACACCCGCCTCCATGTGCCCGACCCTGACGTCGGCCCCGGTGACGCCCAGGAGGGGTAGTTCGAGAAGTGCCACGTGCACGGCGTCCACCGCGCCGAACGCCGATGTTCCGTCCGCCGCCACCCGCGGGGGCCGGGTCCCGAAGGCGGCTCGGGCCGGCGCACCCACGCGGACGCGAGCGATCGGCCACAGGTCTAGAACGACCCCACTGGGGCCCAGGAGCTGCTGGAGGGTGACGTCCAGGCCGTTGACCCGGACCACCGTGGTCGTGGGACCAGCGCCGACAGGCGCGTAGTCGATGCGGGCCCCGCCCGGCTTTCCCGTGGCGGCGGCCCGCAAGACCCACTCGCCGAGCAGCTCCACCGTGACCAGGCCGCCCAGCAGGCTCACGGGGGCGATCTTCTGGCGGGTCTCGCTCACCACTCCGTAGGTGCCGTCGCCGTTGCTCACCAGGTGCGTGACCGAGGCGGTGCGGGAGACGCCGGGAAGAGCGGCCGCCCTCGTGCCCGCCGTCGCAGGGCCGAGCAGGTGCAGCGAGCTGGTTTCACCTTCGCCACTGGCCAACACGCCTCCCGATCCACACGACGACAGGTCGAAGCGGGCCCGGGCCCGGCTCCGGAAGGCGGCGGTGGAGGCGAGGTCACCGAGATCGACGTCGCCCATCGATTCGACGACCTCGCCGCCGGCCGGCGGCGCCACCGCCTCGGCCACGCCGGCCAGCACGACCTGGTTGGGGTCCCGGACGGCTGGAACGGGCGTCAGGAGCCCCGCCTCCAGGCCGCTCCCCCTCGCGTAGGCCTGGCTCCCCCGCCTTGGGGGCTGTACGGCGATGTCGGACTCCGTGAGCGTCGGCGCATCCAGGCCCAAGGAGTTCACGACCTGGCCGGCGAAGGCCGCTTTGACGTTCGCCGCCTGGACGTCGTGAAGGCGCAGGGTGTCGAGGATGATGGCGGCCCCAGAACCGTAGGCGGCAAAGGGCGGGCTGGGGCCTTCGGCCGCCGACGCCGGCAAGTGGGGGGCACCGGCCGCCAGGACCACCATCGTGACGACGCATCGCAACCGCCTGGTCATTCGCGCACCTCCCGGCCCGGGACGCGGCGCCTATGGCAGCGACCGCTCTTACGGGTTAGTCTAAGTTGTCTAGTTTATCTGATTACCTGGCGCGGCAGGCAAGGTCGGGAGCAGCGAATGGTCCGGAAGCAGCGGTACCGGTCGGTGGGTCTGATGATGGGCGTCACGGTCGCGCTGGCCGCCGGCGCGGCGCCGGCGCTGGCCACCGACGAGCCGGCCGCGCCGGGGTTCTCGCCAGGGTCGTTCATCTTCAACGAACCGGACATGACCCTGTTCTTCGACATGGATCGCATGGCCGCGCTGGGCGCCAAGTGGGTGCGGCTAGATATCCCTTGGGCCAGTATCGAGGAGGTCGAGGGTCGGTTCTACTGGGACAGCACCGATCGGCTCGTGCACGCCGCCCGCCAGCGCGGTATGCGGGTCGTAGGCATCCTCCACACCGCTCCGTCGTGGGCTCGCGCTCCCGGAACCAGCTTCCTCTCACCCCCCCGGGACCTGCAGAAGTGGACCCGGTTCGTACGCGCCGCAGTCCAACGGTATGCCGCCAATGTCACGGTCTGGGAGGTCTGGAACGAGCCCAACATCTCCCTCTTCTGGGACCCACAGCCCGATCCGGCCACCTACACGGCACTGCTCAAGGAGACCTACGCGGCAGTCCACGGGTCAGCGGCGGGTCGGACGGTCCTCTTCGGCGGCCTGGCGCCAGCGGCGGACCGGACCGACGGGAAGGAGATCTCACCCCTCACATTTCTGCGGCGCGTCTACGCAGAGGGTGGCAAGGGGAGCTTCGACGCCATGGCGATACACCCCTACAGCTATCCCGCCCTGCCCACAGATCCCACGACCTCGAGCTGGAACCAGTTCCAGAAGCTGCCGGAGATCCGAACCGTGATGGTCGAGAACGGCGACGGACACAAGAAGGTTTGGCTCACCGAGTACGGCGCGCCGACCGGGACGGCCCCAGGGGCGGTCACCGAGCAGACGCAGGCTGCCAGCGTCTCCGAGGCATACAAGGCGGCCGCCCAATGGACGTGGGTGGGGCCGCTGCTCTGGTACTCGCACCGGGACTCGGGTACCGACCTAGTGGACCGCGAGCAGAACTTCGGCCTGCTCCATCACGACTTCACCCCGAAGAGCGCGGTGCGGACGTTCGCCGCCACCACCGGTGTGTCCCTTCCCCCCATCGGCGACTACAACGGCGACGGCAAGACCGATGTGGCCGTCTTCCGGCCCTCCACCGGCACGTGGTACATCCGCGGCGGCAACCCGGCCGAGATCGGCTTCGGGATCAGCACCGACGTGCCCGTGCCCGGCGACTACAACGGCGACGGCAAGACCGATGTGGCCGTCTTCCGGCCCTCCACCGGCACGTGGTTCATCCGCGGCGGCAATCCGGCCGAGATCGGCTTCGGGATCAGCACCGACGTGCCCGTGGCGGACGTGCTCACCCGCACCTTGCTCCTTCGCCTGCGGCCTTAGGCTTTGCCCCTGACTCTTTTGCCCATTTCGTTTGCTATGTCTGGTTCGTCCGGATAGGCTCAGGCCGTGCGAGTCGTGGTCCAACAGCGGAGCCAGCTCCTCCGCTACGGGTTGGCGGCCCTACTCGGGCAGGCAGATGGCGTGGCGGTAGTGGGGACGGTGGTGCGGGTCGAGGAGCTCGTCGAGGTCTGTGAGCGAGCGCGACCACACGCCGTCGTCGTTGACATCGACGGCGGTGGCACCGATCCGTGGCCGCCCCTCGCCGTCCTGCGCCAGCGGTGCCCCGCCCCGACCGTGGTGGCCCTCCACGGGCCGCGGCCAGGCGTGGACCTCGAGCGCGCCCGGCGTGCCGGCTTCACGACCATCGGCCGCCAGGAAGGCATCGGCGCCGTCCTGCGCGCGCTCCGAGCCGAGCAGTCCAACCCATCCACGGGCACCGCATGCTCGGCGCCAGCCGGGAGCAGGCCGGCGCTCACGCGTCGCGAAGCGTCCGTGCTGAGCCTTGTCGCCGGTGGTCGGACCTCCCGGGAGATCTCTCTCGTATTGCGGGTGAGCCACAAGACGGTGGAGAACCACAAACAGCGGATGTTCGTCAAGCTCGGCGTCCAGAACCAGGCTCACGCAGTGGCCGTCGCCATCCGGCAGGGCATGATCGCTCCCTATCCCGCCGCAGGTGTCGCTGCTCACCGGTGATATGACGAGCGGTGCAGACCGGGCAACGACTGCGTGGTGTGCGGGCGAGGCCGGACTTCTGCGGGACATCGTCTCGCACGTTCTCGCCGCCGAGACCGGCATCCGGGTGGTCCCCGGGGGCGACGCCACGCAGGCGGGCATCACCGACCTCACTGTGTTGGTGTCACCGTCGGCCGCCGACTGGCACGCGGCGCGCCGGCGTGGGGTGCCTATCATCTTCATCTCCGCCCGAGCGCTCACGGACGACGAGATCGTCGAGGCGGTGCTGACGGGTGCGGATGCCGTGTTCCACGCCGAGACCCCGCCGAGCACCCTGGAGGAGGCCATCCGCGTCGTGGTCGGCGGTGGATGCGTCCTCGCCCCCGGCCAGGTGCGGCGCCTGGCCGCTCTGGCCCGGGCGGACCATGGGCGATGCCAGCCCGAGCTCACCCCGCGCGAGCGCCAGATCCTGGCATCGATCGCCCGCGGCGAGGGCGTGAAGCAGACGGCGCGCACCCTCGGAATCTCCATCAAGACGGTGGAGAACCTTCAGAGCCGGCTGTTCCGCAAGCTCCGCGTTCGCAACCGATCGCAGGCAGTGGCGCACGCCCACGCGCTCGGGCTGCTCTCGGCCACGCCCTGAGGTTCCGGGCGGATCAGGGTTAGGTGACGCCGGCCATCGCCCGACGAGGACGGCACACCCCTCGGCCGTTCACCGCGCCGGCGGCCGTCCTCGCCGCATTGACCCTGGCCGTACTGGTACTGGTCGTCGGTGCTCGGCTCCGCGCCTTGCGCCACGACCTGGCGCTGATCGGGACGGAGCTGCGGGACGCCCGGGGCGCCCTCCTGGCCCACGACGAGCGGCGTGCCGCGAGGGCCCTCGACAGGGCGCAGGCGCGCGTTGTGATCGGGAGAGACGCGGCGGCGACGCCCGTGGTGCGGCTCCTAAGGCCACTGCCGGTCGTCGGCGCGATACATGCCGCGGCCGACGCCTCGCTCACGGCCGCCGAGGAGGCAGTGGCTGCGGGGTGGACGGTGCTAGCTGCGGCATCGTCGTTGCCCACGTCCGGGACCACGGCCATCGACGGCCTCGACCTCTCCCTCTTGCATGGTGCCGCGGCCCGTTCCGCCGACGCGCTCGGGCAGGCGAGCCACCGCCTGAGGGCGGCTGGCGTCGCCCTGAGAGGGCCGTCGGCGGCCCTGCTCCCCCAGGTCGCTCGCCCGGCAAGGGCCATGCGGGCGGAGGTGGAGCGGGCACACCAGCAGATCGAGAGCGCTCGGCGGGGGCTGGCTCTACTGGGCGAGCTCACCGCTGATTCCTCCAACACCAGCATGCTCGTCCTCGCCCAGGACTCCCTCGAGCTGCGCCCGACAGGCGGCTACATCGGCTCGTACGGCGTGCTCACCTTCGCCGAGGGACGGGTGACCCTGGAGACGTATGCGGCAACCGAGGACCTTCCCGCACCGGAGCCCCAGATGACCCCACCGGCGGAGCTCGCGCCCTTCCTCCCTGAAGGCTGGCGGCTGTCGAACGTGAACTGGTCGCCGGACTTCCCCACCACGGGGGCGGCGGCCCGGGAGATGTTCCGGCGCCAAGGTGGGGGGGTGGTCGACGGGGTGCTGGCCCTCACTGACCTCGCAGTGGCGCGCCTCACCGGTGCGCTCGGGCCCCTGGCGGTCCCGGGCTACGCGGAGCCGGTCACCGAAGAGGGGTTCAGCCAGCGGCTGGTGCACGAAGTGGAGTTGAAACGACCGCTGGACGTCCCGCGCAAGCGGTTCCTCATCGAGCTGGCCAAGGTCATGATCGCCCGCCTGTTCGAGCTCCCGGCCGAGCAGGTGCCCCTCGTCGCACGGGCCGTCGACCGCTCGGTGTCGGCGGGTGACATCCAGCTCTGGTTCGCGGACGAGCGGCGGCAGCGGCAGCTACGGGGAACCGCGGTCGAGGGTCGGCTTCCCGCGCCCGGACATGATGTCCTGGCGGTGGTCGATGCCAACCTCTCCGCGAGCAAGGCGAACCTGGGCCTGTCGAAGCACATCCGGTACCGGGTGAGCCGGGACCCGGCGGGCGGCCTGCTTGCCCGAGTCACGATCGTGGTCGAGAACGCCGCCCCTCCCAGCCCGGTCAACCCCTACTACCACGGCCACCTTCGCGTCTACGCCCCGCAGCATTCACGCCTGCTGTCGGTACGCCCAGGGCAGCGGGCGGGGCCGGCGACAGAGGGGCCATACGAGGTCTTCAGCCAGCGCGTCCTCGTTCGCCCGAGCTCTCGTGAAGAGGTGACCTTCGACTATGCGCTGCCGCCCGAGTTGGCCCGCACCGACGACTACGAGCTCACGTGGGTGCGACAGCCGGGGACGCCCCGAGACGTCCTGGAGGCGGCGATCGACGGCGATCCCGTGGCGGCCGACACGTCGCATCGAACCTTTCGCGTGCGGACCCATAGCCGCCGGTGATCGTGTCCCATGGCATGGGCGAAGCCATTGGGGGGATTTCCCCCCTTCGACCCCTCGACCTTGCGTTGTAGGTTCACGCCATGAGCACGATCAGGCGATCGCGCTTCCCCGGCGTGCGGATGCTTGTCGTCGTGGTGACCGCCGCCCTGGCATTGGGCTCGATCGGCATGCCGCCGGCGCTGGCCTCGCCGACGGCGGCCTCACCGGCCGTCACCCTGCAGGTCGGGTCGCCGCCCGGTGCGGGGGGTCCACCCGGCCCACCCTCTGTCGGCGGCGCCGCGACCCCGACGTTCGTGCTGCAGATCCTGCGCGCTGTGCTGCCGCCGCCGGTCCTGCGGCTTCTCGAGTCCCTCGGGGTGCTCCAGCCCGCCTCGCCGTGAGCGGCCCGTGGAGGGAATCCCCCCTACCTGAGAGGTGGGGGGCACGCCTCATGGTTCCGAGCACGCTCGTTTCCTAGGTTCAGGTCGTCCCTCCGTTCACACACCGACGGCCCGAACCAGAACTCGAACGCGTGGAGCTCCGCCAGTACCTCGACATCGTCCGGCGCCGTGCCTGGTCCATCGTCTACGCAGTCGTGGTCGTGGGCCTGGCCGCCGGCATCGTCTCCAACCTCCAGACGCCACAGTACGAGTCCGCCGCACGGGTCCTGCTGCGCCCTGATGACCCGGCCGAGCGACTGAACCCCGATGGGGGCCAGCGCGCCCTTCGCGACCCGAGCCGGTATGTGCAGAGCCAGCGAAGCATCATCGAGAGCGAAGAGGTCATCGCCGAGGCAGTGAGGAGCATGGGGGGAGGACGCGCTGCCGACATCGCGAGCCAGGTGTCGGTGAGGGACGGTCACAAGAGCGACGTCCTCAAGATCGTCGGGCGCGACGAGGACCCGGCCCGCTCACGCGACGTCGCCAACGCCGTCGCCCTGGCGTACATAGAGAACCGTCGCAGGAGTGCGGTCGTCGGCCTCGAGCGGGCGGTCGCTGAAATCGAGGGCGAGCTCGGCCCCCTCCAGGCATCCATCGCCGAGCTCGACGCCAAGATCGCGTCCGCAGCAGGGCCCGGCGCCGCGGGCGGCGCACCCGACCCCCC
>Ga0247719_1001167_pt1 | contig 11665 bp, 10 predicted proteins | sample 41E_DmetaG_FD_189046 | JGI IMG/M metagenome (GOLD analysis project Ga0247719, IMG submission 189046) | Soil microbial communities from hillslope of Landscape Evolution Observatory, University of Arizona, Oracle, AZ, United States - 4-1-E_D | ecosystem: Engineered > Artificial ecosystem >...
GGTTTGGGCAGCGGCGCCGCAAGCAGCGCGAGAAGAAGTGCCTTTGCCAGAAGCACCATGCCACGTTAGACACCGCGCCCGGCGTATGGTTCTGATCTCTCAATCGAGCCCCGGGCGCTGCACAGCGTCGATGACTGTCGGGCCTCCAAAACGCGAGCGGCGCTTAGGAGCAGATCTCGTAACACCCGGCGGCAAGGGAGCTTCGAGGTAGATCTCGCGGCTGATTTGCGCGTATTGCTCGGCGAGCGGCTGGCGCTGGCCGGACACCCAGACTACCGCACAGGCCGCGATCGTCACGGCCAGGAATGCTGTTCGCGCGACGGCTACGCTCATCTCCGCTTCAGATCTCGAACATCTGGATCACCCCAGTGCCGCTGAAAGCGTGCGCCCACGGACCCGACGAGACGCTGACGATGCTCACGCTGAAGGTGTCCCCCGGCGGCGCCGATCTTCGGCCACGACCAATGCCGCGCAGAGTCTCCACCTCGCACGCGGCGCAAGCAATGTCAAACGGTGACGCGACGGTCAGATGAAGTGCCAGGTTCGCCGCCGGTGTTTAGAGGCCGTTAGCGGCTTCCGTCGCGTGATCACTCTCGCTTTGTACCCATGAGAATCACCTCGGTGTCCGTAACGTCACCGATCTGACCTTCACCGGACCTGTGGAAGCTAACGCGTATGCTTCTTCCAGCGGCCACGACTCCCCAGGTGGTATATGAGTGATTACGAAACCTGGGTCTTCGAGACGTACGTTCACGTTGTATATGTCCTCCGGACTCCAGACCGTTCGAAAACTAGCCCCGTCAAAAGAGATCACTCGAATCCGAAACTTCGACCCATTGAACGTGCGGGCTTGGCCCCAGGTCAGCAGCCAAAGCTCACCGGCGAATGGAGGCGCCAACTCCGCCTTGAACATATAGAAATCCTCGAAATCATCAGCGGCGGTCGCGACGAGTTGAAATTTTCCGTCGGCTGATTCGCGATAACCACGGACAGTCGCGATGTGGTGGTGTGGTGGTCGGATGATGGTGTACGCAGCCACGAGCGATCGTCCAAGCAGCAGTTCCTTCACTCGCGCAAACGGAGGATCGCCGAATGCCGGCTCGATGACGTGTTCACTCAACACCCTCCTGAGCCGGGCTTCGACCTCACCTGAAATCGGCGCCCTAGCATCCAGAGTCATCAGATCTCGATCGATTTCTTCGTGCAACAGACGGGTGACCTCCGGCAGGTCAGCGTAATAACGAGCTTTGGCAATTGGATCACGTTCATCCACTTGGAGACGCTGCGATAAAGCTGCGACTCGCGCTCGGGTGACCGCTTCCATCGCATCGCTCGCACGTTGGGCAAGACCGAGCGCCGGAAGCGCAATGGCGACGAGGACTGCGAGCGGTGATGAGATGCGCAGGTGGTACCCTCTCACTGGATTTGAATGGCAGCTGGATCCTGAGGAGACCGCAACCTCAGAAAGACGAACGCAGGTGCGCCAGCCCAGATACCACCACGCTGATTCGGGCCGATCGACTCCTTGATCACAATCTGCCGGTTCGGATTGCTGCTCCAACGTTCGGGCGCACCCATCGAATTCGGTCGAGAAACGTGGTGATCCACATTTCCACTTGCTCCAAGGACCTGATTAGGGGGGCTCGTGATCGACCGTGGTCCGATACCGGTTGCCCGCCCGCCGTGTTCAGCGCCGGATCAATCCTGCGCTCGTGATGTAATAAATTTCGGTCACTTCCCGCGGAATGATGAATGGCCCAAGCGAACTGTCCAAGTAGTTCACGGTAAGAGAGTCCTCGCCAACGCGAACCGAACCGCCTTCGAGGCGGTCAATATCCCAAACTTCCCGAACATTCAGCCCATCAAACCCATACACCGTCACTTTCAGATGTTGTCCCGTCGCGCCAAGGACGGCTCCAGAAACGACATACCACACCTCGGTGGGGAGACCCGAGCGAATGCGGACGATTGAGAAGGCTCGCTTTCCAAACGACGCGCCGACGTCTCCGTGGTAGCTCCACTGGTTGGCTACGCCGGCGTAGAAGCGAATGTGCGCATCCACGTTGGGGACTACTGGGCCGCCGCTAAGGATCCCGAACGCCACAACAAGAGATCTCGCTCCCTGAACGGCAGCGAGATCGGCGAACGGAACATTGGACCGCCGCGGATACATCTTCGAGAGGCCAAGATCGCCCTGCAGCTCACGAAGGGCCTCGCTAACCTGCGCCGCCGTGAAATCCGACTTCGCGATCACGTCGAATATCGTGGCTTCAACCAAGTCGGCCAGACGACGCCGTCCGTCAGCCATAACGGTTGGGTCCGGCGCGGACACCGTCACTCCAGGGGGCAAAACCTCCGCAAGGTAGATCGCATTACTTGTTATTGCGTATTGTTGCGCACGCCACTCGAACTGGCCGGCAAGGCCGATCGCCGCAAGAGTCACAATGGCTACCGAAAGCGATGCCGTTCTCATGACGCCAGCCATCTGGCGTGCCTCTCACGGAACCGGATGACCGCGGGGCCGCATTTCGGGTTGCTTGCGTATGGCGAGCCGATCAGCCCCGTACCTTCCTGGCAGGGTAACGTTCGCGTTGCACTCGCTGTTCCAGCTGTCACATCGGTCACCGGCTCATCGGCCGTCGTGAACATGAGGCGGCGGTGGCGATCAGGGAATCCGCGCCGCCTTTGCGTCCGCCAGCGCCGAATCTACGTACTCCGGCAGGAGCCATCCCGCGGCGGTCAGTTCCTCCAGGCGCGTGTTCACGCGCGCGATGGACTCCTCGTTGCTGCGATAGAGCTTCTCGAGCGTGTCGGCGTCCTGCACATCGTGCTACGGTCCGCGTGCGACGTCTGGGTGTGTGAGGCTCCCTCAACATGGAGCGACGACCGATGAAGCGGACCGCCTTCCGAATCGATTCGCGATCGCGAACTCGGCGACTGCGCAAAGCCCAACCGAAGTCGAAGAGGAGAGTGAGGCAACGACATTCACGAGCGGTCATTGAAGCGCTCCTCGACGAGCAGTTGCGTCCTCACGCACTTCCCACGAGATAGAGCTCGGCGCGCACGCCCTCGGCCCCGAGCGCGCGGTCGAGCCGCCCGAGCCCTCGACAATCTGCTCCTTGGTGAGCACCGGCAGTGATTCTACGATGCCGACGCGAAAGGCAAATGCACCTGCCCATCGCGCGTCACGTCTCCCGGCCGCGCGCTCGGTTTCGCGGTGCCGGGCGATGTATGCCTGGACGAACTCGTCGGTGACGTGGTGTTCTCGGTGTTCTCAGTGGCCCTATATCCCGGTGTCCTCGGTGGCAGCTAAGGAACGCGCGCCGCTCTCGCGTCCGCCAGCACCGAATCTGCATACTCCGGCAGGAACCATCCCGCGGCGACCAGCTCCTGCAGGCGCGTGTTCACGCGCGCGATGTACTCCTCTCTGCTCCGATAGAGCTTCTTGAGCGTGTCGTCCGGCAGCAGGACCTTCGTCCCGGCAAGCTGGCACAGCCTGTTCTGCGCCTCGGTCCTCCCGACGCCGAACACGCCGTAGGTGGCAATCGGCACGTCAACCCAGACATTTCGGATGCCGCCCTTCGCGTTGCCGAACTCGTCGAGCGCGAGGTGTGAGCCGTCGTTCGCCGTGTTGTGGTCCACCTCTATATAAGGCGCGCGCGGCGGCGTCTTCCCGTGCGCAATCCACTCGACCAGGTGATGGAGCGCCAGCGCGGTGAACGCGCCGGCATGGAAGTCGGTCACCGGCAGCGTGCAGGGATCGTTCTGGAAGCCGGGATTGTCGCGCGAGTTGTTGTGCGGCATGCCGGCCACTTCGTAAAGCCGGAAACGGTTTCCCGGCTCGTCGCTGTCGGGGCGGCGGTACCTGATCCCCTGCTCGGCCCAGGTGACCACCTCGGTCTGCGTCGGCATCTGGACCATCGGCACGTCGACGATCGGCAGCGGCGTATTCCCGTTGGTGCTCGTCAGCAGGAAGCCGTCGAAGATCGGCCCGCCGTCCGGCATCCGCAGGTCGGCGTGCGCGGCCAGATAGTTGCGGACGGTGCCACTCGAGGCGGATGTCCCCATGAGGGTGATGCGGCGGATGTCGTACTGCGAGAGCGCGCCCGGCCTGCTCTTGATCAGCCGCCCGACCTGCGCGATGACCTCGTTCGTCTGTCCGTTGGCGATATTGAGCGAGGCATAGCGCCCGGCGTTGAACGTCTTCAGCAGGTTGATGTTCGCGGGGCTGTGGACGATTTCAACGAACATGTGATTGCGGGTGAGGATCGAGACACGCGACCACTCGAACACCAGCGATCGGCCTCCGGCGTGCAGCGCTTCGGCCACGACGGTTCCGCTGAATGCCTTCACGTCCTTCGGACGCCGGACGATGATCCGCGTCGTGTACGGTGCGTCGGCGATCGTTCCGGAGACGAAGTACTCCTCGGTGACGTACGGGAAGTCCTCGACCTTCGCCGCCGTGGACACGACGCTCACCGGCGGGTTCGGATACACCAGGCCAGGCCCGGTGACGGGCGCCGACATGGATGGAACCGGCGGCACGGCCCCCCACGCGGACGGGGGCTCGAGAAGTCCGACAGCGCCCATCATGAGCGCGGTGAAGAATCCCGCCACACGGGGCAACGTGAGTGGAAGCGTTTTTCTCAGCATGGCTCACCTTTCGAGTCCCGCGATTCGCTCCCGCGGGATCAGTTCCAATGTCGTCGCCCGCCGCCGCGGCGTGTCACCGCCCGGGTGCCCACCTGGCGTTGATCAACCTCGCCAACGAAAACCGCCGCGCCATCACGGCTGTCGCGGCACACCCCGCAGCGCGGCCACGAACCCGTCCGGATCCGTCGGGCTGAGGAGCACGCTGTACCCCGCGTTCGTCGGCACGTACACCGCGCGACTGCGATCCGTCAGGTACAGCAGCGCCCGTTCTCCGTTCTCGAGGCGGAACCAGCCTGACTGATATCTCCGCAGCCCCGTGCCCATCGTCCGCCGACGTGGCGTGAGCCCCGGCTCGCGTGCGAAGTCGACGCGCCGCGCCTCGGCTGCACGAAGCTCCCCGGCTGGAATGAGGCGGCCGTAGAGATCGCCCCGCAGCCGCAGACCGTCGGGAGACACTTCGAACTCCGCGTTTCGCGCGCCCCGGATGGAAGCGCCCAGCACCGCGAAGAGGACGATCATCACGACAATCGGGATCGCGCCAACGAGCCAGAGCCACTTGATATCGGCCGGTGTAATCGCGAATGTCTGCGTCATTCGGAGCGATTCTATACGCGCGGCCAGGGAGGGGACAGAGAGGAAGGAGGGAGAGGGAGCAGTTCAGAATTGGCGTGTGTTTCCGGGCTCTCCCGCCTCGCGTGGCGCGCAGACTCTGTGAGCCTCTGTTCTCTGTGGCCTCTGTGTGAGATCGTCTCCGTAACCTCCGTATCCTCCGGCTGACGCCGCAAACCGGGGAGCCGCAACGTCATGCGAAGCGACCGATACCTGAAAGCCGTTCTCATGGTGATCGCCATCGAGCGCGAACCGCTCGCATTCACGCCGCTGAACGTCGAGAACGTCGGCGACACGCCGGCGCAGCGGCCAGGCGAGTAGCGATGGCGGATCGCAACGCCCGCACCGTGTACTCGACGGGCGCCGGCCGCATCTGCCCCGGCTGCGGCTGGCCCGAGCGGGACTGCAAGTGCAGCAGCCGGATCGGCCGCGACGAGGCGGTACCGGCCCGCGTCACCGCGAAGCTGCGCATGGAGAAAACAGGCCGTGGGGGCAAGACCGTCACCGTGGTGTACGGCCTGCCGCGGAATGCGGAGTTCCTGAAGACGCTGACCCAGGAACTGAAACGCGCGTGTGGAACCGGCGGGACGGCGACAGAGGACGGCATCGAGCTGCAGGGCGACCTGCGCGACCGCGTCCGCGAGTTCCTGCAGAAAAAGGGTTACGCAGTCAAAGGCTGAACCCCGCCGCGCCGCAGCATCAGTCGCGCAGCCCGAACGTAATCAGCGAATTCCCTGAGATGACCGACACGTACTGCCTGCCGTCGATCGCGTACGTCATCGGCCCCATCACGATCTGACCGCCGAGGCTGGCTCTCCACAGCTGTTCGCCGGTGCGCGCATCGAGCGCGTAAAAATAGCCTTCACGGCCGCCGGTGAACAGCAGGTCGCTTGCCGTGGTGAGGATCCCGCTGTCGGTGACGTCGTACTGCGCGAACCGCCACTTCGTCTGCCCCGTGCGCGGATCAATCGCCAGAACCGCGCCGTTCGCCACCGCGTCGGTCCAGTTGTTGATGGGCGTCGTGCGGCCGATGCGCGGCCCCGGCGCGTTGGGCACCGGCGTCAACGTCCGCCCGCCGCCGCCGCCGAACGTCCGCCCCGGTACGTACTCCTGGTATTCCCGGCGGAAGATCGTCGCGTAGTTTTCCCACACCGGCACGTAGAACAGCTCGGTACGCGGGCTGAACGAGGGGGAATACCAGTTCGTGCCGCCCTGGTTGCCAGGCCACGTCGGCTGCCCCGGCGGCTGTGGCGTCTGGATGGGCCGCCCCTTCGCGTCCAGGCCACTTGCCCAGTTCACCTTCACGAACGGCGACCCATGAAGGAACTCGCCGGTCGCGCGATCGAGCACGTAGAAGTAGCCGTTGCGGTTCGCCCACAGCATCAGCTTCCGCGGCGTGCCCCGCCAGGTCATGTCCGCGAGCACCGCGATCTGCACCGCGTCGTAGTCGTAGGCGTCATTCGGCGTGAACTGGAAGTGCCACTTGAGCTCACCGGTATCGGCGTCGGTGGCGATCACGGACGCCGTGTAGAGGTTGTCGCCCGGCCGCTGATCGGGATTCCAGTCGGGACCAGCGTTGCCGACGCCCCAGTACACGAGATTCAGCTCCGGGTCATAGGACGGCGTCACCCAGATCGATCCGCCCCCGGTCTTCCACGCATCGTTATGCCAGGTCTCGTGCCCCTTCTCGCCGGGACCCGGGATCGTGTGCGTCCGCCAGACCTCTTTGCCGGTCTTCGCGTCGATGGCCGCGACCCAGCCGCGGATGCCGAACTCCCCGCCGCCCGTCCCGACGTACACCTTGTCCTTCGCGGCAAGCGGCGCCAGCGTGAAGGAGTAGCCAAGCCTGGGATCCGCGAGCTCGACGTTCCACAACGGCCGTCCGGTGCGCGCGTCGAGCGCAATCAGCCGCGCGTCGAGCGTCGCGAGGTACAGCGTCTCGCCGAGAATCGCGACGCCGCGATTGTTCGATCCGCAGCAGACGCGCGCGTCGGGCGAGACGGTGTGCCGGAACTGCCAGAAGACGCGCCCCGTCCTGGCGTCGAGCGCGAGAACGTCGTTCGGCCGCTGCGTGACGTACATGATGCCGTCCACGACGAGCGGCGTCGCCTGCCACGCGCCGAACGCCTGGTTCGGCAGGATCCATTTGAGCTCGAGGTTCCTGACGTTGCCGGGCGTGATCTCCCGCAGCAGGCTGTACCGCTGACTGAAAAAGCCGCCGGAATACGTGAGCCAGTTGTGCGGCTCCTGCGCGGCACGGACGAGCCGCTCCGGCGTGACCTGCGCGTGGACCGCGTACGACGCCGCCACGATCGAGAAGGCAACCGCGATCGACTTCCGTCTGCGCGCCTGCAGCACTTCGGCGAGATACGTGAGCTTCATAGCTGCCCCTTCAGCGAGACGAGATACGCAACGAGATCCGCGAGTTCCTCGGTCGTCAAGCGCCCGGCGTAGGAGGGCATCGGCGATTTCGTCTCGACCGTGTAGCTCTTGAACTCGCTCTTGGACAGCGAGTGCAGCCGCCCCTGGTCGTCAATCACCTGCACCGTCAACGTATCCTCGTTCAGCCGTCGTCCGGCGATGGTCCGGCCGTTCTTCAGGACGATCCGCACCGGGCGGTTGATCGGCATCATCACCGACGACGGCTCCAGAATGTGCTGGTAAAGGGCCGCCGCGCTGCGCGCGAGTCCGACGTCGCTGAGGTCCGGGGCGACCCGGCTTCCCACGCCGCTGACGCGGTGGCACGTGAAGCATCCGCCCTTGCCCTCGAAGACCGTCCGGCCGCGCCCGGCGTCGCCGACCCGGACGGCCGCGCCCGAACGGTCGAATCCGGCGCGGATATAGGCAATCACGCCGGTCAGCTCCGCGGGCTGCAGGGCGACAGGCGGCATCGACCCCGGGACGCCTTTCGTAATCACCGCCGCGAGATCTTCGTCGGAGGATGCGCGGCGGAACTGCCCCCGTCGCAGATCGACGCCGGAAATCTGGTCGCCCGTCGGACCGTGGCATTGCGCGCACTGCGCGAGATAAACGCGGGCGCCCGCTTCGACATCCTGGGCGGTGTACTGGCCGGGGTGGTCCTGGGCGGCAAGTTCGACAACGCCGCGAGCCGCAGGAACCAGCAGCACGCACACCGCGGCCACGGCCACGCGTCGACTCCATGGATTCATGGAGTCACGTTGTACCTGAGCGATTTCCGGATGTCCAGCGGGCTCGCCGGGTCAACTCCCAATTCCCAATGCCCGACTCCCAACGTGGAGGCGTCTGACCGCGTGCGCGTGCCCCTTCATGCAGATCCCGGCAGGAGCCGATTCCCGCATGGTCCCTGAACGGTAGCGAAGAAATTCCTACACTGCGGGCGGCGGAGGATTCGGGTTCTGACCGGATTGCGCGCGGGGTGGATGAGATCGGAACTTGCTACATACAGGCCATCACCATCATGTCTTCAGCTCGACGCGCGGCGCGCAACGGCCGGCGGGTCCGGAAAATGGGCCAGCGGACGACACATGCGCAACCGCATCTCGTGCTCGTGCCGCCGGCGACGGAGCGCGAGGGCGAATCGGTCACGGGTGCGCAATTCTGCGCGCGCGTGAAAGCCGCGCGCGAGCGGCGCGGCGTGACGCTCGCCTCGATTGCGGAGTCCACGAAGATTTCCGCGTGGCTGCTCGAGGCATTCGAACGCGGCGACGTGTCGCGCTGGCCGAAAGGCATCTTCCGCCGTTCGTACTTCCGCGACTACGTGGCGGCATGCGGGCTGCCGGTCGAAGAGGCGCTGCGCGAGTTCCTGGAACACTTTCCGGGCGAGGGCGACGTCTTCTCCGGAGAGGATGTGCGCAACAAGCCGCGCGTCACCCTCGCCGCACGTTTGCGGTCGTGGGTGCGGCGCCGCTGATCACCAGTCGGTCGGCTTGTAATCCTTCAGGAACTGCCCCCACATGTGTATCCCGCTGTTGAACCCGCTGATGATCGGGTCAACGATCCGTGCCGCGCCGTCGACGATGTCGAGCGGCGGGTGGAACCGCTGCTCGGCGGTCTTGCGCGCGGCGATCTCCGCCGGGTCCTCGTCGGTCACCCATCCGGTGTCGACGCTGTTCATGTGGATGCCGTCATTGTGATAGTCGGTGGCGGAGGTACGCGTCATCATGTTCAGCGCCGCCTTCGCCATGTTGGTGTGCGGATGCCTCGTCGTCTTGAAGTTGCGGTAGAACTGCCCTTCCACGGCGGACACGTTGACGATGTGCTTGTCCCGCTCGGGAGCGCGCATCATGAGCGGCTTCAGCCGCGCGTTGATCACGAACGGCGCGATCGCATTCACCAGCTGCACTTCGAGCAGCTCGACGGTCGGGACGTCCGCCAGCAGCAGGCGCCATGAATTGCGGTCGCGGAGATCGATCTGCTGAAGGTCCTGATCGAGGCGCCCTTCCGGAAAGAGATCCTTCTGTGCCTGCTTCTCTTCCGGCAGGATCCGCACCTGCGAGAGCTGGGCGGCGTGCGTCAGGCCGGTGACGTCGCTTGCGCGCGCCAGCGCAGGCAGGTCGCCCTCGGCCCTCCCCTCCGGCAGCATGTGGTAGCCGCGCAGCCCTTCGTAGTCGCCGAGCACCCTCCGCACGTTCCCGGGCATGTCCTTCAGGGCACGGGTCTCTCCTTCCATCATGTGCGCGTAGAAGTCCGGCGGGCGCCGCACCGTCTGGCAGGCGTTGTTGATGATGAAATCGAGCCGCGGACGCGTGGCGAGCAGATGGCGGCAGAACGCCTCGACGCTGGGCGTGTGGCGCAGGTCCAGGCCGAAGATCTCGAGCCGCCCCCCCCACTCCTCGAAGTCCGGCTCGCGCGCGAACCGCTGCGCGGCATCGCGTGGGAATCTCGTCGTGACGATCAGATGCGCCCCGCATCGCAGCAGCTTGATGCCGGCCTGATAGCCAATCTTCACCCGGCCGCCCGTCAGCAGCGCGACGCGCCCGCGTAAATCGGCCAGCTCCGTCCGCTTCGCGTAGTTGAACTCCGCGCACCCGGGGCACAGCTGGTCGTAAAAGTGGTGAATCGTCGTGTATTTCCGCTTGCAGACGTAGCAATGCTGCGGCTCGAAGGCCTCGCGGACGAGCGGCGCTTCCTGATGGGTGCGATCGGCGTCGTGCGCATCGCGCGGCTCGAACTGCTCGGGAGGGAACACGTTCGGCGTGTGGAATACCGGCTTGCGACGCAGCGTCCGGATGCCCGTCTCCGATCGGGTCTCCTCGGTTTCACGGACCCGGGCCGCCCTGCGCTGTTTCGCGGTGATTTTGGCCATGCGCCGGCGTTCGGCGCGATCCGGGTGATACACGCGCGCCACGGCCTGCAGCAGGCGCGCCCGCTGGTCGTCCGTCACACCTGCCAGGACGGTCCGATCGGCGGCGATCGATTCCAGGAACTCGATCGCTTCGCGCAGCCGCTCCACCAACTGACGTCTCTCTGCGTGGTGCGGTGCGGCCGGATCCATCCCCTAATAGTAAACTTCCCCATATGACTCGATTCCTGATGACCCTCGGTGTGGTGGCGCTCCTGGCCTGCGGCGCCACTGCCCAGAACAGCCCCGGTGCGCAGTGGAGCGTCGATCCGCGCGCCGCCAACGCGCCGAATCAGACCCCTGCCTTCCGTGGCCAGTACCAGGCACCTGAAGCGAAATCGAACGTCGCGTTCGACGTCGTCACCGTGGCGGAAGGGCTCGTGAACCCATGGGGCCTGGCGTTCCTGCCGGACGGCCGCATGCTCGTCACCGAAAAGCCGGGGCGTCTGCGCATCGTCACTGCCGATGGGAAGTTGTCGGAGCCTGTGGCGGGGCTGCCGGATGTGGCAGCTCGCCAGCAGGGCGGCCTGCTCGACGTCACGATCGATCCGGCATACGCAAAGAACAGTCTGATCTACTGGAGCTACTCGGAACCGCAGCCAGACGGGACCAACAACACCGCTGTCGCCCGGGGGCGGCTCGTCGACGGGTCGGCGCCGCGCGTCGAGAACGTGCAGGTCATCTACCATCAGACGCCGTCGATGAATTCAGGGCTCCACTTCGGCAGCCGGCTCGTGTGGCGCCAGGACGGGACGCTCCTGGTGACGCAGGGCGATCGGTCGATCACTCCGGGCCGCATGCAGGCGCAGAACATGGACAGCCTGATCGGCAAGATCGTGCGCATCAACGCGGACGGCTCGATCCCGAAGGACAATCCGTTCGTGGGCAGGCAGGGGGTGCGGCCGGAGATCTGGTCGTACGGACACCGCAACGTTCAGGCGGCGGCGCTGCATCCGACGACTGGCGAGCTCTGGGAAGTCGAGCACGGCACGCGCGGCGGCGACGAGATGAACATCGCGCAGAAGGGCAAGGACTACGGCTGGCCGACGATCGCATATGGGATCGAGTACCAGGGTGGGC
>Ga0247719_1001168_pt1 | contig 11657 bp, 12 predicted proteins | sample 41E_DmetaG_FD_189046 | JGI IMG/M metagenome (GOLD analysis project Ga0247719, IMG submission 189046) | Soil microbial communities from hillslope of Landscape Evolution Observatory, University of Arizona, Oracle, AZ, United States - 4-1-E_D | ecosystem: Engineered > Artificial ecosystem >...
GTCCTCGGCCAGGTCATCGGCAGCGTGCTCGGCGGCGGTTATGGCTATGGCGCTCCGCCGGTGAACAGCCAGGCGGTGGTCAACCAGTGCGCCAACGCGGTCCAGGCGCGGCTCAGCGGCGGCGCCGGCTACGGCACCGGTTATGGCTATGCCGGCGGCTATGGCGGCTACGCTCCGGCCTATGGTTATGCCTCGCCTTACGGCCCGGCGGCTCGCGTTCTCGGCATCAGCCGTGTCGAGCAGCGCTCGGGCGGCGGACTGACGGTCCGCGGCGTCGCAACGACCAATGCTCAGGCTGGTTACGGCTACGGCCATGCCGGTCAGCACCGCGTCGATCTCACCTGGCGCTGCCGGACCGATTTCCGCGGTCTGATCACCAGCGTCAACATTGAGCGCGCGCAACCGGCCCACGGTTACCAGCAGCAGCAGCTGCCCACCTATACGCCGTGGGGTACCGATTATTCGCAATACGGGTATCGCCGCTACTAAGACGACGACCCATTGCTCACAGGATGCGCCGGGGCTCAGGCCCCGGCGCATTTCTTTTGCCCAAGCCGAACTTTACTGACCGGCGTCTGCCCCCTATCGGCTCGCCATGACGGTCCAGCCGACAGAATCCATCCTCATCGTCGACTTCGGTAGTCAGGTGACACAGCTGATCGCCCGCCGCGTGCGCGAGGCCGGGGTCTATAGCGAGATCGCGCCGTTCAACGCCGCCGAAGAGGCATTCGAGCGCCTCCGGCCCAAGGGGGTGATCTTCTCCGGCGGCCCCTCGTCCGTCACCGCCGAGGACAGTCCGCAAGCGCCGCAGATCATCTTCGACAGCGGCCTTCCTTTGCTCGGCATCTGCTACGGCCAGCAAACCCTTCACCAGCAATTGGGCGGCAAGGTGGTCAGTTCCGACCAGCGCGAGTTCGGCCGCGCCTTCATCGAAATCGTCGCTCCCAGCGCATTGTTCGATGGCTTGTGGCAGGTCGGCGAGACGCATCAGGTGTGGATGAGCCACGGCGACCGCGTCGAGACCCTGGCGCCGGGCTTCGAGGTTGTCGCAAGGTCCGAAGGCGCGCCGTTTGCGATCGCCACCAACGAGCAGGCCAGGCGCTACAGCCTGATGTTCCACCCCGAGGTCGTGCACACCCCCGACGGCGGCAAATTGCTCGCCAATTTCGTGCGCCATGTTTGCAGCTGCGCCGGCGACTGGACCATGGCCGGCTACCGCGAGGCGAAGGTCGCCGATATTCGCGCGCAGGTCGGCCAGGGGAAAGTGATCTGCGGGCTTTCCGGCGGCGTGGACAGCGCCGTCGCCGCAGTGCTGATCCACGAGGCCATCGGCGACCAGCTGACCTGCGTGTTCGTCGACCACGGTTTGCTGCGCGCCGGCGAGGCCGAGCAGGTCGTCAGCCTGTTCCGCAATAGCTACAACATCCCGTTGGTCCACGTCGACGCGAGCGCGGACTTCCTCGCCGGCCTCGAGGGCGTCACCGATCCCGAGGCGAAGCGCAAGTTCATCGGCGCCGAGTTCATCAACGTGTTCGAGGCCGAGGCCAACAAGATCGGCGGGGCCGACTTCCTCGCCCAGGGCACGCTCTATCCGGACGTGATCGAGAGCATCAGCTTCACCGGTGGCCCATCGGTGACGATCAAGAGCCACCACAATGTCGGCGGGCTGCCCGAACGGATGAACATGCAGCTGGTCGAGCCCTTGCGCGAATTGTTCAAGGACGAGGTGCGCGAGCTCGGCCGCGAGCTCGGCCTCCCCGAAGCCTTCGTCCAGCGCCACCCCTTCCCTGGCCCGGGGCTGGCGATCCGTATCCCCGGCGAGGTGACGCGCGAAAAATGCGACATCTTGCGCAAGGCCGACGCCATCTATCTCGAGGAAATCCGCAATGCCGGCCTGTACGATGCGATCTGGCAGGCGTTCGCGGTGCTTCTGCCGGTGCGCACGGTCGGCGTGATGGGCGATTATCGCACCTATGATTATGTCTGCGCGCTGCGGGCGGTGACCAGCGTCGATGGCATGACCGCCGACGTCTATCCGTTCGACGCCGCCTTCTTGAGCCGCGTCGCCACGCGCATCGTCAACGAGGTCCAGGGCATCAACCGGGTGGTCTATGATTACACGTCCAAGCCGCCCGGAACGATCGAATGGGAGTGAGCTAGGCTAGCTCCACCCAGGTCGGCGCGTGGTCGCTGGCCTTCTCCTCGCCCCGCGCCCATTTGTCGACGCCGGCGCTCTGCAGCCGGTCGGCGGCCTCCGGAGAGCAGAGCAGATGGTCGAGGCGAAAGCCGAGATCGCGCTGCCAGCAGCCCGCGGTATAGTCCCAGAAGGTGTAGAGCTTGTCCTCATCGGGATGGAAGGCGCGCAGCGCGTCGGTCCAGCCCTGGTGGACGATGCGCCGCCAGAGCTGCCGGGCCTCGGGCTGCATCACTGCATCGTGTTGGGTCGCACGAACCGAGAAGACGTCGCGGTCCTCAGGCACCACGTTCCAGTCGCCGCAGAGGATCGCCGGGCGTTCGCCCTGGAGCAGCTCCGCGGCATGATCGTGCAGCCGCTCCATCCAGCGGATCTTGTAATCGAACTTCTCGGTTCCGACCGGATTGCCGTTGGGCAGGTAGATTGAGCCGACAATGAGGCCATTCACCTCGGCCTCGATATAGCGGCTGTGGCTGTCGTCCGGATCGCCGGGAAGGCCCATCCGGCGAAGCTCGGGCGTGTCGCCTCTGGCGAGCACGGCGACGCCGTTGAAGCCTTTTTGCCCGTGCCACACCGCGCCGTAGCCCGCCGCCTCGATGTCGGCGATCGGAAGCGCCTCGTCGGCGCATTTGAGCTCTTGCAGGCACACCACGTCGGGCCGCTCGCGCTCGAGCCATTCGATGAGCCGCGGCAGGCGGGCGCGGATGCCGTTGAGATTGTAGGTGGCGAGCTTCACTAGGGCCGCTTAGCGGCAGCCGCTCACGCGGGAAAGCGTGCGTATCCCCGTTCGGTGACGCGGTCGACGCACGTGCGATATTCATCATAAGCCGCATCGCCGCGCCGGATCACCCCGAGCGGTTTTTGGTCGCCTGCCTCCATCGGCAGAAGCACGATCGGCAGCGAGGCCGGGATCAGCTGCGCCCCTTCTCCTGCGGCCAGAGTCAGCAAAATGCCGCTCAGCCACTTGCCCGAGGGGCGGTTGAGCAGCGCCATCCGATACTGCCCCTGCCATGAGGTGACGAGGTAGATCGCGCCCGAAATGTTGGGGAAGGAGACATAGCCCTTCTGCTCATGCTCGGCGTCGGTCCGTTCCGCTTCGCTGAAGACGAGGTGGCCCGCCGCGCTGTCCCAGGAAATGATGGTCAAATAGGCGAAGATGGCGCCTGCCTCGCTGAACGAGGGACGCAGCGTCAGATAAGTCCCTTCCAGCCACTGCACCGCGGGCCGCGCATAGGCGCCCATGGATTCGGGCGCGAACGGGCGTGCTTCGCGAGCCTGGGCGTTGCCGCGCAGGCTGGTGCCCAGCGCATCCTCGAGCCGCACGACCGTCTGCAGCGTGAAAGGGCGGCGGCCGGCAAGCGCTTTCTCGAGCGTCGACAGGCTGACCCGCGCTTCGTCGGCGAGCCACTGGCGCGACAGTCGCCGCCGGGCGAGCTCCTCGCGCACCACCAAAGCGACCGATTCACTGCCTTCGCTGCTTAGCTCGCCATGCATGGACTCGCCCCCGAGATTGCGCACATCTCCGCACATTTCCGCACATTCCGTCAACCGCGCGCACGCAATCGTCTGCAAAAGGCGCGGATTTCCAGGTCTTTCCCGTGGCGGGGCGCGGCGCTCGCAGGCACTGGGCCACCACGCTTCGGCCAGGAAGCGCCAGGGGTATGGACATGCATAGCGACAGGCTTCGGACCGGCTTCGGCGGAATGATCGCGGTGACCGCGATCCTGCTCGCGGCCCAGTTGATCACCGGCGTTCAGGCGTTTCCGCTGTGAGCTCGCTTTGGTCCGACCTCGCGCTTGCCCGCGCGGCGCTTGCCGAGGCCGTCGCGCGCGGCGTCATCGCCGATGCCGAACATCCCTCGCGCAAGCTCGGCCGGCCGGCGAAGCCGCTGCCGGTTCGCAAGGTGCTGCACCCCCGCCTGAGCAGCGTCGCACTTTAATCTCGGAAGGTTTGCAATGATCCCGAAACTGTCAGCGGGCGCGATCGCGCTCGCCCTCACTTTGTCCGGTCCGCTCGGCGCATCCGCCGGCGAACCCGATCTTGCCGAAGTTCGCGCCCTGACGGCGCGCTTCCAGGACGTCCGGCAAGCTCTGGCCGAAGGCTATGTGCGCGATCCCGGCAATATGTGTGAGACCGCCGAGATGATGGGCCGCCCCGCCTCCGAAGGCGCGATGGGCATCCATTTCTTCCGGCCCGACCTGCTCGGCATCACCGCCCCGCCCAACCCACGCGTCAATGGGTCAGGCACGCACACCGACTTCCGCTCGCCCAGCATTCTTATCTACGAGCCGCAGCCGGATGGGTCGCTGGTCCTCGTCGCGGTCGAGAATCTCGTGTTCCGCTGGGCGTGGCACGAAGCCGGAAACACGGAGCCTCCCACCTATCGCGGCGTGCCTTACGATCTGATGGAGGACGATCCCGCAACGGCGGTCGACGAGGCTCATATGTTCGAGCCCCATTACGACCGGCACGTGTGGCTCTTCCGCGACAATCCCAGGGGGGTCTTCGCGCAGTTCAATCCGAACGTCAGCTGCGCCGCGCATCGACACGCGGCGGGTCACGGGGACGAGGCGAAATCCGGCGCTAGACGCTGAAGCTGCTGCCGCAGCCGCAACCGGACTGCGCGTTCGGGTTGGTCACGCGGAATGCGGCGCCGCCGAGGTCTTCGACGAAATCGACGGCCGATCCGCGCACGAGATCGAGGCTGACCTGGTCGACGACCAGCTTCACGCCATCGGTTTCGGCGATGGCGTCATCCACTTGCGGCTGCTCGGCAAGCTCGAACTTGTAGGTGAATCCGGCGCAGCCCCCGCCGTCGACCGCGAGGCGCAGGATCGCCGGCTTGCGCTGGCGCGCGGCAATCCACGCGACGCGGCGCGCGGCATTTTCGGTGAGGGTGATCTCGGGCTCGCTCACCCGGTCGAGATAGGAAGCGCGGCTTGCCGCAACAAGCTTACTTGTTGCTGCCCGGTCCGCCGAGCGCGCCGTCCATTGCCGGGGCGTTGGAACGACGCTGCATCGCCAGCACGTAATCGGTCGACTTCATGAAGGGGATCGGATTGACGGCGCGGCCGTCGATACGGACTTCATAGTGCAGGTGGTTGCCGGTCGACCGCCCCGTCGAGCCCATGCGGCCGATCAGGTCGCCGCGGGAGACCTTTGCGCCGGACGCGACGAGCACTGCTGACAAATGGCCGTAACGGGTCGTGATGCCACGACCGTGGTCGAGTTCGACCAGATTGCCATACCCGCCGGAGTTCCAGCCGGCGCGAAGGACGGTGCCTTCGGCCGTTGCATAGATCGGGGTTCCGTGCGGTCCGGCAAGGTCGATGCCCGGGTGCATGGCGGCGGAGCCGCGGAACGGGTCGGAACGGATGCCGAAACCGCTGGTGAACTCGACATTGTGCTTCACCGGCTTTTCGGACGGGATTGCGATCACGCCGTCCTGCAGCCGGTCGAGCTTCTTCCAGCTGTCGAACAAGGCCTTGAAGGTGGAATTGCCGGCATTGACCAGCGGACCGCCGACGGCGCCTTTGCCCTGGGCCGGGTAGAAGCCGAGCTTCCGGAGCGATGCCGCGTCAATGTTTTCGTCGGCGAGAGCCTCGGCAAGCGCGATCTGGCGCTGCTCGATCTCTTTGACGCGCCGCTCGGTTTCGGCGGCGAGCTGCGCGACTTGCGCGGAATAATGGCTGTCCGGCGCGGCGACCACTACGGTGCGCTCCGAACCCATCGCGAGACGAACGGTGGCATAGCTGGCCCAGCCGACCAGCCCGAGCAGGATGACGAACAGAATGGCCTGGATCGGTGCGGAGATGCGGAAGCGGCGCAGCTTGGCGCCATCGTGGACGAAAAGGTCGCGGTCTCGGAAAAGCCCGTTAGTCGCCGCGATAACTTGCGTCATAAATATCCCCGCTCCAGCACACCATCAGCGCGCCGCGCATCAGCGCCGCGCCTGAGATTCCGTCCAAATCAGGGCTCCCCAGCCCCCAGCTTCCGTGTTCGCAGCTTGCCCAACCGCGAACTGGTGAGTGGACACTGCTTCCGGATGGTTAACGAATTCAACCTGCTTGGGCCCTCTCCGGGATGAACCGTCCGATGGATGCGATGAGTTGATGGATGAGCAGCGAACCGGCCGCGAATTGAGCGGAACCGCGCTGTTGGCGATCGCCACGTGCCGCCCAGCGAATCTTTTCAAACCAGCCTGCTTGCCATCGGCCCGAGAGCCTTTAGACCCAGTTGCGGGCCACGCCGTCCCAACGCGGCGCGAGCTCTCTGGAAGGAGAGTTGAGAGTGACCGAAGCGACTGAAGCCGCGCACCGATTGCGCGCGGCAAAACCGGGCCGCAAACCCGACCGTCCCTTTTTTTCATCCGGACCCTGCGCCAAGCCTCCCGGCTGGAATGCCGGCAAGTTGCCGACCTGCGCGCTTGGCCGATCGCACCGCGGCGCGCTTGGCAAAGCCCGGCTGCAGGAAGCGATCGAACGTACGCGCGGGCTGTTGCGGCTCCCGTCCGATTACCGGCTGGGCATCGTTCCTGCCTCGGACACGGGCGCGATGGAAATGGCGATCTGGTCCCTGCTTGGCCCCCGCCCCGTCACCATGCTCGCCTGGGAAAGCTTCGGTGCCGGCTGGGTAACCGACGTCGCCAAGCAGCTGCAGCTCGACGCCGAGGTGCGTACTGCGACCTATGGCGACATTGCCGACCTCTGCGGCATCGATCCGGCGAGCGACATCATCTTCACCTGGAACGGCACGACCAGCGGGGTTCGAGTGCCCGATGCCGACTGGATCGCCGCCGACCGTACCGGCCTCACCATCTGCGACGCGACCTCCGCGGCCTTCGCACAATCGATCGATTGGCCCAAGATCGATGTCGGCACGTTCAGCTGGCAGAAGGCGCTCGGCGGCGAGGCTGCGCACGGCATGCTGGTGCTGTCGCCGCGCGCCGTCGAACGGCTCGAACGCGAGCCGGCGCAGCGGCCGCTGCCCAAGATTTTCCGTTTGACGAAGGGCGGCAAGCTGATCGACGGCATTTTCAAGGGGGAGACGATCAACACGCCCTCGATGCTTGCAGTGGAGGACTGGCTGTTTGCGCTCGATTGGGCCGAACGCATCGGCGGGCTCGACGCCTTGATCGCCCGCGCCGACGCCAACGCGGCCGCGCTCGACCGCTGGGTGGAAGGGGCCGCGTGGATCGACCATCTCGCGGCCGATCCGGCGATCCGCTCCAACACCTCGGTTTGCCTGCAGTTCGCCGACCGCAGCGATGAGGAAGCGAACCGCGCCCGGCAGAAGGCCATCGTCAGGCTGCTAGATCAAGAGGGCGCGGCCTATGACATTGGCGCCTATCGCGACGCGCCGCCCGGGCTTCGCATCTGGTGCGGAGCGACGGTGGAGACAGACGACATCGAGGCGCTGGGCCCCTGGCTCGACTGGGCCTGGGAGGCGAGCCGATGACCGACACGCCGAAGGTCCTCATCGCCGACAAGATGGACCCCCGGGCTGCGGCCGCGTTCCGCGAGCGCGGGATCCTTGTGGAGGAGAAGCCGGGGCTCACGGCTGACGAGCTGAATTCCGTCATTGGCGGCTATGATGGGATCGCGGTGCGCAGCTCGACCCGCGTCGGGGCCGCCGCCATGGACGCGGGGCTGCCGCGCCTCAAGGTCATCGGCCGCGCCGGGATCGGTGTCGACACGATCGACGTCGTCGCCGCCAGCGCGCGCGGCATCGTCGTGATGAACACGCCGTTCGGCAATTCGATCACTACAGCCGAGCATGCGATCGCCATGCTGTTCGCACTCGCCCGCGAAATCCCGCAAGCCGACCAATCGACCCAGGCCGGCAAGTGGGAGAAGAACCGCTTCATGGGGGTCGAGCTCGCCGGCAAGACGCTGGGTCTGATCGGCTGCGGCAACATCGGCTCGATCGTCGCCGACCGCGCCCACGGCCTCAAAATGAAGGTCGTTGCCTACGATCCGTTCCTCAGCCCCGAGCGCGCGGTCGAGCTCGGGGTCGACAAGGTGGAGCTCGACGAGCTTCTGGGACGCTCCGATTTCATCACCCTGCACACGCCGCTCACCGACCAGACCCGCGGCATCCTCAGCCGCGAGGCGCTGGCGAAGACGAAGAAGGGAGTCCGCATCGTCAATTGCGCGCGCGGCGGCCTCATCGACGAAGCCGCGCTCAAGGATGCGCTCGACAGCGGGCATGTCGCCGGCGCTGCGCTCGACGTCTTCTCCGAGGAGCCGGCCAAGGACAACCCGCTCTTCGGAACACCGGGGCTGATCTGCACGCCGCACCTCGGCGCATCGACGACCGAAGCGCAGGTCAATGTCGCGATCCAGATCGCGGAGCAGATGAGCGACTATCTGCTGCTTGGCGGGATTACCAACGCGGTGAACGTGCCGTCCCTGTCGGCCGAGGAAGCGCCGCGGCTGCGGCCTTATATGGCGCTGGCGGAGAAGCTAGGGCGGCTCGTCGGCCAGATTGCCGCGCCGGACATCCGCTCGATCGACATCGAAGTGGAAGGTCATGCCGCCGAGCTCAACGTCAAACCGATCACCGGAGCTGTCCTCGCCGGGGTGATGCGCACCTGGTCCGACACGGTGAATATGGTCAATGCGCCCTATCTTGCGAAAGATCGCGGCATCGCCGTCCGCGAAATCCGCAACGAGGCGGAAGGCGATTATCACACGCTCGTCGCCGTCGCCGTCGGCACTGACCAGGGCGAGCGGCGGGTCGAGGGGACCTTGTTCGGCCACCGCGCGCCGCGCCTCGTCAAGATCTTCGGAGTTCCGGTCGAGGCCGAGCTGACCGGCCAGATGATCTACATCGTCAACACCGACGCACCGGGCTTCATCGGCGCGCTTGGCACGACGCTCGGGAAGCACGGGATCAACATTGCGACCTTCAACCTAGGGCGCCGCAAGGAAGCCGGCGAGGCGGTCGCTCTGGTCGCGGTCGACGACCCGATCACCGCCGAGGTCGCCGCAGAGCTGCGTGCGCTGCCCGGCGTACGCGAGGTCGTGCCGCTGAGTTTCTAGGCGGCCGCCAGCTCGAGCTGGGTGAACCGCACCGGCATCATAGCGCGGCTGGAGACAGTGCCGTCCGCTGCCTTTTCCACCAGGCTCAGCTGTTGAACGTCGCCGCCGCCAAGGGGGATCACCATGCGGCCGCCCGGCGCCATCTGCTCGACCAGCGCCGGGGGTGGTTCAGCCGCCGCAGCGGTGACCAGGATTCGATCGAACGGCGCGTGCTCGGGCCATCCGCGCGAGCCATCGCCGACCCGCACTTGCACCGGATAGCCAAGCGCGGCGAAGCGCGCCTCGGCCGCCTCGGCGAACTCTTCGACCACCTCGACGCTCCATACCAGCGCGCCCATTTCCGCCATGACCGCGGCCTGGTATCCGTAGCCGGTACCGACCTCGAGCACGCGCGCGCCTTCCTCGATCTCGAGAAGATCGAGCATCACGGCGCCGATGAAGGGCTGGGAGATGGTCTTGTCGAAGCCGATCGGCAGCGGCGTGTCCTGATAGGCCACCAGAATCAGGCTCTGCGGCACGAACAAGTGGCGCGGCACGTCCATCAGCGCGCGGCGGAGCGGCGGTGCAACCTCGCCTGTCCCAAGCTCGTCGCTGGCCAGGTCGAAATGCATGTCAATGATTTCGACCATGTGCCGGCGGAACAGCGCGAGATGCTCTTCGGTCATGGGCTTCATGCCGAGCGAACGGGCGCGGCGGCGGCCGCGTTCCCGGATCGCTCAAAGAAAAGGGCGCCCCGTTCGGCCCGGGGCGCCCTTCGGCCATCCACCTGCGTGCGAGTGGTGGTCGAGCTAGAGTTTAGTGGCTGTTGCCCTCGCCGCTGTTGCGGACGGCGTCGGCCTTGTGCTCGCCGGCGTTGCGAACGGCGTCGGCGGCGTTTTCGGCATTGGCGTGGATGTTCTCGGCGGCATTGTCGGCGTTCGCCTCGATGGCGTCAGCGACGTTTTCCGCATTCGCCTCGATATTCTCGGCTTTCTGCTCCTGAGGGCTCTGATTGCAGGCGGCGAGCGCGCCCACGCCCAAGGCGACGGCGAGAACGGTGATGATCTTCATGGTGTTTCCCCTTTTGTGGTCACGTAACGGAACAACAATACGCTCTACGGCTGTTTTCTGTTCCGCCGGCACAATGAGTTCCCGCCACGGCGCTGGACTGTCTTGAGGGACGACCCTAGAGCCGCTTCGGCCGCACAGCAGGAAGCAAAATCGTGGGAAATGTGACCGTCATCGGCGCCCAGTGGGGCGACGAAGGCAAGGGCAAGATCGTGGACTGGCTGGCGAGCCGCGCCGACATGGTGGTGCGCTTCCAGGGCGGGCACAACGCGGGCCACACCCTGGTGGTCGGCAACCAGACCTACAAGCTCTCGCTGCTTCCGAGCGGTATCGTCCGCGGCACGCCCTCGGTGATCGGCAATGGAGTGGTGCTCGATCCCTGGGCTCTCAAGGCCGAAGTCGACCGGATCCGCGAGCAGGGAGTCGAGGTCACGCCCGACGTGCTGCGCATTGCCGAGACCTGCCCCTTGATCCTGCCCATCCACCGCGACCTCGACGGGCTTCGCGAGGACGCGAGCGGCGCCGGCAAGATCGGCACCACGCGGCGGGGCATCGGGCCCGCCTATGAGGATAAGGTCGGGCGGCGCGCGATCCGCGTGTGCGACCTTGCGCATCTCGGCGAGCTCGGACCGCAGCTCGACCGGCTGTGCGCACACCATGACGCGCTTCGTGCCGGCTTCGGCGAGCCGCCGATCGACCGCGCCCGGCTGCTCCGCGATCTCAGCGAAATCGCCGATTTCGTGCTGCCTTACGCAAAGCCTGTGTGGCGCGACCTCGACTCTGCGCTTCGCGGCGGCAAGCGCATTCTGTTCGAAGGAGCGCAGGGCGTGCTCCTTGACGTCGATCATGGCACCTATCCGTTCGTCACCTCATCGAACACGGTTGCGGGTACCACCGGCCCTGGAAGCGGCACCGGCCCTTCCGGCGCCGGCTTCGTCCTCGGCATCGTCAAAGCCTATACGACGCGCGTCGGCTCCGGCCCTTTCCCGACCGAGCAGGACAATGAGGTCGGGCAGAAGCTGGGCGAACGCGGCCACGAATTCGGCACGGTCACCGGCCGCCGCCGCCGCTGCGGCTGGTTCGACGCGGTGCTGGTTCGCCAGGCGGTCGCGGTCAGCGGGGTTACGGGCGTTGCCTTGACCAAGCTCGACGTGCTCGACGGGTTCGAGACCGTGCGCATCTGCACGGGCTATCGCATCGACGGGCAGGAGTTCGACTATTTGCCGCCCCACGCGGCGGACCAGGCCCGCGTCGAGGCCGTGTACGAAGAGGTCGAAGGCTGGCCCGGCTCAACCCGCGGGGCGCGCAGCTGGGCCGACCTGCCGGCACGGGCGATCAAATATGTGCGGCGGATCGAAGAGCTGATCCGCTGC
>Ga0247719_1001169_pt1 | contig 11651 bp, 16 predicted proteins | sample 41E_DmetaG_FD_189046 | JGI IMG/M metagenome (GOLD analysis project Ga0247719, IMG submission 189046) | Soil microbial communities from hillslope of Landscape Evolution Observatory, University of Arizona, Oracle, AZ, United States - 4-1-E_D | ecosystem: Engineered > Artificial ecosystem >...
AACTTCGACTACGGGTGGCTGGGATCCCACCAGCGTCCCCTCGAGCACGCCGGCACCCTGGCCACCATCGAGATGGGGGCTCGCCAGTACGTGCCTTCCCTGGGGCGGTTCCTCCAGGTCGACCCCGTGGAGGGCGGGTCGGCGAACGACTACGACTACTGCTCCGGCGATCCGGTCAACTGCAATGATCTGAACGGCCAAGCGGCTGCCCCCGCGATGGACGTCAAGTGGACTGTCACCAGCTGGAACGGGTGGGTCGTTCCCATGCGGTGGGGCCAGACCGGGCGTCGATACGTCGGAGAGCGGTTTGGGCAGTTTGGCCTCCGGCACGTCCAGAGTGGTCACGTCGGGCGGTCAGGCGGTCTCGGCTGGGTGAAGAGAGACGGTTGGTGGACGACTGCCGGAATGGAGGCCGACGTTCGAGCAGCATTGGAAAAGGGCGGCGTGTACTCCGAGTCGCTTGACCCCATGTGGATACACAGGTTCATTTACTGCAAGGAATTCGAGCTGCCCGGCGGAGTACGTGTACGCGACACCATCACTGTAATCGTTGACACCCGTACGGCGCCCAGCGGGGGGATGGTTGGTGTTAAGACGGCCTGGAAGAACCGTGAAACCTACTGAGGAAACCGGTGATCATCTACCCATAGAAATGGAAGTTCTCAATCTCTTGGAGACAACGTTCGTTGGCTACCAAGAGGCGTGGGGCGCTATGAACACAACTATAGAATGGGATGCCTTTGCCATCAGTGGAGCCTTTCCACACTCCGAGCTGATCGCCACCTTCCGCGATCTCGCGTCAGGGACGCAATACCAATGGCACCAAGCGCTCTGGGACGCAGCGCATCCGCCGGTATCTGTCGACCAGCTTTCCGCCCAAGACATGTTTGACAATTTGATGGACATCATTCGGGAGGGGCTTGAGAGTCTATGGCGACCGGCCGCCGGTGCGGTTTCATTCGGGAACGCCGGCCCATGAGGCGGCTGTCATTCGCGCCTTCTACAGGCGCAACTTTAGACGCCTGCGCCGGTCCTGACGTGGATGCGCTACGCACATGACGGGGGCTGCTACGGCGGAGCACGAAGCCGTCGCCCCGGGCGATCGAGAGCCCTACACCTGCAAACCTACGACCCGGCCGGTCGGTTGGTCTCCAGCTCCCGACACTGCCGCGGGCACTCCGGCCTATGACAGCCACGGCAACACCACCACCCTCGGCACCCACCCTCATCTCGAAACCGGGTCGTGTCGGAGTTGCCCGACACATCCCGTGGAGGGGGGGTCGGCCAACGACTACGACTACGTGGCTGGTGACCCGATCAACAACGTGGATCTCGATGGCACTCGATGCCTCACTGGAGTCGCCCGCCGAGTGCAAGAGGAGCGCATTAACCCGAAGACCGGTGAGGTCGAGATGAAGACACGGGAGATCTGTCGCAGTGTAAGCCGCGGGGCCGGGCGAGCCGCCCGAGCGTTCGTCGACGACCCGGGGAAGTACTTCTCACAGTGTGTGAGGGGGTTCGCTACAGGAGCGGTCACAGGCGTCTACGTGGGAGGTTTCGGCGGAGCGCTAGCTAACGGTGGAAGAGAGTGCTTTAGTAACGCTTTCGCACAGTTCCTTACAGACGGGGGCCTCCGCGCCGACTACGTGGCCTGGCTTAACGGCGGCACTACGTTCTACTCGGGGGCGAAAAACTTTGCCGCGGGAACCACACAGATCGTCGAATTCAGGGGACCTTTTTATCCGTAGGACGGTGCAATGTGGAATCGCAAGTGAAGGGTTGGATGGCACTCTTCGGCGGTATTGCTTTCATATTTGGCGGGATTGTCGCCGTTGAACCAGTAGTTGTCGTGGTCGGAATTATTATGATCCTAGTTACATTGGCAACATTTCGCGTCCGGAAGAGCATTAGGGATCGCTACAGGGCGAGGTAGGTGTCTATGGACTCTCGGCCCATGCACTCCACGGGTTCGTTGGGGGCCACAGACTCGGGAGCGTCCACCCCGATCAGCCTGATGCGCTCGTTCGGCGACACGATGGATGGTGTCGCCGTCGATCACCGCAAAACCGTTCGGATCTCCGACCCAAAGTTCCCCTCACTCTGGGCGGCGAGGCCACCGCAGGTCACCGACCCCCTCGGGGCCGCCGCCCAGCGGCTGGGCGAGCTGCGGGGGGGCGCCGGGGAGCTGGCCGACCAGATCGCCACTCTCGAATTCCGGCCCTGATCGGCGTCGGCTCACGGGCAGGCCCGGCCCGGCTGCCCGTGAGCCTCATCCTTTCGCCGCCGGAGCCGCCCTGGGACACTGGTGGCCGTGCCGGCCACCGCCCCCACCGCTTCGGCCTGCACCGGCGCCACCCGGCCCCGGCCCGAAAACACGCGTCCGCGCCTTGACCGCTGCTCGGCACACCGCGTCAGGCCCCAACGCCCGCATCGCCCCAGGTCACGCCCGGTGTCCGGCCTCCCGCTACGACAACTCGCGTCAGACCCGTTCCATCCCGTGGAGGGCGGGTGCGCCAACGACTACGTGTATGTAAGCGATCCGATCAACCAATTCGACCTCGATGGCCGCGAGTGTCCCCCGTGGGTCCACAACCTGTTCGGGAAGATTGGCGTTGGCGACTACATTCGAGCGGCTCGGCTCTTCAACAATAGCGAATATATGGCGGCATTCAAGCTTGTCCTAGGCGAGCTGGCTGAGAGCGCCTCGATCAAAGCGAATAGCTCGGCGTGGCGACGGTTATCCCATGCCATCAGCAGTTCCGCCAAACGGGCGACGGTCATCGCAGCGAAGGCTTCAGTTCTCGTAGCAAGGCTTGCGGCCTGGTACGTGTCAGCAGCGGCGACCTATGGCGACGCGATATGCACGCTCGCGAGCGACGGACCAGCCACCGGTTGGAGAGGGGGACCGAATGATCCCGGATAACCGACCTTCGGAACGTCGATGATGCGTTGGCTCAGACTCTACCTACGAGGTATCCGCGAGTCGTTCAGTCGGTCGAGCAACGAAGGTCTGGAGGTAGTTTGGCAGTTTGCCTTGGCGTCAGTCGCCTGCCTGGTGTTCGCCGTGCTCTCTATCGTAAATGCGATAGCTGGCGACGCTGTTATGGCGTCACTTATCGCCGCCGTGGCTTGCCTGGGCATTTCTGGTGTTACCGGCGCATATGTGGTGCGCTCCACCTCGGGAAGGTGATGCGCCTGACAGCCACAGCCCGTGGAGGGCGGGTCCTGCAACGACTACGACTACGTGTGCGGGGATCCGGTCAATGGTTTCGACCTCGACGGGCGAAAGGGGAATCGCCCTCTGGAGAATCGCGACGCTGAATGCCTGGGCGGCACCTACGCCCAGATCACGAGCGACCCCTGCAGGGCGTATCAACTTGCGAAGGTCACCGGCAATTCTGACTTCTATTACGAGGGGAAAACGTACTCGACCCCAGGTAAGCCGAACGCTGCGCTCAAGTATATTGGCGATAGGCTCAAGCCTGTACTTGTAGATCGGGCCGGTGAAACCCTAAGACTGTGTGCGGAGGGCGCTCGTGCTGGCGCCGCGGTTGGTGCCGTTGCGGCGGCACAGACGTCAGCGGCCTCGGTGGCGGCGGGGGCAATCGGAGGTTGTGCGCCGACGTCGGCATTGCAGTGGCAGGCCAGTTTATCGAGGCGGGTGCCGCTGTTCTCCCACTCTTGGACGACGCTTTCGACGCGTATCAATTCATTCAGGGTGTCCGCCGTCGGCTTTGATACGAAGGAGAATGGCGGGAGTGATCATCGACGTGGACTCAGACAGAGGAGCCGTTCCGTACTCTTGGCCGTGACTGGATGGGACGTCTTAGCCTTCTGCGTCGTACTCGTCGTCATTATTGGCTTCGAGTACTCCAAAGTTATGTTCAGGGAGGACTACTCTCTCTCCCGCTGGTTGAACTCCTTGTAATTGGGGCCGTTGTCGGAGCAGTTGTTCTCTTGTCAAGCATTGTTATCTAACATAAACCGAGTTTTCCGTGCGCCCAGCCAGTTGGAGGTCAGGCCTGCTGCCCTGTACCGGAGCGCTGCCCCTGCAGCCCAACCGCACCAACGGTCACCAGCTTGAGGCCTGTAAGGATTGTATGGCTCTGTGACCGGCTGGCCTTTGACCCGCGCTGGCAAGCCGCAGAGCAGAGGGCTCACCACCGAAGCGGAGTCGTCGTTCCACCCTGTCGTGCCGCTGGGCACGCGCCACGGTAAGCGAGGCAGTCCGCCCGTCAGCCACTCGTCACCTTCACGCTACGACGCCACGTGCCGGCCACATGAGGTGCCGGTGTAGGACCTCGCCGGTACCGCCGTCGCGCCGCGGCGCCACCGGCACTGTCACTTTGCTGGCGCATCGACTGTCAATTTCCTGTCGCTTTACAAAGCGACACGGAAGTGGCAGTGGAAACGACACCTCCGTGTCAGTGGCGGGGACACGACAGTGTCAGTGGCGACGACAGCAGGTTGTCAGCACAGGCGACACCGAAATGTGGCTCTCCTGACCTACCAGTCTGCGCTGGTGGCCAGCGCTGGTGAGGCCGACGTTGCGCAGCACGTCGAGGGTGGGCTGGCTGCTGGCCGCCTCGTAGCGGCGGATGTTGAAGACGTGGATGCCCAGGCGGTCGGCCATGGGAACCGATCTCGTTGACAATCCCCGGACCGGGTCGGGAAGTCTGGATTGAGAACCATTCTTACTCACGCTAGGATGGCGAGCATGAGCTATCCCAAAGTGCCCGTCACGGTCCTCCTGGGTTGGTCCGCCTCTGCCAAGGCCCACGCTCTCCGCTGCATCGCCGGTGAGACGTCGGAGCTGGCGGTGGTGTGCACCGAACCAACTGGTGCGCCAGAGGGAGCGCGGGTCGCCGAGTCGGTCGAGCGGGTGGCGGAGCGGAGCCTGGGGTGTGCCTGCTGTGCCCTTCGCCTCGACGTCCGCACTTCGGTGTTCCGCCTCCTCGCCCGCCGCCGGCCGCCGAAGCGCATCGTCGTGGTCGCCGGCGCTGAGACCGATCCGGGCCCGCTGCTCGCCACCCTCCTGTGCGACCTCGACATGCTGCGGCGGACACGCCTCGATGCGGTGATGACTGCCATCGATGCACGGGAGGCCGCCGTCCGCCTGGCCACCGGCGCGCCCTTCGCCCCCGGGGAGCGCTGCGAGGAGCACGTCGCGCTGGCCGACGGGGTGGTCGCCATCGGGTCCTGCGGGCTCACCACGGCCGCACAGGGTGCCGTCCGCCATGCGGTGCGAGCACTCAACCCCTTCCGTCCGCAGTGGGCCTCGGGTGACGGCGCGTGGCCGACGCCCGATCACGACGACGCCGCGTACGCCCTCGGTGGCGTCGCCGACCGCCTGGACGGCGCCGAGGCCGGCCTGGTGGCCTCGCCACGATCGGTGCTCCTCGACATCGACGGTGAGGCGGACCCCGAAGCGCTGCGGAACTGGGTTCAGGGCGTGTGCGGGGACCAGGGCGGAAAGCTGCTGCGCCTTCAGGCGGTCTGCTCACTGCGCTCCGGGGCGGATCGCTGGGCCGCATCGGCGGTGCGCTCGTTCTACGCCACCGGCCGATGCCGTCCTCGTCGTGGCGGGCCGCCCGGAGCCCGGGTCCTGGCTGTCGGTCGGGGCCTCGACATCGAGGCACTGGCCGGATCGCTTCGCCTGGCCCTGGCCAGCGCATGAGCCCCCCCGGCGGTGACACCGTGTCCCCTCGCCCCGCCGGCGTGGAATCGCTGTTCGAGCCGCGCCTGGCGGTCGACGGCACCGCCCAGTTCGATGAAGCGGTCAGCGTGGCGGCGTGGGCACCCGACGGCGCCGGCCTGGTCGCAGGAACCCTCGGCGGCGAGGTGGCGCTGTGCGGGAGGGACGGCCGGGTGGCCGTCCGCCTCGACACCGCTGCACCCGTCCTCGATGTGTGCTGGTCCCCCACCGGCGACATGGTGGCGGCGGGCTGTGAGGACGGCTCCCTCTGGCTGTGGGCGGCAGGAGGAGAGCCGAGACGCCACGCACTGGGCGACGCCGTCGAGCAACTGGCCTGGGGTGCGTCCGGGCTGGCCGCCGCCACCGGCGATGCCGTCGTCGTGCTCGACGCCGCCGGCACCAACCGGGTCGACCTGGCCGTGCCACCGGGAGCCGCCCTGGTGGTGGCCTGGACCGGATCGGGTGCCGGTGCCGCCCTGCTCGCCGGCGGCGTCGGCGGCCTCCGGGAGGTGCTCGTCGGTGGTTCCGGCGGAGAGGCGTGGCCCCGGGCCGCGGTGGTGGCCCTGGCCGTCGATCCCACCACCGGCGTTGTCGCCGCCGGGACGCTCGGCGGCGACGTCGAGATCGGCCGGCGGGGCCCGACGTTGGCCGTCGGGCGCGACGCCATCGCGGCCCTGTCCTGGTCGGCGAGCGGTTCGCGCCTGGCGGCGGTCTCCGACGGGCGCCTGGCCGTGTGGGCGCTTCACGCCGTCGACGGCACCGTCACCGGCCCCCGTCGCCTGGTCGGCCATGGGGACTGGGTCACCGGCGCCGCCTTCTCCCCGGTCGGGCCCCTCCTGGCCTCCGTCGGCGCTGACGGAGGCCTGGCCCTGTGGGATCCGGCCCAGACCGTCGATCCTCTCGAGCGCGTCGAGCTCGGCGGCCCCCTCGACGCCCTGGCCTGGCGTCCCGACGGCCGGGCCCTGGTGGCCGGGAGCCGCGACGGGCTCATCACCGTGGTCGACTGCTCGCAGTTGGCGCCGGCATCCGGTTAGCGTGCCAACCGCCGCCAAGGTGTTGACTCATGCGATCATTCGCATCCTAGAATGCGTCTGTGCCCCCCGCCTCACGGTCCTCCGTCGCCGCCCCGAAGGCGGCGGGGACGTCGGCGGCCATCTCCGAAGCCGGCCTTGAAGCGGCCGCCGAGCTGCTGCGGGCCCTGGCCAACGGACATCGCCTGGCCATCGTGGCCGAGCTCAACGACGGGCCCCGTTGCGTGCACGAGCTGGTGGAGGCCCTGGGGGTCTCCCAGCCCCTGGTGTCCCAGCACCTGCGCATACTGCGGGCCAGCCATCTCGTGCGAGCCGAGCGGAGGGGGCGGGAGATCGCCTACTCCCTGGGCGACGAGCACGTCTTCCACATCGTGCATGACGCCGTCCTGCACGCCACCGAGGGCCAGCCGTCCGGGCTGGGCCCCGACAGGCACACCTCATGAAAGGCAACCGATGACCATCACCCATCCCGTCCACGACGAGCACGCCCACGCCCACGGCTCGGGCTGCGGCCATGTCGCCGTCGACCACGGCGACCACACCGACTTCCTCCACGACGGCCATTCCCACCGGCTTCACGACGACCACTGGGACGAGTGCGAGCCCGCCGTCCACGTCACCCACGAAGCCCATGACCACGCCCACGAGGACGGCTGCGGGCATGAGGCGGTCGACCACGACGGGCACACCGACTTCCTCCACGACGGCCACCGCCACGCCAGCCACGACGGCCACTGGGACGAGCACTGAGCCCCGCCGAGGTCCTCGCAGCCAACACCTCCCGCGGCCGGGGCCAAGCCACCGACGACATGAGGCTGCACGCCACCGCAGCCGAGCGGGTGGCCGCAGTCGACCAGCGCTACACCACCAGCCGCCGGGCGCTGGTCCAGGCCCTCCTCAAGGCCGGGCGCCCGCTGACGATCACCGAGATCCTGTCCGGGGCCACTGGCATGCCCCAGTCGTCGGCCTACCGCAACCTCACCGTGCTGTGCGAGGCCGGCGTGGCCCGGCGCCTTCCCGGCATGGACGACCTCGGGCGCTTCGAGCTGGCCGAGGACCTGGCCGGGCACCACCATCACGTTCTCTGCACCGGCTGTGGCACCGTCGTCGACTTCGCCGCCTCGGCCCGGCTGGAGCGGGCCCTGGCCGAGGCCAGCCGGGTGGTGGCCGAACAGACCGGCTATGAGATCACCGGCCACCGCCTCGACTTCGACGGCCGCTGCCCGAACTGCCTCTGACGCCAGGCCGCTCTACGACGAAGCCCGGGCCCGCCTCCGGCCGAGGTCGAAGATCGCGGTAATGGCGAAGGCCCCCGACGCCACCAGGACGATGGTGCCGCCGGGGGCCAGCCCGCCGGCCCGGGCCACGGCCAGGCCGACGACGACCGACCCGAGCCCGACGGCGACGGCCCAGCGCAATGTGGCGACGAAGCTGCGGGCCAGGCGCTGGGCCGCGCCCACGGGCAGGACCATCAGGGCGGCGACGAGCAGGACGCCGACGACGCGCATGGCCGCTACCACCGTCACTGCGGTGAGCGCGGCAAGTCCGATGCTCAGGGCGTCGACGGGCAGTCCGGCCACCCTCGCCGCCTCCTCGTCGAGGGCCACGGCGAACAGCGCCCGCCACGACACGGCGATCACCACCAGGATGGCGGCGCCGAGGAGGCAGATGCTGCGAGCATCGGCGGGGCTGACGGTGAGGACGGAACCGAAGAGGTAGGTGAGGACGCCGGCGTTGAGCGAGCCGGCCAGGCCGGTGAGCACGACGCCACCGGCGATGCCGGTGTAGAAGAACACGGCCAGGGCCAGGTCACCGCTGGCTCGCCGGCGCAGTCGGAGCCATTCGATGGTCACGGCGCCGGCGACCGCCACCGCCAGGGCGGTCCACAGCGGGCTCAGCCCGGCCAGGAGCCCGGCCGCCACCCCGGCGAAGGCCATGTGCCCCACGCCGTCGCCCATGAGCGACAGGCGCTTCTGGACCAGGAAGGTTCCGATCAGGGGTGCACAGGCGCCCACGGCCATCCCCGAGGCCAGGGCCAGCTGCATGTACTCCCGGTCGAAGGGCCAGGGCAGGGGCAGGGTCACTGAGCTGCCCTCTGACGAGGGCAGCCCGGTGAATGCTGAACGGACCGGCCTCCCGGGCCAGTCACGTCAGCCCCTCCAGCCACACCGGCAGGTCGGTACGGTGCACGCCCAGGCTGACCCCCTCGGCGGTCAGCGCCGCGGGCGGGCCGTCGAAGGCGACCCTGCCCCCGCGCAGCACGAGCACCCGGTCGAGGTCATCGGCGACCGCCCCCAGCTCGTGGGACACCAGTAGCACCGCTACCCCGTCGTGGTGGCAGCGGGTGACGATGGCATCGCGGAAGCGGGCCTGGGACTCGGCGTCGACGCCGGCGACGGGCTCGTCGAGCACCAGCAGCTCGGGCTCGGAAACCAGGGCCCGGGCGATGAACACCCGCTGTTGCTGGCCGCCGCTGAGCTCGGTGATGGGCACCGAGCGCCGGTCGGCCAGGGCCACGACGTCGAGGGCCCGATCGATCCGCTCGCGCTCGTCGGGGTGCGGCCGACGGGCCCACCCCCGGCGGGCCACGCAGCCCGAGGCCACCACCTCCTCGACGGTGGCGGGCAGCTGGTCGACCACCACTGCGCGCTGGGGCACGTAGCCCACCCGCCATCGCTGCTTCAGCCGGTTCGGCGCCTGGCCGAGGAGGCGCACCTGCCCTGCCACGGGTGCTGTGAGGCCGAGGGCGACGCGCACCAGGGTCGACTTGCCCGATCCGTTGGGGCCGGCCAGGGCCACGAACTCCCCCCGCCCGACGCGCAGGCTGACGCCGTCGAGCACGGCGTGGCGCCCGTAGGAGAAGCTCACCCCCTCCAGCGCCAGGGCGTCGGCGGCGGGAGCGCGAGGGCCGTCGCTCAGCGGCATCCCAGGGCCTGGCGTACGGCGGCGAGGTTCTCCCGCATCACCGAGACATACGTCTTTCCCGCCTTGGCGTCGTCCTCGGACAGGCCCTCGAGCGGATCGAGGACCGCCGTGCCAACACCTGCCTCCCGGGCCAGGGTCTGGGCCACCTTGGGCGAGACCAGCGTCTCGTAGAAGATGGTGTTGGTGCCATCGGCGCGGACCTTTGCCGCCAGCTCGGCCAGGCGCTGCGGGGTCGGCTCCGACTCGGGCGCGAGGCCGGCGATGGCGTCCTGGGTCAGGCCATAGGCCCGGGCGAGGTAGCCGAAGGCGTCATGGGAGGTGACCATGACCCGGCGGTCGCACTGGGCCAGACCCTGGCGGAAAGAGGCGTCGAGATCGTCCAGCTCGCGGCTGTAGGCCGCGGCGTTGGCTTCGTAGGTGGTCCGGTTCGGAGGGTCGGCCTCCGACAACGCCGTCGCCACCCGGGCGACCATGGCCTTCATCAGGGTGGGGTCGAGCCACACGTGGGGGTCGATGTCGAGGTCGGCGTCGCCCACGGGGGCAGGAAGCAGGGAACGGACTTCGCCCAGCAGATCCACCTTGGCGCCCTTGGCCCGGTCGGCCGCCTTCTCCAGGGCCGGCTGGAACCCCCGACCGAGGAAGATGAGGACATCCGCGTCCTCGATGCGGTCGACCTGGCGCGAGTTCAGCTCGAGGTCGTGCGGCTCGGCACCCGCCGGGGTGAGGTTGCGCACCTGCACCCGATCGCCCCCCACCCGCTGGGCTGCCTCGAACAGCGGGTAGAAAGCGGCGACGACCTGGGGCCGTCCGTCGGCCGCCTCCTCATCGCCATCGCCGCCTCCGCACGCGCCCAGCGCGATCATCAGCACCACTGCGGCTACGACTCTTCGCACGGACCCCCCTATCGAGAATGAGAACGAGTCTACCGTAGGCCATGTGGCGTGCGAGGGGCCATCGTTCAGCTGCGACCACTGGCCGCAGCTGCGATTAGGCCGCCGGTGGTTCCATGCCCTCTGGTCCTCAGGTCGGGTCCGGGCCGATGACCGGTAGGGACTGTAGGTACGGCTCGATCTCGTGGCGCTGGCCACGTTGTCATGTCCCCAGGGCGGCGTAGGTGTCACACCGCGTGAGAGATGACAGCACCCTTGCGAATGGCTGGCCGAGCGGCCCCGTACCACTCGGTCAGCATGTCGTCGCGTCGAACTGTGATTCTCCGGGCGCACGCAGGGTCACGTTCCGGTCGCTCTGCAGTTCCACTACTGCGAAAGGACCAACGGCCCTAGTCGGCGTCGCCTGCCCCGTCGCATCATGCCGGGGTGTCTACCCTGCGCTCGCTGGGCGCGGTCCGTCGCGCCGACCAGGGCCCGCTGCTCGCCGTCTTCGACGCGCTGTCCGACGCTGCTGCCCTGGTCGACGGCCGGGGCGTCATCACCCACGTGAACGCGTCCTGGGAGACCTTCGCCGCCCTCAACGGGGGTGACGCTGGCAAGACCGGCCCGGGGACCGACTACTACCACGTGTGCCGGGCGGCCTCCGCTGCCGGGGACGCGGACGCCGACACGGTGGCGGGCGGGCTCGAAGGAGTCCTCTCAGGGCGCTTGCGGGCGTTCGAGCACCGGTACCCCTGCCCGTCCCCCGTCGAGGGGCGGTGGTTCGTCGTGCGCATTGCCGCGCTGAGCGGTGCTGAGGGAGCACTCGTGACCCACCTCGACGTCACCACGACCAAGCTGGCCGAGGACGAGCTCGCCTACCGGGCGACCCACGACCCACTGACCGGGCTGCCCAACCGGGACGAGGTGTTGCGCGCACTGCGGGCCGCCCTCGCCCGCCGGGACAGGTCGGGCGGCCCAGTGGCCCTGCTGTTCCTCGACCTGGACGACTTCAAGCCCATCAACGACCGCTACGGCCATGCCACCGGCGACCGCGTCCTCGCGCTGGTCGCCCACCGCCTCCGGCGCCAGCTCCGGACCACCGACACTGTGGGCCGGGTGGGAGGGGAC
>Ga0247719_1001170_pt1 | contig 11651 bp, 8 predicted proteins | sample 41E_DmetaG_FD_189046 | JGI IMG/M metagenome (GOLD analysis project Ga0247719, IMG submission 189046) | Soil microbial communities from hillslope of Landscape Evolution Observatory, University of Arizona, Oracle, AZ, United States - 4-1-E_D | ecosystem: Engineered > Artificial ecosystem > Mesocosm...
GAAGTACACCCTGCGCGCCGAGGTCAACCCGGCCGACGGCACCGTGAACGGCCAGCTGCGGGTCCTCTTCACCCCCGACCTCGACACCGACCGCCTCGTGTTCCGGCTGTGGCCCAACGGCCCGCGGTCAGCACCGGCGGCGGCCAAGCTCGAGACTGGCCAGGTCACCATCGCCGGCCGTCCGGTGAACAGCGCCCTCGACGACCCCACGACCCTCGTCGTGCGCACCGGCGCCACGTTCCGGGCCGGCCAGACCGTCGACGTCAGCATGCCGTGGGAGCTGCGGGTGCCCGGGGCGGCCAACGACCGCATCTCCCGCAACGGCGACGCCATGCGCCTTGGTTCGTTCTTCCCGATCCTGCCGTGGGAGCCCGGCGTGGGATGGGCCACCGATCCGCCGGCCGGCGGCTTCGCCGAGGCGTCCACCGCCCCCACCGCCGACTTCGACCTGACGGTCGTCCTCCCCGACGGCTACGACGTACTGGCCAGTGGCACGCCCGACCCGGCGCGACCCGGGCGGTTCACGGCGACGGCCATGCGCGACGTGGCCATGTCCGTCGGCCGCTTCGAGACGCTCACCGCCGTCGCCAACGCGCCCCAGCCGGTGCAGGTCACCGTCGGCATCCACCGGGGCACGGTCGACAACGACGGCCCCCGGGCCTATCTGGAGCGGATCGTCGTCGCCATGGAGGACTTCGGGAAGCGCTTCGGCCCCTATCCCTGGCCCACGTTCTCCTTCGCCATCACCCCGCAGCTGGGCGGCGGCATCGAGTACCCGGCCCATGTCATGCAGGGCCAGAACACTCTGGCCGTGACAAGCCACGAGGTCGGCCACCAGTGGTTCTACGGGCTGGTCGGCAACAACCAGGGCCGCGACCCGTGGCTGGACGAGGGCCTGGCCAGCTGGGCCGAGGCCCGGGTCGAGAACCGCCTGGCTGCGTTCCGGGCCCGGATCATCCCGCCGGCGGCCAAGAACATGGTCGGCGAACCGATGACGTTCTGGGCCGACAAGCCCCAAGTCTACAGCGCCGGCGTCTACACCCAGGGCGCCCAGGCGCTGGCTGCGCTGGGCGACGCGGACCTCGTCGACTGCGCGCTACGGGTCTACGTCGCCCAGAACGCCCACCGCATCGCCCGCCAGGGCGACCTGGTGAAGGCGGCGGGCACCGTCTTCCCCGACGCCGCCGCCACCCTGGCGGCCTACGGGGTGAAACCCTGACCGGCCCGGGAGGCCGGTCCGACGGACATTCACTGGGCGCCATCGGACGATGGCGCACAGTGACCCCTCAGTCGCCCCGCTGCTCCCGCAGGTAGCGCTCCAACTCGGCCACCAGCGCGTCCCCGCTGACGGTCTCCATGTCGACGGCGGCGTCGTCGTCGTCGGAGCTCGATTCCAGACGCCGGACGTAGGCCACCACGTCGTCGTCGGCGGCCACCACCTCGTCGACCTGCCGCTCGTAGTCGTCGGCGGCGACGACCAGGTCCTCGATGTCGACGGTGGTCGACAGCAGGTCGATGGCCCGCTCCACCAGGGCGAGCGACGCTTTGGGCGACGGGGTGGCGGCCACATAGTGGGGAACCGCCGCCCACAGCGAGGCCGAGGGCAGGTATGACCGGCTGAAGGCCTCGTGGAGGACGCCGACGATGCCGGTGGGGCCCTCGTAGGTCGACCGGCCGAGCCCCAGGCGCCGGACCAGCTCGGCGTCGGCCGCCGTGCCGGTCACCCGCACCGGCCGGCTGTGGGCCACGTCGGCCAGGAGCGCGCCGAGGATGACGATGAGCTCCACCTTCAAGTCGGTGGCCACGGTCACGATTTGCTCGGTGAACGTCCGCCACTTGAGCTGGGGCTCGTGGCCGAGGAGGACGACGACGTCACGTGCTGTCCCCGGCAGGGCGGCGCAGGACAGCTCGGTCTCCGGCCACTCGATCCGGCGGGTCAGCCCGTTGACCAGCCGCACCTGGGGGCGGGTGGCGGTGAAGTCGTAGAAGTCCTCGTGGTCGATGGTGGCGAAGGGCCGGGCCGACCAGCGGTCGCGCAGGTAGCGGACGGCGGTCGACGCCGCGTCGGCGGCGTCGTTCCAGCCCTCGAAGGCGGCGATGAGCACGGGCCGGCGTAGCTGGGGCCGGTCCTGCCAGCGGACGTAGTCCATCGGCCCACCGTACCGGCGCCACCCGATTCGCCGTGCTTCAGCGGTGCCCAACAAGCCGCCGACGAGGTTCATCATCGCCAACCACCCGACCGAGACGCCGCCCCGGCCTCTGGCCAAGTTCCGCCCGCAGCGCGCCGTTCGGCCGTGATTGTCACACCCCCGCCGTACCCTGGATCCGGCATGGCATCGTTGGCACGGTTCTCTCCGGTCGCCCGGGCCTGGTTCGAAGCCGCCTTCGCCGCGCCCACCTCGGCCCAGGAGCAGGGCTGGGAGGCGATCAGCAAGGGCGACCACACCCTCATCCTCGCTCCCACGGGGTCCGGCAAGACGCTGGCCGCCTTCCTCTGGACGTTGGACCGGCTCATCACCGAGCCGGCGGCTAACACCTGCCGGGTGCTCTATGTCAGCCCCCTGAAGGCGCTGACCTACGACGTCGAGCGCAACCTGCGGGCGCCGCTGGCGGGCATGGCCCTGGAGGCCGAGCGGCGGGGCCTGCCGGTGCCGGCGGTGCGGGTGGGCACCCGCACGGGGGACACGCCGGCATCCGACCGCCGGGACCTGGTCCGCCACCCCCCCGACATCCTCATCACCACGCCGGAGTCGCTCTACCTGCTGCTCACCTCCCAGGCCCGGGAGATGCTGCGGACCGTCGAGCACGTCATCGTCGACGAGATCCACTCCGTCGCCGGCACCAAGCGGGGCGCCCACCTGGCCCTGTCGCTGGAGCGGTTGGAGCGGCTGACCGAGCGGCCGCCCCAGCGCATCGGCCTGTCCGCCACCCAGCGGCCGCTCGACGAGGTCGCCCGCTTCCTCGGCGGCCGGGGCCGGCCTCCGGCCCCGGCCGGTGACGGTGGTCGACGCCGGCGTGCGCAAGCCGCTGGAGCTCCAGGTCATCGTCCCGGTCGAGGACATGGCCGAGCTGGGCAAGCCCATCAACGACGGTGACGGCGAGCTTCTGTCGGGGCCGGCGGCGGGCAACCCGGAAGCCCGCCACTCCATCTGGCCGGCCATGCACCCGGTCCTGCTCGACCTCATCCGGTCCCACCGGTCGACGCTGATCTTCGTCAACTCCCGCCGGCTGGCCGAGCGCCTGGCCGCCCGCCTCAACGAGCTCGCCGGCGAGGACCTCGTCCGGGCCCACCACGGCTCGGTGGCCCGGGAGCAGCGGCTCGAGATCGAGGACGCCCTGAAGGCGGGCAAGCTGCCGGCGCTGGTCGCCACCTCCAGCCTGGAGCTGGGCATCGACATGGGGGCCATCGACCTCGTCGTGCAGGTCGAGTCGCCGGCGTCGGTGGCCAGCGGTCTCCAGCGCATCGGCCGGGCCGGCCACCAGGTGGGTGAGCCGTCCCGCGGCCGCATCTTCCCCAAGTACCGGGGCGACCTGGTGGAGGCGGCGGTGGTCGCCCAGCGCATGGTCGCCGGCCTCATCGAGGAGACCAGGGTCCCCCGCAACCCCCTCGACGTGCTGGCCCAGCAGATCGTCGCCATGTGCGCGGTGGACGATGTGACCGTCGAGGAGGTCGCCGAGGTGGTGGCCGGCGCCTATCCCTTCGCCGACTGCACGCCGGCGCTGCTGGAGAACGTCCTCGACATGCTCGCCGGCCGCTACCCCTCCGACGAGTTCGCCGAGCTGCGGCCCCGCATCGTGTGGGACCGGGCCGAGGGCACGCTGCGGGCGAGGGCCGGCGCCCGCATGCTGGCCGTGGTCAGCGGCGGCACCATCCCCGACCGGGGCCTGTACGGCGTGTTCACTCCCGGCCCCGCCGGCAGCGGCGGCAAGGAACACTGGAACCGGGTGGGCGAGCTCGACGAGGAGATGGTCTACGAGAGCCGCGTGGGGGAGACGTTCCTGCTCGGCGCCACCACCTGGCGCATCGAGGAGATCACCCGCGACCGGGTGGTGGTCACGCCGGCACCCGGCCAGCCGGGGAAGATGCCGTTCTGGCACGGCGACGGGCTGGGTCGGCCGGCCGAGCTGGGCCGGGCCATCGGTGCCTTCCTGCGGGAGGTCGACGGCTGGACCGACGACGCCCTGGCCGAGCGGTGCTCGCTCGACCCCCTCGCCCTGTCGAACCTGCGCGCCTACCTGGCCGAGGAGCGCCAGGCTACGGGTGGCGTCCTGCCCACCGACCGCCAGATCGTAATCGAGCGCTTCCGTGACGACTTGGGCGACTGGCGCATCTGCGTGCTGTCGCCCCTGGGCGGACGGGTCCACGCCCCGTGGGCGCTGGCCATCGAGGCCCGGGCGCGCGACCGCCTCGACATCGAGGTCCAGACCATGTGGAGCGACGAGGGCATCGTCGTCCGCCTGCCCGAGGCCGACGAGTCGCCGCCGGTCGACTCCCTGCTTCTCGAGCCGGAGGAGATCGAGGCCCTGGTCGTCGGTGAGCTGGCCAACTCGGCGCTGTTCGCGTCCCGCTTCCGGGAGAACGCGGCCCGCGCCCTGCTCCTGCCCCGCCGGCGGCCCGGCTCCCGCACGCCGCTGTGGCAGCAGCGCCAGCGGGCGGCCGACCTGCTGGCGGTGGCGTCGAAGCACGGCGACTTTCCGATCCTCCTGGAGACCTACCGCGAGTGCCTGCGGGACGTGTTCGACCTGCCGGCGCTCATCGAGCTGATGACCGCCATCCGGGCCCGGACGGTGCGGGTGGTATCGGTCGATACAACCTCGCCGTCGCCCTTCGCCCAGTCGCTGGCGTTCCAGTACGTGGCGAACTTCCTCTACGAGGGCGACGCACCGCTGGCCGAGCGCCGGGCCCAGGCATTGACCCTCGACCGGGAGATGTTGGCCGAGCTGCTCGGCGCCGAGGAGCTGCGCGAGCTGATCCACCCCGATGCCCTCCAGGCGCTGGAGGACAACCTCCAGGCCCTCGACGACCGGTGGTGGGCCCGCGACGCGGATGAGGCCCACGACCTTCTGCGCCGGCTCGGCGACCTCACCGTCGAGGAGCTGCGAGCGCGGTCGACGGGCGACTTCGCGGCCACTCTGCTCGCCGACCGCCGGGCCGTGGAGGTCCGCATCGCCGGCGAGCCCCGGCTGATCGCCGCCGAGGACGGCGGCCGTTACCGCGACGCCCTCGGCGTGCAGGCGCCGCCTGGGTTGCCCGAGGTCTTCCTGGCGCCGGTCGACGACCCGCTCGGCTCCCTGCTCGGCCGTTTCGCCCGCACCCACGGCCCCTTCCACACCGACGAGCCGGCGTTGCGGTTCGGCCTGCCCGCCGGCGTGGTCGAGTCGTTGCTGTCGGCCAGGGCCGACGCCGGCCTCCTGCTGCGAGGCGAGTTCCGCCCCGGCGGGTCGGGCCGGGAGTGGTGCGACCCCGATATCCTCCGCCAGCTGCGCCAGCGGTCGCTGGCCGCTCTCCGCAAGGAGGTGGAGCCGGTCGACGCCGGCGCCCTCGCCGGGTTCCTGCCGGCGTGGCAAGGGGTTGGGAGCGAGGGGCGGGGCCTCGATCGGCTGTTCGAGGTCGTGCGCCAGCTGCAGGGCGTCGCCATCCCGGCGTCGGTGCTGGAGCGCGACGTGCTGGCGGCGCGGGTGGCCGACTACTCGCCCCGCCTGCTCGACGAGCTGGCCGCCGCCGGCGAGGTGGTGTGGGTCGGCGCCGGCCCGCTGGGGCGGGACGACGGCAAGGTCATGCTGTTCCTCCGGGGCCAGGCGCACCTACTGCGGCCGGCCCCATTGGGTGTAGATCCAAGCGGTCCCGAGCACGACCGCCTGCGGGAGTTCCTCGAGCGCCGGGGGGCGTCGTTCTTCCGCGAGCTTTCCGGCCTCGACGACAGGGCCTCGCTCGACGCCCTGTGGGACCTGGTCTGGGCCGGCGAGGTCACCAACGACTCGTTCGCCGCCCTGCGGGCCTTCGCCGGCGGCAGCCGTTCAAAGGCGGCCAAGCGGAGCGGTCGGCCCCGCGTCGGATCGCTCACCGTGCTCGGGCCGCCCAAGGCCCAGGGGCGGTGGTCGCTCGTCGAGACCGACCTGCCGGCGAGCGACGTCACGCCCACCCAGCGCCAACACGCCCTGGCCACCGCCCTCCTCGACCGGCACGGCGTGCTGACCAGAGAGGCCGTCCGGGGCGAAGGGCACTCGCGCGGCTTCGCCGGCGTGTACCCAGTCCTGCGGGCCATGGAGGAGTCCGGGCGCTGCCGGCGGGGCTACTTCGTCGCCGGCCTCGGCGGCGCCCAGTTCGCCCTTCCCGGCGCCGTCGACCGCCTACGCGCCGATCGCCGCGACACTGCCAAGGGGGGTCCGCTGGTACTGGCCGCCACCGATCCGGCCAACGTCTACGGCCTGTCCTTGCCGTGGCCCGTGAACGGCCCCCGCCGGGTGGCCGGCGCCTATGTCGTCCTCCTCGACGGCACGCCCAGCCTCTACGTCGAAAGGGGGGCGAAGGGACTCGTCGCGCTGCGCCCCTTCGACGGCACGTGGGAGGATGCCGCGGTGGCGGCGCTCGGCAGCCTGGTGACCAGCGGGCGGCTCCGCCGGCTCAGCGTAGAGCGATACGACGACAGCCTCGAACCGGTCCTGAAGGCGGCCGGCTTCGTCCCGACACCCAGGGGGCTGGTTCGCTACGGTGCCTGAGGGCGACGTCCTCTTCCGCACCGCCGCCACGCTGCAGCGGTGGCTGGCCGGGCGGGAGGTTACGGAGGCCACCGGGGCGGCGTTGCCGGTGGTCGGCGAGACGGTCGAGAAGGTCGAGGCCAACGGCAAGCACCTGCTCATCCGGTTCGGTTCCGGCCACGTGCTGCATACCCACCTGCGCATGACCGGGTCGTGGCACGTCTACAGCGCCGGCGAGCGGTGGCAGCGGCCGGCCAGCCAGGCCCGGGTGACCCTCACCTGCGGAACCCGCATGGCCGTGTGCTTCAACGCGCCGGTCGTCGAGCTGCTGGCGCCCGGTGCCGAGGCCAACCACCCGTCCCTCGCCGGCTTGGGGCCCGACGTGCTGGGCACGCCGCCGGACCTGGACGAGATCCGCCGGCGGGCCCGCCGGCGCCCGCCGGAGACCCCGCTCGGCGAGCTGCTGCTCGACCAGCGGGTCGTCGCCGGCATCGGCAACATCTGGCGGTGCGAGGCACTGTTCCTGGAGGGCCGCAGCCCGTGGGTACCGGTGGCGTCGCTCGCCGATCAGGAACTCGACGCACTGGTCTCCCGAGCGGCGCAGATCATGGGTCAGAGCCTCGGCCCGCTCACCGGGCGGCCCGACCGGTGGGTCTACCGCCGCACCGGCCGGCCCTGCCGGCGCTGCCGCACGCCCATCAAGTCACGCGGCCAGGGTGAGCAGTCGCGCACCGCCTACTGGTGTCCCACCTGCCAGGCGGACCCGGCTCTCTAAAAAGGGACAACAGGACGACCGGTTCCCGCGCCCTTTGGCGCGCCGGTCGTCGGCCCGTGGCTCAGCCGGCGCCGCTACCCCGCGGCGCCATCGCCACGAAGAGGCCCCGATCGGTGAGGCCGGGTTTCGGCTCATGGTCGGCGGTCAGACCGGCGGCGCGGTAGACGCCGAGCTGCTGCTCGGTGGTGAACAGGCCCATGCGGTGCAGCTCGGTGAACGACCAGGTCCGGTCATGCCGAGGTAGGGCGTACCGCATCTCGATCAGGCTCTGGTCGTCCTCGCGCCAGGACCTGCTCACCCGGGACACGGCGAGGTCGCCGGCCGTGGCCGCCTCGGAGAACACGGCTCCGTCGTGCCAGTCGTCAGGCTCGAACCACGGCTCGACGACCAGCACGCCGCCGGGCAGCAGGTGCTCTCGCATGGTAACGACCGCGGCGGCCAGGTCGTCGAGGGTCGCCATGTAGCCGATCGAGCTGAACAGGCACACGACGGCGTCGAAGCGCTGGCCCAGCCGGAACGTCCCCATGTCGCCCTGGTGCAGGGCGACTCCGGGCAGCCGGCTGCGGGCCACGTCCAGCATGGCGGCTGACACGTCCACGCCCTCGATCTCGAACCCCAACTCCTGGAAGGCGGCGAGGTGCAGGCCGCTGCCGCACGCCACGTCGAGGACCGTTCGGGCCTCGGGCCGGCGCCGGCGGACCCGCTCCACCACGGCCGCCGCCTCCCGGCGATAATCCTTGCCCCGAGCCGCGTGGAGCAGCTCGTAGGCCTCGACGCTGTGCCGGTACGGGTCGTCCATGAGTCCTGCAAGGATGCCCGCCATGGCCGAGCCGGCGCGACGAAATGCCCGCCCCCGGCTCCTGGTCGACCTCACGCCGCTGCGGGTGTCGCGGGACTACCGGCTCCTCTTCACCGGCAACGCGGTGTCCTACCTCGGCCGCCAGCTCACCGTGGTGGCCATCCCGTTCCAGGTCTTCACCATCACCGGCTCGTCACTGGCGGTGGGCATGATCGGGCTGGCCACCGTCGTCCCGCTGGTCACCCTCTCGCTGGCGGGCGGCGCCATCGCCGATGCCGTCGATCGCCGCAAGCTGCTCCTCGTCACCCAGCTGCTCTCGGCCGCCACCAGCGCCGGCCTGGCCCTCAACGCCGGCTCCTCGTCGCCCCGCCTGTGGCCCATCTACGTGCTGGCCGCTCTCTCCGCCGGGCTGGCCGGCGCCGACCAGCCGGCCCGCAACGCCATGATCCCGAACCTCGTCGGGCGCAAGCTGTACCCGTCCGCCGCCTCGCTCGGCCAGATCCAGTTCCAGGTCGGCCAGGTGGCGGGGCCGGCGCTGGCCGGTCTCATCATCAGCCAGGTCAGCCTGGCCGCCGCCTACTGGATCGACGTGGCCAGCTTCGGCGCCGCCGTGCTGGCGCTGGTCCTCATACGCCCCCAGCCGCCGGAGGGCGGCGGCACCCGGGCCAGCCTGTCGTCGATCGCCGAAGGGCTGCGCTACGTGCGGGGTCGCAAGCTGCTGGTCGGCACGTTCCTCATCGACATCAACGCCATGGTGTTCGGCATGCCCCGTGCCCTGTTCCCGGCCCTGGGCACCGGGTTCTTCGGCGGCGGGGCGGCGACCGTCGGCCTGCTCTACGCCGCGCCGGGCGCCGGCGCCCTCATCGGCGCCCTGTTCACCGGATGGGTCGGCGGTGTGCGCCGCCAGGGCCGGGCGGTGATCATCGCCGTGATCGTGTGGGGCGCCGCCATCGCCGTCTTCGGGCTCGTGCCATGGCTACCCGTCGGCCTTTTCATGCTGGCCCTGGCCGGCGCCGCCGACGTGGTGTCGGCGGTGTTCCGCAACACCATCCTGCAGCTCTCCGTGCCCGACGGGCTGCGGGGCCGGCTGTCGTCGGTCCACATCGCGGTGGTGACCGGTGGGCCGCAGTTGGGCGACGCCGAATCCGGCGCGGTGGCCGCGCTCACGTCGGCCCGCTTCTCCGTCGTCTCGGGCGGGGTCGCCTGCATCCTCGGCGTGGCCGCCCTGGTTCGGTGGGTGCCCGAACTGGCCCGATACGATGCTCTGGCCAGGACGAGGAGGTCGGATGGCTAACGGAGCCAAGGTACGCACGGTGGCCGACGTCATGACCAAGGACGTCCTGACCGCATCCTCGGACGACGCCCTGGCCAAAGCGTCGGCCCGGATGATCGAGCGGGGCGTCGGCTCGGTTGTTGTCGTCGACCCGGGCAAGCCCGTCGGCATCCTGACCGAGCGGGATCTGGTCCGGGCGTCGGCGGCCGGCGCGGACCTGGCATCGGCGACGGTCGCCGACTGGATGACCCCCAACGCCGGCACCGTCGCGCCCGGCGACACGGTCCTGTCGGCCTTCGACAACCTCACCGGCCACGGCTACCGCCACCTTCCTGTCGTCGAGGACGGCGAGCTGGTCGGCCTGGTGTCAATGCGCGACATGCTTACGCTGGCCCAGGTGCTGCGGGTGGAGCACCCGGGAGCGATCGAAGCCCGCCGCGGGCTCGAAGGCGTGGTCGTGGCGGAGACCGATGTCGGCGACGTCCGCGGCCAGGAGGGCTTCTACCACTACCGCGAGTACAACGCGGTGGAGCTGGCGGAGAAGCGCTCGCTGGAGGACGTGTGGCACCTGCTGTACCAGGGCCACCTGCCCAGCCCTGAGGAGCGGGAGTCCTTCGCCGACGAAATCCGGTCGTTGCGCGACATCCCGCCGTCGGTCAAGGACCTCCTTCCGGCCATCGCCACCGCCGGCGAGCACTTCGTCCCCCTCGACGCCCTGCGCACCGCCTACTCGCTGCTGGCCTACGCCTTGGACTTCAAGTCCTGGCTCGACATTCCCAAGGAGGAGCTGCGGGCCAACGCCATGCAGACCAGCGCGGTCATGCCGACGTTGATCATGGCCCTCTACCGCCTCAACCAGGGCCTCGAGCCCATCGACCCCAACCCCGACCTCCCGTACGCCGCCAACTACCTCTACATGCTCACCGGCGAGGTGCCCGACCCCGATCACGCCCGGGCCATCGAGCAGTACCTGATCTCGACCACCGACCACGGGTTCAACTCCTCGACGTTCACCGGCCGGGTCATCACCTCCACCGGCGCCGACCTGGGCTCGGCCGTCGTGGGCGCCATCGGCGCCCTGTCGGGCCCGCTGCACGGTGGTGCGCCCAGCCGGGCGCTGGACATGCTCGACGCCATCGGCACGCCCGACAAGGCCGAGGCGTGGATCCGGTCCTCGATCGAGCGCGGCGAGAGGATCATGGGCTTCGGCCACCGCATCTACAAGACCGACGACCCCCGGTCGCTCATGCTGCGCGACGTGGCCACCCGCCTGGGCGGCGACATGGTCGACTTCGCCAAGAAGGTCGAGAAGACGGTCGTCGAGGTGCTGGCCGAGTTGAAGCCGGGCCGCAACCTCTATGCCAACGTCGAGTTCTACGCCGGCGTGGTGATGGACAAGGTCGGCCTGCCCCGTACCCTCTTCACGCCGACCTTCACCTCCAGCCGGGTCATCGGCTGGACCGCCCACATCCTCGAGCAGGCGGCCGACAACCGGCTCATCAGACCCAGCGCCAACTACGCCGGCCCCCCGCCGCCCCAACCGGTCCCGGATCTGTAGGAATGGCGATTGTCGTCGAGGAAGCGACCGCGGTCACCCCTGAGCTGGTGGCCGCCTTCCGGCAACTGACGCCCCAGCTCTCCCGTTCCGCGTCGGCGCCCGGTGGTGCCGAACTGGCCGAGATGGTTAGGTCGCCGGCGACGGTGTTGTTGATGGCACGGGACCCGGAGAAGGGCTACGTCGGGAGCCTCACCCTCGTGCTGTTCCGGATCCCCACCGGCGTGCGGGCGTGGATCGAGGACGTGGTGACCGACGAGGCGTCGCGGGGCAAGGGTGTGGCCGAGGTCCTCTGCCGGGAGGCGCTGAACCGGGCCTGCGCGGTGGGCGCCCGCACCGTCGACCTGACCTCGCGCCCGTCGCGCGAGGCGGCCAACCGCCTCTACCGACGGTTGGGGTTCGTCCAGCGCGACACCAACGTCTACCGCTGGTCGGGATAGAGGGCGCGACGGGTGCTGGGGCCGGCGGCGTTGGCGGCGGCGCTCGGTGGTTCGGCGGTCGCGGTGGCACTGGCGCTGCGGGGGCGGGCGGCGGCGGACGGTGGGATTTC
>Ga0247719_1001171_pt1 | contig 11644 bp, 11 predicted proteins | sample 41E_DmetaG_FD_189046 | JGI IMG/M metagenome (GOLD analysis project Ga0247719, IMG submission 189046) | Soil microbial communities from hillslope of Landscape Evolution Observatory, University of Arizona, Oracle, AZ, United States - 4-1-E_D | ecosystem: Engineered > Artificial ecosystem >...
CTTCGACATGGAGGCCAAGGTCTTCATGGTCAAGATCAGCTACGAGCAGAAGCCCTATCGCCGCTCGTTCATCCAGTCGTTCGGCGCCACGGTCGTCCCCTCGCCCTCGGAGGAGACGAACGCGGGACGCGCCATCCTGGCCGCCGAGCCGGACTCGACCGGCAGCCTGGGCATCGCGATCAGCGAGGCAGTCGAGGAGGCGATGAGCCGCGAGGATACGAAGTACTCGCTCGGGTCCGTGCTCAACCACGTCCTCCTGCACCAGACCGTGATCGGCGAGGAGGCCATCCGCCAGATGGAGATGGCCGGCGACGAGCCGGACGTCGTCATCGGCTGCGCCGGTGGCGGAAGCAACCTCGCCGGGCTCGCCTTCCCGTTCCTGCGAGATCGGCTCAGCGGCGAGAAGCAGACGCGCTTCCTGGCCGTCGAGCCCGCCTCGTGCCCGAGCCTCACGCAGGGCGAGTACCGCTACGACTTCGGCGACACGGCGGGCACGACACCGCTGCTGAAGATGCACACGCTCGGCAACGACTTCCGGCCGGCACCGATCCACGCCGGTGGCCTTCGGTATCACGGCATGGCGCCGATGGTGAGCCACCTGTACGACCAGGGCTTCCTGGAGGCGCGCGCCTACGAGCAGAAGGCCTGCTTCGAGGCGGCGCTCCAGTTCGCCCGCACCGAGGGGCTCATCCCGGCGCCGGAGTCGTCGCACGCCATCCGGGCGGCGATCGACGAGGCGATCGAGGCGAGGGAGGCGGGCGAGGAGCGCGTGATCCTGTTCAACCTCTCGGGTCACGGGCACTTCGACATGGCCGCGTACGACGCATACCTGTCCGGTTCGCTGCAGTGATGGGACCTTCGTCGGATTGAGCTCCGGCTGACAAGGGCCAGGATGGAGCCGTGCTCACTCCGTCCTGGCCCACCAGCGAGCGCTATCGCCGCGAGGTTCCGCTGCGCATTCGCCGTCGCGTGAGCGCGGCCGAGCGCCGTGCGCTGCGCCGCGCGGTGAGCTTCGGCACCGCCGTCATGGCGGCGCTCGTCCTGGCCGACGTGATCGGAAGCGCGCTCGCCGGGACCGAGGGAGCCGCGTCGCTGGCTCCGATCGAGATCGGCGCGGCGGCCGTGGCTGCCCTCTCCGGTTACCTTGCGCGGCGGGCTGTCCTGCGCTCCGAGAGCCTGGCGCTCGTCGCCCTGCTCACGGTCCTCGGCGCGGCGCTCATCGGGATGACGATCATGCCGGCCGGGCGGCTGCTGGCCGTTGCGCAGCTCGGCATCCTCCTCGTCGGTGCCGGGCTCTTCCTGCCGTGGGATCGCCGCTGGCACCTCGGCGCGTTGGCCGCCGCGACCGCCATGGTGGCCGCGTTCCTGCTCAGCCCGCTGGCCGCGACGTTAGCGACGGCGGACCGCATGAACGTCATGGTCGCGGTCCTCATGGCCGGTGGGACGAGCTTCATGGGCCATGGGCTCTGGCAGGGCCGGCTGCGCGGGATGCTGGTCCAGCAGTTCGAGCTGCGACACCTCTCCCGCTACGCGCAGCGCCAGGAGGCGCACGTCATGGAGCTCAACCGGGAGCTCAATCGCGTCGCACGGCGGGACTCGCTGACCGGGGTCGGCAACCGACTGGCGCTCGATGAGGCGATCGCTGCGCTCCTCTCCCGCGACGATCGGCTTCGCCCTCCGCGTTTCGCGATCGTGCTCTTCGACATCGACCACTTCAAGGCGTACAACGACGAGCACGGCCACCTCGCCGGTGATGCCGCGCTGGGATGGCTGGGCGAGGTGCTGCGCCGGGCGACGCGCGGCGGCGATCTGGCCTTCCGCTACGGGGGTGAGGAGTTCCTCCTGCTGTTGCCCGATGCCGACCTCGCCGGGGCCATGGCCGCGGCCGAGCGCGTCCGGATCGCCGCGACCGAGGATCATCCCGGTGGCGCCCCACCGTTCACCCTCTCGGGTGGCGTGGCGCTCTGCGATCCGGCGGACGGGCGCAATCCCGAGCCGCTCCTGCGGCGCGCCGATGCCGCGCTCTACCTCGCCAAGCGAGCGGGACGTAACCGGATCGCCGCCGACGAGCTCTCGGTCGCCATGCAGCGCGAGGAGCTCGCCTCCGCCTAGTAGTGGGGCGCGTCCAGGAGCCAGCGTCCGTCGACCCGGATGAGCTCCCAGTAGCCGATGAACTGGCGTGACGAGCCCGAATCGTAGGTCTCGACGAAGTCCGCCTGCACGATGGCGCTTCGATCGGTCCGCGAGACGACCTCCAGCCGCAGGAACGTGATGGCCGCGGTGTTCGCGAAGCGGTTGTCGAGATTCTCCTGCCGCGGATAGGTCGCCTTCATGCGGCTGCTCCACAACGCATAGGCTGAGTCGAAGCGGCCGTCGGTGACATGACCGTAGAACGCGGCGACCGTATCGGCCGGGTCGGCCATCGCCACGATCACCGGCGTTGGCGCCGGGGTTGCCGCCGGCGCTGCGGGTGTGGCCGGAGCCGGCGTAGCGGGAGCCGCAGTGACGGGAGCCGGTGTGGCAGACTCGGGCGTCGGGGGTGGGGTCGCTTCCGGCGTCGGCTCCGGCGTCGGCTCCGGCGTCGGCTCCCGCGTCGGCTCCGCCGTTCCGCCCAACACCGCGCCACCGGGCGTGCCCACCACGATGCCGGCGGCGTCGGGCGCCGCCGCCTCGTTCAGGCGGGTCAGCTCGACGAGGCGGGTGCCGGCCACGAGGACCAGCAGGAGGCCCGCCATGGCGGCCACGAACCATGCGGCACTTCGTCGGTCACGTCCGGCCGCAGTGGAGGTCGGTTGCGAGCTCGTTGGAGCGTCGACGGACGGCGCGGAGGCCGCGGAGGCCGCTGCCGCTGCCGGGGCGGCCGACTCGGATCGTTGCTGGGCGCGACGCTCCGCGCGGGACCTCCGTCGCTTCGATGATCTCTTGGACACGATCCCCCAAGAAGCATGGACCGTACCAGCCGTGGGACGATGGACGGGTGAAGTTCGGGCTCCAGATCAGCCAATTCACCTGGCCGGGCGGCGCTGCCGCCATCGGCCCGACGCTGGCGCGGGTGGCGCGCACCGCCGACGACGCCGGCTTCGACTCGATCTGGGTGATGGACCACTTCTTCCAGATCCGCGGGCTGGGCCCGCCCGAGGCGCCGATGCTCGAGGGGCAGACGACGCTCGGGTTTCTGGCGGCGCACACGGAGCGAGCCCGCATCGGACTCATGGTCGGAGGCGTCCACTACCGCGACCCTGGCCTGTGGATCAAGGCGGCCACCACGCTCGACGTGCTCAGCGGCGGGCGGGCGTGGTTCGGGATCGGGGCCGCGTGGAACGTGCACGAATCGAAGGGCCTCGGCTTCGCCTTCCCGCCGTTGCGCGAGCGCTTCGAGCTGCTCGAGGACACGCTCGAGATGGCGCACGCCATGTGGAGCGGTGGGAGCGGGACGGGCGATGCGTTCGAGGGACGCCGCGTGACGGCCACCCATCTCATCAACTCCCCGCAGTCGCTCAGCCGGCCACGCGTCCCGATCCTCGTGGGTGGCGGTGGCGAGCGAAAGACCCTCCGGCTCGCGGCGCAGTACGCCGATGCCTGCAACGTCTATGGCCGCTCACCCGAGTTCGTGGCCGCCAAGCTCGCCGTCCTGCGCGAGCACTGCGAGCGGCTGGGGCGGCCCTACGACGAGATCGAGCGGACCGTGCTCACCAGCGTCGATCCGGCTGCCGAGGAGCCGGCGGCGACGGTCGAGCGCTTGGCGGGGCTGGCGGAGGCCGGTGCGCAGCACATCATCTTCAGCATCCGCGGCGTCGCGGACACGAGCCGCATCGAGCGAATCGCGGCCGAGGTTCTCGAGCCGCTCCGCTAGAGCGGAGTGCGTGGCACGCACGTAACGGCCATCGAACGCGCGAACGGGGACCCTCGATGGCTTCCCCGTGCGTGAGCTGCACGCCGCGGCCATCTTCCACCCCGATCCACCGCCTCGTTCGCTGTTACGTGCGCCCCACGCACGCCGGTCGGAGCGGACGCGAGTCAGCCGCCCGACACCAGGGCGACGAGCTCGTCCTCGGCCATGATGCCGCGCTCGCCGGAGGCGCGATCGGTGACCTCGAGCCCGCCGGCCGCGATCGAGCGTGGGCTGATGGTGGCGATGGTCGGCATGCCGAGCAGCTCCGCGTCGGTGAACTTCACGCCGGGCGACTCGTCACGGTCGTCGTAGAGCACCGCGATCCCAGCGTCGTTCAGCCGCTGGTAGAGCGCATCGGCCTGTGCGCCGATCTCCGGGTTCTTGCCACCGCCGATCGCGACGAGGTGGACGCGGTAGGGCGCGACCTCGACCGGCCAGGCGATGCCCTTCTCGTCGTGGTGAGCCTCCACGATGCAGGCCATGGCGCGCCCGAGCCCGATGCCGTAGCTGCCCATGACCGGGTGATGCCGGCTGCCGTCCTCGGCGAGGAAGGTGGCGTCGAGCGACTCGGTGAAGTCGGTGCCGAGCTTGAAGATGTTGCCGACCTCGATGCCCTGCGCCAGCCGCACCTCCGCCCCGCAGGAGGGGCACGGATCGCCGGCCCGCACGTTGACCAGGTCGGCGGTGATGTCGGGCTCGAAGTCGCGTCCGACGTTCACGTTGCGCAGGTGGTGGCCCGGCCGGTTCGCGCCCGCCACGAGATTCGGGGAGGCCGCCGCCAGCGTGTCGACCACCACCACGGTGTCGTGCGCCCCGACCGGCGAGCCGTAGCCGGGCTCCATGCCCGCGGCGCGGATCTCCTCGGCGGTGGCGGGACGCAGCCCGCCGATCGCCTTGACCGCGTTCACGAGCTTCGTCTCGTTGACCTCGAAGTCGCCGCGCACGATGGCCGTGAGCAGGCGGCCGTCGCCGGTGACGAAGAACGCCGCCTTGGCGGTCTGCGAGGTGGGGACGTCGAGGAACGCGGCGAGCGAGGCGATCGTGTCGGTGCCGGGCGTGGCCACCTCCTCGACCGGCTGCGGCTCCGCATCGTCATCGGCCTGGACCCCGTTGCCCGCGATCTGCTGGTTCGCCGCGTAGCCGCAGGCGTCACAGAGGACCAGGGTGTCCTCGCCGTGCGGGTTGATGAACATGAACTCGTGCGCCCCGCTGCCGCCCATGATCCCGACGTCGGACCCGACCGCCACGGTGTCCAGGCCCAGGCGACGGAAGATTCGCTCGTAGGCGCCGTGGTGGAGCTCGTAGCTGTGGTCCAGTCCCCCCTCGTCCCGGTCGATTGAGTAGCTGTCCTTCATGACGAACTCGCGCACCCGCACGAGGCCGCCGCGCGCTCGCGGCTCGTCACGGAACTTCGTCTGGAAGTGGTAGACGATGAGCGGGAGCTGGCGATAGCTGTTCACGAGGTCGCCGGTGAGCTGCGCCACGACCTCCTCGTGGGTCATGGCGAGGACCATGTCACGGCCGCCACGGTCCTTGAAGCGCGCCATCTCCGGCCCGATCTTCTGGTACCGACCCGATTGCTTCCACAGGTCGGCCGGATGCACCACCGGCATCTCCATCTCCTGGCCGCCGATGCCGTCGATCTCCTCGCGGATGACCTGCTCGATGCGCTGGTGGACCCGGAAGCCGAGCGGCAGCAGCGAGTAGATACCCGAGCCGAGCTGGCGGAGGTAGCCGCCCCGCACGAGGAGGCGGTGCGACGTCATCTCCGCGTCGGCGGGGTCGTCGCGCAGGCTGGTGAAGAAGAGCTTTGAGAGGCGCATTCAGGTCTCCGTGGCGAGCTGGACACGTGGCCGGCCCACGAGGTGCTCGCTGCCACGCAGCCAGCGTAGCGGTACGAGGGCGATCGCGAGCAGCACGACCGATGCGATGAGCAGTCCGTCGATCCCCAGCCAGTCCGCGGCCGCACCGCTCGACACGGAACCGACGATCTGGCCCAGCCCCAGGAAGACCGAGTAGAGCCCCATGATCGCGCCCCGGTCGGACGGGTGTGTCTCGCTGATGTCGGCCAGCATGCCGAGCGCGGCAGGGGTTGCACCGGCGAGGACGAAGAGGCCGCCCAGCGCACCCAGCACCAGTGCGATCGTGACGAACAGCGGCCACCCCGCCGAGTGGTTCACCAGGCTCACGCTGCCCACCATGAACAGGCCGCCCAGGATGCCGACGCCGATGATCGTGGTGCGGCGGTAGCGCCGGAAGAGGTTGCCCCACACGAAGATGCCGGCGAAGAACACGACGAGCGCGATGGCCAGGCCGATGCTGACCTGCGTCGGCTCGAAGCCACCCATGAGCAGCTGGTCGGAGAACGCCGGATCCGGGTTCTCGCGCACGAGCTGGAAGACGCTCTGCGTCGTCCACGCGCCGATGATGGCGTTGAGCGCGATCCAGGTCGGCGCCAGCAGCCACACGCCGGAGCTGGAGAGGAGCTCCACGTAGCGGCGCCAGTCACCGGGCGTCGGCCGCGCCTCCGGCGACGCCGCCGGCCGGTCCGCGGCGGCGGCGATGGCCTCCTCGTCGGGCTCGACCGGGCGCACGCCGAATCGGTAGATCGCCAGCGAGCCGAGGTAGATGGCCGCGTTGATGAGGAAGGCGCCGCGCCCGAACAGCTCGAACAGCGGCCCGGCCACCACCGCGCCGATGCCCAGGCCGGCGATCGTTGCGGCCTCGAAACGGGCCACCGTCCGGCCGCGGGCCGCCTCGTCGCCGGAGGTGACGATGGCGATGTAGCCCAGGATCGACGGGATGCTGGCCGCGGCGGCCATGCCCTCGAGCCATCGCGTGCCGCCGAGCAGCCACAGGTCGGTGGTGAGCGCGGTGATGATCACGGCCGCCGCCCCGAGCAGCGGACCGACCTGCATGATCCGATGCGTTCCGAGCCGGTCCGAGAGGATGCCGAAGACCGGGGACAGGACGAGCTCGGCCGCGAAGTAGGCCGCGGTCATGATTCCGGCCACCGAGCCGGTGACCTCCGGCCCGCCGAAGTCGGGGAGCTGGGCGAGGTAGTAGAGCAGCATCGCCCCGGTCAGACCGGTGCTGAACCGGAGCGTGAAGGTCCCGAACAGGACGGCGTTGATCGAGCGCTGCATGGGCCGCCCAGTATGCCGGGACGCCGCCTCGCACGCTCGACCCCGGGAACGGAGAACGCGCCCGCCCCGGAGGGCGAGCGCGTCGGTGCGTCGAGTCGGCGGAGCGGCCGGTCAGCTGCCGGTGCCGTTCCCGAAGTTCGAGAGGTTGAACGCCTCCTCGAGCGCCTCGGCCGGACGGAATCCGACGGCGGCCTTGGGCGCCTCACCGGGGGCGAAGAGGGCGACGGTCGGGATGCTCATGATCCCGTACTTCATCGCGGTCTGCGGGTTGGCATCGACGTCGAGCTTGCGGACCTCGACCGTGCCGGCGTACTTGGCCGCCAGCTTCTCGATCTCGGGAGCGACCATGCGGCAGGGGCCGCACCACTCGGCCCAGAAGTCGACGACGACCGGCTTCTCGCTCTGGAGCACGTCGGTCTCGAAGGTCGCATCGGTGACTTCCTGAACGTTGGCGGACATGTGGTTCCTTTCTGCGGCTCCGGGTTTCAGCCGGCGACCTGTTGCAGCAATCGGTAGGCCTGGAGGACCCGGTCGTCGACCAGGCGGTAGAAGACGGTGCTTCCGTCGCGCCGGCTCGTGACGAGCCCGGCGGAGCGGAGGACGGCGAGGTGCTGGCTCATGTTGGGAACCTGGCACCCCACCTCACGGGAGAGGTCGCTCACGCTCCGCTCGCCATCGGCGAGCCGTTCGACGACGCACAGGCGCTTCGGGTCGGCGAGCGCTCGCGCGATCGCGGCTGCCCTGGCCCGTGCCTCGTCGGTGGTGAGAACCATCTCCATCGCGACGCATCATCTCACGACTTGCGCAACAACGCAAGTCCCCGGAGGCTCAGCCGCCGACCGCCGAGGCCTCGGCCACGCAGTCCGTCCCGCGCGGCGCGGTCTCGCCCTTCGGAAGCATGTACCCGCGCTCGGCGAGCAGATCGCGCAGCCGGTCGGGGTAGTTCGTGATGATCCCGTCGACCCCGGCATCGATGAGCGACGCCATGGTCGCCACGTCATCGATCGTCCACGGCACGACCGCGATCCCGGCCTCATGTGCATCGGCCACGAGCTCGGCGGTGGTGTAGGGGACGTAGTCCGGGTCGCTCACCGTGCCGTTCTGCGGCATGCCGTGCACGGGCGACAGGACATCGGCCCCGAATGAGGCGACCGCCGCGACGAGGTCGCCATCGAAGTCGTCGATGTCGATCCCGCCCAGCCACGGAGATGCCCCCGACTGACCGACCTGGAGGAAGTCACCGTTGGTGAGCGCCACGATCGGGATGCGCGGCTCGAGCTCGCGGACGCGCATGATCGCGCCCCAGTCGAAGCTCTGGATCATGACCCGGTTGCGGACGCCGGCCGCTTCGATCTCTTCGAGCACGACCTGGACGAACTGCTCGCGCGGCGCCGTCTCGTGCGGGGCGCCGGCCTCCACCTTGGTCTCGATGTTGAACCAGACCTGGTTGGCGCGGTAGCAGTCGACGAGCGCGAATACCTCGCTCAGGAGCGGGATGCGGGCTCCCTCGACGACGTTCTGCTCGGGGTACTGCGACAGCGGTTGGCCGCAGTCGAGCGTCCATACCTGCGCCAGGGTGAGGTCCTTGATGTAGTCGCCGACATACGGGAACTCCGGGTCGCCCGGCGTCGCCGGGGCGGTGTCCACGCACTTCGCATCGGACACGCGACGGTCGTGGGTGACCACCGCGTGCCCGTCCTCGGTGATCTGGATGTCGAGCTCGAGGGTGGTGACGCCGAGCTCCAGGGCATTGGCGAAGCCCTCGAGCGTGGACTCCGTGACGAGGCCGAGCCCGCCCCGGTGGGCCTCGATGTCCAGCTGGCGCGGGCCCGGAGCGGGAAGGTGTCCCCCGACCTGGCCGGGTGCCCCGACCGGCTTGCCCGCCATCGCCGGCGCGGCGAGGAGGAAGGCGGCGAGCACGCCGAGGACGGTGGTGGTGCCCAGGCGGCGGGCGCGTGACGACGAGGAGTGGTGCACGTGGGATCCCCCGGATCTGCGGTTCGTTGGCGCCTCCCGCACTGCAAGGCGCCTGCCTCAGGCCGGGGCCGTCTCCGCGGTCGCGGGCATCGCCGGCTGGCTGACCTCGGTCGCGCGCGCTGCGAAGAGCCGTCCGATCCCGGACCCCGCGAAGAGGATGGCGAACGCCGGATAGCCGCCGATGACCATGACCAGCGACGCGAGGGTCACGCCACCGGTATACGCCCCCACGTTGCGCACCACGAAGTGGCTCTGGAAGGCGAGCACTCCCGGTCCGGTGGCCAGGCGCATGAGGCGCTCGTTGGCCGACAGCTGTCCCGCGGTGTCGCCGGCGGCGAGCAGGATCGCCACGAGGACGACGACGGCGGGCGCCAGCGGGTTGGCCGGATGCGCGGCGAGACCCAGGAAGAGGGCCGCACTGCGCAGCAGGAAGGAGCGCCGCAGCAGTCGGGACGATGAGCCGCCCCGCAGGTGGGTGCTCACGTAGAGCGACGAGAGGACGAGCGTCGCCGAGCTCACCGCGCTCACCGCGATGGCGAAGCCCGCCCCGGTGCCCAGCACGGCGATGGCGTACACCGACAGGAACGGCGAGAGCCCGGCGGAGAGCAGGGCGAGCGTCATGACGTTGCCGTGCCGGCGCAGCCGCGACTGCGCGTCGTCGCTCCACGGCATGCCGCGCGGCACGCGGATGCGTCCCGGCGCGGGGAGGCGTCGGAGGACGATCACCGGCACGAGGCCGGCGAAGCCCGCGACGAGCAGCGGACCGACATAGGCCCACAGGCCGATCGACGCCACCAGGCCGTCGATGGTGAAGGCGATCGGCAAAAGGATGATGGAGCCGATGCCGAGCGCGATGCCGCCCAGCCGCGGCGCCACCAGCCGGCGCTGGTCCTCGGGCAGGATGATCTGATACCACGACTGCTGGAGGCTGTAGGCGATCGCTCCGGAGGCCCCGAGCAGACCGCTCACCACGCCGATGAGGGCGATCGCCGCCCAGGCCGGGAGCCAGCCGGCCGCGGCAAGCGCCACGACGGCGGCCAGCAGCAGTCCGCGAGGCTCGCCCAGCGTGGCCGTCAGGATCACGATGCCGCGCAGGTTGCCGTCGGTCCGATCGAGCATGGCCGGAAGCCAGCGCTGGATCATCGTGCCGGCAGCGGGCAGGACGGCGAGGGCGGTGGCGAGGGCCGGCGGGGCACCGAGCGCAAGGAGCAGCGGAATGGTGATGGCGGGCCCGGTCAGCGCTCCCAGGAAGCCCTGCGCAATGGCCAGGGCGCGGAACGGCCGATAGCGACGAGCGGCGAAGGCTCGCCAGTCGTCGAGGCGACCGGCATCGGGGGACGCCACGGGATGAACGGAGGTATCGGTACGCACGAGAGTCGGAAGTTGCCTTGTCCGGGAGCGCGCGTACTCCCGCCAGACCGGTTCTGGCGGACGTCGGTGCAGGGCGTCCCAGCCGGGCAGCCGACCGGTTGAGCCTACCCGATACGCCGGGGTGCTGTCATGGACCGGATGCCGAGGCGGGTAGGTCGATCGGCCCATCAGTGGCACCGCCGCAACGCGACACGCAACTTGTCACAACGGGCCACCACGATCCGCGGCATGAACATTCTTCTCGACTGCGCCTGGTGCGGCGACGAGGTCGTCTTCTCGGTCATGGAGACCGAGGACGAGCTCGTGTGCAGCGCCTGCAACACCCGGATGGACTTCGCGCCCGATCCGGCGGCCACCTTCGCGCTGCTCTACGAGCCCGCCCAGGCTGCCTGAACCACCAGGGTTCAGGACTCGGCGATCTCGATCGTCTCGATGCGATCGCCCGGCTCGCGGTCGCGGGGGTCGCGCTCGCGGATCGAGCGAAGGACGTCCATGCCGCCGCTCACCTTGCCGAACACGCTGTGCTTGTCGTCGAGGTGCGGAGTGGGGCCGAATGTGAGGAAGAACTGGCTGCCGTTCGTGCCGGGGCCCGCGTTCGCCATCGACAGGATGCCGGCACTGTCGTGCCGGAGCGATGGATGGAACTCGTCCCCGAACTGGTAGCCGGGGCCGCCGGTGCCGGTGCCGGTCGGGTCGCCGCCCTGGGCCATGAACCCGGCGATGACGCGGTGGAACGTGGTCCCGTCGTAGAACCCTGACCGCGCGAGGTTGACGAAGTTCTCGACCGTCTTCGGCGCGCGATCGGCGAACAGGTCGACGACGATGTCGCCCTTCTCCGTCTTGAACGTGGCCGTGTAGCTCTTGCTGGTGTCCAGGTCGCCCGAGGGGGGCGCGGGTCGATCGGCCATGTGTGCTCCTTGGCAGTTGATGTGAGCGTCGATGCTAGCCGAGTCGGCTCGAACCGCCCGCCGGCCTCAGGGCAGGAAGGCCCGCCAGCCGTTGTCGTCCAGGGCCTCGCGGGCCTGGCTGCGGCCGAGATTCCAGGCCTGCCACGCTGTCGGTCCCTCGTCAGACTGCATGCGCTCGAGGCGGAAGCGGAGCTCTGATGCCACGTATTCGGCCCGAGATCGATCGAGGTGCGGCAGCGCCGCCACCAGGATCGGGATGGCGTCGTCGCCGAGGCTCGCGGCGTAGACGTCGTCCAGCCCGCTGCTGCCGTGCGCCGGCACGAGGGCCGGGTTCAGGGACCGGGCCACGT